>JACCDV010971232.1_pt1 | contig 55592 bp, 61 predicted proteins | sample 7446131 | NCBI WGS metagenome assembly JACCDV01 (sample SAMN15323448, study PRJNA562643) | freshwater metagenome | isolation source: river surface water | place: USA:Blue River Watershed | collected 2017-08-17
ATAGATTTTTTTAACTGCAGCGTCCATAAACCTTATTTATTCTTATTTGGACGTTGCTTATAATGAAGGTCAATATTCTTCTTTACCTTCTGGAGGTTTCCAGTTTTAACACCAAAGAAGTTTACTAGATCGTATGTAGAAACCCGACCTTCTCCTAAAGCTGTAAAAGCTTTTCTGCCTAAGTCAAAACCAGTCTTATAGGCAACCTCTCTGTGGAAGTTTGGGATGAAAGGTTTCTCACTATTTTGTGTTTTCATCTTCTGCTGAGCTCGCATTTTTGCATACAACTTTAATAGCTCAGCGTGTTTTTCTTCGTACTCTTTCTGGGTGATGATATTAAATGTTGCAAATCTTCTATAGATAACATCTTCACTTACATGAAAATATTTTTTTAGTTTGCTTACATTTTGAACATCCTTAGTTTTTGTGAAGTCTTGAACTTCATACATATTTAAGAAAACATCTTTAGGTACTAGGAAAGATGCGGCAAAGTCGTTTGCCTTTAACTCAATTATTTTATGAGCTTTTTTTATACCTTTAGTGGCTTCAAGCTTATTGATTTCTTCTTGCTTGATAAAAACATGATATAGCTCATGAAATAATGTAAAGATTCTCCCTTTGGGAAAGTCTTTTTGATTTAAAACTATTGCAGGTACCAAATCATTTCCTCGAAGACAAAACCCTCTAAACTCTTCAATAGGTAATGACATTTGAAATATTGGTATACCTATATTTTCAACTGCATCAATCCATGTGTTTAACGCTTGGTTTTCATTTTCCCATTCAGATTGTTCTTTTGTATCAATGCCGACAGCTTTTCTAAAATAGGAAACGAGGTCAATGATCTCGTCTGTAAGGGCAATATCTTTACGACCTTTTACTTTGTTTCCAACAAGCTCTGTATAGAAAACTCTATTTCTTTGTGCTCTTCTTATTGCAAGTCTTGCTTCCTTAGAGATTTCTTCAGTTTTTACACTATCTAGGGTTCTAAAGTCTGGTGGGACAATACCCTCAGGAGGTTGTTTTAGGAAAAAGACAGTTAGAGGTCTTTTATAAAGTTTAGAAAGTTTCTTCAGGTGAGGAATTGGAATTGCTGCAGGTTCTTTTTCCCAAGACTCAATAATACTTTTATCTATCTTTGTTTTTTCAACAACTTCATCAATTGAAAATCCTAAACTCTTTCGAGCCCAAGCAAGCACACTATTTTCAATAATAAGATCGTTGTTTTTTGTTTGCATATTCACTTTCTATTTTAGCAAACGCAACTTATATCTCGAAGCGTTTCCAATCTTTAAGGTCCGCATTATATTTGGGACCAGCGAATACATACCAGCCAGCAGAGCTTTCCGAAACAATTCCTCCAACTGTTTTCTTATTCTTTAGAATGTATTTTTGTAGTGCGTCTGATTTAGCACCTGTTTCTTTGCTGGTTCTAGTTATACCTGACTTAGTGTCATAAATACCAATATGACCGTTCTTAAACTGAACGACATAGTCTGGATAAAATGATCGATTGTATCCAGTTTCTGGATCAATGTATGGAATAGCAAAATAAGTTTCCTTTGCTTCGCCGTTCTTATACCACCACGTCACATCCTTTGATCCGATCAATAGTTTTTCAAAGCTAGATTCTTGAGATGAACGCTTTTTATTGAGAAGCGTCTTACTTGTATCCAAAGCGAAAACAGTCGCACTGTTTGTGGCAGATACCAGCTCGTAGTTTTCACCAAAGTAGTCAACCTCTGGAACATTCCAGACCTTTTCTTTCCTCTGTTGCTTAGCTTGCTGCTCTTCTTTAGAGACTTCTTTAAATCTGTTTTTTGCCGCTTCAATAATCTGCTTAAAGATCTTTTGGTTGTTTGCGGAACAAACTACAATACGCTGTATTTCTATACGGCTTTCTTTTTCGTATCCTAGGACCTTATCGAACCAGTCGTAGATAGCTTGCTGGATTTTTGTATGTGATCGTACTGGAGCATAAGGTAATGAAGTTGCCTTAGCAAATATTTCGTAACTTCTCTTAATCTCATCAGGTGATACACCAAAGGTCGCTTTACCGAGTCCAAATATTTCTTTCTTAACCTGTTCATCAAGATTTTCAATGACAGCATCAGAGATAATTGTCTTTGTAAGCTCTTGAGGAAGTAGCTCTAGTTTTTCATCGGCTTTTCCTTTTGCAGCCTTTGCAGAATCACTAGACTTTATTCCAAAGTATTTATTAGCTTCATCTATAAATAGCTTTCTGAAGGAAAGTGTTAGATCACCAAAGTCTATACGTCTTAGGTAGATAGATGGCAAGTTAATATCCTTGTATAAATCACTTCTTATAGCTCGGTGAATCTTGAAGTAGTTCTCACTTGTACCGTCTTGAGCTACGGAAACACGATCAATGTTTGTGTAGACATATGCTTGGTTGAGTATATCGTTGTCATAATGTTTAGCCTCTGGCATACGCATGATACGACCGATAGTTTGGATCTCGAACTGCTCAACCTTAATATCACGGAACATCACGAGTATTTGAGCACGTGGACAATCCCAACCAAGAGCAATGGCTTGTTTGAATATCAAAACTTCAACCTCAGAATCAATCTTTTCTATACCCTCAACATTGTCTTTTCTTTCTGAAAGCCAAACAGCTAGTTTACCGTTTGCAACAGTAATGCCGTATTTATCTTTCAATAGGTTTTCTACTTCCTCAAGCTTTGATTTATCCAAAGCACTAGTAGATTGAGATTCGCTCGGTAATTGGACCAAGAGTAGTGGATTTACGTCTGCTTCTTCGGCTCTATAAGCCTCTACGAGCTGTTTACGCTTGATTATTGAGGCATCTATAATCACTTCGTCGGCAGTGTTGTGAAAGTCGCTGTATTTTGATATTGCCTCGTTAATGATAGGAAATGTCTTAATCATTCCCTCGGCAACAACCTCTTCGAACTTCACTGAAACAAAGGCTGCATCTTCAGCTTCCAGTTCTTCTGGTGTTGGGATGATAGCGGGCGTAGCAGATACCTCGATAATAAGCTTTGGACCAATAATGCTTTGAACCAGTTCCTGCGATTTCTTTGACCAATAATGGTAGTGGCTTTCATCTACAATGAGAATGATTTCCAATCCCGCTTCCTTTGTTGCTGTTATAAGACTCGGAAGACTTCGATCTGTTTCCGTATCTTGCATAAACACATTGATAAACTCGCCAGTCGTCTTATCTTGCTTAGTAAGGCTTTCCCAGTTAACGAATATAACTTGGTTCTCCTCAAATTGAGTATCAGTTACTTCTTCCAAAAGAGAAAAAGCGTAGCGAGAGTCTGTAAGATAGCTAGATAACTTGTCTTTGCTTTGATTATGGAGATTGTTACTTGAGATCCATATGAATGCATATTTATTCGGTAGCTCAGCTTTAGCGAGTTGAGAGAGATACTCTGCCATCATGATTGTCTTACCTGAACCTGTGGGTGCTTTAAAGACAGCATTTCGAATGCCAGACTTTGCAAGAAGACCCAAGGTCTTAGTGTAGAGTTTTTGAACAGCGTTTATTTGATAGTTTTTTAGATTCATATATTTATACAAAAAGTTTGCGGTAAACCTCTAATATTGATTCCGGGATAGCACAAAGCTTGTGCTTCATGTCTAGGTCAGCAAAATCAGACTCATATGTATCATTAGAGAGTGAGAAGACGTAGATCCGGGCAGGTAACTTCAGTTTGTCTATTTTCTCCTTAAACTCGTCGATACTATCTAGGTCAAAAAGTACTCCTGTAGAAACCTTTCCGTTGCTGTATATCTTATAGTCTTTATTGTCATACTTTTTGTAGAAAGTATTTTCACGAACACAGATCATTTCAACCGATCTTCGGACCAGCTCAAGGCGTGTATCGTCAGATACATCATTTCTCTTTACGAAAGAAGTTTCAAAATATTTGAGATTGATTGGATTTGATTTTGCGTCCAATACGTTTTTGATTCTTTTATATGTGATTTGTTCCGCTATCTTATTTTCATTATTTGTTACAAGAATGAATTGTCGGTTTCCACCGTCCAGCTCGTTTGTATTGAGAGTTGCTTCACCAGTGGTACCAGATCCAGCAAAGAAATCTAAGATTAGTGCATTTTTATTAGGAGACATGCCTATCACTCTTTCAATCAACTTAAGAGGTTTCTTTCCATTTTTAAAATCAATGCCTCCTTCGTTGTGAAGGTTATTAATACCAATATCTAACCATATATCTCCAAGAGGTTGTTTAAGTTTTGAATCAGACTCAGACATTTTTGAGGATACAAAGACGACCTCTTCTCGTTTATATGCTAGTTTTTTAAGACCTGTTGCAGTTTCAATTCTCCTGAAAGCGTTATCGTTTGGTAGATTCAAGAAAAGTTCCGATTTGTTTCTTGCTGTTCTAAATATTTGATCTGAATATTTTAAGTAAAAATCACCAACCTCGTCTTGATCGGTCGAATCGACACCTAAATCTGACATAGCCTTCTTTAGAGGAATGACTTTCCATTTAGATATATCATCTGGCTTCTTTTGGTCCTTTATGACAAAGCTCTTGTATCTATCGAAAGACTTTATTATGTCTGCGTCTTCGTATACAGGTAGCAATTCCAAAGCATTTTTATTTTTTGCATATATTAAAAGATATTCCTTAAGTTTAGGTAGTTTCTTATCTATATGACTCATCTTCACTCCACTGAGGTGGCTCATTTTTACGCATACGGTGTTTACGAAGTTTTCTTCACCAAATACGCTATCACAAAGGAGTTTTAATTGAGCATATTCGTTGTCATCTATGCTTATGAAAATTGCACCTTTCTTGTGTAAGAGATTCTTCGACAACTCAAGACGCTTAGACATGAAAGATAACCATTCACTATGTTTGAAGTTATCATCTTTTTCCACGTACCTATCGTTGTACATGAAGTCCTTATTGCCTGTGTTATATGGAGGATCAATATATATCAGGTCAATTTTTTCTGTATGGGTATAGTTCAATACTGAAAGGGCATGATAATTGTCGCCTTGTATTATTACATTTGTATTTGTCGCACCATCAACATTCACAGCTTTATTTGGATGCTCTACAAGTACAGGCAGTTCGTTTTTACATTGTTCAACCACTTTTTCAGGCTTTGCTTCAAACATCAAGCCATATTTTTTTCTCCTCTTTAGTTTTTTTACAAGCTCAATTAACTCAGTGTGTGAGTATTCTTCAAGCTTTTTTTTGGTTGTATGAGTATTATTTTGCATGCGTTCTTGTTGCTTTCAGAAATCGATCGAGTTCGACTTTTGACACTCGATACTCTTTGCCAAACTTGTGTGCAACAAGTTTGCCCGATTTGATATATCGGTAGATTGTCATCACATTCATCTTTAGCATTTCTGCTAACTCGACTGTCGTGTAAAAATCGTTTTCCGCTTTCATGTAGGTGATTTTAGTATACTTTACTTTGCTTAACTTTGCCAATTCTCTTTAGAGCTAGTTTATGCTATATTTATCGCGTTGACCCACATAGATTTCCCCGACTCTTGCAAAGAGTGTTTTAGTCTGGCTTGCGGATGCAGACGGGTAGTTAAGCTGCCACAAGCCAGACCGCCTTTGTGCGATTTGGGGAATAGTGGGTCAACCAGTTTGGCTACCCATCTGTATAAATCTATAGTTGGAACCTCTCTGATTATTAAATAGTGTTGACCTATTTAACTCATGAAAAAATATACTGGCGTATTAATCGCCCTGTTGCCATTTATTACTGGCACATACAAAAGTCTGGACAACTGGTCCAGTTCTGAAGCCGTTGGATATAATGTATTCAACTTAGCCCTGATTGGATTCGGTATTTATTATTTTTTGAAGCATAGGACGTGTAAGCCTACATCGTTTGATCTTTCTCACTACGATCTTGCTGTCTTTAAGGCATCTGCGTACGTTAAAGAGCTGTCGGAAGACACTGTCGAGAATGCGACCGTTAAGCGTGTCGCCATCAACGAGATTACCAAGTTCATAGAGCTGTTCAGGGAAAAGCGAGGAAAGCAGTGGAAGAGCCAGAAAGAGATAGACGAGGTTACCCAGTCCTTGAATGAGTTTGTTGAAGGTAATAAGGAGACTATTAAGGCTGCGAGAGGTATCAATATTTAAGTTCATTTTCGTGAACTTTTCCCGTTTGATTCCCGATAGAATACGGGAATAGTAAATCCCTGTTAAATCCCTGCATTATCAGGGATTTCATACTTGTTCTTAGCCTTTATTATCAGGTAGCCCCGCTGTTTTTTCACTGTATTAACAGCGAGAGGTCCAAAACGGTCCTCCGCAGTTTTTCCATATTATTTAATGTGGAGGTGGCAGCTATTTCTCAGTTTACTGGCGAGTGTTTCTGCTGTTATTGTGCTGTATTAACAGCTATGACATAGCGTTTTTTTAGCGTTAAATAACGCTAATGTATGCATTTTCCTAGCATTATTTAATGCTAAAGGATGGATGATCGTTTTCGATAAAATAAGCTCGCAATTATGCTAAAATGACAATACATTTCGATTAATATTTACATGAAAGTGGACGCCAAAAACAAACTAAATAACCTACAAGATGCTTTGTCTAGAATTGAGAAAGGTTCAATTATCCAGAATAGGTTCAACACTGAGAACAGCTTTCTTCTTGACGCTGATCCAGAATACGACTCATATCTATCCGATGTTCTGAAAGCTACCATTTTTTTACTAAAAAATAAGATCTTATTAATAAAGGATATTTTTTCTAAAGATATAAGTCCCAATGATTCTAGAGAATATTTACTGATCAGCCGTTATTTCACAGCCATTAATAACCATATAAAATCGTTTATACTCACAGACTTGATACACTCAAGAATAAAGGACCCACTTTTATATGAGTACACCGATAATCTCGAACACTCAGCCGAGTCTTTGTTTTCTGAAAATGACGCTTGGCAGTCTACCTTAAAAGGGACAGAGAATGTTTTACATAGTTTAAAAAAATATCTAATTGACGGACAAGGAACTGAACCAAACCTTTCAGACCAGTACAATGAGGATTTCTCAATCTTTATTGATTTTATACATGAGTATGGTCAATCCTTGAAACATAGACCAGTTAAAGAAGTAGATCAAGCTGGGGATTTTCCTACAGACCGTACAAAGTTCTATATCACTAAGAGAGATGGCAATTATTACTATAGAGATGAATACCTAAAACATAATGTTGGTAAGGGATTACATTCACAGGTTCTAAAGATCACTCTTAACACTATAGGATCAAGAGATAAAATATCTTACAAAGAGCTTTTGCCATATATCAGAAACGGTATCCCAAGACTTAAGAACAAAACAGATTCTGATTTACATTCTATTATTCAAAAATCTCTCACCTCTGAAGTTCATGGTGTAAATCGAGTTTCAAAAAAACAGATTCGTCTTGTGAAAGATAATGGTACTCCTATATTTCAGAATATTAAAAATATCGGTCTATCTTTTGTGAATAAGATTTAGTTTCCATCATTTTCCAAAAAAATTGAGTTTTTACTGCCGTAATCACCTTGAAAATCAAGGTGATTTTTCTTTTTTTGCATTTTAGTACCAAGAGACAAGCATTGGTTAAATAGACATGTGTGTTTCCAACATTAAACACACATGTCTGGGTAAAGAAAACTTTACCCACGGTTCAGGACGCCGAACCTACTCTGTTTCTAGAACGGCAAAGCGTCCTGCCAATCTGGTGACAGAGTAGGTTTGTTTTACTTTATGAATCAAGATATTGCTAAAATTGAAAATCAAAATATTGTCGATCAATCGATCGTAAGCTTTTTTGATTTACTCGCACGCCTTGATTACAAAGATAAACAAAAAACCAAACTCATATCACAAGCACAAAGCAAGGAAATCCCTCTTTCTGCGAGCAGAGAGGTTAAAGATGCTCCACTAAAACCAGCACACACTGTACACATCAATGTGCTGGCAAACAAATAAGGGATGTATGAGGTACAGATGCGAATGCTGGGAAAACAGTTCTAGGGGTTGCTGCCCAGCCGTCTGATCTGTGTCGCATACTCTCCGAATATGGATGGGATAAATAGGAAGATTCTAAAAGTGTAATGACCTTAGGTCTATGAGTTTTCTGAAGGGGGTCCGCATCGTGTATTTCATCTCCTTGCTAGATACTTCAGGTTTTCAGGGCTTCTCAAGGCACAAGAAAACTAAAAATACTCCAAAGCATCATAGGGGTAACCCCCAACCATACCCAATTTTATTAATAGTTTTAAGTAAGCTAACATCACAATACTATGAAAAATAAGGACGCAAAACAATTTAAGGACAATAGCGGCGTATCAGTTGTATATTGTCGAGTATCATCAAGAGAGCAAGAAGAAACAGGATTTTCTTTACCATCCCAAGAAAGACTTTTGTCAGGCTATTCAGAAAATAAAGGTCTTACTGTCGGAAAAATATTCTCCATTGCAGAGAGTGCGAGCGGCTCGAAGCAAAGAAAAGTATTCTCGGAAATGATGGAGTACATGGAGGACGAGGGTATCAAGATTTTGATTGTTGAGAAAGTAGACCGACTGACTCGTAACTTGAGAGAGGCTCTGGTGGTGAATGACTGGCTTGATGAAGATGAGGAGAGAAAGATTCACTTCGTAAAGCAGAATCTTATTTTGCATAAGAACTCTAAATCTGATGAAAAGTTTAGATGGGATATAGAAATAGTGTTGGCAAAGAAGTACATTGCAAACCTCTCGGAAGAGTCAAAGAAAGGTATCAAGGAGAAAGTGATGCAGGGTTTCTATCACGGTGCGTACAAGGCTGGCTATAAATGCATTGGAGAGAAAGGTAAGCGTGTATTTGTACCTGACGAGGAGACATTCTCCCTGTGGAAGAAACTCGGCGAGTTTTATATGACTGGAGAATACACCATGAAGAGTTTGGTTAAAGCTGCATATGACATGGGTCTTCGTTCACGCTACGGAAAGAAGATCTACAAGAGTCAGATCGAATCATTCCTAAAGGATCCTTTCTATCATGGAGTCCTGATTCATAACGGCGTGGTCCTAAACGAGAATGGCAAGCACGAAAGAATGCGTACTCGAGAGGAGTTCGATCTCATTCAAGAGATAAGATTTCGTAAAAAATCTCCTTTCTATTCAAAACACATATTTCTGTTCTCAAAGATGGTTGAGTGTGGAGAATGTAAGGGTATAATCACAAGCGAAGTCCAAAAAGGACACGTTTACTGCCATTGTTCGCACTACAAAGGATGCACCCAAAAGAAATACACTCGTCAGGAAGTAATTGAAAAAAGTTTGATTGGTGTAATGGAAGTTTTTGAAACGATCACAGATGAGGAAGCTCAAGAGATTGTTCTTAGAATCCGTCAGAATCATCAAGAGGAAATAAAATATAAGAAAGAAGTCTTAGATAACCTTGAGGGCGGCTACAAAGGTCTACAAAATAAGATAGACCGTCTTTACGATGATCGACTGTCTGGGATCATCACAGATGAGTTCTGGAAAGAGAAGAATATCAAGCTTCAATCAGAACAAAAGGATATTCTTGATCAAATAACGAGACTAAAAAGCCAAGAGGCTAAATACTTTGAACTCGGCATCAATATCCTTGAATTGGCTCGTAAAGCCAAATCTATCTATGAGAATGAGGATCGTGTTGAGGAAGAGAAGCGTATGTTACTTAAGTCTATTTTCAAGGATATAACGTTGAAAGACGGCAAAGTTACTTACACGTTGCACGAGCCAGTTCGAAAGCTCTACGAAAGGCTCACATCTTCAAAAAATATTTTCGAACCGAAAAAAGCCTTTGCCAGTGCGACAAAAGGTTCTTCGGAGTCTAAAATCACTTCTATGCTCCCCCGGCAGGGATCGAACCTGCGACCAATCGATTAACAGTCGATTGCTCTACCGCTGAGCTACAGAGGAATATGTATCATTGATAGCAAGCTCTCTATCAAGATAGATATATAGTATCAGAATGGAATTAAAAAAACAACCACCAAATATCGACAAACTCAAAAAAATAGTGTACATTAAAACGATATGGCAACCAACTGGGGCGAGACTATTATCAAGTTCGATGAAGTGAGCTACTCTCACGTTAAAAACCGACCTATTCTAGAGGAGGTGTCTTTCTCTATACGTAAAGGAGCAAAGATCACCCTCATGGGACAAAACGGTGCAGGTAAGAGTACTATATTTAAAATCATCACTGGAGAGCATAAGATTGACGAAGGTGATGTGCATATCAACAAAGGGTTATCTATAGCTATCGCAAAACAAGTTATCCCTAGAGACCAGCTAGAGCTTACTGTGCGAGAGTTCTTCCAAGGATGTTTTAAGGAGAAAGTGTATGACATAGATCCACGAATCGAAGCGGTTCTAGAGGTTGTGCATTTGAAAGCAGATTTGGAAAAGAAGATTCGAGCGTTCTCAGGAGGACAGCAAGCGCGTCTTCTCCTTGCCTCAGCGTTGATTCAAGATCCTGATATTCTTCTTCTTGATGAGCCAACAAACAACCTAGATAAAGCTGGTATCGCACATCTTACAACATTTCTTAAAGAGTATAAGAAAACTGTGATTGTGATTTCTCACGAAGCTGATTTTCTTAACAGTTTTACTGAAGGAGTTCTGTATCTAGATGTTCATACACGAAAGATTGAGCAGTATACAGGTACATATCACAACGTGGTAAAAGAGATTGGTGCACGTATCGAGCGAGAGCGACGGCAAAACGCACAGATGGAAAAGAAGATTCAGGAAAATAAAGACAAGGCAAACTTTTTTGCTAACAAAGGAGGTGGTATGCGTCTTGTTGCAAAACGAATGCGTGAGCAAGCTGAAGAGGCAGAAGAAAACATGGTTGATGTTCGAAAAGAGGATAAAACTATTCGACCTTTTGTTATTCCGGTGCAATCAGATCTTTCAGGTGTGATTTTCTCACTTTCAAGTGTGTCACTTATGGATATTCATAAGAACGACGGTAGTATTAAAACAAAAAAAGTGCACGTAGAGCTTCGAAAGGGTGAACACCTACTTCTCCAAGGACCAAACGGTATTGGAAAAACAACACTTCTTGAATCTCTTGCGTCAGGTCATGCTAAGGGTGAATCAATTCAAGAAGGAGTAAAGATTGGGTACTACAGACAAGATTTTTCTACTCTTAACTTTGAGCATACTCCATTTCAAGCATTGCAAAGTGTTATGAAAGATACGTCTGACGAACACAAGCTTCGACAAGTTGCAGCTAGTTTTTTGATCACAGGTGATACGGTCTACACACCTATCGGAAGACTTTCAGAAGGTCAAAAAGGACTTGTTGCGTTCGCACAGCTTGTACTTATGGAACCGGGACTACTTATTCTCGATGAGCCAACGAACCATATCAACTTCCGCCATCTTCCTGTGATTGCAAAAGCTCTGAAAGAGTTTGAAGGACCTATGGTTGTAGTAAGTCACATGCATGAGTTCGTGGAACAGTTAGGGGATATGCAAGTGTTGGACTTAGGTAAGTAGTAGAAGAAAGTTAAATAATCTTACTCTAGATCATTGCAAAAAATTTCGCATTTGAAAAAATTCTATAGTACAATAGTGGCATGGAATACCTTGCGTTATATATAGTACTTCTTACATTTATATTGCTTTCTTTTGTGAAAGGGAAACATATGCTCTTCAATGTTATCCTGATGACATATCCAACTGCAATTATATATAAAGCAATTATTGAATATGCTGGGGATGATTTTTTAAATCAATTTAATTTTGGTGTTAGTTTTTTCACCATGCATGCTGTTTTGTTTGTGCTCGTTATGCTTCCAGTGTATATCTCTATGATTCGTATTGTGAGTGACTTTAGACTACATCACAATCTGAAAGGTGTGGTGGAATCTATAGTACTCTCAGTTGGTATTGTTCTTTTAACTATTGGAGTATGTTTCCACATATTGCCAGATAGAGATGTGTTCAACCTAACGAGGGGATTTGAGGTATTTTTCCAATCAAATCTAGGATATCTTGTTTGTATGATAGTACCAATGATTTCTGTCTTTATATTATCAAAACGTAACGACGAACTGGTATAAGATATGAAAACACCAAGTAAAACAAGGGTTTCTATCAGATACTTGCGTAAGTATTAAAATTATATTATAATATATACATATGAGTATTGGTAGCCAAAAAAATGAAAAATTAGAAAAGATACAGATGTGTCTACAATGTATTGTCCAATGTGTGACTCTGATTCTTTTCAGGGTTTTTTTTGTATTAGAAGTACAAGGACAAGAGAAAGCTCTTGGATACATGTCTGAAGCAAGAAAAAAAGAAAAAGGAATTCTTTTTGCAGCAAATCATATTAGTGAATGGGACGCTATCATGGTTCGGATTTGTCTGCCGTTTAAAGTTTTTCTAAACCCTCTATACTACGTGGCCATGACTAAAGAACATTATCAGCATGATAAGTTTGGTTGGAGAAAGTATTTTTACGGTGGAACAATGTTTAAGGTTTTAGGAGCATATCCTGCATATGTAGGTATGCGAGATTATCAAGCATCTCTTGTGAATCACATTGAACTCCTTGAGTATGGTAAATCTATTTGTATTTTCCCTGAAGGTAAGATAAGTGTTAATGTCTCAAAGCCAAGTGAGGCCAAGGGTGGAGTTGGTTTTCTTGCAGAGTATACAAAGACAGATATTATTCCTGTTACTCTTACAGGCTTTGGAGATATTTCTTGGAAAAACTTTGTGTCATTTAAGCGGAAAAAAGTTTCTGTCATATATCACGATATTCTACGGATAGATGAAGTTCTACAGCTCGCCGCACAAAAAGGAATAGCTTCTGGTATAGATACCAACAAATTTGTGAGTGAGCACGTGATGAATATCATTAGAACAAAGTAAGTATTGTATGGATGATACATACCATGTCTACATACTGAGGTGTCGAGATGACACGTTGTACACAGGTATAACTACAGATCTAGAAAAAAGAGTTATAGCACATAACACACAAAAAACTGGCGCAGCATATACAAAAGCCCGTCGACCTGTAGTACTTGTATACTCTGAGGGTGTATATACAAGAAGTGAGGCATTAAAACGTGAACACTTTATAAAACAATTGACTCGAGATAAAAAACTAGAACTGATACAGACAAAAACTAAAGAGATTTAGAAGCACTTTTTCTGCTTTACTTTTTCGAGCATAAGTATAAGTCCTATAGCAACTATCCATACAGATGAAAATACGAGAAATGCAGACGATCCATTATTAATAGTTAAGAACATGTTAAAAGCAAAATGTATAAGGGATGCTAACAATAATCCAATCCATACCCACATTTCTCGAACCCAAAAAGATTTACAAAAAGATAGACCAATACATACAGAAAGTGCACCAGACGCTGTAACATGTAAAACGCTTGAACCTACAAACCTCATGTAGCTTGTGACGATAGTTTCCAGTGTCTGTCCTTGTAGAAGAGGTTGTATGAGATAGAGTGTATTTTCCATGGCAGCAAATCCAAGTGCTGCCGTCATAAGGTATACAAACGCATCAATAGGTTCGTCAAATATTTTTGTTTTAAATGCAACCACATATGCTGCACCAAACTTCATGATTTCTTCGATGATAACGTATATAAGTGTGAGTACTGGATGTGTGTGTATCTGCGTATCTATCTCAAGTATACCTAACTGTGTCGTACTATATGTGATATATCCAGCTATAAGTCTTTGACAGATATATGAAAGAAAAACAGCAATCATACCCAGAAGAAAAACCTTTACAATCACTCGCCTTGGCTCGTTATGTTTTTGTCGTTCATGTAACCAAAACCATAGCCAAAAAAGAGAGGGTACAAACCCTCCAAGAAGTGCATACGTAAACACAGTCAGTGTTTGTCCAGATGTTGAAAGTATGTGCGTTACTATCTCGTAAATATGCATGTATAGTACTAGTATACATCATCTATCTTCCATCCTCCACGTGCGACAAGTCGGTCAAGTGTTGACAGCGGTAAAACACCACGAGTCAGTGCTTGAACTCCTGCTAAACCTATCATCACTGCATTGTCTGTTGCGAGATGTGTTTCAGGAAGAAAACATGTAACCTCGTGTAATATACACCACTCTTTAATTGCATTTCGGATGTGTGTATTTGCTATCACACCACCGGCAACGATAAGGCTTTGTATAGATCTGTCCTTTTCATATGCAAACTGCAATTTTCCCTTAATCACTGCTGTAACAGCTTCTTCAAATTCATAACAGATGAGTTCGAGTATTTCTTCAGGAAGCAAAGTCTCTTTTTCTATACTATGTTTTTCTTTTATGTCTCGGACGAGATACAGTACAGCTGTTTTTAATCCTGAAAATGAGAAATCCAAACTATGGCTATGAAGCATGGGACGAGGAAGTTTTATGTTGTGAATCTCTAAAACTTGTTTGATATGGCTTATAGCATGCTTATCTCGAAGATGTTGTGCATGTTTACTGATCGCTGGACCTCCAGGATACGGTAGTCCGAGTATTCGCGCTGCTTTGTCATACGCTTCACCGATTGCATCATCACGTGTTTGACCTATAACACTATATGAACCCCAAGCTTTGATAGCCACAAGTTCTGTATGACCTCCTGATATGAGTAGAGATAGCGCAGGGAAGTTAACAGCTTTATTTGTAAGTAACACCGAAGCGATGTGTCCCTCCATGTGGTTTACTGGGAGTATTGGTATATCCCAAAGCATTGACAAAAACTTGACAAAGCTTATACCAACCCAAAGTGCAGGTTCAAGTCCTGGACCTGCTGTTACAACAAGTACATCGACGGCAGGTTTTCTAAGAAGAATACTTTCTGTATTTTCCGAAAGTTCTTTTGTGCAGATTTCCAATAGCTCTTGCTCACGTACAAGATGAGTAAGTGCTTCTTCTATCTTTTCACTAGTAACAGAGATTTTTTCATACCTAACACTCTCATCTTTTTCAGTTTGATGTATAACTTGTGCAAGTAGAGCTACAAGATTGTGTCCGTGTTCTCGTTTAGCAAGCATAGGAAACACACCTCCATAGGGAGCGTGTATATCGATCTGACTGTTGAGTGCTCCGGCAAGAGTTTTGTACGAGTGTTCACCTTCATACCGAACATATGCAACTCCTGTTTCGTCACAGCTTGTTTCTATGGCTAAAACCGTCTTCATATAAGGTATAGTGACATGAAGTAGAAAGTTTGTAAATGCTTATGGAGTATACAAAAAACACCACACATCTTCATAAACTCAAGTCCGCCAAAGTTTCAAATATGATATAATGGTCCTTATCTATGGCAAAAAATCCACCTAAACAATCTGCAAAAGAACCTGAAAAAGTTGACGCTGAAAAGCCAGCACATATAAACGTGATATCACGAGGGATAGTGGAAGAGATGCAAGAGTCGTATATCGACTATGCTATGTCAGTTATCACTGATCGTGCACTTCCAGATATTCGAGATGGATTGAAACCTGTACAACGACGTATCCTATTCTCAATGCATAAGATGGGACTTGTACCAACTGCAAAGTTTAAGAAAAGTGCGACAGTGGTTGGAGAAACTATGGGTAGTTATCACCCTCACGGAGATGCGGCTATTTATCAAACCATGGTTAACATGGCTCAAGATTTTAACACTCGATATCCACTTATCTGGCCACAAGGAAACTTTGGTAACATTGATGGATATCCAGCTGCTGCACACCGATATACTGAGGCACGTATGGCCAAACTTGCACCGTTCATGCTTGCAGATATCGAGAAAAACACTGTGGATTTTCGTCCAAACTATGACGGAACAAAAAAAGAACCAAGTGTGCTCCCGACAATTGTTCCAAGTATGCTCCTAAACGGTACTCTCGGTATTGCTGTAGGTATGGCTACAAACATTCCACCACATAACTTAGGTGAGATCGTGGACGCAACAACACACCTTGTGGATAATCCTGAAGCAACGACTGCTGATCTTCTCGAGTTTGTAAAAGGTCCAGATTTTCCAACAGGAGGACTTATTTTTGATAAAAAAGCTATTGAGACTGCAGAAACTCACGGAAAAGGAGGCGTTGTGATGCGTGGTGAGGCTGAGATTGTAGAAGAGAAAGCTGGGCAGGCTAAGATTGTGATCACATCTATTCCATATCGAGTGAACAAAGCTTCACTTATTGAAAGTGTTGCTGATCTTGTACGAGATAAAAAGCTTGAGGGTATTAAAGATATTCGAGATGAGTCTACAACTGACATCCGTATTGTTATTGATTTGAAGAACGGCGCGTATCCTCAAAATATCCTCAACTTCCTGTACAAACACACTCAACTAGAGTCTACATTTCACTACAACATTGTAGCTCTTGTAGATGGTGTGCCTCAAACATTGTCACTACGGTCTTCGCTTGATCATTTTATTACACACAGAAAAGAGGTTGTGCGAAGACGAACTGAGTTTGATCTTGCCAAAGCAAAAGACCGAGAGCATATTTTGGTTGGATTGAAGAAAGCTCTTGATCACATCGATGAGATTATTGCACTTATCAAGAGAAGTAAAGATACACCAACAGCTCATGCTAACTTGATGAAAGAGTTTAAGTTCTCTGACAGACAAGCGACTGCCATCCTCGAAATGAAGCTTCAGCGACTCGCATCGCTCGAGCGAAAGAAGATTGAAGATGAACTTAAGGCTATTCAAGCACTTATCAAGGATCTTGAAGACATTCTTAAGAATCCAAAACGAGTTCTTACAATCATTAAAGATGAGCTTGCTCAACTCAAAGAAAAGTTTGGTGACGCACGACGAACTCGAGTTGTTCCACATGGTATCCAAAACTTTTCTATCGAAGATGTGATTGCTGATGAAGAATCAGTGCTTGTTCTAACTTCTGGTGGATATATCAAACGAACAAACCCAGACGAGTATAAAAAACAACGGCGAGGTGGAGTGGGTGTTGTTGATGTTGACGTAAAAGAGGAAGATTTCATCACACACCTTGTTCGAGCAACTATGCATAACGATCTTTTGTTCTTTACAGACAAAGGTAAGGCATATCAGATTAAGATGTATGATATTCCAGAAGGAAAACGAGCAACACGAGGTAAATCTATTCAAAACTTCCTATCCCTTGCTCCTGATGAGAAAGTAACCTCTATCCTTCCTATGCCTAAAGAGATTAAAAAAGGTTCTGATCTTTCACTTATGCTTATTACAAAGTATGGAGTTGGTAAGCGAGTAGGAATTGATAGTTTCAAAGATGTTCGAAGAAGTGGAATTATTTCAATCAGTCTTGATGCGGGTGATGAGTTAATCTCAGCTTCTTTTGTAGAACCTAAAGACACCGTTATCTTGATTTCTTCTGATGCACAATCTATACGATTTGATATCGACGAGATTCGAGAGATGGGTCGTGCAGCTGGAGGTGTTCGAGCTATGAAGCTTGATAAAGGAGCATACATAGTTGGTGCTATTCCTGTAAAAGCAGGAAGTAAAGACGCCGCAGAGCTTTTGACTGTTTCTGCAAATGGATACGGAAAGAAAACTTCTCTTGATGAGTACAAAGTACAAGGGCGAGGTGGATCAGGTATTAAAACATTTAAAGTTACAGATAAAACAGGAGATCTTATTGCAGCTCAAGTTGTTACAGAAGAGATTGAAGAGGTTGTTGCCATCTCAAAGAAGAGTCAAGTGATTCGATGTGAAGTACAAGAGATTCCAAATCTTGGACGAGATACACAAGGTGTTCGTATCATGAAGCTTCGAGATGGTGATTCACTTGCAAGTGTGGTTGGGATGTAAGGGAGTGCATGCTCTTTGAGCATGACATGCACACTTATGTCGGCTTTGTCGACGAAAGGGACAAGGGGAGTAAATATTTTTAAAATATTTACGGACACTTCCGCACGCGCAGCGGGGGCGTTGTAAGCTAGTCATCTAAAATAAAAAACGTTATACTATACTGTATATGAGCACCACAAAAGACATCAATACATTTCAAGCTGTTACCATGGCAATATTTCTTGTTATCGGAGTACTTGGAATCGTATTGTTTGCCACAAGCAAGGTTGGAGGAGGTTTTAGAAATTATACAGCAGTTGTGTGGGGTGTTTTGCCGAAGAGTATAGTAGATGAATCATTGTCATCATATCGTATCAGAGGTGAAGATCCGAAGTTTACGTACACAGAATTCCCTGAAGAAGGTTTTGATCAAGAGATATTGCAAGCTGTAGCTGAAGGCCGTGGCCCTGATGCGATTGTGTTTCCTGATACTATGTATTTTGGTCAACTTAACAAACTGGTTACTATACCATCAGAAACCATAAGTGCTCGTTCATATATGGATACATATATAGATGCAGGTAAGCAGTTTGCTGTTCAGGGTGGCATTAAAGCCTTTCCACTTGTGACAGACCCACTTGTGATGTTTTACAACAAAGATATGTTTACATCAGCAGGACTTGTTACACCCCCTAAAACATGGAAGGAACTCTCTGATATGACAAACCTTATCACAAGAAAAAGAGATGATGGTGTACTTGATAGATCGTTTGTCGCTTTTGGTGAATACAGTAACATCAACTACGCAAAACGAATACTTTATACACTCTTAACTCAAGCAGGAGTTCGAGTTAGTTTTTATGATCCTGCCGTTAATCAATACAGTAGTGGCCTTACAAAAACAGATCGTGCAGATGTGACACAAGGGCAAGCAACAGCATCAGAAAAAACAGGTTCTGTTCTTCGATATTATACAGATTTTGCAAACCCTCTTGCTGCAACATATACATGGAACAGATCTTTTTCTTCATCACGTGAAGCGTTTTTGTCCCAAAATCTTGCTGTGTATTTTGCACCAGGAAGTGAAGTTGAATATATTATCAGTCGAAATCCAAACCTAAACTTTGCCATAGCTCCTGTTCCTCAAGAAAACAGAGATGTTAAAGCAGTGCATGGAAAAACATATGCGCTTGGTTTTTTGATTACATCTCCAAACGTAAAAGATGCATATGACGAAGTAACTAAGTATTTTACAGCAGACAACATGATTCAAGGTCTTGCAGATGCTATGCGAATTGCTCCTGCGAAACGTTCTCTTCTTGGAACAGCAAAATCAGCCAAAGATAGTCCTGATCTTGCAGTGATATATGAGTCAGCCATCTATGCAAGCACTTGGATGGACCCTAAAGAAGAAACGAGTGATGATATCTTGCGTACACTTGTAGAAGTTATTACAAGTGGTAAACAATCACAGTCTGAAGCTGTGCAAGATGCAGGAAATAGATTGGACAGATTATATACTTCAAACTAGATATGATACAATCATACATATATTATGTTTAATTTTTTTAAGAGATTACAAGAAGGATGTTTTCAGAGCCAAAAAGGTTGTGGATGGACAGACCTTGAACCTTTTGTGACAGCTATACTTAAGAATTTGATTCTTATAGGAATGTTTGTTGCTGCATGTATGGTTTCATACGCAGGCTTTACTTTGTTTAGAGGTTTTGGTGATGCATCTGCACGAAGTAAAGCTCGAAAGATTTTAATCAATGTAGTTATTGGTCTTATCATACTGTTTGGTGCATACTTTATAGTGGATACTGTTTTAACAAAGTTGACTGTAACGCAACCTATTCGACAAATAGGAATTTAATAAATATTCATACAATACACATATGCAATTAAAAAATACTTTATATATAGCATCAGGATTTGTATTACCAACCCTTGCACACGCTGCGATACCAAATCCAACAGGTTTCAAAGATCTTGGGCAGGTAGTTGGAGCAGTTATAAACATTGTACAGGTACTGCTCATCATGGCAACAACCTTGTATCTTATCTATGCTGGTCTTATGTTTGTGACAGCACGAGGTGAACCATCAAAGATTACAAAAGCTCGAGATGCACTTCTATGGGGTATGGTTGGTGCAGCACTTGTACTTGGAGCTCGAGTGTTGGTGACTGCGATACAAAGCGGTGTCGACAATATATTAAAATAAAAACAATACACATATGAAATACATATTTTTAATTGCATTACTGTTTATAGGAGGTGAGGTCGGGGCTGTTGGTATAGATGATGCTATAAACATAAACAATAAACCTATCGGTGGAGGAGTAAACACAGTTAGTAGTTTTGGAAGTGGGCTCGATACAACAACTGGGGGTGGATCAACAGGTTTAGACACAACAACAGGAGGAGGACAATCAGAAGGAAGTGGGCTCGATACAACAACTGGAGGTGGAGGATTAGGTGCTAGTTACGATGCAAACAATAACTTCATCGGAGGTAATTCTGGATCTCCTGCTGTTGGTAAGCCTGCGGCAACATTGCCAGGTTTTATACTATGGGCGGTACAGATTATGAACTATCTAGTTTGGGCTATGATGACTTTATCTCTTTTGTTTTTCTTGTACGGTGTGTTTATGCTTATGTTTGTTGGAGGGGCAAACGAAGAATCTCGAACAAAAGGGAAAAAGTTTATGTTGTGGGGAATACTATCGCTCTTCGTTATGGTATCTGTATGGGGACTTGTTGGAGTACTTAAAAATTCACTTTTTGGTGAAGGAGACCTCATAGGTCCACAATTCAAGTAGGCTCGTTGCTTGATTGTTATATAACTTACATAGTATACTATAAGCATATTTATCAAATAATAAAAAACAAAAATATAATTTCTATATGAAGAAATCATTACTATCAATATTTACTGCGCTTGTTCCTGTACTTTCTTTTGCTCAAAACGCTCCTATAGCACGAACAGTCGATGGGTTTCTAGACTATATCCTATACCTTGCAGGTAGAGCACTTCCACTGCTTATCCTTGCTGCTCTCGTATTGTTCCTATATGGTATAGTTACAACATATTTCTTTAAGAGTGACGAAACAAAAAGAGCTGAAGGTCAAAAGTTTGTGATTAACGGAATCATTGCACTATTCGTTATGGTATCTGTATGGGGACTTGTAAACATCCTTAGAGGTACATTTGATCTTGATAACGATAACATTCCTCTCCCTCCAGCAATACCTGTACAAAACGCTCCTGCTGCTCAAGGTTTTACTCGATAAATCGCTAGAGATACTTATATATTAAAAATCTAACCTTGTGTTAGGTTTTTTTTATATATATACTATAGGTATGGATTCAGCTTTCGCAATCATATCTAAAATAAATCAGATTATTATTAATCCAATTATTATTCTCCTATTTGGAATAGCTCTCATGTATTTTGTATTTGGAGTGCTTGAATATCTTGTAAAATCAAAATCAGACCCAAGTGCTATACAAACAGGAGCGAAACATATGGGATGGGGATTGTTTGGTATGTTTGTTATGGTATCAGTCTTTGGGTTTTTGAAACTTATCATAAACACACTACCTATAGACCAAGATACGATAGAAAATGTAAACAAAGTATTACCGCTAGAGTAGGGAGATGTGTGAAAGAAAAAAACACCCGACGCGTAAGGATTTGAACCTTACGGTGGGTGTGTTTTGAAGATGATAGTTTTAATAGCTTGAAGGAACTGTGATTGTTCCAACAAAGTTATTTTCATCACCATCTTCTGCAGGCCAGAGTGTTACCGCTGTGAAATCAGCCTTGATGTTATCAAAAACGTTTTTTTCAATCAGTATCCATTCTTTACCCGATTTGTTTTTTTTGAGGATGTCTAGGGCTTGTTTTAGCCCTTCGCTTGGCTCATCCTCAATGGAAACCATACCAATTGATTTTGAGGACAAGAAGAATGATTCACCTTCCCATTTGAGCAAGACAACATGCTTACCAATCTTTCCCTTTATCACAGCACGCTGTGGTAGAGAAGGTGATTGATTCACCTGAAGTCTTGTTGTTGCGGACTCAATCAGTTCCGCACCCTTGGGGTCATCTTGCGATGCCCAAGTGTAACGAATCTTTTTTCCGCTCTCAGCAGACTCAGCCTTCCACCCTTTATATTCTTTAGGGGTGAAGGTTTGAGTGATATTGAGGTTGAACGGTAGCAAGGAGTGTGAGACACTTGTTACCTTTGTGTCAGGTTTTGATTGTGAGCCTGCAGAAGCCGGGGGTGGACTCTCCAGGTCCTTGTTAGGAGTCGGGGAGGGTGCTTTTTCGGCTGGTGGATTGGTGGTGGAAGGAGTCTTAACTTCAGGATTTTTGACACATGAGCGCCAAGTAATCAAGAAGAAAAGGACAATGCATGCCCAACCCACTAGAGTGATAATTTGTTTTCTGTTCATTGTAATTGATAAGGTTCAGTTTAGTTTGTATCTTTTGCGCTTTACTAAAAGATGTATAAAATTATATCATATATATACATAAAATGCAAGTATATGATGTAGTAAAACCCTGCAGGAGATCTTGGTAGATTATCCCTGCAGGGTTTGTTTTGAAAAGAACTTCTTCTTTTATTGTTTTTGATCTTGAAGAGGTAGGATAGGAAGGATTCCTTTTCCATCCCCTCCATCAAATGTAACGCGTCGAGCGGTGCCAAATTCACCCTGAAGGATATTCAAAGCCTGCAGAATGTCTAATTTCCCATTAGACTCGTCAACCATTTTTCTTGCTTCTTCTCGTAGTGTTGTTGAATCCAATACATTTTTACCTTCTCCAATCTTGTCAGCTTCAAGCTTTGCAAGAGCAGCTGTGATTTTTGGATCAGGTTCAACATTGCTGTTGATGATGTAATTAATGCGAATCCCTCGTCTAAGAGCTTTATTAAAGACATCTTTTTTAACCTGAATAGCAGCTTGCTCTTTGATAGCCATTAATTCGTTAATACTTTGATAGGGTAAAGTGGCTGCATAATAGCGAACACCTTCCGCGACAATTTTTGCACCAATTTTTTCCCACTCAGTCTCTGTTTGTGTAAAGTAAACCTCTGAATCAGTAGGACACCAAGAAAATTGAGTGGTCCAGAAAGTTTCTCCGAGGGGTGTAATCACACTAAACTTGACAGTGGGTTGTCCTTCAATTTCACCAAGTTTCACAATTCTGTTTTTGAAATCAACCGTTCTAAATAGCGTTGCTAAATATAATGGCAATCCATAGCAGACAATTCCTGGTGTAATATTTTTGAACTTGAGCCATTTTGATTGTGAACCAAAAAGCGCAATATGACCTATCTTGTTTGCTTTAAGGTAACCAAATGTGTTGATGATTGACATCGACACAGAATACAAAATCACCAAAAGCCAAAAAGTTTTACCTACTCTGGCTGGACCATGCAGAACATCTTCTACTTCTAATTCGTAGATAAAATAATCCACACAAAACCAGAGCAGACAAGCCATAAGACTGTGAAATATTGCACACAACAATAATCGTGTGAATTTTCCTTCATCCTCAATCATATTGATCGACTCACTGTCTGCATTTTCAAGTGGTGACACTTCAGGTGTTGATCCGTAGTAGATCAAGAATATCACAACAGGAGGCACAAGAAGTGCCCAGTGCCAATATTCCTTGAAAGCTTTTACGTCATCCCAAAACATCCAAGCGGACAGTCCACCAATGAGCAGGATCACTCCTACGATTGCGATTGTCCACCAGAACCTTTTGTTTGCCTTTTCTTCTGCGATGAGGGCAGCGTGTTGTTCTTCACTAATTACTGACATAGTTTTTCCTCCAAATGTTAATGTTCTTCTTTGCACACAACCATCCTCAGTAGCACAGCTATGAGGTGTGTGTAAGATGTTTATATTATAGCATATATAGGTATAAAAATCAAGGTATAGAATCCTTATACTATATAGGTTTTTTTCAAGATAACCCTATATCCGCATACCCCAAGGGCTTGATTCAGGCAGCCTCTCTTTTTTAGAAAGTTTGAACTGATATAGAGAAAATATCATAGTCGCAATTGTTGCCATGCTTTTATATATTACCCAGTCTTCAGGAGTTAGATGTATACGAGCAATCTCGTTACCGATGGTAAGTATAACAAACATGATAGTCCATCGTATGGTAAGTATTCGCCATCCGTTTGCGTTCATAGAAAATAATCCTTGAAACAAAGGCTTAAGAAGCGACTTCTTGTAATACAGTCCGATGGCAAGCACTAAAGCAAATCCTGCATTGTATATAGTATCTTTTATGATGATATAAAATGGATCATGTAACAGTATAGTAAGTAGTCCTGATATTGTTACAATGATTCCAACAATAAAAGGAAACCAAGCAAAAGATTTTCTTTCTATCTGTCCAACTACCATAGAGATGATAGTAAGTATGACAAATATAGTTACTGCTTTAAAAAACTCTGTGTACTCTGATGCTATAAGGAATACGACTATGGGTCCGAATTCTATACTAAGATTGAGTATAAGTTTGAAGAACATGATATAGGTAAGTGTAGCATGGTTTAGAGAGTGTGTTACTGTGTGTTTTTGTATATGGAAAAAATTTCCTACGTTTCGAGCGGTTGACAATGTGTATCAGTGTGTTAATCTATGTGAGACGAGGGTGATAATGTGTCGCTTTTCGTTTTTTTCAATGCTGTTTAAATTGTTAACCTCCTGTTTTCTCCTTATGTTACCTTCAGGTATTGCTCCTGCCCCTGTTAAATTCGCATACAAGACTTACCGTATCTCTGATACACTGCATGTTTTCTTTTTCCCGTTCAAGGAGAAGGAGACCATGGAAGAGTTAAAGCAGAGACTGGCTGCTTTTGGCGTCAAAAAAGGAATATGTCTCCAGGTTGGGTCATGTCTCAATTTGTCGACATTGTTTACAAAACATCGCAGTAGTGGAGAAGTGTGCTGTCCAGATCTTGTCTGTTGTAAACCCAACAAAGATGGTGACATACACGCAAGAAGCTTACACATCTCGACACCTCAGATTTTCGATATAACAACACGGTTTAGTCCCAAGTATAGAGCGTTTGTTGAAATAGTAAGCAAGTAGAACCCATCACCGCATCGTCCTCTTCATCGGGGGCAGTGCGGTTTTTTCTTTTATTTTTTCATATAGTATAAGGCTTAAAATTATCCACAATTTTTTGATGCAAAATATTTGACAGGTGAACTCTAGTTCACTATACTTATCACATGAGCAAACAAAAACTTATCACAACAATACACACAGAACTTGAGAAGATTAACGAACAGATTGATCTTAAGATCATACAAGGTCTTGAGTACAAGCGTGAGTCAAAACGACACAAGTTTCTTGTATCACAACTTACACAAGTTATACGAGGAGAAACATCTAAGAGATCATGGACAAACCGTCTATCTCACGCTATGGCTAGTTTCTTGCTATAAGCATATACATACAAGATGCTAGAAACCTATAAGAAAAAAATACTATCATTTTACGAAGCGCACAAGCGTATGCCTGGGTATGTTGAGATTATGAATCTCACAGGGTTCAAGTCTAAAAATGCAGTATACAAACTCATAAATAAACTTGTTGAACTTGGTGTCATACGTAAAGATGCAAAAGGTAAGATAACACCAAACTTTGAAACTGAAGAAGTTCCATTTTTAGGATTAGTAGAAGCAGGTTTTCCAACTGATGCAGAAGAAAGTTTACTTGATACGATTGATATCAATGATTACTTGATTCCACATAAAGAAAACAGTTATATACTCGAAGTAAAAGGTATGTCTATGATTGATGCGGCGATCTGTGAGGGTGATTATGTGATTGTTGAAAAAAGATCAGATGCCAAAGAGGGGGATATCGTGATAGCTGAAGTTGATGGAGGTTTTACTATGAAGTATTACAAGAAAAAAGGTAACACTGTTTTTCTTCGACCTGCCAACAAAGCATTTAAAGACATATATCCAACAGAATCTTTTCAAATAGTGGCTGTTGTGAAAGCTGTGATACGAAAATACTCATAAGGGTTGGCAGAGCTTGCCTTGGGTGTTACTATGGTCATATGAATATAAAACTACACACAAACCGAGGAACTATTGATTTAGAATTATTTGAACAAACAGTACCTAACACTGTCGCAAACTTCGTGAAGCTTGCGAAAGAAGGTTTTTATACTGGCGTTAAATTTCACCGAGTGATTGCTGGATTTATGATACAAGGTGGAGATCCTCTTACAAAAGATGATTCTCGACCTGAACTATGGGGCACAGGAGGTCCAGGATACAGGTTTGATGATGAGATCGGGGATACAAACGGAAACTATGCAGGAACCATCTCTATGGCGAACGCAGGGCCAAATACAAACGGTAGTCAATTTTTCATAAACGTAAAAGATAACAATTTTTTAGATACAAAACATACAGTGTTTGGAAAAGTTTCTGGAGGTATGGATGTAGTGACAGAGATTGAAAACGTACCAGTTGGTCCAGGTGATAGACCTGTGAATCCGGTGGTGATTGAAGGGGTTGAGGTGTTGTAAAAGAAAAACGCTGTGGCCCCGTAAGGGTTGAGCGTTAACAGCTTTCTAGTATTCGTCTAGTATCCTCAAGAGATCAAATTCTTTGATTATTAGTATGTATATGTGAGGTTCCAGTATACTACAACTGACAGTTTCCTTATATCCAGTATGTGAATCTTGCACAAATAGCCCAAATAATATATCTAATTCTCTGGATCTAATCGGACAAGCTGTGTATCCTATCGTTTCATAATATCGAAAGACGAGAGATTGAAGAGGCTCTATACACTCTCCAACATAACGGCAGCAAAAATAAGTATCTAGGAGCTCAGGTTCAGCTTTTAAATCAACAAATTCACACAAATTGAGAAGCTCAAAAGAGTCTTCAGGAGTATTAGCTAGCAACCATTGTTGTAATGTTTTATCAGCTGACATAATGTTCAAAATGGAAGGTTACGTTTAAATTCCAATATTGTGAAGTATACGGATACGAAAAGCAAAGTCCAGTCTATAAACACCCAAGCAAATCTCTTGCCTCTCTCGCATAATCGACATTATGCACCCTTACATACGCAACATTTTTGTCCATGCACAGAGTGTGTAAGACTGTACTACCTACATCTCGGTCTTTTGGATCAGGTTTACTAAGCACAATGCTTATAAATTTTTTCCTTGATAATCCAATGTATAAAGGATACCCTAATTTTTTTAATCTCTTTATGTTTTTCAAAATCTCGAAATTCTCCACACTTGTTTTTGAAAATCCAATTCCAGGGTCGAGGATTATTTGATCTCTTCGTACACCCGCACGAAGCATTTCTTGAATCCTTTCTTGAAAATATTTTTTTAATTCCTCTATGATATCTGTATATGTATATTGTGCATGCATTGAAGTAAAATCTCCTTGCGAATGAACAATGACAATCTTGACATCAGTATTGACAATAAGAGAGAGGATTTCGGGTGAAAATCGTCCACCAGATATGTCATTTATCATATCTATACCTTGCTTTACAGCTAAACGAGCGCAAGAAAGTCTTGTGGTATCTAAAGAGAGTTGTATATTAGGAAACTTTTTCTTGATAGAAGGTATAACATTTTCTAATCTTTTTAATTCCTCTTCTTCACGTAACTGTTCTGTGCCAGGTTTAGTTGATTGAGCGCCGATATCTATAACATCAGCACCTTCTTCAATCATAACTCTAACTCGTTCAAGTATGTTTGGTATATCAATATAACTTTCGCTTCCAAAACTTTCTGGAGAAAGATTGAGTATCCCAACTATCTGAGTAGGTATGTGTCTTTTCATAATGTAAGTTTCTTTTGGTTTTTGAAAGGAAAAGTTTGGATTAAGATCCAACATGGGAATCATAACAAAATCTCTTTCGTAAGCCCTTGGATGAGGAATAATTAAATCGGGTTCATTTACAATAAGATCATCATAGAAAACAATATCTATATCAATAGTTCTTGGACCGTTGTGTATAGATTTTTGTCTCTCAATACTATGTTCGACATGTTGCGTAAAGTTCAGTAAATCTCTTGGTGACAATGTTGTTTTTGCCTCTACAACCATATTTAAAAAAGGATTCTGGTGATCATATCCACAAGGCTTAGTTTCGTATATGTGTGATTGTTTTATATCAAACACATGCTCACTGAGTAGCGCAATAGCCTGTTGTAGATATGTGTCTCTATCACCAATATTACTACCAAAACTCAGATATATTGTATGCATTATCTTAGTAAATCCTTTAATCCTTGCTCATATGTTGTATCACCTTCAAAATCATACGTGACTGTTGTTGAAGCGTGTTTTTCAACACCGCGCATCATCATGCACATATGTTTAGCCTCAACAGATATGCATATTGCTCTAGGGTCTAATATGTCTTTGATGATACCTATCAGTTGTTGACTTAAACGCTCTTGCACCTGCAGCCTTCGACTAAATACATCAACAAGTCGTCCGAACTTACTTAATCCCATAATTTTACCGTTAGCGTTTGGAACAAACGATATACTTACCGTACCCCAAAAAGGAAGTACGTGATGTTCACATAAACTGTAGAACTCAATATTCTTGATCGAAATATGTGATTTTATGTTTTCATCAAAAAGTGCTTCTTTACAGTTTTGTATGATATTTTTTTCTTCTGCATGACCACGTGTCAAAAAAAGGAGAGATTTGGCAACACGATCAGGAGTTTTTATGATTCCATCGCGAGTTGTATCTTCTCCGAGTGCATGAAGAATACTCTTAAAATTTTCAGCTATTATGTTGTGATTGTTTTCTGTTGTCATGATGTGTAAAAATATATGTTGTATATAGAAGGGAATGTATGGGAGTACATTCCCTAAGATGAGTTATCTGTGTGAAAATTGTTTTTGAAGTTTTTCACGCACACCTGGTTCATCTTTGATTTGTCGAAGTCCAAAACTTATTCTGCCCTCAGGTCCAAGTCTACTGACATAGTGCATAGGACGTGACAATGTTCCGTCGCCAAAGTTGCCTCCACGCATCAGGATGATGTTTCCTGGTTTTGCATCCATAAGTTGTGAGTTGCTTGTGTCTCTATCTTTACAGATGTAAAAATTTGAAGGACCACGAAGCAACACAACAACGACAAGATTGATATAACTTCCAAAATCCCTATGAGGACCTATGCCGTATGTTTGACCGTCAGGAGTTTTTCCATACTGATGCAGTGTAAGATCATCAAAGGTAAGTTTTGCATGAAGTAGATCTGCATGATCAGCTGTAGTAAAGGCATCGTGCAAACCTTGTGCAAGTTCATGTGCGAAGTGTATGTAGATAGAATCCTCCGCAAAGTTTTGACATTTACGAAAATGCTGCACCACCGTGCCTATCTTTTCAGGGACAGTGTGACATAGCGCTCGATCTGCTGCATGATTGAGAGGTGCAAGATATCTTTCAGTAATATCAGGAACAATCACGCATGTGGCTCCAAGATCTGGATTCAGAAGTTGTTCGAAATGGTAAGAAGTAAGAGGAATGTTCATATGTGTTAAATGTTCTTTCTGATTACATCAAACCACAGATTGCAAAGTTATGAGTTGAAAGTTTTCTATTGTATAAAAATATACTTATACTGTAAGGTGTATTGAGTATCACAAAGAGTAGTCACAATAATTGACTATTATGCTGAAACTGCTACAGTAAAGCTATGCAAAAAACTATAAACGCTCTCATAGCTCTCGGATTATCTGACAAAGAAGCAAAAATATATGTCACATTATACAAGCTTGGTAAAGCTACTGCATATCAAGTGGCAAAAGAAGCAGGTATAAAACGCCCAACTGTGTATGTACTTATGGAGGAGCTTCGAAAGAAAGGATTAGCACTGATAGTTCCTCATGAGAAGAATCAAGTCTTCATTGCTAAGAATCCAAGAGAATTTATGTATGAGTATCAGATCGAACAAAACAAAAACATTCAAGATGTTTTAACATCCTTACCACTCATGGTGAGAAACAAGACTGAGACCGAGATCATAAACTTTAAAGGGGAAGGTACACTTGTACATGGACTACTGTATGGACTACATAAGTGTAAAGAAAAACAGATATATGCGTTTTATGCATCAGTTCCTAAGAATGCAAAAGTTCACCCAGCATATCTTGAACATAAAAGAGAGATTCACAGACTTGGCTTTAAACTTAAGTGCATTATTCCCGTAGATTCAGATGATAGATTGTTTAGAGAAGGTGATACAGAGTTTGGTTTTGATATTAAAAAGATTAAGAGTACAGTATTTTCACCACATGTTTCGATTGAAGTATGCGATACCTTGGTGAAATACATCTTTCATAGTAAAAGAGAAATTGTGGTCATGGAAGATAAAAACCTAGCTGATTTTTATAAACAGATATTCATGATTGTGTGGAAGGTGTAAGAAAATTATATTGTTTTTTACGGTGTGTATTGTATAATAAGATTATGATTATGCATTTCATTCGAACATCTATTGTTATGTTGATTTTGATAGCGTTAGCAACTACAGGATTTAACGTAACGGCTGTAAACGGTTATGGAGGCAATGGTGTTGTGTTTGGATCAGGAGGAGCAGCAGGATACAACTCTATTAATACAAGCACCTCATCTTCATTTGTCTTTAAGGAAAACATGGGGCTTGGCTCTATATCTGATTCCGTGAAGAAACTTCAAGACAGATTAAGATCTGAAGGTTTTTTTACTTATCCAACCTCGACAGGTTTTTTTGGATATATTACATTGACTGCTGTGAAAGCTTATCAAAAAGCACATAATATTATCGCAACAGGCTATGTTGGTGTACTAACAATTATGCAACTCAATAAATAATTTTGAGATTAGACTTACATGACCCATGAAAAACATCAAACTGTCTATTGTTGTTCCTATATGTAATGAAGAAAACAATATTGAAATTCTAGATAAAGAGATTAAAGAAACTACTTCAAAAATAACTTCTGACGTAGAAATCATTTACATCAACGATGGGAGTACTGATAACTCACTTGAAAAACTGAATAGTCTTAAAAATATCACAATTATCAATCTAAACCGCAATTACGGACAATCTGCAGCACTGGACGCTGGTTTTAGAGCTGCAACAGGAGATTATATTGTTTCTCTTGATGGCGATGGACAAGATGACCCTGCCAACATACTCAAACTGTTGGAAAAACTTCAAACGGAAGACTTAGATGTTGTCGCAGGGTGGAGACGTGACAGAAAGGACAGTAGACTTATACGCATACTTACATATATAGGAAAAACTTTTCGAAAAATTCTTGTACATGATGTAGTGCATGATAGTGGATGTACATTGCGTATATACAAAAAAGAAGCGATTGATGTGCTAAGTATAGCAGGAGAAATGCACCGATATGTTCTGGCCATTCTATCATGGAAAGGTTTTAAAATAGGAGAAATTGAGGTTAATCATAGGCCGAGAATATACGGAAAAAGTAAATACACCTATACTAAAGCATTTAGAGGATTACTTGACCTCATATATGTTTGGTTTATACAAAAATACTCTCAACGACCTTTACATGTCTTTGGATATGCAAGTTTTTTTCTCTTTTTTATAGGCTTTTGTACGGCAACTGTGTCAATATATGAAAAAATATTTTTTGACATAAGCTTAAACCGAAGTGGATACTTGCTTATTGGAATGTTCTTACTCCTAACATCTGTTATTCTTTTTAGTTTTGGAATTGTTATTGATTTACTTATTAGTATACAATCACAAACATCGCCATATCAAAAGAGATATAAAATAAGAAATATAATACAAAGATAGTATGAGTCATACCACAAAAGATCATACAAGAAAAACAATACTTTTCATCGCCCCTCAGCCTTTTTTCGAGGCGAGAGGGACGCCCATGTGCACAAAGGACACTGTGGAGATATTGACAAGTGTATACGATGTTGATTTGCTAACCTATAACATAGGAACAGATATACACATCAACAATACTCGACATATACGATGTTTTAGTTTTGGATATACATCTATCAAGATAGGGCCCTCATATAAAAAAATAATATTAGACCTTAGTCTTTTTTTTTCTATGTTAAAGCTAATATTTTCGCACAAATATGATTACATACATGGGGTAGAGGAAGGTGCTTTTTTGGCTATCTTATTTAGTAAAATTAAGAAAATACCTCTCATATATGATATGGATTCTATTATGTCAGAACAAATTGCGCACTCTCCATATGCGTACATATCGCATATCTTTGCATACATAGAAAACGTACTCATTAAAAACAGCACGCTGATCTTCGGTATGGATTCACATCTCGGTGCATATTGTAAGAAAATAAATCCGGATTGTAATTTTGTTGAAATATTTGACTGCCCTAATATTACACAGGGCTCAATTCCTCAAAATCTACACCGTATGTTTATATCGAATAAGAAAAAAGTCTTATATATAGGAAACAACGCCTCATATCAAGGCATTCCTCTGCTAGAGAAAACCGCAGAGTTTTTGCCAGATATTGATTTTTATATAATAGGGTGTAGTAAAAATACCACATATAAAAACATAAAGCACATATCTTCAATAACGCCAGAGCAGGGATGGGGTGTTATGCAACTTGCAGATGTACTTATATCTCCTCGTATTTCAGGAATGAACACACCCATGAAAGCATACACATATATTGCATCAGGCAAACCCATTGTTGCTACAAAAATTACAGCACATCAAATATTTGAAAAATTTGCATATATGGCAGACAGCACACCTCAAGAATTAGAAGCATGTATACGGAAAGCTTTAGCATGTGGTGCAAGATATACTCACACTGATGTTGAAATATTCTTAAAGAAATACAATAGAGAAACGTTAAAAAATATTATTCTTTCTGCCTATGCAACCATATAACAATATTTCAAAAGAAAAACCAAAGGTTTCAGTTCTCATGATTGCATATAACGCCGATCGGTACATCGATACAGCAATTACAAGCATATGTAATCAAACTTTTACAGATTTTGAACTTATTATTATTGATGACGGATCGACAGATAATACCAAGAAAATCATACAGCATCATATGAAAAGAGATGTGCGTATACAATGTTTCTCAAACATTGTAAATACAGGCATTGTTGCTGCAAGAAACACCTCCTTAAGTAAGGCCCGAGGGCAATATATTGCAATACTGGATACTGATGACATATCACTACCTCATAGATTAGAGAAATCTGTATTTTTTTTAGATAATAACCCAGATATATTTCTAGTCTGTGGGGGTGCGGAATTGTGTGACAAAGATGGTATAGCTATACGAAAGGTTCTCACATGTACAGATGAAAACATTCTTAAATCCAGATTAGAAAGGAAAAACACCATTTTTCATTCCTCTATTATGTTCAGAAACAAAGGGTATAGATATAGGGATAAATTTTTCTTAGCTGAAGATTATGATTTTTATCTTCAAGCCATGCTCAAGAAGGAGCGAATACGTGCTGTAGACGAGTATTTAATCAAATACAGAATGTCTGACGGATCGTCATCATTCGCAAATCAGGCAAAAACTAGACTATGCATGGAAAAAGCTAATGAGCTATATCTACAAGAAAAATACAATCATAAAGATTTATATACAGAATTTAATCCACAAGATATCTTAAACCTAGATATTAACACATCAACAGACAGGGTGGTATTAAGTTCTATAATACGAGTAAGTTTTGTTTTTCATAATTACAAAGTCGCTCGAGAGTTTTGTAAAAAATATTTTACTCACTATGGTTATATAAATAAATACATCCTGTACTATGTTGCAACATATATAGGAAAACATATACACATGTTTTTTCTTAAAAAAGCACCTGAGAGTATGTTAAGATTCTTAAATCGAACATGAGAAAACTGTATTCATACATGAAGGAACTATATAAGGAACACAGATCTGTAGCTAAGGATACCTTATGGTATTTCCTGTATATGGTTGGAAAACAGCTCTTTATACTAGGTATCTTTTTCATATCAGCACGATTATTAAATCCATATGATTTTGGGTTATATAATTACGTCATAGCAATACTTGCTTTGCTCATACTTTTAGGTGATTTTGGTGTTTCAACTTCAACTGCAAAATATATTGCAGAACATAAAGAAACACAACCAGAAAATCTAAAACATGTACAAGGCAGTGTTACACTACTTACATGCATTACAATTTTCCCCATACTCCTATTACTTATCTTGTTCGGATCTTACATCTTCAAAGAGAAATTTCAGTACATATTACATCTTATTCCTTCACTTATATTTTTTCCATTATCATATGTATATGTTGGGATATATAGAGGATTAAAACAGTTTAAAAAACTTTCAATCATAACCACGATTATTGGATTAGCCTCGCTCACGCTTTCTGTTCCGTTGATATATTATGGTGGGATAGTAGGAGCGCTTTGGGCAAATAACGTCTTCTCAATCTTTTTCTTTTATACAGTATTCAAGAATCAGAGTAGAACATGGTCTATGACATTACATGTGTCAACTATGAAGAGTATTGCTCAATATTCTACAATACTAGGAATTGTAAGTCTTAGTTACTTTGTCTACAGCAGGGTTGACATTATTTTATTAGGACATTTTGGGTATATATCTGAAATAGGATTGTATGAAGTTATAAATAAAGTATTTCTTATTCTTGTCACACCATTCACTATATTTGCATACACAATTTCTCCAAACATAACGACACTATTCTTTTCAGAAAAAAGAAGGGAAGTATTTTTGAAATTTAAACAATATATAGGAATTGCTTGTGTAATCTCCGTATGTGTCGCAGCATGTACGTACATCAGTACTCCTTTTATCATGAAATATTTTTTCCCTTGGTATTACTACTCAGAAACTTTTATTGCAGTGATGGGTATTATGTTGTTTATGCTTATAACACAATCAATTGCAGCCGTTGTTTCAATAGGGTTTAGCGTCGCCACGGGACATGCAAAAATTAATATGTACTTCCTTATTTTCTTCGGGATTATAAATATACCAATTATGTATTATCTTATTGATACATTTGGATTTATAGGTGGAGTATATGGCACTGTTGTCATACGATGCGTAACTGATGTATTGTTTATCGGATATTACTATACTGTACTAAAAAAGATATATGTCAAAAACTAAACGTCTAAGCATCATAACCGTTACATACAACTCTGTTAAAACACTAGAGAAGGCTATTCTTTCTGTTATTTCTCAAACATATACGAATCTTGAATACATTATTATTGATGGAAAATCTACTGATGGAACTTTAGATATTATAGATACATATCGGGATCGGATAGACTATTATGTGAGTGAATCTGATACAGGTATATACGATGCAATGAATAAAGGAATTAGGGCATCGACTGGAGATGTTATTTATTTTCTAGGGTCAGACGATGAGATTATTCACCCAAACACCATGCGAGATATGATGGAAGAGTTTTGTAAAAAAGACATTGATATGCTTTATGGTAATGTTCTACACATATCAAAAAAAGGTCATTATACAAGAGCAGGAAGAGAAATTTATCTCAGAGATATACAGGCAGGGAGGCGACCATCACATCAATCAATGCTCATGAGTAAGGAGTCTCTCGTGTCAGCTGGTCTCTTTAACACCACATATCAGGTAGCAGCAGATTTTGATCTTATGTGTACGTGTTTTAAGCAAAACCTACCCATGTCATACACAAATACCAATGTTGCAATCTACGGAATCAGCGGGAAAAGTTCCACACAAAAAAATGAAAACTATGCGGAATCAGCGGATATTATACAAAAACATTTTGGATCCATACGGATGTGGATATTTATTATAAAAAAGAAAGTACGCAGTCTTTTTATATAATAAAATCTATTTTAGATAATAGATAACTCTGCTTGATCTATAATCATAAATCTTTTCTGCAATACTATCAAAATACTTCATATACTCTGCGCCCATGCGCGTAGGTTGATATAAGAACATAACATATATAGGTTTACGCAACTCCTCACGAAGCTTTAGGATATCTCTATAATCTATTTCAGGTGCGTACGTGTACGCATCTTTTTTTTCTGAACTGTAGGGAAGAATATCGCTATTAAGAGCGATGTAATCTGGCGCTTTTCCAAAATGTATATAATAGGACATTGATATAGTATTATCTGTTATAATAACCGCATCATTAAAATCATTACGTTCACTCAGAAATTGAATCATTACTCCGTAATTTGAGTTTTTAACAACATTTCTTGACTCATTTGTAAGACTTGAACGACTTTCCACTGCACCTCCATAGAGGGTTGCAAGCATGGCAAATATGGTCATAAGCACCATCATATGTCTGGCAAATCCCTGAAAAAATACTATTGACTGATATAGGACTAATCCGAGCAGGATAGTTACAAGCGGCCATACTGGGTAAAAATATCTAATAGCATCTGATCCGTAACCTTGTATTGCAATAATAACATACCAACCAAAGACTACAGAGACAACATACTGTACTCCTATATTTTTTTTGTGTATATACAACAACAAAGGTATCACAAGAATACTTAAAACACCTATATACGCGTACTGATTGTCTAAAAGAAAATTCCAGAACTGTACAAAAGGTTTATCTTGCGCAAGCATTTTCCAATAAGGCTGAGGGTATTTTATAAAGTAGCTTAGCTTAAATTCATTACCATATGCGGTAATCAACCCAAGAAGAATAATAATACAAGAACATGCGGTTATATATATACCTCTTATGTCTCTTTTCAAGATATAAACCAACACACCAAACACCATAAGTGGGTATGTTATAAAAAATGCCATTTTCTGTGTATCAAAAGTAACAATAGTAAGTATACCTAGAGCCATTATTAGTACAAAGAAATTTTTTGTCTGAATATACACATGTGCAGACGTATGGGTTGTATATGTGTTTCGCATGATTTGTATCAAGGACAAATCTTGAGATAGTACATATTGGCAAATGCGTAATATTATATAACAGAATAACAGGAAAAAAGATGTAAACATCTCGTAAAACCGAGCCTCTCTAAACATACTTATACTTATCCAAGAAAAAACAAACAGAAAAGAGGAAAGGAGTGCTACCTGTCTATTTGCAATATGCTTTCCTATTTTATAGACCAAAACACTGTTTACAATATAAAAAGGTATGTTTGCCAGTCGGGTTGATATATATACATGTACCTGATTAAACATTTCCAATATCCACGCAAGATAATGATGATACATGAAGGCGCGTGGATATACAGTCCCATCAGCCAACGTTTGTCCATATCCACCTAATATACGCTGTGCGACAAGCACAGAAGTTGATTCGTCTGTCCAAAAAGATAAAGAGGATAGGAATCTTGTGCGAAAAATTAAGCCCACGCCAACAATACAAATGAAAACAATGCCACTATAAAAAACTCCTTTATTTGTATCAGCACATAATTCATCTTTTTTATTAAAACTAGCTCCGTATATAGAAACAGACGCGCATATGTATATTACAGACAGAAGCCAGTATAACAGTGTTTGAGCCTCATACGACATACCGTACGGTTGGTTAACTACATATTGAAAATATATAATAAACAGTATAAGTACACCTGACAAAGATAGTCCGAGGAGATATGAAGAGGTACGCACAGCAATCTCTCTGGTCTCTGCATTCATTTTTCTAAGTTCAACGATGCACCAATAAGTCACAATAAGCACGCAAATCACAAAGACGGTCAGATGGTCTACTACAGTATATGGCTGTATCATATTGAGATAAGAAAGTATCTGTATTATAAAAACAGAAAAAATAATACCGGTACTCATACGTGGAAGTATAGTATCTTCAAAAAAACTTATGATTTTGAAAAAAATATTATTTGAAAACATGTAGATTAATTTTTTTAAGTACCGCTTCATCAGTCGCTACAATTGGTATACGTACAGACTTATTTCCTTTGACTGTAAATCTAACATTCTTCTGAGGGGTCATTATATTTTTAGAGATAAACGCAACTCGACCAAGAGAGCCCATAAAATACGTAGCGTTACCATGATCACTCTTTCCAAAAGAAATATTACTATTCCCATACATATTCCATATGGTGTCTTCATATATATTCGTCATACCAACCAAAAGCGTATCTACATATAGAGATATAAAACCTCTAGGTCCTGGATTATATACCGCCAGTAAACTATGCTTCTTATTAAAGAAATCTTTTCCAACAGGAAACTGTACGCTATATGTTGTTCCTGTTGCATTGTTCATGCGTCCTACCCGAAATTCTACATTGTTCTTGTTTTGTAATATTTCCCAATTAAAATGTCCAACAATTTGTTGCATATTGTTTTCAGAGTTTTTTGGAGTCCATTCTGCATACACAGAGAACGGAGTATTTTCAAACATATGCTTAGAGTCAGGCAATTCAAGCCGAGTATCTTGTCCGTTGAACACAACTTCAGCATCCAAAAGGAAAGCACTCCCTTTAAGGTCTTGAGGTATTTCTTTCTCAAAATCCCACAAGAAATCCCACCCAATATCATTAAGATTATGTTCAAAAAAGGGAGGTATTGTTAAAATATTCTCAGCACCATCGATTGATACCAGTGCTGATACATTATTAAGATTTTCTTTTGGATTGAATATAACATATGCAATACCTTGTAACGTACGGTATGTCGTAGTAGTGTCTAATACCTTTGTATCAGACAAACTCCGCGCAGGTTCAAGATAAAATTCTGTTTTCTTGGTATCTTCTTTTGATCCAACCGTAATTGTATATAATTTGCTGTAGCCGAAAGGAAGAAAATTTATATACATAACATATAGCAACATTACAAAAGGAATACTATACGCAAAAATACGAGAAATGAATAAAATGGGTTTCATTACATGTTTATATTATCACATGTAATCTTTTTTTAGAATCTATATATCCAGATTTTAGAAAAAGAATTTACTTTCTCGTTAAACACCAAAGTAAAGTTTTTTTGTATGTATGTCAGAATCTCAGGATGTATTTTTTTATCTGCGGACATAAAGTCAAATATGATGTATCCAGTGTTATGTTTTGTAACTTCCTCTAATTCATATACATCACTAACCACTAGGGCTCCCACATAGTACTCTTTATTATTTTGTACATACGATGTTGCATTATCAAGACCTAAATAATCATACGCTAACCAATATCCAGGATTGTGAAGAAATATTTTATTGAAATGAGGATGGCTTGATATGACAATATCATCGGATTTTTGATGTGTACGTATAAAAGCATATGCGGCATTCCAATCCGGTTGAGGAGTATACACATAGTACGGTCTTTTCTCTGTAGCATGTAAACTATCTGATTCAAGATAATACTCATTTTTCAAAGAAAAAGTAATACCTCCCATGGTTACACTCAACCCAAATATACACACACAAAATAAAACTTTTAGAGATATTTTTTTTATTTTGTCATACATATATAAAATACCGACTGAAGCAATAATAAAAAACACAGGGGTTACGTGGAACAGATACCTGTAGTGCACGGTGCTAGTAAAGAAAGAGAGAATTGCACCGTATATACCTAGAGGTAACAACACATACTGTACTGTTTTTTTATATGGAATATTGCCAGATAACAATAAAGCAACAACACAGACGATATATAACCAGTAGTGGTGAAGGTAAAAGTTTGCATAGTAAGGAAGAACATAACTCGGATTATATATTGAAATTACGTATTCAATAATATTAACGTTTGTAATCATAGACAACACCGCAAGACACAGACCGCACCATATACAATATGTAACGATTTTTTTCCAAGTATATTTTTTTTGTATACAGATGTATTCAATAGCAATCCAAATCATATATACAATAGGGAGTATATACCCTAAGGTATGTGTCATTACGGCAATAATTAAACATATACACGTTAATAATCCATATAGATATGTGTATTTTTTGTTTTGACTGTATAAAGTTTTATAGAAGAAGTATAGTGATAACCAAAAAAAAGTAGCAAAAAGAGTGTACCATCTTGCCTGTCTAGACCATGCAATCTGCCAGTATGAGAAGGCTGTAAAAAATGAAGACAGGAGAGCAATACGACTATTAAACATATCTTGCGTAATAAAGAATACGACAAAGATAAACAAGAATCCTAACAGTGCTGAGATGAACCTGTATGCAGCCGGAGAATCACCGAATATGTTTACAATATATGCAGTTGGGTAACAATACGTACTGCAGGGATACCGTTGTCCTGAATCAAGTACTGTTGACCCTCGTTCAAGTACTGATGTAACCGCGTTTACAGTATACCCCTCATCCATCCAGTACGATTGGTGTGACAAATCATAAAAACGCAAAACTCCTGCCAGAATCACAAGCCCAACAATAAGTGTTACTACACAAACATAGATGATATTTTTTTTAAAAACCATGTATATAGAATATAGCATATATCATCATTTATAAACTCATGCTATATTACACTTCATGAATCTATCAATCGGTATGGTTGGGAAGCAAGTCGACATGGAGAAAAGAAGGGAATGGTAAGGTTTGAATTTGAAATTAGTCTGTAAGTTATAAATACTGTGTATAATCATGTTTGACATATACCCCATAGGGGTATATCATATTGTTATGCATGGAATACATAAAAACAAAGAAGGAGTATTACTTCGTTTAAAGAAGATTATCGGTCAAATCAAAGGTGTTGAAAAAATGATTGACGATGACGTGTACTGTATTGATATCATTACTCAGACAAGCGCCATTAAAAGCGCCATTTCGAGCATTGAAGACATGATGCTTGAAGGTCACCTTGAACATTGTTTACATAATGACACCAACAAGAGCAGGTTAAAAGAGATGCGAGATGAGATCATAAAAGTCTATAAGCTAAAGAGAAAATAAAATGATTTCAACCGAAAACAAGAAGTATATAATTTATCTTTTAAAGTACTTAGGCGTGGCGCTTATAGCAGGATCAGTGGTACATGTAGGAACCCTAGAGAACGGTACAACGCGCTACATCGTGTTGGGAATCATAGGGCTCCTGCTTATGCTTATAGGCAATATTCTAGAGGCAAAGCAAAACAGTGAACAAATTAACCTGAAATACCTAACGGTCATTACCGCATTATCGCTTGCAACCGGTTTCTTTTCCGGAGGTATTCAACATTATTTTGACAATCCTGGCTATGCAGGATACTTGCTTTCGGTCGGTTTATTCTTCTCATATATTACATTTTTTATGAGAGATAAGATTAGATTATATTTTAAATATCTACTAGTTGTAACCATTATCTCAGGTGTAATTATAATTGGCTCATCTTTTATAAACCCAAGTGTAACTGCAGACCACCATGATGCAATTCCTCCATCTACTGAAAATCTAGAAGTATCTGCATCCATCACTCAGACACATGTTGATTTGCCAAACGCTCCAGCTCATTCACACTAATTAATAACAATTAAACGAAACTTATATTATGCAAAAAACAACATTTAAAAAACTTATTCCTCTACTATCTATATTCGGACTGATAATCGTTATGACCTTTAGTACCGCTTGGTATCAATCAGATTTCAGCACTATGAATATAATGATGCTTAGTATGGCATTTTTCTTCTTGGTATTTGCTGCATTTAAGCTTTACAACTTGAAAGGTTTTGCAAATGCCTATGCTATGTATGATGTAATTGCTATCCGATCAAAAGTATATGCTCTCCTGTACCCATTTATTGAAATAGGATTAGGTACATTGTATTTATTTTCTCTTGGTGGAATCTGGAGGGACATATTCACGTTTGTGATTATGAGTATAAGTGCATACGGTGTTTGGAAAGCGCTTCAGGTGCAGGATGAAATACCGTGTGCCTGTCTTGGAACTGTATTCAAGGTCCCTATGACCAAAGTTACTCTTTTCGAGAATCTTCTGATGGCTATTATGGCGCTCTACATGATCGGGATTTATCTAACAATGGGAAATATGGTCATGTAGCTATTTCTCAAATATTATTACTATACACATAATTACATAAAAACTATGAATAAAAACACAATACTTGTCGGAATTATCGCATTACTGATTGGAATTGTCGGAACGAATGCCTATCGCTCAGGAGGCATGCCTGAACCGAGGGATATGCGCATGGCTCCTGCAATGTCAGGAGGGATGCACATGATGCCTGACGGAACCATGATGGAGAATGGAGGCTCAAACACGTCAATGAATATGGATTCCATGATGGATAGCATGCTTGCAAATATGAAAGGAAAGTCAGGAAAAGAGCTTGAAAAGGCGTTTCTTACTGACATGATTCCGCACCATCAGGGAGCGGTTGATATGGCAAAGCTGTTACTTCAAGATAAGACGATTCGTCCAGAGCTAGTGAAGTTTGCAAACGATATTATCTCAGCACAAGAAAGCGAGATACAGCAGATGAATGAGTGGTTGAAGAGTTATTAACCTAAAGCTGTCTGAAAGGACAGCTTTTTAAATTCTTATTTCCATTTCAAAAAATACCCTTGTGTGATATAGTGGAAAAATGAATCTCTCAATCGGCATTGTAGGACTTCCAAACGTCGGAAAATCAACCCTTTTTAACGCTATCACAAAAAAGTCTGTACCGGCAGAAAACTATCCATTTTGTACGATAGATCCATCTGTAGGTGTTGTTGCCGTGCCAGACGAGAGACTATATAAACTCGCAGAATTTTCACAAACCAAAAAAACTGTACCTGCTATCGTAGAGTTTGTAGACATCGCAGGGCTTGTAAAAGGCGCATCAGAAGGTGAAGGTCTTGGAAACCAATTCTTGCAACATATCCGAGAAGTGAGCGCTATCGCTCACGTTGTTCGATTGTATGAAGATAACAACTTGATACACGTACACGGAAAAGTTGATCCTCTATCCGATATCGAAGTGATTAACCTTGAGCTTATCCTTGCGGATCTACAAGTTGTAACTAAAAGACTTTCATCTATTGATAGAGATGTGAAGCGAGGAGATAAAGAAGCAGTTCTTCTAAAAGCTGTATTGGATAAAATGGTTATACATCTTGAGGCAGGGAAATTTGCATCAAAAGCAGAGCTAACCCCTGAGGAGTTCGAAGTGTTAAAAACTCTACAACTCATCACGATGAAGCCCATGATGTATGTGCTCAACAGAAAGTCAGGTGGAAAAAACATAGATGATGAACGGTATCTTAAGCTTCTTGATTTCTTCGCGCGGGAAAAAGCTGTACACACGATTGTGGATGCACGAATTGAACATGATTTGAAGGATTTTGAAGGTGAAGAAAAAGAAATGTTCCGAAAAGAACTAGGAACAGATGACGATGGGGTGAACGATTTGATTAAGTCAGGATATGTACTACTTGATGTTATCTCATACTTTACAACCGGAGTAGAGGAAACACGGGCATGGACTATCAAACGAGGATGGACAGCACCACTTGCAGGAACTGCAATTCATACTGATTTTAAGGATAAATTTATCCGAGCAGAGGTTGTATTTTGGAAAGACTTGCTCGAAAGCGGCTCATACGGAGTAGCGAGAGAAAAAGGTTTGGTTCGAACAGAAGGGAAAGAGTATATCGTTAAAGATGGAGATGTGATTGAGTTTAAGATATAATACCTATCATCATGGAACAACACACACCGCGACCAGAACCACAACACAACCCTGAAGCAGACCTTCAAGAATCTGAGAGTTATGCAGAAGAAACATTTCGACTATCAGAGAAAGAGGGTACCCAAGGAAAACCTACCAGACTGATTTCAAATCCTAACAATAGAAAACCTGTGGTTCTAGAAGATATTCCTGATACGGATATGGAAGAACCGATGGATGATGAGATAGAAAACCTGCTCAATCTAGGCGGAAAGAAGTAATTTACATATAGGCACACGCGTGCTATACTCCAAACACTATGCAACAAAAAGAATATCTTACAAAAGAGCGACAAGCAGAACTTGTAAAAGAGCTTGATTTTCTAAAAACAGTTCGACGAAAAGAAATCGCTCAAGATCTTGAGTATGCACGATCACTTGGAGACCTATCAGAAAACGCAGAGTTCAACAAAGCTCGAGAAGATCAGGCTGTTATCGAGGATCGTATTTCGCAACTTGAAACAGTTCTTGCAAATGCAGAGATTGTAAAAGCTCACCACTCAAGTGTTGTTGAGGTAGGAACAAAAGTACACCTACGAAAAAAAGGAGATACAAAAGATATCGTATACATGATAGTAGGATCAGAGGAACTTAACATCGATGAAAACAAAGTATCACTTAAGTCTCCTATAGGATCTGCAGTTATGGGTAAAACAAAAGGTGATGAGGTTACAGTAAAAGTACCAGCAGGTGAAGTTATATATACTATAGTCAACATTGAGTAGTATTTGTGATACTATAGATACATGGATACTACAGAACAACTTGTAGCTTTTATGTTATATGCAATCCTATGTACAGGATTAGCTTGGCTGCCTTTTTATCTTGGCAAAAAAACTCTCGAGGCGTGGGTAGAATACGTGAGGGGTGTTTTTTACGCTAAACAAAAGTATAAACTACTTGAGTTTCGCATTGCAAAAGGTATCGCTCGTTCACCACTTGCTATGGAGCTTTTTTTAAATGCACTTTTTCAACCACAAAGTGAAGGAAACTGGCACGACATTTATATAAAAGGTTCTACTCGAAGCTGGTTTAGTTTAGAGATAGTTTCTATAGAAGGTAATGTACGTTTTTTTATATGGACCAAAGATAGTTTTGTAGATCTTATCAAAACTCAAGTGTACGGTCAGTTTCCAAACACAGAGATCATAGACGTAGACACTACTGGAGAGGGTGATTATGCAAAAAAGATTCCATGGAATCCTGAAAAGTATAAGTACTGGTGTGCAGAATTTCGAAAGAAAAATGCAGGACATTTTCCAATACGTACATATGTTGACTATGGACTTGATAAAAACCCAAAAGAAGAGTTTAAGGTTGACCCTATCACACCTCTCCTGGAGTATATGGGTAGCCTTGGAAAAGGAGAACAGGCGTGGTTGCAGATTGGTCTTCGAGCTCCTAAAAAAGATATAGAGAAAGCTATACCTTCTACACTCACTGCCGAAGAGAGAAAAAAGAAAAAGTATGGTGCCTTTCAAACTAAAGAGCTTGTTGACTGGACAGACGCTGCACAAACAGAGATAAAAAAACTATCTAAACGTGATGTAAAGATAGACAAAGAAAAGCCAATGAACAGTGCAGAACTTAAGCCAACCCCTCTTGAACTCGAAAAACTTGAGGCTATAGAGAGAAGCACATCTAAACTTGCGTTTGAAGTGTCTATTCGAGCGGTATATCTTGCACCAAAAGAACTCTTTCAGCCAGCGCACTCTGCAGCGTTTGGAGGTACATTTAAACAATACAACACCATGCACTTAAACAGTTTTGATAGTAAAACTCCAAGTGTTAAGTATCCGTGGCAAGATAAAACAGGAGCGCTTGTTGATGCAGATAAAAAAGAGATATTTACACAGTATCAACATAGAGCATTTTTCTATGAAGAATTTTTACCAATCAAAGGTGTTGGTAAATGGAAAACAGCAAACTTGAAAACTCTAGAAACTCCATTTCCTGAAAAAAAGAAAAGTTTCTTGCCGTTTATCATGAACATAGAAGAACTCGCGACGATTTATCATTTCCCTGGAGATATTGCGACAACACCGTCACTTACTCGAGTTGAAGCTAAGAAAGGAGAACCACCAGCAAACTTGCCAATGTAAAAATTAATAAAAAGTACAACCATCCGAGGCGAATGTTGTACTTTTTTATTTTAAATTTTAACAATATACGTTATACTTAGGTTATGACTCAAAACACTCAAGATCCTTATGCAAATTATGGTAAAGATTTTGTTCATGTACCTGAACAAGAAAGTCATCCTATAGAGATTCTTGATACAGCACACCCTACACCTGCACAACAAGTTCTAACATCAAAAGGATTTCCTCTACTTAAAACAATTGCGTTTGTAGTTTTGTTTTGTATTATTGCTCTCACAAGTATAGTCTCATACATATATATAGCTTTTACCCAACCAATACAACTTCGTCAAACACCTACGATTATTAACATTCCTAAAGGTACGTCGTTACAAAAAACAACTAACGTGCTCTATGAAGCAGGTCTTATTCGATCAGCTTTTGTGTTTAGATCAAGTATGATACTTGGTGGATTTGATACAGCCATAAAAACAGGCGAGTATACATTTACAGAGAACACAAACATGATAGAGGTTATAGAAAGACTAATCAAAGCTGACTACAGATATATACCTGTAAAACTTATCATACGTGAAGGAGAGGATGCACGTACTATTGCACAATACATATTTACAGCATTTCCAAAACTTGCAACCTCAACAATCATGCAAAGATTGCAAGAAAGAGAAGGAAAACTATTTCCAGAAACATACATGTTTCCTCCATTTGCAACAGAAGACCTTATCTTACAAACTATAGATGATCAATACACAAAACGAATTGCAAAGTATAAAACAGATATAGCAAGTTCGACATACACTGAAAATCAAATACTTACTATCGCTTCAATCCTTGAACGAGAAGTTCCAAAAAAAGAAGACATGCATATAGTATCTGGAATCATATACAATAGACTGAAAGCAAACATGCCTCTCCAGATGGATAGTACCCTCGGGTACATAACAGGTAAAGCATCTCTCGAACTCACAACAGAAGATTTACAGCTTGATTCTCCTTATAATACATACAAAAATCAAGGTATTCCACCAGCTCCTATCGGAAACCCTGGAGATGCAAGTATAGATGCAGCCTTGCATCCAGACACTCATCAGTATATATTCTTCTTATCAGATAAAGATGGTGTTAATCACTACGCTGTCACATACGCAGAACATCTGAACAATAGAAAAAAATACCTTGGCAAATAAAGATAATCTAAGAAAAAAAGTATATGTTGGCATGTCAGGAGGGGTTGATTCGTCTGTTTCAGCTTTACTCTTACAACAGGCTGGTTATGATGTAACCGGCGTCTTTATACGTGTTTGGCAACCAGAAGGAGGAGTTTGCACATGGAAAGATGAGCGGCGTGATGCTATGAGAGTTGCAGCGCATCTAGGTATTCCGTTTGTAACCCTTGATCTTCGTGAGGCATACAAAAAAGGAGTTGTTGATTATATGATTCGAGAATATTCACAAGGACATATTCCAAACCCCGATGTTATGTGTAACCGTGAGGTTAAGTTTGGGGCGTTTTATACATGGGCAAGAGAACAAGGTGCTGACTATATAGCAACAGGACACTATGCACAAACAGAGCATGGCAAGCTACATGAAGGTGTCGATACTAACAAAGATCAGTCCTATTTTTTATGGACACTTAGTGAAGAAGAACTGAAACATGTCCTATTTCCTATAGGGCATCTTGAAAAGAAAGATGTGCGTAAGCTTGGAGAAAAAGCAGGTGTTCCGGTGTTTGATAAAAAAGATAGCCAAGGAGTTTGTTTTATAGGGCACATAGACATGAAAGAGTTTCTAAAAGAGTATATAGAGGTACATGAAGGAGATGTACTTGATATGAAGGGTGAAGTGGTAGGAAAACATCAAGGAGCTTTGTTATACACTGACGGAGAGAGACATGCATTTACACTGTTTAGTCAGAGTACAGAACAAAAAAGACTGTATGTGGTAGATAAAGATATTGTAAACAACACTATTACAGTGGGAGAGTTGGAAGATTTGCAACATATCAGTACACATTCTGAGGGTATTGTTTTACAACACGTAGTGTTGCGAATAGATAATGCAAAATTGTTAACATATGTAAAAGAAAAGAACGTAACATGTCGAACTCGATATCGACAAGAGAAGATTGTAGTTACATCTATGTCAATACTTGACGACACCTTGACACTGACACTTGAAAAATCCCCAGTAGTATCGGCAGGGCAGTCTGTAGTGTTGTATGTAAACGATCTATGTGTTGGTGGAGGTGTGTTGATGTAGTATGTTACAATACACATCATATGCAGATAAAAAAAGCAGATGGTACTATAGAAAATTTTGATGAAAAAAAATTGATACGTGCACTAACAAAATCAGGAGCTCAGTATCTGGTAGCTAAAGAGATATCTGATTATGTTTTAGCAAAATGTGAGCAAACAGGACATAATGAGATCGTGAAAAGTGAACACGTCTACCATCTTGCATTTAAACAACTGAAAAACATCTCGAGAAGATCTGCACTAAAGTTTTCCCTTAAAAAAGCCATGCTCGAACTTGGACCGTCTGGATTTCCGTTTGAAGAGTTTGTAGCTGAGATGTGGCGAGCTAGGGGATATACAGCTATCACAGGTCAGATGGTTTTTGGAACATGTGTAGCTCATGAGGTTGATGTTATCGCTTGGAAAGATGATGAACTTGTCATGATTGAAGCAAAATACCACAGTGACAGCGGATCACGAACCGACTTGAAGACCGTGTTATATGTAAAGGCTCGATATGATGATATTCAAAAGCAAACATTTAGCACATCTTCTTTTAACGCTAAAGACGTGGTCGGTAAATCACTCAAAGATATGCACACGTTTGAAAAGTCTGCACAAAACATACCTCTTGATCAGATCAAGATGCCTAAACAGTTAACAGAGGGGTGGCTTATTACAAACACCCATTTTAGTGATACAGCTATAACATACGCGAACTGTAACAATTTAAAAATCATGAGTTATGATTATCCTGAAAATGGTTCACTACAAGATATAGTTATTGAACACAGACTTTTTCCTATCACATGTTTAACAACTATAACTATGGCTGAAAAAAAAGAGCTTATAAGTAAAAATATAGTGTTATGTAAAACCCTCCATGAAAGAAGTGCGGAATTAGAAAATCTTGGATTTAGTAAGGAGAAAATATTTACAGTTTTAGAAGAGGTTGCGAGTCTATTGTAGGACATATCGAGGAGCTTGTTTTAATACTTCTTATGTTGTATAGTGATTTTGTTGTAAACACGTGTTTGCACATTCAAACTCAACAATTAGTCCCTTACACATCATGATCACCTGCCTGTATATCTTTTTTTTGGTAATACTTTATCTCATCTTTGGTTACTTCATCGGCATCATCCGCTATCGCTTTGCACATAGTGCAGCCGTACAAAGCGAAGGGTGGAAAAACGCATGGCAAGCCTGGCTTTTTTATCCGGTAACAAGTGCACAGAAATCAGGGCACAGTTTCGTGTATGCATCAAAAGTAGCATGTAGGCCTATCGGTGAAAATCGTCTTGTTCTCATGATGAAATCTCATGATTACGTTATCTTAATGATGTTTATCTGGGGAGCCTTGTTTCTTCTGACAATCATCTTATATGTATACCTGATAATCAAAGCCTGCATACTCTGGATATGCTCTGTTGCTGAAAAACTGTTTTACTTTTGCATAACCAGATTTAGGAAAGCCATAAACAGGTCACTACCTGAAGACATCAGGGTACCAGAATCTGAAGACAGCAACGAAACAAAATGCAGATTGTTGTTGTGGAAAGATCAAGTGACAACTGACACATACAGCCTTAACCCCGAGCGTTGCTTTACTGCACACTCGGGGTTTTTACTTCCAATCTAAACCAAACCTAAAAACTTTACGCTTTAGGTGTAACCTCTGGAATCGTTCCAACCTGTCTTCGTGTAACTCTGTTCAAAAACTTAATCATCACAAATATTGCAAATGCAACAACAAAGAAGTTGATAACATTATTTATAAGTGAACCGATCTTAATAGTTCCAAGCATCCATGCACTAAAATCTATACTTCCCATAAGCATACCAATAATAGGGGTAATAAGATCCTCAACCACAGAAGTTACTATTTTTCCAAAAGCACTTCCGATAACAACCGCGACTGCAAGGTCAAGAACATTGCCTTTCATAGCAAACGCTTTAAATTCTTCAATAAAGTTTTTCATATAATGTGTTGTAAGATTATGATACGTAATTAAAAATATTGCCTATCTACAACTAAAAATATACCACATATATATGACTTCAACCATACACAAAATGAATAAATATTCGTATAGTATAGGGTATATATGGCATTTTTCTCTAAAAAACTAGGTATAGACCTCGGTACTGCAAACACACTTGTGTTCTTACCTGGTAAGGGTATTGTACTCAACGAACCTTCTGTTGTAGCGGTTTCTGAAGGAGATAATCAGATACTAGCAGTAGGGGTTGAAGCAAAAGAGATGATTGGAAAAACACCAGATTCTATCATCGCGTATAGACCTATGCGAGACGGAGTGATTGCAGACTACAGAGTAACAGAAGCGATGCTTCGGTATTTTATACATAAAGCACTTGGAACATGGAACCTTATAGCACCTGAGGTTATGATTTCTGTACCTGCAGGTGTTACTTCAACTGAAAGGCGAGCTGTGATTGAAGCTGCTATCAAAGCTGGTGCGAAAAACGCATATGTTGTAAAGGAGCCGATCCTTGCAGCTATCGGTGCAGGTATATCCATACAAGATCCATGTGGAAATATGATCGTTGATATCGGAGGAGGAACAACTGACGTAGCCGTTATATCACTCGGAGGTATTGTAGTTTGTACTTCGGTAAAGTGTGCAGGAAATCGTATAGATACAGCTATCGTAGATCACGTGAAGAAGACATATAACTTGGCTATTGGAGAAAAAACAGCTGAGGAGATTAAGATAAAGATCGGTTCTGCTGTAACTGTTGAAGAAGAACTTTCTGTGATTGTAAAAGGCCGTGATTATATCACAGGACTTCCACGATCTATAGAACTTCGTACAAACGAAATAGTAAAAGCTATCGCGAAAGAACTTCGAGATATGATAAAGGCCATCAAAGATGTTCTCCAAGAAACTCCACCAGAACTTGCATCTGACATCATAGATCAAGGTATCACCATGACAGGAGGATCATCACTACTTCGAAACCTTCCAGAGCTTGTGCTTAGACGTACTGGTGTAAAAGCACACACCGCTGAAGATGCGCTTTACTGTGTTGTAAAAGGAACAGGTATAGCGCTTGACCACCTTGATGCATATAAAAAAGCAATAACAAGTAAAAGATAAGATTGTATGATATTAGATGCGTATATACAAAAAGGCGAAGCGGTTATAGTACACAGTACTATACCTTTTGATACGCGACACGCATCAATTCGCGAACACATACAATCACATCCAGACATTCGTGTGTATGCAAAAGAAAAAATCTTAGTTGACGATGTTCGAGATTTTACCTATGAATTTCAAAAAGAAAGTAGCGGAGAAGTGTATGGTGTGAAAAAGCTTGCCATACTCATATCAGACGAAATAGCACAACCAGCTCAGCATGCTCTCCTTAAAGTTCTTGAGGATATGGATGCAGAAAGTTGCATACTTATATACACCCATACGCACAGTGTCTTTATGTCAACAATATTGTCAAGAGTTATCGTAGCTCATGAAGAAAACAACATTTCACATACCAATGAGTGGAACATTCACAAAAAAACTGTTGCAGAAAGATTTGATTTGATTAAAAAACTTATGAAAGAGTATGATGATGAAAAAGTAACTAAGCAGGATATTATTTCTATTGTTGAAAGCATACAAGAAAGTGATAAGAAAAAAGGAGAACACGGTGAGATATATACTCGTGCATTGTCTATGCTTAAACAGCCAAGTGTGAGTATCAAGTATGTTTTGGAGTATGTCTGCGCGTTGGTGTAGGGTTTAGGAAAATAAAAAACTGCCGTACCCTCGAGAAAGAGGATACGGCAGGAATAAATAGCACTAAATCAGAGGAGGGCCGGACCTTCTTCCAGAAGACCTTTCAGTGCAGCCTCTGCTTTTTCACGCACACAACACTGATGCCAAATCTCTTCAAACCACTGACGCTCATTCTCATGAAGATACCCTTTGTTTCGAAAAATCATGTCTCCCAGTGTGGGAAACTGACATTCTCGGACAATGACAGAGTCTCCACCCTCAGGATATACGACGACATAAATCTCCTCAAGGGAAGCACTCGGACGAATACCGACAGTATTTTGCCCTTCCTCAACCCCATATTGAGAAAATGTCTGACGTAAAACGTTGAGAGGTTCAGAAACTCTGGCTGCTGGCCCTTTATGAACTGTGAATTGCGTAATTTTAAGCATGGTAGACGAATAAGATACATTGTTGAACAGATTACCCAGACACGGTGCCTAGATATACCGAAAACTCTAGCATATTCCAACACTATACACAACTCATAAAATATGATATAATCAAACCATATGCCAAAGCCTACATTTAAAAAACACACTCACGGAGACAATAAACCTCGTAACACTGTACATCACGAGGTATTTAAAACTATTTGTAGTGTTTGCCAAAAACCTTGTGAAGTACCATTTAAACCAAACGGAAAGAAACCTGTATTCTGTGATGCATGTTTTAGTCACACAAAAGAACCGGTAACTGGAGGATACAAACGACAAAAAGATAAAACAATCTTTGATACACCTGAAAACTTTGTTGCATCAGCGTACACAGGTAAGCCTCACGAACAAGCTGTAGAGATCAAGATTGCAGACCTTAAAAGAGAACTTGCAAGTGCTAACGCGAAGTTAGATAAGCTTATAAACTTGTTTGAAAAATTAAAATAGACACCAAACATATAACATATGATACAATTAAACCTATGAAAACATACGTCATAGGTTTTTTTGTTACACTACTTACAACTCTTGCACTTGACGCCATCTGGCTCACAACCATGATGAAAACTTTTTATAGTAAACATCTCGGTCACATATTTGCTGACAAACCATCACTCGCTCCAGCACTCCTTTTTTATGTACTATATGCCATAGGTCTTTTATACTTTGTTGTATTTCCACTCATGCAAGCGAACGCATCATATGGAAAGATATTCTTAACAGGTGCTTTTCTTGGACTTATCGCATATGGAACTTACGACTTAACAAATCAGGCAACAGTAAAAAACTGGCCTGTTATTGTAACCTTTGTTGATCTTGTATGGGGATCATTTTTAACAGGAACAGTAGCAACTGTAACTGTATGGTTGATGCGTATCTGTAAACTTTTTTAACACAACAAACTTATGTCACTTTTCACATACATACAAAACACATACCTATACGTAGCCCTTGCTATAGGATTATACATGACAGCTTGGTTTATCATCTCAATACTTCGAAAACGAAATGATGTTGCCGATACCGCGTGGGGGATAGGATTCTTCTTCGCATCATGCATTCCACTTCTCATGTACGGTGTACAATCAGCACAACAAATCATAGTAACGCTACTTGTTTTTATCTGGGGAAGTCGATTGAGTTTACACATACACACGCGAAACAAAAACAAAGGCGAAGATCCTCGATATCTCGCATGGAGACAAACATGGAAATGGTTTTACATTCGGTCATTTTTCCAAATATACGTTTTACAAGGAATACTCCTTATACTCGTTGTTTCTCCGGTACTTTTTATAAACACATATGTAACGCCTGGATTATCAACATTTACACATGTTGGAGTTTTGGTTTGGGCTATAGGATTTTACTTTGAAAGTATAGGCGATGCACAACTTAAAAAGTTTATACAAAATCCTGATAACAAAGGAAAGATTATGGACCAAGGACTCTGGGCATACACAAGACATCCAAACTACTTTGGAGAAGTAACACAGTGGTGGGGATTGTTTATCGTAGCCTTATCAGTTCCGTATGGTATATGGAGTATTATAGGACCCCTTACCATAACTGTCCTTATACTCAAAGTTTCCGGTATTCCTATGCTTGAAAAAAGCTTTACTGGTCGACCAGGTTGGGAAGAATACAAAGCAAAAACAAGTGCATTTATTCCATGGTTTAGAGGGTAGAAAGTCAAGTTGTACCCTAAGTATATCATTGCTACTATAGAGTGTATGATTATACATTTTTTCGGAAACCAATTTTTCAAATTTCAAGTAGGGGATACAGTACTCGCAACAGACCCTTTTGGAAAAGAGTCAACGCTCAAAGGTCCAAAGTTTGGAGCCGATATTGTACTACAATCTACACTTCATGAAGATATGAAAGGTGGAGATGATTTAACATACGGTAACAAAACACCACACGTTATCAAAGGTCCAGGAGAGTATGAAGTATCGGGTACTTTTATCAAAGGGTATGGAACGTATTCAAACTATGATGGTATAGACAACGCTTCTGGAACTACATATTATGTATTTGAACTTGATGGTATGAGAGTATTGTTTCTCGGTGCGGTTGGCGGAGAAAAAAAGCAGATTACTATAGAAGGTGATATAGATATCTTATGTGTTCCCATATCAGGTGACGGACGACTTTCAGCAAAACAAGCTTCTGATTTTGTGACAAATATTGATCCTAAGATTGTTATTCCTATGGGAATCTCTAATGCAAAAGATGAGCATCTTGCACATTTTATAAAAGAAATAGGCGCAGATCCTAAAACTGAAGTACAAGAAAAACTTGTGATTAAGAAAAAAGATATTGAAAGTCTCAATCAAAAACTGTACATCATACAATCATAACTGATATACTTATCTGTATGAGCAACAAATCGTCTTTAAAAGATACATTGACGGGTACATTTCACACTGTTGAAGACAGAGTTGAAAAAGTATTATATGAAAAATGGCATATCAGATTGCACAAAAAAGCTCGACATCATATACATCAGCTAAGAAAACGTCCTGATCATCATAAAGATATCATCTCTTTCGCAATTGCATTTTTTGTAACACTTTTTGTTTTTATAGGATGGTATTTCATATCATTTCCAAGAATCATACAATCATACAAAACAACCGTAAAAGAAAATTCCGCTTTAGATATATCAGCAAATCCTCTTGAACGTATTCAAAAAGGTTTTAAACTAGAAGATTCAAACATACAGGCAGAGTAGTTGACATGAGTAGTATACTATATACATGCAATCACATCAGTATATTTTTCAACATAAAACAGCAAATACTCTAAAAACGTTTATTCTTATGGGAGGAACTTTTCTTCTTCTTGGGCTTATAGGTTTTATGTTATCAGTACAGTATGGCAATATTAACTTTATATACGGGGCACTTATTTTTACAGTTGGTATAAACTTCTTTAGTTACTGGTTTTCAGCACCTCTCGCACTTAAGTTTAGCGGTGCACAACCTGTCGATATCAGCACAGCTGAAGGTCGAAGAGTATATAACGCGGTTCAAAGACTTTCTATGCAAGCACAGTTACCCATGCCAAAAGCATACATCATAGAAGATATAAACCCTAACGCATTTGCAACAGGGAGAAACGCATCACACTCTGCCGTTGCAGTAACAACTGGATTACTCTCTATCCTTGATGATGCAGAACTTGATGGTGTGATAGCTCACGAACTTGCACATATCGGCAACAAAGATATCTTAATATCATCTGTAGTTGCAATCATGGCAGGTCTTATCACACATCTCTTACATATCTCATCTATGGGAGGTAGTGGAGAAAACCGATCAAACGGTATTTTGAGTCTTGTGACACTTATCGCTGCACCTATATTTGCAACTATCATACAACTTGCAGTATCACGAAGCAGGGAGATTCAAA
>JACCDV010392454.1_pt1 | contig 55586 bp, 45 predicted proteins | sample 7446131 | NCBI WGS metagenome assembly JACCDV01 (sample SAMN15323448, study PRJNA562643) | freshwater metagenome | isolation source: river surface water | place: USA:Blue River Watershed | collected 2017-08-17
CTGAGCTGCTCTCCGCCAAAGGCTTGGGCGAGAAGAAAACCACTTGGCGTTTGCGTGACTGGGGCATCAGCCGCCAGCGCTACTGGGGCACGCCGATCCCGATCATCCATTGCGACGAGCACGGCGCGGTGCCGGTCCCTGAAAAAGACCTGCCCGTGGTGCTGCCGCAGGACTGCATCCCCGATGGCTCAGGCAATCCGCTGCACAAGCACGAAGGCTTCCATGCGGGTGTGACCTGCCCGGTGTGCGGCAAACCCGCGCGCCGCGAGACCGACACCATGGACACCTTTGTGGATTCGTCCTGGTACTTCATGCGCTATTGCGACCCGAAGAACGACCAGGCCATGGTGGCCGGTGGCGCCGAGTACTGGATGCCGATGGACCAGTACATCGGTGGCATCGAGCACGCCATCCTGCACCTGCTGTATGCGCGCTTCTGGACCAAGGTCATGCGTGACCTGGGGCTGGTCAAGGTGGACGAGCCCTTCAAGCGCCTGCTCACGCAAGGCATGGTGCTCAACCACATCTATTCGCGCCGCACCGCCAAGGGTGGCAAGGACTATTTCTGGCCGCACGACGTCGAGCATGTGCTCGATGACGCGGGCAAGGTCATTGGCGCCAAACTCAAGAACGAAGCCGACAGCGGCGACGGTCGCCTGCCGGTGGGCACACCCATCGACTACGAGGGCGTGGGCACCATGTCCAAGTCCAAGAACAATGGCGTGGACCCGCAGGACCTGATTGAAAAGTACGGCGCCGACACGGCGCGCCTGTACACCATGTTCACCGCGCCGCCCGAGGCCACGCTGGAGTGGAACGACGCGGCGGTGGAAGGCAGCTACCGCTTCCTGCGCCGGGTGTGGAACTTCGCGGCCAAGAACGAAGCCCTGCTCAAGCAGGGCATCGCGGTCGACCGCAGTCAGAACGTGGCGTTCGGCAAGGCTGCAAAGGCCCTTCGCCTGGACATCCACACCGTGCTCAAGCAGGCCAACTACGACTACGAGCGCATGCAGTACAACACCGTCGTCTCGGCGGTGATGAAGATGCTCAACACGCTCGAAGACGTGCAGCTGTCTGACAGCGCCGAAGACGCTGCCGCGCTGGCCGAGTGTTTCTCGGTCCTGCTGCGCGTGCTGTACCCGGCCTGCCCGCACCTCACCGACCAGCTCTGGAACGAACTGGGTTATGCCACCTGCTGTGGCGACCTGCTCGATGTGGCCTGGGCCGAGGTCGATGAATCGGCCCTGCAGCGCGACGAGATTGAACTCATGCTCCAGGTCAACGGCAAGCTGCGCGGAGCTGTGTTGGTGCCTGCGAGCGCTGACAAGGCCGCGATTGAGGCCGCAGCGTTGGCCAGCGAGGCCTTTGTCAAGGCGGCCAACGGTGCAGCCGCCAAAAAGGTCATCGTGGTGCCGGGACGTCTGGTCAACGTGGTGGTTTGATGCAGCGCGTACGTCGTCTTTGTGTGCATGGCTTGGCAGCTGTAGCCTTGAGTGGCTGCGGTTTCAAGCTGCGCGAAGGCGGCGACTTTGCTTTCCATCGCCTGTTCGTCAATTTCCCGGAAGATCCGTTGGGCGTGGAGTTGCGCAGGCACTTGCTGGGTACGGGCAAACTCGAGCTGATCGAAGACGCGCAGCGCATGCGCGAGGCTGATGCCACGCTCGATATCCTCTCCCAGGGTCGCCAGCGGGTGATCGTGGGTGTAAATGCGTCAGGGCAGGTGCGTGAAGTGCAGTTGCGCCTGAGTGTGCGTTTTCGCTTGCGTGACGCTCAGGGCGTAGAGTGGATCGAGCCTGTCACGCTGCAAATGGAGCGTGACCTCAGTTATGCGGAAAGCGCGGCCCTCTCCAAGGAAATTGAGGAAGGGTTGACCTACCGCAGCATGCAGTCCGACATCGTGGGACAGATCATGCGCCGGCTGGCGGCAGTGCGTCGCCGCAGCTGAGGCTTTGACCATGCAACTGTCTGCCGCTCAATTGCCCGCTCACCTGCAAAAAGGTTTGCGCAGCTTGTACGTTTTGCACGGCGACGAGCCCTTGCTGATGCAAGAGGCTGCCGATGCGATTCGCAGCCTGGCTCGCGTACAAGGCTACACCGAGCGCACAGTGCATACCGTGCAAGGTGCGCATTTCGATTGGAGCGAAGTGCTGGCGGCTGGAGGCTCGCTGAGCTTGTTTGCGGACAAACAGCTGCTGGAGATCCGTATTCCTTCGGGCAAGCCGGGCAAGGACGGGAGTGCCGCCTTGCAAACGCTGGCCGAAGGCGCAGCGCAGCAGGAAGACACGCTGACCTTGATCACCTTGCCCAGGCTGGATGCGGCGACGCGCAAAAGCGCCTGGTTTGCTGCGCTGGAGCAATCGGGCGTTTCTGTGCCTGTGGAAACCGTGGAGCGCAACGCTTTGCCTGCATGGATTGCGCAGCGCTTGCAGCAGCAAGGCCAGCATGTGCAATCGGGCGAGTCGGGACAGCAGGCCCTGCAGTTTTTTGCGGACCGGGTGGAAGGCAATTTGCTGGCCGCGCACCAGGAAATCCAGAAACTGGCCTTGTTGCATCCGCCGGGCGAGTTGACGCAGCAGGACATTGAGGCCGCTGTGCTCAACGTGGCTCGTTACGATGTGTTCAAACTGTCCGAGGCGGTGCTCGCAGGCAATATCCTGAGAGTGCACCGCATGCTTGAGGGTCTGCAGGCCGAGGGGGAAACGCCTGTCCTGGTGCACTACACCCTGGGCGAAGACATTCGCTCCCTCAAGCGCGTCAAGGATGCTGTAGCCGCCGGCAAACCCATGCCCATGGCGCTGCGCGAGCAACGTGTCTGGGGCGTACGTGAGCGGCAGTTCGAGCGGGTGTTGCCGCGTTTGTCGGTGGCGCGCCTGCAAGGCTTACTGCAGGCGGCGCACCAGGTGGACGGGGTGGTCAAAGGTCTCAAAACACCGGGTTGGCCTGCCGACGCCTGGCAGGCGCTGGAGCGTTTGGCTCTGCGACTTGCTCATCTGTGCGCTGTCCGCTGAGCGGCAAAGCGCTCGCGGGGGGGTGTGAGAAAATGAACCCCATGAATGCTCTCGATACAGCTCAATACATGACGGCCTTGGGCTCTCAGGCGAAACAGGCCAGTGCGGCGATGGCCAAGGCCTCTGCGGCCATTAAGAACCAGGCGCTGCGTGCGCTGGCCGATTTGTTGCGCGCCAACACCGATCGCCTGCAGGCTGACAATACCAAAGACCTGGAGCGCGCTCGCGCAGCAGGGTTGGCCGAACCCATGGTCGATCGCCTCAAGTTGACAGCCAAAGTCATCGAAACCTGCGCATTGGGCTGCGAGCAGCTGGCGGCCATGCCCGATGTGATCGGCGAAATCATTGGCATGAAGCAGCAGCCCAGCGGCATTCGTGTCGGTCAGATGCGTGTGCCGATTGGCGTGTTTGGCATGATTTTCGAGAGTCGCCCCAATGTCACCATTGAAGCGGCCAGTCTGTCCATCAAGAGCGGCAACGCCTGCATTTTGCGTGGAGGCTCCGAGGCCATTGAATCGAACAAAGCCCTGGCCCTGCTGGTGCAGCAGGCGCTGGCGCAGGCGGGCCTGCCTCAACACGCGGTGCAGCTGGTGCAGACCACCGACCGTGCAGCCGTGGGGCAACTCATTGCCATGCCGCAATTTGTGGATGTGATCATCCCGCGTGGCGGCAAGGGCTTGATCGAGCGCATCAGCGCCGAAGCGAAGGTGCCGGTCATCAAGCACCTGGACGGCAACTGCCACACCTATGTGGACGACCCGTGTGACATCGCCATGGCGGTCAAGGTCGCCGACAACGCCAAGACGCAGAAGTACAGCCCCTGCAACGCCAGTGAAGGCCTGCTGGTGGCGCGTGGCGTGGCGGCCGAATTTTTGCCGAAAATCGGCGCGGTTTATGCCGCTAAAGGCGTGGAAATGCGTTGCTGTCCCGAGGCCAAAACCATGTTGGCCGGCGTGTCGGGGGCGAGCTTGAAAGACGCCACCGAACAGGACTGGTTTGAGGAATATCTGGCGCCCATCATCAGCGTCAAGGTGGTAGCGGGGCTGGACGAGGCGATTGCCCACATCAACCACTACAGCAGCCACCACACCGACGCCATCCTCACGCGTGACCACATGCATGCGCAGCGTTTTTTGCGCGAGGTGGACTCGTCGAGCGTGATGGTCAATGCTAGCACCCGCTTTGCCGATGGCTTTGAGTACGGTTTGGGGGCCGAGATCGGCATCTCTACCGACAAGTTCCACGCCCGCGGCCCGGTGGGTATTGAAGGCCTGACTTCACTCAAGTACGTGGTGCTGGGTGAAGGCGAAGTGCGCCAGTAAACAAGAAAGGTTTGAGTATGGTTCCGCATCTTGTGACTGCCTTGACGGGTCCCATCAATGAGCTCGAGCAGCGCATTCTGGACTCCATGCCTGCGATTGAGCGCTGGTTCCGCCTGGAGTGGATGGAGCACACGCCGCCCATCTATTCTTCGGTAGACATTCGCAATGCGGGTTTCAAGCTTGCGCCGGTAGACACCAATCTGTTTCCTGGTGGCTGGAACAACCTGACCAATGAAATGCTGCCCCTGGCGGTGCAGGCCGCGCAAGCGGCCATCGAGAAGATCTGCCCAGAGGCCAAAAACCTGCTGATCATTCCCGAGAACCACACGCGCAACACCTTTTACCTGAGCAATGTGCTGCAGTTGCAGCGCATCTTTCACATGGCCGGGTTGAATGTGCGCATTGGTTCGATCAATCCCGAGATCAAGGAAGCCACCGAGATCGCATTACCGGGCGGCGAGACCGTGTTGCTTGAACCTGTCCAGCGCACGCGTCACCGTCTGGGCTTACAACATTTCGACCCTTGCACCATCTTGCTCAACAATGACCTGTCTGCCGGCGCGCCCGGCATTCTGGAAGATTTGCATGAACAGTACTTGCTGCCGCCGCTGCACGCGGGCTGGAGCGTGCGCCGCAAGAGCACCCACTTTCAGAGCTATGAGGAAGTAGCCAAGCGCTTCGGCAAGATGTTGGGCATCGATCCCTGGTTGATCAACCCCATGTTCAACCAGTGCGGCGAAGTCAACTTTGCCGAAGGCACGGGCATGGAGTGCCTGCGCAGCAACGTAGATGCCCTGCTCACCAAAATCAAGCGCAAGTACAAGGAATACGGCATCAACGAGAAACCCTTCGTTGTGGTCAAGGCCGATAACGGGACCTATGGCATGGGCATCATGACCGTTCGTGATGTGTCTGATCTGGACCAGCTCAACCGCAAGACGCGCAACAAGATGAACGTCATCAAGGATGGGCAGGTGGTCAACGATGTGATCATTCAGGAAGGCGTGATCACCCACGAGCTCATGAACGACGCTGTGGCTGAGCCGGTGGTCTACATGATGGACCGTTATGTAGTGGGAGGCTTTTACCGTGTGCACGCCGATCGCGGTGTGGATGAGAACCTCAATGCCCCGGGCGCCAGCTTTGTGCCCTTGGCGTTTGAAGAAAGTGCTCACTTGCCTCAGCCGGGCGTCAAGCCGGGCATGAGTGTTCCCAACCGCTTTTACATGTACGGGGTGGTGGGGCGCTTGGCCATGCTCGCTGCCAGCTATGAGCTGGAGGCCACCGACCCTCAGGCCGAAAACTTCGATGTTTGATGTCACAGGGGGATGAAGTTGCTGCGCTGCAACATTTTCCTCTGATCTGCCCAAATCCGCCCCGACAGGCGCACAATAGCGTGATGTTTGACTCCGACTTCGTCCTTGCGGACGACGTCTTTGATTCGTGTCTTCTTCCCGATCTAGCTTAGCCGCACTGACTTTGGGCGCCATTGGCGTGGTTTACGGTGACATTGGCACCAGTGTTCTTTATGCCGTCAAGGAAGTGTTTGGTTCAGGGCATGTCGAATTCACGCCAGCCAATGTTTATGGGGTCTTGTCCCTGTTTGTCTGGACGCTGACCGTTATCGTCTCGATCAAATACGTGGTCTTGGTCCTGCGGGCCGACAACCATGGCGAAGGAGGGCTGGTGGCCATGCTGGCATTGGCCTCCCAGTCGGTCAAGGATCGCCCAGCCTTGCGCAAGCGCCTGTTGTTCATCGGCATTTTTGGCACCTGCCTGTTTTATGGTGATGGGGTGATCACCCCGGCCATTTCGGTGCTCTCGGCGGTGGAGGGCCTGGAGGTGATATCCCCCAACTTCAAAAAGCTGGTGATTCCACTGACCCTGCTGATCTTGCTGGCCCTGTTTTGGGTGCAAAAGCGGGGGACGGCCGGGATTGGCAAGTTCTTTGGCCCGATTACCCTGATCTGGTTTGCGGCCCTGGCTGTGAGCGGCGCAGCCCAAATTGTGCAGATGCCTTCCATTTTGTGGGCTTTAAGTCCGCATCATGCCCTGGGTTTCGTTTGGCACAACCCGGGCACCACGTTCGTGATTCTGGGTGCTGTGGTCTTGTGTGTCACCGGCGCGGAAGCGTTGTACGCAGACATGGGGCATTTCGGCAAAAAGCCGATTCGTCTTGCGTGGTTTGCTGTGGTCATGCCTTCGTTGATCATCAACTACTTCGGGCAAGGGGCGTTATTGCTGAGCCAGCCTGAAGCTGTCAAGAACCCCTTCTTCCTGATGATGCCCGAGTGGGCGCTCATGCCCATGGTGGGCCTGGCCACGCTGGCCACGGTGATCGCTTCCCAGGCCCTGATTTCCGGTGCCTTCAGTGTGACCAAGCAGGTCATTCAGTTGGGTTACTTGCCGCGTCTGCATGTGCAGCACACCAGCGAGCACGAGACAGGCCAGATCTACATGCCCTTCGTCAATTGGGGGTTGTTTGTGGCGATTGTCCTGGCGGTGCTGATGTTCAAGTCTTCCAGCAACCTGGCTTCGGCCTACGGTATTGCAGTGTGTACCGACATGATGATCACCACGGTGCTGACTTTTTATGTCATCCGCTATGGCTGGAAGATGCCACTGGCTTTGTGTCTGGGTGCGACGGGCTTTTTCTTTGTGGTGGACCTGGCGTTCTGGTCGTCCAACATGCTCAAGCTTTTTGAGGGTGGGTGGTTCCCGTTGTTCATCGGGGGTTCCATCTTCATGCTCATGCTGACCTGGAAAGAAGGGCGCAGCCTGCTCAACAAGTCCTTGCAATCGGACTCACTCAAACTGAGCGAGTTCCTGGAAGCGGTCTTTGTAGAGCCACCCACCCGTGTGGCAGGTTCGGCGGTTTTTCTGACGGCAGAGCCGGGGGTCGTGCCCAATGCCTTGCTGCACAACCTCAAGCACAACAAGGTGTTGCACGAGCAAAACCTGTTTGTGACGGTGCGCCACCATGAGGTGCCATGGGTTGACCAAGCCAACCGCCTGGAAATCCAGCCCTTGGGTCACGACAGCTGGCAGGTCCTGGTCAACTATGGTTTCAAGGACGATGTAGATCTGCCCAAGGCACTGGTCGACATTCAGGGCTTGACGTACCCGCTGGACCTGATGAGCACCAGTTACTTCCTGTCGCGTGACATTGTGGTGCCTACAGTCGGCGGCGGCATGTCCCCGTGGCGCGAAAAGTTTTTTGCCCAGATGCACCTTAACGCCAGCCCCGCAGCCGAGTTCCTGAATTTGCCCAGTAACTCGGTGGTGGAGTTGGGCTCCAAGATCGAAATCTGATCAGGCGGTTTGCCCCATCGCCTCACCCATGCGGATGGGGCGGGTGGGTGTCCAGTCGGCGTTGAAGCGCATCACCCCTTTTGGGAACAGCATCACTACGGTTGACCCCAGCAGGAAGCGGCCCATCTCCTCGCCTTGAGTCAGTGTGATGTTGCCCATCTCATAGGTCCACTCACGCACTGTGCCCGGGCGCGGCGGGTTGATGACGCCGTGCCACACCGTGGCCATGCTGCCCACAATGGTGGCGCCGACCAGCACCATCACATAAGGCCCTGCCTCGCCTTCGAACACGCAGACCACGCGCTCATTGCGGGCAAACAGGCCCGGCACCCCGCGTGCTGTGGTCGGGTTGACCGAGAACAGATCGCCGGGCACATAAATCATGCGGGTCAGGCGACCGGCGCAAGGCATGTGGATGCGGTGGTAGTCACGTGGACTCAGGTACAGGGTGGCGAATTCACCGTCCTGGAACTGTGATGCCAGGGCTGTGTCGCCACCTACCAAGGCGCGGGTGCTGTAGCTGTGGCCTTTGGCTTGAAAAACCTGATCGCCCGCAATCGGGCCGCATTGGCTGATGGCACCGTCCACCGGGCTGACGAAGTCCGCAGATGCCAAGGGTCGCGCGCCAGCCTTGAGTGGACGGGTGAAAAACTCGTTGAAGCTCTTGTAGCTGGCGGTGTCCGGGTTGGCGGCCTCGGCCATGTTCACGTTGTAGCGACGCGCAAACCGGTTGATGATCGCTGTCGTGACATTGCCCCATTGCTGGCCCGCGACCCAGCCCGCAAAAGAGGTCAAGGCCTGCTTCGGAATGAAGTATTGGGGCAAAACCGCCAGGCGGTCGGAAAAAGAACTGGACATGGGGCGGTTGCCGATGCGGTTTTGAAAGATGGCTGGATTTTATCGGGCCAAGGCACAATCACGGCATGAAGTCATCTTTGCTGTCGGTCAACCACCTGCTCAAACGCTACGGCGACCAGACGGTGGTCAATGACCTGAGTTTCCACATCGAGCCCGGCGAATGCCTGGGCGTGATCGGCCCCAATGGGGCGGGCAAGACCACCACCATCCGCATGTGCCTGGGCTTGTCCGAGCCAGACGGGGGCACCATCAGCTACTTTGATGGCCAGCAGATGCCTGGCGATGCCTTGAAGATCAAGGCCCGGCTGGGCGTCGTCGCGCAGATGGACACGCTGGACCCGGACTTCACTGCCGCCGAAAACCTGCTGGTGTTTGGCCGCTACTTCGGCTTGCCGGACCGCACCATCCGCGAACGCATTCCTCAGCTGCTGGAGTATGCGGCCCTGTCGCACAAGGCCGACGCGAAACCGGGTCAGCTCTCGGGTGGGATGAAGCGGCGCCTGAGCCTGGCGCGCGCGCTCATCAATGCGCCCGACCTGTTGCTGCTGGACGAACCCACGACCGGCCTGGACCCGCAGGCCCGCCACCTGATGTGGGAGCGCCTGCAGGTGCTGCTGCAGCAAGGCAAGTCCATCTTGTTGACCACGCACTTCATGGACGAGGCCGAGCGCCTGTGCAACCGCCTGCTGGTGCTCGACCATGGCAAAAAAATCGCCGAAGGCAAGCCGCGCGACCTGATTGCCCAGCACCTGGAGCCCGAGGTGGTGGAGGTGTTTGGTCAGGGTGCTGTTGCGCTGGCGCAGGAGGTCAGCTTGCAGGCGCTGGCTGAGCGCATTGAAGTCAGCGGCGAAACCGTGTTCTTCTATACCCGTGCCAGCCAGCCTCTGCTGGCTGCGCTGCAGGCCTGGCCTGCGCTGCGCACATTGCACCGTCCTTCCAACCTGGAAGACCTGTTTCTGAAGTTGACCGGACGCCAGATCCGGGAGGAGGGCTGAGCATGAGCCAGATTCAGAACAATCTCTGGGCCGCGCCGCGCTTGTCCATGCGCTGGTGGCCGGTATTCCGCCGCAACTTTCTGGTGTGGCAAAAACTCGCCATCCCCAGCTTGGTCGGCAACATCGCCGAACCGCTCATGTGGCTCGTGGCCTTTGGCTATGGTCTTGGTTCGCTGGTCGGGCAGATCGAGCTGGGCGGGGAAAAGGTGCCCTACATTCTGTTCCTGGCCAGCGGCAGCATCTGCATGAGCGCGATGAACGCCGCGACCTTTGAGGCGCTGTACTCAGCGTTTTCTCGCATGCATGTGCAAAAAACCTGGGACGGCATCATGAATGCTCCGGTGCGTCTGGACGACGTGGTGCTGGCCGAAATGCTGTGGGCTGCTTTCAAGTCGCTGTTCACTGTCACTGCCATTCTGTGCGTGATGCTGGCCCTGGGCATCAGTCACAGCCCCAAACTGCTGGTGGCCTGGCCGGTGCTGCTGGGGGTTGGCATCACTTTTAGCTGCATGGCGCTGATCTTCAACGCGCTGGCCAAGGGCTACGACTTTTTCACCTACTACTTCACCCTGTTCCTCACGCCCATGATGTTCCTCTCGGGCATCTTTTTCCCGCGTGACCAGCTGCCACCCTTTGTGCGTGCTATTGCCGACTGGCTTCCGCTGTCAGTCGCCGTGGATTTGGTGCGCCCCTTGTTCATGGACCGCTGGCCAGACCACCCGCTGCGCCATGTGCTGGTGCTGGCGGTGTTTGCAGTGGTGTCGTTTTGGATTGCGCTGGCGTTGACGCGCAAACGTTTCCGCAGTTAAGCGAGCGACAACTGTCAGCCAGGCGACCATCTGTAGCGGCTAAGATGATCTTTCAGCATTTGTTTTTCACTTTTGAGGACGTATCGACATGAGCATTCAAACCGTAGGCATTATTGGCGCAGGCACCATGGGCAATGGCATCGCACAGGCGTGTGCGGTGTCGGGCGTGAATGTTGTGATGGTGGATATTTCCGAGGCCGCTGTCGCCAAGGGGCTGGCCACGGTGTCCGGCAGTCTGGATCGGCTGATCAAAAAAGAAAAAATGACCGAGGCCGACAAAGCCGCTGCGCTCTCGCGCATCAAGGGCAGCACGCAGTACGAAGACCTCAAAGGCTCACAACTGGTGATCGAAGCGGCCACAGAAAACGAGCAGATCAAGATCAAGATCCTGCAACAGCTCGACCAGATGCTGGCGCCTGAGGTGATCATTGCGTCCAACACCTCATCCATTTCGATCACCAAACTGGCCGCCACCACCAAGCGTGCAGACCGTTTTATTGGCATGCACTTCTTCAACCCGGTGCCCATGATGGCACTGGTGGAAATCATCCGTGGCCTGCAAACCAGCGACGCCACACACGATGCCGTGCATGCCCTGGCCACCGCGCTGGGCAAGACACCCATCACCGTGAAGAATGCTCCCGGCTTTGTCGTCAACCGCATTCTGGTGCCGATGATCAACGAGGCGTTTTATGTGTTGGCCGAAGGCCTGGCCTCGCCCGAAGACATTGACGCAGGCATGAAGCTGGGGACCAACCAGCCCATTGGCCCGCTGGCGCTGGCCGACATGATTGGCATCGACGTATGCCTGGCGGTGATGGAGGTCTTCCTCAAGGAGTTCGGTGACAGCAAATACCGCGCTTGCCCGCTGATGAAAGAGATGGTGGCCGCAGGCCGTCTGGGCCGTAAAACCGGCCAGGGCGTTTACACCTATTGATCTTTTTCGGCGCTGTCCAGCCCCTTCGGGGGCGGGCTCAGGCGGGCGACCTGCTCGCGCAGGGCGCGCACTTCCTGGCGAAGTTGATGCATTTCCAGGGCCATATCGTGCTTGATGGCCACCTCTTCTTCGTGCACTTCCTGCTCTACGAAAAGAGCCGATAGCGATGCGGTGACCAGCGACAACACCGCCAGGCCCAGCAGCACCACCACCACGGAAAAAATCCGCGACACAGGCGTATGCGGAATCAAGTCGCCATAGCCCACCGTGGCTGCTGTGGTGAAGGCCAGCCACAGGCCATCACCGAGGGTTTCGATGCGGGGGTCAAGCGCCCAAAAACCGACACCACCAAACAGCAAAATCACCAGGCACAGGCCCAGCGAATACAGCAAGCCCTTGCGAACCAGGTGAAGACGTTTGGTGTGTGGATGGAACATGTCAAAAGAAAAGCACAATTGCACTATGCATTTTGCCTCCGATTCTTCTGCCTTTTCATTTGCCACCCTGGAACCCGCGGTGGTGCTCGATGTGCTCGATACGGTGGGGGTGCACGGCGATGGACGCTTGCTGGCGCTGGGCTCGTATGAAAACCGTGTGTACCGCCTGCACCTGGACGAAGCCGTGCAGGGGCAAGACGTCGTGGTGGTCAAGTTTTACCGACCTGGTCGCTGGAGCGCTGAGCAAATTCAGGAAGAGCACGATTTTGCGCTTGAATTGGCCGCACAGGAGGTGCCCGTGGTGGCACCTATGAAGCTGCAGGGGCACACGTTGCACGAAGCGCAGGGCTTTTGTTTCTCGGTCTCGCCGCTGCGCGGTGGCCGATCGCCCGAACTTGATGATTTCGAAGTGCTCGAATGGATCGGCCGTTTTCTGGCGCGCATTCACACGGTGGGTGCTGGGCGGGGTTTTGTGCACAGACCGAGCCTGGATGTGCAGACGTTTGGCGTGGCCTCTGCGCAGTATCTGAAAGCACACGCGGTGATCCCTCTGGAAGTTGAACGCGCGTGGCATGGGGCTTTTGATCAAGCCCTTGCCTTGGTGCGTGGGGCCTTTGCGCAGGGCGCCGTTCAGCGGCAGATCTTGCGTCTGCATGGGGACTGTCATCCCGGCAACATCTTGTGGACCCCTGCAGGCATGCCTGGCCAGGGGCCACATTTTGTGGATCTGGACGATGCCCGTATGGGCCCAGCGGTGCAGGATCTGTGGATGCTGCTGTCTGGCGATCGTCGTCAACGCACTGTGCAGCTCTCAGCTTTGCTGGATGGCTATGAGCAAGTGCGCAACTTTGACCGTGCCGAGTTGGGCCTGATCGAAGCCCTGCGCACCTTGCGCCTGGTGCACTACAGCGCCTGGCTAGCCAGGCGCTGGCAAGACCCGATTTTCCCGATCAACTTTCCCTGGTTCGGCACACCCGATTACTGGCGCAGCCAGGTGCACATGCTGCATGAACAAATTGAAGCCATGCAAGAGCCAGCCCTGGTGGTGTGACAGATCAGTGTCTGACGCGCAGGTTCAATCCCATGGCGGCGCCCAGCAAAGCGGGTTGAGCTGCGCGAATCACATAGGTGGGAATGCGCTGCATATAAGCCTCGAAGCGGCCCTTGGCTTCAAACGCAGCGCGAAAGCCCGAGTGCTCGAAATAGTCGCCGAGCTTGCCCACAATGCCGCCACCCACATAAATGCCACCCAAGGCGCCCAGAGTCACGGCCAGGTTGCCCGCAGTGCTACCCAGAAAGCGGCACATGCGATCCAAAGCTTCCTCGCAGGCCACGTCTTTGGCTTGCAAGGCCCGGGTGGTGATGTCAGCGGCAGCCAGCGGCTCTGCCGTGCGGCCATCGAGTTGACAAATGGCTTTGTAGAGATTTTCCAGTCCCATGCCGGAGACCACACGCTCAGCCGACACGTGCGGATAGGTCTGCCAAAGCACAGCGAGAATGTCGAGCTCACGCTTGCAGGTGGGCGCCAGGGTGACGTGGCCGCCTTCGCCGGCGCAGGCTACCCATTGGCCATCGCGTGCGCGTACCAGTGAAGACACGCCCAGACCTGTGCCTGGTCCAATAAAGCCTTTGGGCGCCCCTTCCTGGGGTTCGCCGGGTCCCACTTGTTGCAGGTCGGCATCGTGCAAAACCGGGCCGGACATGGCCATGGCTTCCCAGTCATTGAGCATGCGCAGTTGCTGAAGGCCCAGCTGCTGGCGGGTTTGCTCAATGGAGAACGCCCAGTGTGTGTTGGTCATCTGCAGCCAGTCCCCGGTGATGGGGTTGGCAATCGCAATACAGGCCTGGTGCACGGTGGGTTGACCCGCGTGTTGCAGGTATTGGCGCAATGCAGCTGCCAGATCGGCGAATTGCGCGGTGGGCAAAATCAGCTCGTGCTCCATCGCTTGCTGGTCGCCGCGCAACAAGGCAAAGCGCGCATTGGTGCCGCCAATGTCGCCAATCAGGCTCAGGCTGGGTGAAGAGTTGTTGTTCATGGACGCGAAATCGTGGTTTGCGCCAAGCTTAACAAGTACGGCCGCCTTGCGCGAGGAAGGTGGTTACAAGTGAGGTTCTTTTAGTCGGCCTCGGGATGCATTTGTGGCCATACCATGCGCACCTTCAGACCATGCGGCTGCGCTGTCAGCAGGTGCACCTGCCCGCGATGGCGCTCGATGATTTCCTTGACGATGGGCAGCCCCAGGCCGCAGCCCGAGCCCACATCGGTGGCGCGTACAAAGCGTTCAAACACGCGGTCCAGTTGTCCGGCATCAATGCCCGGGCCGTTGTCCTCGACTTCCAGCCCCAAGGTGTCCGGGTCGCTGAAGGTGCGGACCGTGACTTGCGCATGTGTGCCCGCGTAATGCAAGGCGTTGTCGATCACATTCATCAAAGCCTCACGCAGCAGCAGCGCGTTGCCCTGGATGTGCAGCGGTGCGGGATCTGTATGAGCTTCCATGCCCAAGTCAATATGGGCCTTGAGCGCACGGGGCACCATGGCGGCCGTCACTTCCTGAGCCATGGCGCTCAGGTTCACGTCCTGCAGGTCGTGCGTCAGCGTGGACTCGGGTTCGGCCCGTGCCAGGGTCAGCAGCTGGCTGACCACATGGGCACTGCGCACAGCACTCTCATGTACCAGTCCCAGCCGCTTGCGTAGCTCGGGGTCTTGAGTGGAATCCATGGCGATTTCGGTCTGGCTTTTGAGCCCGGCCAAGGGTGTGCGCAGTTGATGAGCTGCATCGCCGATGAAGCGTTTTTGCTGCGCCACGTTGTCGCGAACGGTTTGCAACAGCGTGTTGAGTGCGCGCACCAGCGACCACAGTTCTTTGGGAGCCGAGGACAGTTGTAGGGGGGCCAGATCCATTGGGGCGCGGCCCTCGACTTGCTGCAGCAGGCGTGCCAGGGGTGCCAGACCGGCGCGAATGCCCAGCCAGACAATCACGGTCATGAGCAGCATCAGGCTCGACAGCGGCAACAGCATGTCCACCAAAATTCGCTGGGCCAGCTCCTGCCGATTGGCGCTGCTGCGAGCTACTTGCACCAACAGGCTTTGCGGGTTCTCGTCGTTTTCGCCAATGTTCAGATACAGCGAGACCATGCGCATGGGTTCGCTTTCACCTGCATTTTTTTTGGGCGTGGTTGTACGCTGAAGGTGAATGTCTTCCGAATAAGGTGCATTGACGTTGGGTTCGCCAAACACACGGGGTGCTGGCAGCAACTGGTTGCCCAAAATGAATTTCCCCGGGGGTGAGCTGACCATGTAGTAATAACGATCGCTGGGGTCGGCTTCCAGAATGTCCTGGGCAGCTCGGGGAAAGTCGATCAGCAAACCACTGCCGATGGGTTTGAGTTGACGGGCCAGCGAGCGGGTGGCTTGCAGCAAGCTGGAGTCAATGGCTTGTTCGGCGTAGCGCGACGCGAGCTGGTAAGACGCAATGCCTCCTGCCAGCCAGAGCACCAGTTGCGGCAGCAACACCCACAACAGCAACTGGCGGGCCAGCGATCGGCCAACCCCACTGGGCAAGGATGCATTAGCGGTTGGCATCGGCTTCCATCAGGTAACCCAAGCCGCGCACAGTGCGGATTTGCAGGCCACTGCCTTCGAGCTTTCGTCGCAGCTTGTGGATGTACACCTCAATCGCGTTGCCGCCACCGACCTCGGCGCCTTCGCCATTCCAGGCCTGGACGATCTGGTCTTTGGTGACCACCTTGTCGCGTTGTTTGACCAGCAGCTCCAGTAAATCCCATTCGCGGCCACTCAACTCAATGGGGGTCTGGCCCAGTGTAGCTTTGCGTGTAGAGGCGTCGAGCGACAAGCCACCCCACTGTTCCTGGATGGTCTTGGGTTGGCTGCGGCGTAGCAGGGCGTGCAGCCGAGCCAGCAGCTCGGGAAAGTCAAAGGGTTTGGTCACGTAATCGTCCGCCCCGGCTTGCAGGCCTGCGACGCGGTCGTCCAGTGAGTCCTTGGCCGTCAGCAGCAAGACGGGCAGGGTGGGGTGCGATTTGCGCACGTTTTGCAGCACGCTCAAACCATCGAGCATGGGCAGACCCAGGTCCAGCACGGCAATATCTGGCGGGTTGCGGAGCAATAGGAAATCCGCAACTGCCCCATTGGGAGCATGCTCAACCTCGAAGCCGGCACTTTGCAGCTGGGTGATCAGTGCATCGGCCAGCACGGCATCGTCTTCGGCCAACAAGAGTTTCATCCTTGTGAGCTTAAAGGAAGATTTATGAATTGCGTTGCTGAGGCCGTGTTTTTGCATCTGCATCTACCTAGGGTTTAACCTTATATTAATTTATTAAAGAAAAATTAATATCCAATCCGCGAATGCAACAACATGCTTTTCGTCCATTCAACCTGGCTGTGACAGCCGCTCAATTGGAGACACATATGAAAACATTGTCCAAGACCCTGATCGCCCGCGCCGCGCTGGTTACTGCCGCATTGGCTGCTGGTGCCGTACATGCCGGCGAAGTCGAAGTGCTGCACTGGTGGACCAGCGGTGGTGAGGCCAAAGCCGCATCGGCCCTGAAAGCCACACTGCAAGGCCAAGGCCACACCTGGAAAGACTTTGCCGTCGCCGGCGGTGGTGGTGACAACGCCATGACCGTGCTCAAGAGCCGTGTCGTCTCGGGCAATGCGCCTGCTGCCGCCCAGATCAAGGGCCCTGCTTTGCAGGAGTGGGCCGCTGAAGGCGTGCTGGCCAACATTGACGGCGTCGCCAAGGCCGAGAAGTGGGACAGCGTGCTGCCCCCCGTGGTCGCCAACGTCATGAAGTACAAAGGCAACTACATTGCAGCGCCCGTGAACGTGCACCGCGTCAACTGGCTGTGGACCAGCAACGAAGCTTTCAAGAAAGCCGGCGCCAAAGTGCCCACCAACTGGGACGAGTTTTTTGTCGCTGCTGAAAAGCTCAAAAAAGCCGGTGTCATCCCCGTGGCCCACGGTGGCCAGAACTGGCAGGACTTCACCACTTTTGAAAGCGTGGCCCTGGGTGTGGGCGGCGCCGACTTCTACAAGAAAGCCCTGGTGCAACTCGACCAAGGCGCGCTGACGGGTGCGACCATGACCAAGGTGCTCGACACCTTCAAGAAGGTCAAGTCCTACACCGACAAGAACGCACCGGGCCGCGACTGGAACCTGGCTACCGCCATGGTCATCAAGGGCGAAGCCGGCATGCAGCTGATGGGCGACTGGGCCAAGGGCGAATTCATGGCCGCAGGCAAGAAGCCGGGCGCTGACTTCGGCTGCAGCGCTGCTCCCGGTACCGCCAAGTCCTTCACCTTCAACGTGGACTCCTTTGCCATGTTCAAGCTCAAGAACGACGCCAACATCAAGGCCCAGAACGACCTGGCTGCAGCCATCATGTCGCCAGCATTCCAGGAAACCTTCAACCTGAACAAGGGCTCCATCCCGGTTCGTCTGGGCATGGATCTGGCCAAGTTTGACGACTGCGCCAAGCTCTCGAGCAAAGACTTTGTCGATACCGCCAAGAGCGGCTCGTTGGTGCCCTCTGTTGCCCACGGCATGGCCATTCCTTCGGCTGCTGCTGGTGCCATTCAGGACGCAGTGAGCCAGTTCTGGAACGACGACAAGATGTCCACCAAGGACGCTCAGGCCAAGATCGCCTCTGCTGCCAAGACCAAGTAATCCATCTTCTGGTCCTGACCGGACCTGGCCACAAGCCAGGTCCGGTTTTTTTCTGACGGAACCTCCGTATGTCTTCTTTGCACCGTACCCCGGTGGACTGGCTGCCACGATTGGTGGTGGCCCCCAGTTTCATCGTTTCGTTGCTGTTCATTTATGGCCTGATGGTCTGGAACGGCTACCTGTCGCTGTCGGCGTCGCGCATCCTGCCCAACTATGAATTTGTGGGCCTGCAGCAGTACATGACACTGTGGGAGAGCGACCGTTTTCGCGTTGCCATGACCAATATGGGCATTTTCGGCACGCTGTTCATTGGTGGTGCCATGGCCATTGGCGTGTTGCTGGCCATCCTGCTCGACCAAAAGGTGCGCGCTGAGGGCGTGTTGCGCACGATTTACCTCTACCCCATGGCAGTGTCGATGATCGTGACCGGCACAGCATGGAAATGGATGCTTAACCCCGGTCTGGGGCTGGAGCACCTGATGCACCAGTGGGGCTTTGAAAGCTTCACCTTCGATTGGCTGGTGCGTGGCGAAACGGCTATTTATTGCATCGTGATTGCGGGTGTCTGGCAAAGCGCGGGCTTTGTGATGGCCTTGTTCCTGGCTGGTTTGCGCGGCATTGACGAATCCATCATCAAAGCTGCCCAAGTGGACGGCGCCAGCTTGCCTCGTATTTACTGGAGCATCATTTTGCCCAGCCTGCGTCCGGTGTTTTTCAGCACGCTGATGGTGGTGGCGCACCTGGCCATCAAGAGTTTCGACCTGGTCATGGCCCTGACCGCTGGCGGCCCAGGCTACGCGACGGATTTGCCAGCGACCTTCATGTATGCCACGGCCTTCACACGGGGGCAGATCGGTGTGGGTGCGGCCAGTGCGACCGTCATGCTGGCCACGGTGGCGGCCATTGTGGTGCCGTATTTGTATTCTGAGTTGAGGACCAAGCGATGAACCGCCTCCACCTCCATCGCCTCGTCTTGTGGGGCATTTTGCTGCTCTTAGCGCTGTGGTTTCTGGCGCCGTTGTACGTCATGGTCACGACGTCTCTCAAAGATGCCGAGCAGGTGCGCAACGGCACGTTGCTGAGCTTGCCGACGGCGCCCACGCTGTCGTCCTGGTCCAAGGCCTGGAGCAGCGCTTGCACGGGCGTGGAGTGCAATGGCCTGCAACCGTATTTCTGGAACTCGGTCATGATGGTGGTGCCTGCGGTGCTGATCTCGACCCTGATCGGTTCGCTCAATGGCTATGTGCTGTCCAAATGGAAGTTCCGCGGCAGCGACACCCTGTTTGCCTTCATGCTGTTTGGCGTGTTCATGCCCATGCAGGTCGTGCTCTTGCCTATGAGCCAGGTGCTGGGTTGGCTGGGCATCGCCAGCTCGGTGTGGGGGCTGATGGCGGTGCACATCATTGCGGGCATGCCGAGCACCACACTGTTCTTCCGCAACTACTACGTGGGCTTGCCTGATGAACTCATCAAGGCCGCGCAACTGGATGGTGCCAGCTTCTGGCAGATTTTCCGCCGCATCGTGCTGCCCCTGTCCACCCCGATTTTGGTGGTCACGCTGATCTGGCAGTTCACCAACATCTGGAACGACTTCCTGTACGGCGTGGTGTTCTCGGGTGCTGACAGCAAGCCCATCACCGTGGGCCTGAACAACCTGGCCAACACCTCCAGCTCAGTCAAGGAATACAACGTGGACATGGCCGCCGCGTTGATCGCCGCATTACCCACCTTGTTCGTGTACGTGGTGGCAGGCAAGTATTTTGTGCGCGGGCTGACAGCCGGCGCCGTCAAAGGATAAAGAACATGGGCGCACTTTCCATTAAAGGCATTCACAAGACCTTCAACCAGACCACACACATCCTCAAGGGCATCGACCTGGAGATCGAGGCGGGCGAGTTTCTGATTCTGGTGGGCCCTTCGGGCTGCGGCAAATCCACCCTGCTGAATATGATCGCGGGCCTAGACCACCCCACCAGCGGCGACATCCTGATCGGTGACCGCAACGTCACGCACCTGCCCAGCAAGGACCGCGACATCGCCATGGTGTTCCAGAGCTACGCGCTCTACCCGAACATGAGCGTGGCGCAAAACATTGCCTTTGGTCTTGAAATCCGCAAGGTGCCCAAGGCCGAACGCGAAGCGGCTGTACAGCGCGTGGCGGCCATGCTGCAAATTGGCCACCTGTTGGATCGCAAGCCTGGTCAACTCTCGGGCGGCCAACGCCAACGTGTGGCCATGGGTCGTGCCTTGGCGCGCGACCCCAAGCTGTTCCTGTTTGACGAACCATTGTCCAATCTGGACGCCAAGTTGCGTGTGGAAATGCGTGCCGAGATCAAGCAACTGCACCAGCGCACGAAAACCACCACGGTCTACGTCACGCACGACCAGGTGGAAGCCATGACGCTGGGGGACCGCATCGCCGTGATGAAGGACGGTCTGGTGCAACAGTTCGGTACGCCCGCCGACATCTATAACCGACCGGCCACCCGTTTCGTGGCGGAATTCATCGGCTCACCGGCCATGAACATGGTGGACGTCCAGCGGCAGGGCCAGGCAGTGGGCGCCCACGGCATGGCACTTTCGCTGCCGGCAGGGCATCAGGCATCTGTCGCTGCCCACAGCGCCAATGATCTGGTGTATGGCCTGCGTCCCGAATGCATCAGCTTCGCCGACCAGGGCTTGCCTGGGCAGCTGAGCATGATCGAGCCAACCGGCCCCGAGACTTACGCCACGGTGGACACCGTTGTCGGCAAACTCACGGCCCGCGTGCCTGGCGTGCTCAACGCCCAGGTGGGTGAAAACGTGCGCCTGCAATGGTCGCCCGAGCAGGTGCACCTGTTCGACCGCGCCAGCGGCGTGCGGGTGGGTTAAACCTTCATTCACCGCAAAGCTGGCCCGGGTGCCCGGTGTCCTGGCCGCCGATTTCTGTGTACCCACAGCATGAGGCGGACGGGATACCGGGCACCCGGGCCAGCGTGTTTGCAAATGCCTGCGTGATCAGGCCATCACCCCAGCAGCGCGTTCACCCGCTTCACATAAGCGGCCGGGTCTTCCGGCAAGCCGCCTTCCGCCAGCAGCGCCTGGTCAAACAGGATGTGGGCCAGGTCGTGGAAGTGCACCGAGCCGTCGAGCTTTTTGACCAGGCTGTGCTCTGGGTTGACTTCGAGCACTGGCTTGACCTCGGGCGCTTTCTGGCCAGCGGCCTTGAGCATGCGCGCCAGCTGCAGACTCATGCCACCATCGTCCTTGACGACCAGGCAGGCCGGTGAATCGACCAAACGGCTGGTCACTCGCACGTCCTCGGCCTTGTCTTTCAGGGCTTCCTTGAGTTTGGCGAGCACCGGCTTGAAGGCTTCGGCGGCTTCTTCTTCGGCCTTCTTCTCGGCCTCGTCCTGCAGCTTGCCCAGATCGACCGCGCCCTTGGCCACGCTTTGCAGCGGCGTGCCGTCAAATTCGTGCAGGAAGGACAGAGCCCACTCGTCCACACGGTCGGTCATCAGCAGCACCTCGATGCCCTTCTTCTTGAAGACTTCGAGCTGCGGGCTGTTCTTGGCGGCGGCCAGTGTATCGGCGGTGATGTAGTAGATCGCCTCCTGGCCTTCCTTCATGCGGGCCTTGTAGTCGGCCAGGCTCACGCTGGTGCTGTCGCTGGTGGTCGAGGCAAAACGCAGCAGTTTGGCGATGCGCGCCTGGTTGCCGAAGTCTTCGCCCAGGCCCTCCTTGAGCACCGCGCTGAACTCGGCGTAGAACTTCGTGTACTGGCCCAGCTTGGCTTTGTCTTCGTCGCTCAGAACGTCCGTGACGCCATCCTTGCTCTCGGGTTCCTTGTCGTGCTTGGCGAGGTCTTCGAGCATGGACAGCACGCGGCGGGTGTTGCCGTCGCGAATCGCTTTGACGTCGCGGCTTTCCTGCAGCAGTTCGCGGCTGACGTTGAGTGGCAGGTCTGCCGAGTCCACCACGCCCTTGACCCAGCGCATGTAGGTGGGCATCAGCGCCTCGGCATCGTCCATGATGAACACACGCTTGACGTAGAGCTTGATGCCCGCCTTCTTGTCGCGGTTGTACAGGTCCATCGGCGCCTTGGACGGGATGTAGAGCAGCTGGGTGTATTCGGTACTGCCTTCCACGCGGTTGTGGCTCCAGCTCAGGGCATCTTCAAAGTCGCGGCTGATCTGCTTGTAGAAGTCCTGGTACTGCTCGTCGGTGATGTCTTTCTTGGGCCGGGTCCACAAGGCGCTGGCCTGGTTGATGGTGTCCCACTCGCCGGTCTTGACCATGCCGCCGGGTTGGCGGCCGCCTTCTTCGTTGTTCGGGTCAATCAGCTCGCCGTCTTTCCACTCTTCCTTTTCCATGCGGATGGGCAGGCTGATGTGGTCGGAATACTTGCCGACGATGTCCTTGAGCTTCCAGGCGTTGGCGTAGTCCAGCGCGTCTTCGCGCAGGTGCAGGATCACGCTGGTGCCGCGCTCGGCGCGGGCGATGGTTTCGACCTCGAAGTCGCCCGTGCCACCGCTGATCCAGCGCACGCCCTCGTTGGCTAGCAGACCGGCACGACGCGACTCGACGGTGATCTTGTCAGCCACGATGAAGCCCGAATAAAAGCCCACGCCAAACTGGCCAATCAGCTGTGCGTCGGCCTTCTGGTCGCCGCTGAGTTTGCTCATGAAGTCCTTGGTGCCACTCTTGGCGATCGTGCCCAGGTGGTCGATCGCTTCCTGCGCGCTCATGCCAATGCCGTTGTCGGTGATGGTCAGCGTTTTGGCATTCGTGTCGTAAGCCAGACGTACCTGCAGCTCGGGCGCGTCTTCGTACAAAGCGGCATTGTTCAGCGCCTCGAAACGCAGTTTGTCGCAGGCGTCCGACGCGTTGGAGATCAGCTCGCGCAGGAAGATTTCCTTGTTGGAATACAGCGAGTGGGTGACCAGGTGCAGAAGTTGGGCCACTTCGGCCTGGAAGGCATGGGTTTGCTTGCTCATATCAGTGAAATTGCAGGAAACAAAAAACAGAACCCAGCGTAGCTGGGGTCTTTGAAAACGATTTCAAGAGGGGGTCAGAAGCGCTCGTGCGGCGCCAGATAACGCCATTGCCCCGCAGGCAACTGCCCCAACACCACTCGCCCCATGCGGACGCGTTTGAGGCCGACGACTTTGAGGCCGACCTGCTCGCACATGCGGCGGATCTGGCGCTTCTTGCCTTCGGTCAGCACGAAGCGAAGCTGCTCGGGGTTTTGCCACTCCACCTGGGCAGGTTTGAGGGGTTTTCCGTCCAGGCTCAGACCGTGGCGCAGGCGCTCCAGTTGTGCAACAGGGAACACCGCCTGCACGTTGGTGCTGACGCGGTCGTGCTCGTCAATGGCGCTCAGCTGCGTTGCTTTGCCGCCATAGGTGGCCGAGGCTGCAGAGGCCGCTGCTGTGTTTTCATGGCCGGTATAGGCCACGCGCACCAGGTATTCTTTCTCCATCTCCGAGTCTTCGCCGATCAGCTGGCGCGCCACGCGACCATCTTGCGTGAGCACCAGCAAGCCCGTGGAGTCGATGTCCAGGCGACCTGCCGGGGCCAGGCCACGCAGCTGGCCAGGGTTAAAGCGGGTGCGCGAGGCGTCGCCCTGCCAGTGGTTGCGGGCCTGGATCAGGGTGATGGCGGGCTGGTGTCCGTCTTCGGCCTGGCCGCTGACGTAGCCCATGGGCTTGTGCAGCAGGATGGTGACTTGTTGCTGTTGTTTTTGCTCGGCCGCCTTGTCCACGGTGATGCGGTCAGACAGGGTGACTTGCTGGCCCATCTCGGCGACTTTGCCATTGACCTGTACCCAACCTTGCTCGATCCAGGCATCGGCTTCTCGGCGTGAGCACAGGCGCAGCTCGGCCATGCGCTTGTTCAGGCGCATGGTGTCTGTGGGGGCTGCGGCGGTGGTGCCCTTGCCTTCAGGGCGTGGGGCGCGGCGGAATGTGTTTGGAGCGGTCATGGGAAGAATAAAAGTTATCGGAACACGCTGCGGCGCAGTTGGTCCAGGTCGAGAATGCGCAGGCCGCCATATTCAATGCGGATGAGTTTTTGCGCCTCCAGGGTGCGCAAGGCTTCGTTGACGCGTTGCCGGGACAGCCCCACCAGGTAGGCCAGCTCTTGCTGGGTGATGCGCAGCACCTCGCCCACGCCGGAGTACAGCACGGGGTTGAACAGCTGTGCAAGACTGCGGGCAACCTTGATTTCGGGGTTGCTCAGACGATCGATTTCACGAGCGGCAATGAACTGACCGAGGCGTTCGTTGAGCTGGTTCATCACAAAACGGTTAAAGCCCAGCGAGTGGTCAAGCAGCCAATGAAAGGTTTCTACCGGCAACCCGGCCACCACGCTTTTGCGCAGGGCCTGGATGTTGTAGCGGTAGTTTTCGCGTTTGATGACGGTGCCCTCGCCAAACCAGCCGCCGGGCGGCACGCCAGTAAAGGTCATGGTCTGGCCGTCGGCACTGTCGTTGCTCATTTTGAGCAGGCCCGAGACCACACCAAACCAGTAATTGACCGGGCGGCCGACGCGGCACACATAGTCGCCCACAGCAGCGTCGCCCACGCGCAATTCCGCCAAGGCGCGCTCACGCTCTTCTGGGCTGAGCAAATCCAGCCAAGGGATGCCCAGCAATTCTTCTTGAGTGGCTGAGCGGCGGCGTTGGTAAAGGGATTCCATCCAGAACCTAGGGAAAGTCCGAACAGTTATGACCCCTAGATTGTCGTCGAAATGACAACTTGACGTCAAAGTGGGGCGTAGCATGGGCTCAACATCAAAAAACGCCTCTGTAGCGTACCCAGGAGACTGATGCTGTGAATGCAACGACGTTCCCCCGCCTGCTGTTGGCCCATGCGGCCCAGCGTCCAGACGCGCCAGCGCTGCGCGAAAAGGAATATGGCATCTGGCAAACCACCAGCTGGAAAGAGCTGGCGCAGATGGTTGAGCACACGGCCTGTGGTTTGCACCAGGCAGGTTTGCACCGTGGTGAGCACCTGATTGTTGTGGGCGCCAACCGTCCCCGCCTGTATGCCACCATGCTGGCTGCTCAGTCGCTGGGAGCCATTCCCATTGCGCTATATCAGGATGCGGTGGCTGCTGAGTGCGTGTTCCCGATCAACAACGCGGAAGTGCGTTTTGCTGTGGTCGAAGACCAGGAGCAGGTGGACAAGATGCTCGAAATTCGAGAGCAATGTCCGCAGCTTGCGCACATCTTCTATGACGACCCGCGTGGCCTTCGCAATTACACCGAGGACGGCTTGGGGTCGTTTGACGAACTGCTGGCCGCTGGCCAAGTGTTTGCGCAGCAGCACCCCCAGTTTTTCCATACCGAGGCCGAGAAGGCTGTGTCCGCTGATGTGGCGGCGATGTTCTTCACATCGGGCACAACGGGTAACCCGAAGGGGGTGGTGCACACGCACGGCTCGCTGATTGACCGCGCCGATGCGGGTGCCGAGTTCGACAAACTGACCGACAAGGAAGATGTGCTGGCGTATCTGCCGCCTGCCTGGATTGGTCAAAACATTTTCAGCTACGCGCAGTGGCTGGTGTGCGGCTATGTGGTCAATTGCCCCGAATCGGGCGCCACGGTCAATATCGACCTCAAGGAAATTGGCCCGACCTATTACTTTGCACCCCCCCGTGTGTTTGAAGGCATGCTCACCAGCGTCATGATCCGCATGGAAGACGCAGGCGCGATCAAACGCAAAATGTTCCATCACTTCATGAAGGTGGCACGCAAGGTTGGTCCCAAGCTGATGGATGGCGAGCAGGTGGGTTTGTTCGACCGCCTCAACTACGAGTTGGGCAACTGGCTGGTGTACGGCCCGCTGCGCAACAACCTGGGTTTCAGCCGTGTGCGTGTGGCCTACACGGCGGGTGAGGCCATTGGCCCGGACCTGTTCACCTTCTACCGATCCATCGGCATCAACCTCAAGCAACTGTACGGCTCGACTGAAACCGCCGTGTTTGTGTGCCTGCAGCCTGACAACCAGGCTTATGCCGATACCGTAGGCGTGCCCTGCAAAGGCGTGGAAATCAAGCTGGCCGACAACGGCGAGATTCTGGTCAAGTCGCCTGGTCTGCTCAAGGAGTACTACAAGAACCCCAAGGCCACCGAAGAAGTGCTGACGGCAGACGGTTGGTACCACACCAGCGACGCGGGCTTCATCGACAACCAAGGCCACCTCAAGATCATCGACCGCGTCAAGGATGTGGGTCGGATTGTGGGCGGCACGCACGATGGCGCCATGTTTGCACCCAAGTATGTCGAGAACAAACTCAAGTTCTTCCCGCACATCAAGGAAGTCGTGGCCTATGGCGATGGTCGCGAAAAAGTGTGCGTGATGATCAACATCGACTTTGACGCCGTGGGCAACTGGGCCGAGCGCCGCAATCTGCCTTATGCCGGCTACACCGACCTGGCGGGCAAGAGCGAGGTGTACGAGCTGATCAAGGATTGCGTGGAAAAGGTCAACGCCGATTTGGCGGAAGACGCGATGCTCGCGGGCAGCCAGGTCAGCCGCTTCCTGGTGCTGCACAAGGAACTCGATGCTGACGACGGTGAACTCACCCGTACCAACAAGGTGCGTCGTGGCTTCATTGCCGAGAAGTACCAGCCCCTGATTGACGGGCTGTACGGCGGCAAGACCGAGCAGTTTATTGAGACTGTGGTCAAGTTCGAAGACGGCCGTAGCGGTAGCGTGAGCGCCACCCTCAAGATTTCCGACGCGAAAACGTTCGCCCCTGTGAAGGCAGCAGCATGAGCAAAGTCATTGGTGACGTCATCCTGGACGTTCAGAACATCAGTTTGCGTTTTGGCGGCGTGAAGGCGCTGACCGACATCTCGTTCAATGTCAAAGAGCACGAGATCCGCTCCATCATCGGCCCCAACGGCGCCGGCAAGAGCTCTATGCTCAACTGTATCAACGGGGTCTACACCCCATCCGAGGGTTCGATCACTTTCCGTGGCCAGACCTTTGACCACATGAACAGCCGCCAGGTGGCCGAGATGGGCATTGCCCGCACCTTCCAGAATCTGGCCCTGTTCAAAGGCATGAGCGTGATCGACAACATCATGTCGGGTCGCAACCTCAAGATCAAAAGCAACATCCTCCTTCAAGCCTTGCGCGTGGGTCCGGCCCAGCGTGAGGAAGAAGCGCACCGCGAGAAGGTCGAGCACATCATCGATTTCCTGGAAATCCAGGCCTACCGTAAGACCCCTGTGGGTCAGCTGCCCTACGGCCTGCAAAAACGCGTTGACTTGGGTCGCGCCCTCGCCATGGAGCCACAGGTGCTGCTGCTCGACGAGCCGATGGCTGGCATGAACCTGGAAGAAAAACAGGACATGAGCCGCTTCATTCTGGATGTGAACGACGAGTTTGGCACCACCATCGTGCTGATCGAGCACGACATGGGCGTGGTGATGGACATCTCCGACCGCGTGGTGGTGCTGGACTACGGCAAGAAGATCGGTGACGGCACCCCTGACGAGGTGCGCAACAACGAAGACGTGATCAGTGCCTATTTGGGCACCTCGCACTGAGCAAGGACACAGACATCATGGGATTTTTTCTTGAAACCCTCATTGGCGGCCTGATGTCAGGCATGCTGTATTCGCTGGTTGCGCTTGGCTTTGTGCTGATTTTCAAAGCCTCGGGCGTGTTCAACTTTGCGCAAGGCGCAATGGTGCTGTTTGCAGCGCTGGCCATGGCCCGCTTTGCCGAGTGGATCCCGCAGTGGACGGGCATTGACAGCCTGTTGTTTGCCAACTTGTTGGCCTTTGCACTGGCTGCTGGCGTCATGTTTGTTGTGGCCTGGGTGGTCGAGTTTTTGGTACTCCGCCACCTGGTCAACCAGGAAGGCGCGACTTTGTTGATGGCGACGCTGGGCATCACCTACTTCCTGGATGGTCTTGGCCAAACCATTTTTGGCAGCGATATTTACCCCATCGACATTGGTATGCCCAAAGAGCCTTTGATGCTGCTCGAGTCCGTGTTTGAAGGAGGGCTTCTGGTCAGCCAGGAAGACATGGTGGCGGCGCTGATCGCTGCTGTACTGGTGGCTGCCTTGTCGCTGTTTTTCCAGAAGACTACAACCGGTCGTGCCCTGCGTGCTGTGGCCGATGACCACCAAGCCGCGCAGTCGATTGGCATTCCGCTCAATCGCATCTGGGTCATTGTCTGGTGTGTTGCTGGTGTGGTGGCATTGGTGGCCGGCATGATCTGGGGCGCCAAGCTGGGTGTGCAGTTCTCCCTGTCTTCGCTGGCATTGCGTGCCTTGCCAGTGGTGATTCTCGGGGGCCTGACTTCGGTGCCGGGCGCCATCATTGGTGGCTTGATCATCGGCGTGGGTGAGAAGCTCTCCGAGGTGTTTCTGGGCCCCTATGTGGGCGGCGGCATTGAGATCTGGTTTGCCTACATGTTGGCGCTTTGCTTCTTGCTGGTGCGTCCGCAAGGTTTGTTCGGCGAAAAAATCATTGACCGCGTGTAAGGAGTCAAAACATGTTCTACAGAGAAAACGGTCAATTCAAGACGTCCTACCAAAAAGATCAGCAAATTTTCCCGATCACGCAAGACCGCATTGGTGTATTGCTGATCGTTGCTTTTGCCTTCATCGGCGTGCCAATGCTGGCCGATGAATACATGTTCCGCGCCATCCTGATTCCATTCCTGATTCTGTCGCTCGCAGCCCTAGGGGTGAACATTCTGGTCGGCTACTGTGGCCAGATCTCTCTCGGTTCTGGCGCTTTCATGGCAGTGGGTGCCTATGCGGCCTACAACTTTTTTGTCCGCATAGATGGATTTCCGCTGGTGGTGGCCGTATTGATGGGTGGTTTTTTTGCGACCCTGGTTGGCATTGTTTTCGGCGTTCCCAGCTTGCGTGTCAAGGGGCTGTATCTGGCGGTGGCGACACTGGCTGCTCAGTTTTTCTGTGATTGGGCCTTTCTGCGCATCAGCTGGTTCACGAATGACTCTGCATCTGGTACAGCCTCGGTGGCTGGCTTGCAGGTCTTTGGCATGCCGATTGATACACCGCTGCAGAAATACTTGTTCTGCCTGACTTTCCTGGTGGTCTTTGGTCTGCTGGCCAAGAACCTGGTGCGCAGTGCCATCGGCCGTGAGTGGATGGCCATTCGCGATATGGATGTGGCGGCGGCCGTGATCGGCATTCGCCCCATGTATGCCAAGCTCAGCGCCTTTGCGGTCAGCTCGTTCATTGTGGGGGTGGCTGGCGCTTTGTGGGCCTTTGTGCACCTGGGTTCCTGGGAACCTGCCGCTTTCTCGGTAGACCGTTCCTTTCAATTGTTGTTCATGGTGATTCTGGGCGGCATGGGCTCCATCATGGGTAGCTTTTTTGGCGCTGCTTTCATCGTGATCTTGCCCATCATCATCAATCAGGTGCTGCCTGTTTTGGGGGCGCTGGTTGGGGTTGAGGTCAGTACCGCAGGTTTGACCCACGCTGAACAAATGATCTTTGGTGCGTTGATTGTGTGGTTCCTGATTGTGGAACCACATGGTTTGGCCAAATTGTGGTCCATTGGCAAGCAAAAAATGCGCCTGTGGCCATTCCCGCACTGATATGACTCAACAGCAAAAAGCCGGGGGGCAGCCCGAAGCTTTTTGCAGGAAAACATCGGGCTGCAAGATAACTTTCAGGAGACTGCAAATGAAAATTCGTTCCTTGATGATGGCGGTGGCTACAGCTACCGTTGGCTTGTCTGGCGTCGTGGTCAGTACAGCTGCGCAAGCACAGGCGAAAGAGCAATTCTTTCCCGTGCTGCCTTATCGCACTGGCGCTTATGCGCCTAATGGCGTGCCATGGGCCAACGGTTATGCCGACTACCTCAAGTTGATCAACGCCCGTGATGGCGGCATCAACGGCGTCAAGATCTCTTTCGAAGAATGTGACACCGGCTACGCCACCGACCGTGGTGTGGAGTGCTACGAGCGCATGAAGGGCAAGGCCCAGGGCGCGATCTTCCAGCCCCTGTCCACCGGCATCACATTTGCCTTGACCGAAAAAGCACCTGGCGACAAGAACTCGCTGATCACTGGCGGCTATGGCCGTTCCGAGTCCAGCGATGGCGGTGTCTTCAAATGGAACTTCCCTCTGATGGGTACCTATTGGTCAGGTGCTGACATCATCATGCAGCACATCACCAAGCTGGAAAACGGTAACCTCAAGGGCAAGAAAATTGCGCTGGTTTACCACGACAGCCCTTACGGTAAAGAGCCTATTCCTCTGATGCAGGAGCGCTCGAAAATGCAAGGCTTCTCATTGAGCCTGTTGCCTGTCACTGCACCTGGTGTCGAGCAAAAAGCCACTTGGCTGCAAGTGCGTCAACAACGCCCTGACTATGTGTTGCTCTGGGGCTGGGGTGTGATGAACTCTGCCGCACTGAAAGAAGCGGTGGCTACCGGTTACCCGCGCAACAAGATGTATGGCGTGTGGTGGTCGGCGGCCGAACCTGACGTCAAGGACGTGGGCGAAGCCGCCAAGGGCTACAACGGCCTGGTGGTGACAGGTGAAGGCGGCAAGGTGATCGCCGACATCAAGAAGCATGTGCACGGCAAGAAGCAAGGCACAGGCCCGATCGAAGAAGTCGGCCAGACCTTGTACAACCGTGGCATGGTCAGCGCGGCTTTGGCTGTGGAAGGCGTGCGCCGTGCGCAAGACCGTTATGGCAAGGGCAAGGTCATGAACGGTGACCAGATCCGTTGGGGCCTGGAAAACCTGGCCGTCGATGAAGCAGCCCTCAAGAAGCTGGGTCTGGATACGGTGATGCGCCCAATCAGCACCACTTGTCAGGACCACGAAGGTTCGCGTTCTGCTCGTATCCACACCTGGGACGGCAAGAAGTGGAACCTGACCACCGACTGGATCGAAGCTGATGAGTCCATCATCAAGCCGCTGGTCAAGCAGTTTGCTGACAAGTACGCTGCTGAAAAGAAAATCACACGCCGTACTGCGGCTGATTGCCAGTCCTGATTCAGGGCTTGACCCTCACCGTCTGAGGTGAGGGTGGTGGCTGCCTAGGGTCTGATCGGCAGCCACCAGATGAAAGCGTCGCTGGCGGGGCTTTCATCTGGTCATAGGAGACAAGGTTCATCATGAACACGAACAACATTGTTTTGAACGTCAACGGTATCGAGGTTATTTACAACCACGTGATCCTCGTGCTCAAGGGCGTGTCGCTACAGGTGCCCGAGGGCGGCATTGTTGCCATCCTGGGGGGCAATGGTGCGGGTAAAACCACCACGCTGCGTGCCGTTTCCAACTTGCTCAAGGGTGAGCGGGGCGAAGTCACCAAAGGGAGTATCGAGTTCCGCGGCGAGCGCATTGAAAATATGTCGCCTGCGGATCTGGTCAAGCGCGGGGTGGTGCAGGTCATGGAAGGGCGCCACTGCTTTGCCCACCTGACCATCGAAGAAAACCTGCTGACAGGAAGCTACACCCGCTCGGACAAGGGTGAAATCGCGGCCAACCTTGAGAAGGTCTACAACTATTTCCCCCGCCTGAAAACGCGTCGTACGTCGCAGGCAGCCTATACCTCGGGTGGTGAGCAGCAGATGTGTGCGATCGGTCGTGCCATCATGGCCAATCCGAACATGGTGTTGCTGGATGAGCCTTCCATGGGCCTGGCGCCTCAGATCGTGGAAGAGGTGTTCGAGATCGTGAAAGACCTCAACACCAAGGAAAAAGTAACCTTCCTGTTGGCCGAACAAAACACCAACATGGCGCTCAAGTACGCTGATTACGGCTACATCATGGAGTCAGGCCGCATCGTGATGGATGGTGCTGCTGAAGATCTGCGCACCAACGAAGACGTCAAGGAGTTCTACCTGGGCGTGGGCGGCGGCGAGCGCAAGAGCTTCAAGGATGTCAAGAGCTACAAGCGCCGCAAGCGCTGGTTGGCTTGAAGATAGATCACATTGCAGAACACCGCCCAAAGATCATGAGCCAGCACTTCAACGCCCTGGAAACCCGTAGCCTGCAACAGCGTGAAGCCGAGCTGATGGCTGCTTTGCCTGCACAGATTGCAAACGCCCAAAACAACAGTGCGGCGTTCGCGGAAATCCTCAAGGGCGTTGATGCCGACAGCATCAACAGTCGCTCGGCATTGGCGCAACTGCCTGTCACGCGCAAATACGAATTGCTCGAACGACAGCAAGCCCTGCGGGCCTCCCGACCGGGTGTGGACCCGTTTGGAGGCTTTTCCACCATTGGTTGGAAGGGAATGTTGCGAAGCAGCGGCGCAAAACGCGTCTACCAGTCGCCGGGTCCAATTTACGAACCCGAAGGCCATGCCGCAGACTACTGGCGTGCTGGCCGCGCCATGGCAGCTGCTGGTTTTGAGGCGGGTGACCTGGTGCACAACTGCTTCAGCTACCACCTCACGCCCGGTGCGTGGATCATGGAAAGTGGTGCGCATGCTGTGGGCTGTACCGTCATTCCTGGCGGTGTAGGCAACACCGAGCAGCAGCTGGCAGCCATAGCGGATCTGAAGCCCGTGGCTTATTCGGGGACACCGAGTTTTCTGAAGATCCTGATCGAAAAAGCGAGCGAGGCGGGCCAGAAACTGTCCATCACCAAGGCCCTGGTCTCTGGCGAAGCCTGTCCTCCATCTTTGACGGCCTGGTTCGCAGAACAAGGCGTGGCGGTGTACCAGTGCTATGCCACGGCCGATGTGGGGTTGATCGCATACGAAACCGAATCCCGCCAAGGCCTGGTGCTGGACGAGGGCGTGATTGTCGAGATCGTTCGCCCCGGCACAGGAGAGCCAGTGCCGGAAGGCGAAGTGGGCGAGGTGGTGGTGACTGCCCTCAATCCTGACTACCCGTTGATCCGTTTTGGCACGGGCGACTTGTCGGCTGTGTTGCCGGGTGCTTGCCCCACGGGTCGCACCAACACGCGTATCAAGGGCTGGATGGGGCGTGCAGACCAGACCACCAAGGTCCGCGGTATGTTTGTGCACCCCGGGCAGGTCAATGAAGTTGTCAAACGATTTGCCGAAGTGGCCAAGGCTCGCCTTGTCGTCACTGGCGAAATGGCCAACGACCAGATGTGCCTTCAAGTTGAAGCGATCAATGTTCCGCCAGATTTGGCTCAGCGTGTCGCTGATGCCGTGCGGGACGTGACCAAGCTGCGCGCCGACGTCCAAGTGGTCGGCCTTGGCACTTTGCCGAATGATGGCAAGGTCATTGAGGACGCGCGCAGCTACAAATAAGCTTCACTGGGAAGAAGAGGCCAAACCATGCTTGCCCAGCAGGTGGGCAAGTTCGATGGCCGATTGCACCCCCATTTTGCTGAAAATGTTAGCGCGGTGAAACTCCACTGTGCGCGACGTGATGCCCAGATGGTCGGCAATGTTCTTGTTGTAGTGTCCCATTAGAAGCTGGTCGAGCACCTCGCGCTCGCGCACGCTCAATTGCTCCAGTGCCAAGCGCAGACGCTGGGCTTCCTGATGGTCGGGGCTCATGGCGCTGGCCAAGGCGCGTTCGACTTTGTCCACCAGCACGTTGTTCTGGAAGGGCTTTTCCAGAAAATCCCAGGCGCCATTCTTGATGGCCTCTACTGCCATGCTGACACTGCCGTGGCCGGTGAGAAAGAGCACGGGCCAAGGGCAGTCGAGGTGCTTGAGCGCCTCAAATGTTGCCAGGCCCGACAGGGGTTCCATACGGATGTCCAGCAACACCACAGCCGCAGGCCAGGGTTTGGGGGCAGATGTAACAGCGCTGAGAAAGTCCTCGCTGTTGGACCAGCTCTGGCATGCATGACCCCGGGAGTCGAGCAGCCAACTCAGGCCATCGCGAAAGTCGTCGTCGTCGTCAACGAGATGAATGGTTGTGTTCATGAATGATAGTGTGGTGTGCTCAAGGGCAGCCAAATGCTGATGCGCGCGCCGCCGAGTTGCGGGTCACGGTCGACTTCCAGACGGCCATGGTGGGCTTCGATGACGGAGCGGCAGATGGCCAGCCCCATGCCCATGCCGCCGTCCTTGGCGGAGTAAAACGCCTGAAAAATCTGGTCGCGGTGGTCCTCGCTGACACCTGGGCCGCTGTCAGCGATGCGAATGGCCAGCTCCTGTTCGAGAACGAGTGCGTCGATATGTACCCGTGGTTCCGGTTGGGTCAGCGCCCATTCCGCGGCGTTGCTCAACACGTTGCGGAAGGCGTGCTCAAGCAAGCCGGGATCAGCGTCCACCATCAGTTGCGTGTCGGGTAAACGAATTTGCCAGCGGATCTGACTCATGCGCTCATAAGGCTTGAGCAGCCGCTGCAGGAAGGGCGCGATGGCCAGGCGCTCCCGGGCCATTTCGCGGCGGCGGGCGAAGGCATTGACCCGGTGAATGACGCGCCCCGCCTTGTCTGACAGCCGCTCCATGCGGCTGACCACTTGTTCAATTTCGGGCAGTTCTATTTTTCGGTTACGAATGCGGTTGAGCAGACCGTTGGCAAAACTGCTCAAGGCACCCAAGGGCTGGTTGAGCTCGTGGGCCAGGGTGGAGGCAACTTCACCCACGGCAACCAGACGGCCCAGGGCTTCGAGTTTCTCTTGCTGTGAGCGGGCCACCCGTTCGGTGCGCTTGCGCTCGCTGATGTCCAGCACCGAGCTCATCCAGCCAATTTGCTGGCCGTGCGCATCAGTCAGCGGTGCTTCGTGAATCAGGGTGTCGATCAAATGCCCATCGCGGTGCTGGAACTGGACCTCCACACCCATGTCATGTGTGCCTTGTCGCATCAGACCTGCGTGGATCGCATTGAGTTCATCCGTTTGTCCGGCAGGCCAGTAGGGCAAGGGGGCGCTTTGACCGATCAGGGCCTCGGGTTCATAGCCGACCATGGTGCAGAAAGCCCGGTTGACGTAGAGGATGCGCCCTTGCGTGTCCCAGGCGCGCAGGCCGATCGAGACAGAGTTCTCCATGGCCGTGCGCAGGGCCACTTGGGAGCGTAGCTGGAGTTCAACCTGTCGTCGTTTGCGGATGTCACGCGAGAGGGCGTAAAGACTGATCACCATACCCACCAGGAAAAGCAGTGCAGTCGCAAAGAAAAGGCGGGGGACTGTTGGAGGCAACGGGGGCGAAGCCTGTACTCGAATCGCCATGTCTGTTCCTGCCAGCTCGAGGGCCGCATCGTAAGTGGCTGCAGGGGGAGTGAGCGGTGCTGCATTTTTCAGCGCGTGACGTTGATCGATCAATTCAAGCGCGTGCTCTGAAGAGAACCAGTGAGGAATCAGGGCTCGCAGCGCGGTGCCCATGGACAGGGCCACCACATAGCTGCCCACATGTCGACCTTGTTCAAACAGGGGGATGGCCATCCAGACCTGGTCGAGGCGCTCTTGCTGCTGCGTCTTCATGGGGCCTGCGTAGTTGATGCGACGCAAGCCACGCGCAATGTCGAGCATGATGCGCAGATCATTGTCGTTGCCGGGATCGGCTGCCATGGCTTGCTGCATGGGGGCAGGAAAAACGGTCTTGCCTGGTGGACTTGCGGCGATCCAGAGCTGGTGTTGCAAAACGCCTGGTGTGTTCCACAGCAGACCTCCGCGCTCCAGGCTGGTGGCGCCAGCGTTTCGCTTCTGAAGCGCAGCCCGCAAATCCTCTTCGAGGCGTTGAAAGTGGAAGCGAACGCTTTGCTGCAGCCATTGAATATCGGCCTGGCGCTGGCGTTGCTCTTCTTCCTTCTCAAAACTCTGGAGGTACAGAGCCAGGGCGACCATACAGGCCAGCGACATGAGCAGCAGGCCCGCCATCCACCAGAGCATGCGGCGGTCACTCCGGCCAGGGCCTGGCAGGGTGTGGGACCAAAGGGGGGCGGGATGAATCATGACGGTTGTCTATGATAGTGGGCATGAAGAAGTGGGTGTGCAATCTGGTGCGATGTTGGGGGCTCCTGCTGAGCCTGCTGTTGCTGCCTGTTTGGGCTTGGGCAGCCCCTGTTCACATTCGTTTTTCACATGTGGTGGCAGCGCAGACCCCCAAAGGTCTGGCGGTTGAGCGCTTCAAGCAGGAGCTTGAACGCATCTCGGGTGGCGAGATGGTGGTCGATATCTTTCCGTCGGCCAAGCTCTACAACGATCGTGAGGAAATGCAGGCACTCAAACTTGGGGCGGTAGAGATGCTGGCGCCCTCCTTGTCCAAGTTCGGTCGCATGGGATTGCCGGAGTTCGAAATCTTTGATCTGCCTTTTCTTTTTGATGGGCAAGAAGATGTTCGGCGGTTGACCCAAAGTCGACTGGGCCAGCGCTTGCTGGATCGCTTGTCCCGCCAGCACATGGTGGGCTTGGGCTATTTGGACAACGGCTTCAAACACATGAGCGCCAACCGTCCTCTGCTGTGGCCGGAGGATTACCGGGGTTTGCGCATGCGGGTGCAGTCTTCCCAGGTGATTGCTGCACAGATGGATGCACTCGGTGCCATCCCGGTGGTGCTGGATTTCAGTGAGACCCGTCGTGCGTTGGCTGCCCGTGTGGTGGAGGGCACGGAAAATCCGGTCTCCAACTTCTGGACGCAGGGCATGGCCGATGTTCAAACAGACCTCGTCTTGAGCGAGCATGCTTACTTGGGCTATGCGGTTGTGATGGGGCAAACGTTCTGGAACAAGCTTTCACGCCTGCAGCAACAATGGGTCCGGCAGGCCTTGAGTACGGCCTTGGCCTACGGCAACAGCATTGCCGTACGGGAAAACGAACAGGCCCTGCAGGCGTTGATGGCCACCGGCAAGACGCGTATTCATCGGCTCACGCTTGAGCAACGATCAGCTTTGCGACAGGCCACAGCCTCAGTGTACGAGGCGCTGGCCAGGCGCATCGGACAGGAATGGATCGATGCAGCCCGCCAATCTACGCGTAAACACTGAGTCACCGACTGTGGAAACCCACAGTTGAAGGCGCTTGATCCTCCGTCTAAAGTCTGCATGTTCAATCGGAACTGCTACACCTTCAGGAGACGGAAGATGAAATTCAAACTTTTAACAGCATCTGTGTTGATGGCACTGGGCATGGCTGCTCAGGCCAATCCTATTGTGATCAAGTACAGCCACGTTGTGGCTGACGTGACTCCCAAGGGTCAGGCAGCGCTCAAGTTCAAGGAGCTGGCCGAGAAGAAACTGCCTGGCAAGGTGCAGGTTCAGGTCTTCCCCAACAGCCAGCTCTTCGGTGACGGCAAGGAAATGGAAGCCCTTTTGCTCGGCGACGTTCAGATCCTGGCGCCTTCTCTGGCCAAATTTGGCAAGTACACCAAACAGCTGCAGATTTTTGACCTGCCTTTCCTGTTCAATGACATCCAGGCCGTGGATCGTTTTCAGGCCAGCAAGGAAGGTCAGGCCCTGCTGATGTCCATGGAGAAGAAGGGCATCGTGGGCTTTGGCTACCTGCACAATGGCATGAAGCAGCTCTCGGCCAACAAGCCGCTGGGTTCGCCCGAAGATGCCAAAGGTCTGAAATTCCGCATTCAGCCTTCCGATGTGCTGGAGGCCCAGTTCAAGGCTGTAGGCGGCAATCCCCAGAAGATTGCTTTTGCCGAGGTGTACCAGGCTCTGCAGACCGGTGTGGTCGATGGCGCCGAAAACCCCTGGTCCAACATCTACTCCAAGAAGTTCCACGAAGTGCAGAACTACATCATGGAATCCAACCATGGCGTGCTGGACTATATGGTGATTGCTAACGCCAAGTGGTGGAATGGCTTGCCGGCTGACGTTAAGAAGGGTCTGTCCGAGGCCATGAAGGAGTCCATCGTCGTGGGCAATAAAGTGGCCATGGAAGAGGACGCCGCTTTCCGTGCCAAGGTTATCGCTGACAAGAAAGCGCGTGTTCTGCCCATGAGCCAGGATCACCTGAACCAGTGGCGCACGGCCATGAAGCCGGTGTGGAAAAAGTTTGAAGGCGAGATCGGCAAAGACCTGATCGACGCTGCCCTCAAAGCCAACAAATAAGCCCTGCTGGGCTGAAGTATGGGCCCGTTGCCATCGTGCAGCGGGCCTTTTTTTGAAACCGGGTGTCCTATGAAAATCATCGACAGACTCGAAGAGTGGATCATCTCCCTCATGCTTTTGGCCATGACTGGCCTGACTTTTGTGCAGGTCGTATTGCGCTATGTTTTTGACTCTGGCCTGAGTTGGGCCCAGGAGCTGACCGGGCTGTGCTTTGCCTTCATGATCTTTGTCGGTATTTCATACGGTGTGCGCGTAGGAGCGCACATTGGTGTGGATGCTCTGGTGCGCAAGCTCGCGCCTGGCGCACGACGAACTGTTTCCATGTTGGCGGTTGCGCTGAGCCTGGTCTATGTTGGTCTGGTGCTGACCGGTGCCACCGAATACGTTTCCAAAATGATGGAGGTGGGCATCGAGTTCGATGACATGCCTATCGAGCGCTGGAAAGGCTTGATCATCATGCCGATTGGCTATGCACTCATGGGCCTGCGCTTCCTGCAGATCCTTCTGAACCTGGCCACTGGCCGTACCGACAGTCTGCATCTGGCCGATGAAGCTGCCGATGCCATGAAACTCAAGGCCGAGGAGAGCCAGGCATGAACACCATCGTTTTGTTTGCCATCCTGTTTGCCTGCATGCTCATGGGCATGCCGATCGCCATCAGTCTGGGGCTGTCGAGCCTGATCACCATCTTTTTCTTCTCGCAGGATTCGCTCGCTTCGATGTCCATCAAGCTGTTCGAAACCAGCGAGCACTACACCTTGCTGGCCATTCCCTTCTTTGTGCTGGCGGGTAATTTCATGTCTACCGGTGGTGTGGCCAAGCGCATGGTGAACTTCGCCATTGCGGCTGTGGGTCACCTGCGGGGCGGCCTGGCCATTGCGTCGATTCTGGCGTGCATGCTGTTTGCTGCTGTGTCCGGCTCCAGCCCAGCCACTGTGGTTGCCATTGGCTCGATCGTGATTGCAGGCATGGTCAAGAACGGCTACGGCAAGGACTTCGCTGCGGGCGTCATTTGCAATGCGGGTACCTTGGGTATTTTGATTCCGCCCTCCATCGTGATGGTGGTCTATGCTGCTGTCACGGAAGTGTCGGTGGGCCGCCTGTTCATGGCGGGCGTAGTGCCTGGCATCGTGTTGGGCCTGATGCTGATGTTCGCCGTGTGGTGGCGTGCGGGAAAGATGAACATTCAGCCCCCGCCAAAGGCTTCCCTTGCCGAGGTGGCGCGAACATTCCGTGATTCCATGTGGGGCCTGGCCTTGCTGGTCATCATCATGGGCGGGATCTACGGCGGTGTGTTTACCCCCACCGAAGCGGCGGCAGTGTCTGCGGTCTATGCCCTGTTTGTGGCCCTGTTCATCTACAAGGACCTGAGCTTCAAACATTTGCCTGAAGTGTTTCTGGAGTCGGCCAAGACCACAGTGATGCTGATGTTCATCGTCTGTAATGCCTTGTTGTTTGCTCATGTGCTCACAACCGAGCGTATTCCGCAGATGATTGCCGAACAGATCATGTCGGTTGGCATGTCGCCCTGGATGTTCCTGCTGGTGGTCAACCTGATTTTGCTGGTGGCGGGTAACTTCATGGAGCCCACTGGCATCATCCTGATCCTGGCGCCCATCCTGTTCCCGATCTCGCAGCAACTGGGGATCGATCCCATCCACCTGGGCGTGATCATGGTGGTGAACATGGAAATCGGCATGGTCACCCCGCCTGTGGGTCTGAACCTGTTCGTGACCAGTGGTGTGACCGGTATGAGCCTGGTGCAGGTCACCCGTGCCGCGCTGCCTTGGTTGTCGGTGCTCTTGATATTCTTGGTGATCGTGACTTATGTGCCGGCCATCAGTTTGGCCTTGCCTGACATGATTTTTGGACCTGCGTGATCCATCGCTGATCTGCATGAAGAAGGGCCCCGTGATGGGGCCCTTCTTCATGGTGGGCTCTCAGCCCCGGCCATCGGGTACGCGGGGAAACCTTCAAGTGCTGGGGGGTACGCGTGCTGCCCGTTGCGCAAACTCTGCACGCAGAGCTTTGAGCTTTTCACGCGGGTCTTCGCGGGCGGTGGTTTTGTCCAGCGCCATTTCCGCAATGAAACGACTGGGTACGCCTGCAACGGTCTCGCGCCCTTTTTTCCGGCGGCGTGTCCAGCTTACGGCCAGGCTGCGCTGGGCGCGGGTGATGCCCACATACATCAGGCGGCGCTCTTCCTGCAGGCGTTGGAGGATGCCTTCACTCATGAGCCCCTCTGCTTTGCCGCTGGGCTGGTCATCGTCGCCCAGCTTGAAGGGTAGCAAGCCCTCATTGACGCCGACCAGCATCACATGCGGCCACTCCAGACCTTTGGAGGCGTGCAAGGTGGACAGGGTGACCACGTTCTGCTCTTCTTCACGCTCATTCAAGGTGGAGATCAGTGACACCGTTTGCGCCACTTCGAGAAGGCTCTTGCGCTCGGTCGCTTGTGCGCCTGTGGCGTCTTCGATCTCGCCACCGCAGCGCCCGGCCATCCAGTCACAGAACTCCAGCACATTGGTCCAGCGGGCATTGGCAATCGCTTCATTGTCTTCGCCGTCGTACAGGTGCTTCTCGTAGCCGATTTCCTTGAGCCAGTCGGTCAGAAAACGCATCGCGTCCTCCTTGCCTGCGGTGTGTCGGGCTCGGTATTCGAGGTCGTTGATGTAGCGGCCAAATTCGTGCAGGCCATGAACTGCGCGACTGGAGACCGCGCTGGGCAGGCTGCTGGCAAACAGCGCTTCAAACAGGCTGACTTTGTATTGCGTGGCAAAGGTGCCCAGCTGCGCCAGCGTCTGGTGGCCAATGCCGCGTTTGGGGCTGGTGATGGCGCGCAGGAAGGCCGGATCGTCATTGTTGTTGATCCACAGCCTAAACCAGGCGCACAGGTCCTTGATTTCGGCCTTGTCGAAAAAGCTTTGCCCGCCTGACACCTTGTAGGGAATCTGGGCACGGCGCAGTGCCTGCTCGAAAGACCGGGCCATGTGGTTGGCGCGGTAAAGGATGGCAAAGTCCTTGAATTCCCGGTGCTTGGCGGCGCCTTCGGTGCTGGTGCCGGCGCGGATCGACTGAATGCGCGCTACCGCACGTTCGGCTTCGTGTTCCTCATTGTCGGCATCGACCACGCGCACGGGCTCGCCCTCGCCCAATTCTGAAAACAGCGTCTTGGGAAACAGCTTGGGGTTGGGCTGGATCACGTTGTTGGCTGCGCGCAGAATGGCGCTGGTCGAGCGGTAGTTCTGCTCGAGCTTGATGACCTTGAGTTGGGGAAAGTCCTGCGGCAGGCGCTTGAGGTTGTCCAAGGTCGCGCCGCGCCAGCCGTAGATGGACTGGTCGTCGTCGCCCACGGCGGTGAAGCGACCGCGCTCGCCCACAATGTGCTTGAGCACCTCGTACTGCGTAGCGTTGGTGTCTTGGTATTCGTCCACCAGCACGTGCCCTAGGGTCTTTTGCCACTTGGCACGTACTGCCTCGTGTTCAGCCAGCAGCTTGAGTGGCAGGCCGATCAGGTCGTCAAAGTCCACACTTTGGTAAGCGGTCAGGCGCTCTTCATAGCGAGCCATGATGCGAGCAATCACGCGGGCGTTGTCGTCAGGGGCCTGCGCCTCGGCCTGGGCGGCGTTCAGGCCCTGATTTTTCCACAGGCTGATCGTCCACTGCCACTGGCGGGCGGTGGCCGCGTCGGTGGTGCCGCCGCAGTCCTTGAGGATGCTGACCACATCGTCGGCGTCCAGAATGGAAAACTGCGGCTTGAGACCCAGCACCGCTCCGTCTTCGCGCATGATGCGCACACCCAAGGCGTGGAAGGTGCAGATCACCACGTCCTTGGCAGCTTTGCCGATCAGACCTCGGGCACGCTCGCGCATTTCTGTGGCGGCCTTGTTGGTGAAAGTGATGGCTGCAATCTGTTTGGGCTCGAGTCCCACCTGGATCAGGCGCTGGATCTTGTGCGTGATCACCCGTGTCTTGCCTGATCCGGCACCGGCCAGCACCAGGCAGGGGCCGGAGACGTAGTTCACGGCATCAAGTTGGGCAATGTTCAGACCTTGGGACATCCTGCAATCACGATCGAGCCCAAGGGGCAAAGCAAAGGGACAGGCTTTCGATCATAGCGGGTGCGTGACAGCAAAAAGCCTGATTTGCGTGGACAATCGCTCTCATGCTGGATGTATTACGGGTCACCTTCCCCTTCTTTGCCTTGGTTCTGTGCGGCTACCTGGCTGCTCGCCTGAAGTTTCTGTCGCTGGCAGCAATTCCCGGTCTCAATGGCTTTGTGCTGTATTTCGCGCTGCCGTGCCTGCTGTTTCGCTTCGGTTCTGAGACCCCCATCGCGCAGCTGCTGGATGCTGGCGTGTTTTTCACCTACCTGTTGTGTGCCCTGATTGTGGTGGGCTTCACGGTGGCCATTAGCCTGAACCCCCGCATTGGCTGGAACGATGCCTCCCTGGGTGCTTTGGTGGCGGCCTTTCCTAATACCGGTTTCATGGGTGTGCCCCTGCTGGTGGCGCTCTTGGGGTCGGCTGCCGCAGGCCCGACCATCGTGACCATTGTGGTGGACATGGTGATCACTTCGTCCTTGTGCATTGCCCTGTCCCGTCTGGATGGGGCGCAAGAACACGGTGTCTCCAAAGCCGTGAGCAAAGCCTTGGCTGGTATGGTACGCAATCCCATGCCTTGGGCCATCTTGCTGGGAGCAGTGTTTTCGTCGACCCAAATGCAGCTCAGTGGACCGGTGGCCAAAACTGTGGGTTTGCTGGCTGATGCAGCCTCGCCTGTTGCCTTGTTCACCATTGGTGCGGTGCTGGCGCGCTCACAAATGCTGGCGCATGAACGCCCGCACGGCCCCTTGCCTGTGGCTGACTACCTCTGGGTGGCCTTGATCAAGCTTTTCCTGCACCCGTTGGTGGTGTTACTGGTGGTGGGTGTGGCGATTCACCTGGGTGTGCACATCAGTCCGTTTGCTTATCTGGTGATGGTCTTGGTGGCATCCTTGCCTAGCGCAAGCAATGTGTCTTTGCTGGCCGAGCGTTTTGGCGCAGATAACGGGCGCATCGCCCGCATCATTCTGGTCACGACCGCGTTGGCGTTTTTGACCTTCTCCACTGCTGTGGCGGTGTTCAAGGGCTGAAACCGGGCCACCAGCCATCTCAGGCGGGCTCAAATCGCCTGTGGGTCGACATCCACCAGCCAGCGCAGCACGCCTTTGTGCTGGGGTTGGCTGCGCAGCTGCTGCATCAGCTGTTGCAAGGCAAACAGGACTTGATGCAACTGCGAACGAGATGGGCTCTCCAGCAGCATTTGAGCACGTTCGACATTCGCCACGCGCTGCATGCTCATGGGTACTGGCGGATAGAGGCTGACCGTCTCCAGCACTTGGGCGCTCAGCCCCCAGTCTTCAGGGTGCTGCTGCAGTGAGCTTTGTGCGGCAAGCAGTAAGGCCTGGGCCACTTCCTGGCTGCGGGCATCGGCGCGCAGCAAGGCCTGGTGTACAAAAGGGGGCAGACCGGCCTGCTCACGATCGCGCAGTTCACTTTGCGCGAACCCAGGGTAGTCGTGTGTTTTAAGGTGACTGAACACGGCGTGCTGCGGATGGTGGGTCTGCACCCACATCTCAGCTTTGTGGCTCTGGTCGGCGTCGCGTCCGGCACGTCCTGCCGCTTGCATGAGCAGGGCAAACAAACGCTCGGGCGCCCGAAAATCGCTCGAGAACAAGCCATTGTCCGGGTTGAGCGCAGCCACCAGGGTGACTCGACGGAAGTCGTGCCCTTTGGCAATCATCTGGGTGCCAATCAGGATGTCCACATCACCGCTATGCATCTGTTCCAGCTGTGCCTGAAGTTGCCCGGCATGTTGTGTGGTGTCTGCATCCATGCGTGCAATCTGTACCGGACCACCATCCGGGCGCTGAAGATGGCCAAGCAACTCAGTCAGATGTTCCTGCAGTTGTTCTGTGCCCAGACCCAGCGGCAGGATATCCGGGTTGCCGCAGCCGGGGCAGGCCACAGGTACACGCTGTGTGAGCCCGCAGTGGTGGCAGCGCAGGCTGCGGTCGCTTTTATGAAAGACCCGAAAGGCACTGCATTGGGGGCAATCGCTTTTCCAGCCGCAATCGGCGCACTGCAGAACAGGGGCGTAACCTCGACGGTTGAGCAGCAAAAGGCTTTGCTCCCCCCGCGCCAGGCGCTCTTGCAGGGCCTGCATCAGCGGCGCAGAAATCCGTGTGTTGCGCGGCTGGCGGTTCATGTCCACACGACGAATGACGGGCATGGTGCCTTGCCCCATACGTGCGGGCATGTGCAAGCGCACGTAGCGCCCACCTTCTGTCTCGGGGCGACTGAGGTGCCAGCTCTCCAGCGAGGGCGTGGCTGAGCCAAGAATGACTTTGGCGTTCTGGTGTTTGCCTCGGTAAATAGCCAGATCGCGGGCAGAGTAGCGAGCCCCTTCCTGCTGTTTGTAGCTGGGATCGTGCTCTTCATCCACCACGATCATGGACAGATAGGGCATGCTGGCAAAAATGGCCATGCGCGTACCCAGCACGATGCGGGCTTTGCCCTGATGGGCCAGCAGCCAGGATTTGAAGCGTTGCGCCGGGGTCAGTCCACTGTGCATGGCGACGACGGCTTGCGTGCCAAAACGCGCCTGCACACGTTCGAGCAGTTGTGGCGTGAGGTTGATCTCGGGCACCAGCAGCAGCGCTTGCGCTGTGGGGTTTTCTTGCAAGCTGCGGGCAATGGCTTGCAGATAAACCTCGGTCTTGCCGCTGCCGGTGTTGCCAAACAACAGGAACGGGCCTCTCGTTTGTGCAATGGCCTGCAAGGCCAGGGACTGTTGTTCACTGGCGGCGGGTGCCGTGTGCAATTCCAGGTCTGTTTTCTCCGGCAGTCGTTTGAGTCGGCGGCTCAATTGTTCCGGGCTGAGTTTGTGCAGGCTGGGCGGTAGCGCCTGTGCTGCCACCTCGCCCACAGATCGCTGGTAATAGCGAGCGGCAAACTGGATCAGTTCCAGCCAATCCCGGCCCAAGGGCGGCAAGTCCAGCACATGTGTCAGTGCCCGGGTCTTGTCAGCGTCCAGCCCAACAGGTGGCTGGGCATGTGATTGGATCACCACACCCAATACTTCCCTCGAACCCAGGGGCACGCGCACCAAGCTGCCCGCTCTCAATGCGCAGGTATGGGTGTAAGTGAGCAAAGACCCGATTTGGCTGTGCGCCGGCGTCTCAACTTCGACATCAACCCAACAGCTGGGGGCGTTCATGGTTTTCGCCATTTCCGATCAATTTGGTGACTTTTGCGATCAGGTTTTTTCTTGGAAATCGCGGTAAGTCATTGATTTTCCGGGGTTTTGAAAGTGATCCCGAAAATCTGTGGATAACTTTGTTGAAAACCCGGGGCAGCCATCGGCAAACCCTTGCCAAATCTGCCTTTCGTCAAAATGCTTATTCACGATGCAGATCTTTAACCTTCAATAAAATCAATGACTTACGATTGATGAACAAGAGGCTTGACCTTGCGTGTGATCGTGGTGGATTGCTCAGGGGAAGTCCCTATTTTTGTGCATAAGTCAAGCCGCTAAAGACAGGTATGGTGCAAAAAAACCTGTCTTTTCGGCTTGTTTTTATGCTAACGCACTCAGGCAGGTTGACGCAAAGTGCGGGAATGGCTGTGCACCGCTTCGACCAGAGCCGAAACATGTTCGGGCGGGGTGTACTGGCTGATGCCGTGGCCCAGGTTGAAGATGTGCGTGGGGCCGGTGGTGCTGGCGTCGGTGTGCGGGCGGCCGAAGCTGTCGAGCACGCGGCGGGCCTGCTCGGCCACTTTCTCAGGCGGGGCAAACAGCACATTGGGGTCGATGTTGCCCTGCAACGCCTTGCCCGGGCCGCCGACCTGACCACCCACCATCGCGCGGGCCTTGCCCAGGTTCATGGTCCAGTCAAGGCCCAGCACTTCGCAGTCTAGCTCGCCCATTTCTTGCAGCCACAGGCCACCGCCCTTGGTGAAGACAATGCGCGGGATGCGCGCACCGGCATGCTCGGTCTTGAGCTGGGCCAGCACACGGCGGGTGTAGGCCAAACTGAACTCCTGGAACGCGCCATCGGCCAGCACGCCGCCCCAGCTGTCAAAAATCATCACGGCCTGGGCGCCGGCTTCGATCTGGGTGTTCAGGTACAGGGCCACTGCGTCGGCGTTGACTTCCAGGATGCGGTGCATCAGGTCGGGGCGGCTGTACATCAGGCTCTTGACCTGGCGGTAGTCGTCCGAGCCCGCGCCTTCGACCATGTAGCAGGCCAGCGTCCAGGGGCTGCCCGAAAAGCCGATCAGCGGCACACGGCCGTTGAGGGCCTTGCGGATGCTGGTGACCGCGTCAAACACATAGCGCAGCTTGTCCATGTCGGGCACGGCCAGCTGGGCCACTGCCGCTTCGTCACGCACGTTCTTTGCGAATTTGGGACCTTCGCCGGCCGCAAACGACAGGCCCAGGCCCATGGCGTCGGGCACGGTGAGGATGTCGCTGAAGAGGATGGCGGCGTCCAGCGGGTAACGCTCCAGCGGCTGCAACGTGACTTCGGTGGCGTAATCCACATTCGTGGCCAGGCCCATGAAGCTGCCTGCTTTGGCGCGGGTTGCGCAGTATTCGGGCAGGTAGCGGCCGGCCTGGCGCATCAGCCAGATGGGGGTGTGGTCGGTGGCCTGGCGCAGGCAGGCGCGCAGGAAGGTGTCGTTCTGAAGAGGGGCAAATGTGCTCATGCCTGCGATTGTCGCAGGCTTGAGCCACGCTTTAGTTGATTAAAGTTGGGTCAGGGCCGTGCGAATTTCTTCCACAGACGGCAATTCTGAAAACAGCTGTGGTGTTTTGCCCGGCGCGTAGAGCACGTACACGGGCACGCCGCTACGACCCAGGGCGTTGAGCTCGCGGGTGATAGTGCTGTCGCGGCGCGTCCAGTCGGCGCGCAACAACACGACCTGATGGGCCTTGAAGTCGGACAGCAGGGCCGGGTTGGCCAAGGTGGTTTTCTTGTTGTACTGACAGGTCACGCACCAGGCCGCCGTGAAGTCCACAAATACAGCCTGTTTGTTGGTGATAGCGCTTTGTACGGCCTCGGGGCTCCACAGCTGCCACTCAGAGGTTTGGGGGGCACTGGCTTGCGCAGCAGGCTCTTGGTGCTGTGTCTGGCTCCAGAGCATTTGTCCGCTGATGCCGATCATCAATGCGGCCAGAGCGCTGGCGACCATGCGTGTGCGACGGGGCCTGGACCAGGACCACATCAACAGGCCAAGGCCCAACAACAAAGCCAGCAAAGTGGTCACCGTGTCGATGCTGGTTTGCTGTCCCAGCACCCAGACCAACCAAATGACGGTGGCCCACATCGGAAAAGCCATGGCCTGGCGGAAGGTTTCCATCCACGCGCCAGGACGTGGCAGGGCCTGAACCAGTCTTGGCCACATGCTGGCCAGCAAATAAGGCAGCGCCATGCCCAGGCCCATGGCGGCAAAAATCGGCAGAGCCAGGGCTGTTGGCCATGCAATGGCCAAGCCCAGAGATGCGCCCATAAAGGGAGCTGTGCAGGGGGATGCAATGGCTACAGCCAGCACGCCCGACAAAGCGGCATTGAGGGTGCCGTGCGCGCTTTGCAGATTGGCCAGGTGATCAGGCAGGAACATGCCGAACTCGAAGACGCCAGCCAGGTTCAGGGCCAACAAGGTGAACAGCACCGCCAGCGCGATGATGACGGGCGGACTTTGAAGCTGAAATCCCCAGCCCAGTTGCTCCCCTGTGGCGCGCAGTGCCAGCAGCAGACCCCCAAGGGCTACAAACGACAGCACCACGCCTGCCGTGTAAGCCATGCCAGCACGTACATGTGCGCCGGGCCGCTCTGCAGGGCGGGCAAAGCCCATGACCTTGATCGCGAGCACTGGAAACACGCAAGGCATTAAATTGAGGATCATGCCGCCGACGAGGGCGCCCAGCAAGGCCAGAAACCATGTGGCGGTGACAGGTGTTGTGGGCGCTGGAGTTTGTCCAGCAGCGTTTTCACGCAGTGCACGCTCCAGTTCAGGTGATACAGCTGCAGTTTGCAGGATCGGCCAGTTGCCGATCACCGGCCCCTCTATGTTGAGAGCCGGGCCCTGGGGCGCTGTGTCTGTGCCGTGGGCCAGCACCCAGGTCATGCGCGTGGGACTCTCACTGCGATCGGGCGAGACAGGCACGATGGCTTGCCATTGTTCGCCTTGCCATTGCTGCGTCCAGTCTTTGTCCTGCACGGCCACGTTTTGGATGACGCCTGGAGTGATGGGCAGCAGGCTCAGCTTGTGGCCCAACCAGCCTTTGGGCAGTTGATCAATAGTGATGCGTATTTGCTTACCGTCGGGTAACACCTCTGTCTGCACCTGAGCGTTGGACACGACGGGGCTGAGTTGGCGCGCCAAATCAAAGCGATTGGGCGAGTTGATGCTCGCTGGGCTCCAGTTGAGTTGCAGATCCGCTTCCTGGGGAATGCACTCCTGACGACAAGCCAGCCACTCCACATGGGCCGCCAAGGGTATAGGCGATGCGGCCTGGAAGTTGGCTTCGACTTGCACGGGCGCTGCAAGCAGTACGACGCCTTCGTAGCCATAGTTAGCCAGGGGCGGAACGGGAATCTTTTTGGGCAGCGGCCATTGCAGCTCGCCGACTTTCAGGCCCGGGGGCAGCTTCCACTCGATCTTGGTGGGCAGACCTGAGTCTCCAGGGTTTTGCCAATAAGTGTGCCAATCGGGTTGGTGCTCCAGCAAGACGCCGATCCAGAACGTCTTGCCGGGCGCAATGCCTTCCGGCGCGTTGATTTTGAGGCTGGCACGGACCTGCTCGGTCTCATGGCTGGGCGCCGCGCTCATCGCTTGTGCGACCAGGGATTGACCCTGTGCGCCCGCGCTCAGGACTGTCAAGAGCCCAAAGAGCAAGCTGCTCAGTGTGCGGAGGAAAAGCGTGTTCAGCTTCATCTGGAAATAAAAAGTGCTCAATCGGATTGGTTTGAAATGTACACCGACCCAAGTGCCCGGCGGGCAACAAGGGTTTGCAGACGCATCGGCGGGCGCTCTCCAGTAAGATGCAAGACATCATGAACATGCCTTCCCATTTCTGGGCCGATTGGGTCACCACCGACTTTGCAGAAGTCGATCTCTCACGTCTGGTGGCGGTGCTGCCTGTGGCTGCGGTAGAGCAGCATGGCCCCCATTTGCCCTTGTCTGTGGATGCTGATCTGGCTCAGGGGGTTGTCCAGGCGTGTTTGCCACATCTGTCCGCAGACAGTGGAGCCGTGTTTTTGCCCGCGCAGGTGGTGGGCTATAGCCCGGAGCACACGGCGTTTGCCGGCACGCTTTCACTCAAGGCCGAGACCGTCATTCGTTTGTGGACGGAGATTGCCGAATCGGTCGCGGCGGCAGGGGTCAAAAAGCTGGTCTTGTTCAACAGCCATGGCGGGCAAGCGAGCCTGATGGATGTGGTGGCGCGTGATCTGCGTGCGCGCCTGGGCATGTTGGTGTACAGCGTCAGCTGGTTCAATTTACCTTTGATCGATGAGGCTGGGCGCGACCTTAATGCCCTGTTTAGCGCTGATGAGCATCGCTTTGGAGTGCATGCCGGTGATGTGGAAACGTCCATGATGCTGGCTTTGCGCCCCGAGGCCGTTCGCATGGATCGGGCGAAAAATTTTGAATCCACGTCTCAAGAACGTGCAGCGCGATACGCTATTTTGGGAAATGGCAAAAGCGCCAAGCTTGCATGGCAAATGCAGGATTACAACGAGCAGGGAGCTGCCGGTAATGCGGCAGTGGCGACGCAAGACAAAGGTGCGGCTTTGGTGCAGGCTGCTGGTCGTTCGCTCGCACGCTTGCTGGCCGAGGTTGCATCGCTGCCTGCCAATACTTTGCGGTGATTCTGCTTACTTAAGGGGTGAACCTGGGCAGGCTGCAGCTGGCAGTCGTGGCGGCTGATGTTTTTGGGAAACTCGCGTGTGGCGTCAATGCAGCCGCCTTCGGCGTAAATACCTTGGGCGTCACGCAGGCGCATCATTTTGCCTAAAGCCGTTTGCAAGGCAGCAGGGTCACTGCGGGTGGCATTGACAGCCTGGGCTACGCGGACTTCATCCATGAACCGGTGTCCATTTGCGTCTTGTTGTACGCCATCGCGCCAGTGAAAAATTTCCAGGCACTTGGCCTCCAGCGTGAAGGGGCGGTTGCGCTCCCAGAAGTTGCTGAACAAGCCACCTCCCATGTAGATGACCCAAGAGCCTTCGTAGCCCTCAATGTCGGAGGAGCGTGCATCCGGGTTGCGGAACCACAAGCGGTCCCCGGGGACGTAGTAATGTGCGGGCAAGGGTGTTTGTAAGGTGCCGTACTCGGTGAGGAATACCTCGTGGAATTGACCGGAACGAATGGCGTGGAGCTGGCATGTGTGTTGCAGCTGCGCGTAGAGTTCGGGGTGATGCGCCCGGGCCTCCTGGGCAATGCCCAGCAAGATCACGTATTCACTGGCGCGGTAGCAGGAAAAGTCGTAGAGCCTGCCGGTGGCTTCGGGTTGGGTGGCAGCGATGAGGCCTTCGATCAGATCACAGCCAGGACGCAGCAAAAAACCATGTTCTTCGTCATAGTGCCAGAAGGCCTCGGGGCGCTCTGCGGCCTGGGTTTTGAAGGCCAGAGCGGTTTGCTGAGCGGCGCGAGCCATGTACGCGCGAACACGCACATGCGATTGAATGGACGCTAAATCACCCAGCTTGAGCACACCGGGGGCCGCCAACAAGCCCAAAACAATTTCCTGCTCCAGTTTGAGACTTTGGCCCCGGTACTTTTGCCAACGTTGGCTTAAGTTGAGGGTGTCGTGCAGGGGCAGGTACTGGATGCGGTAACAAGGCTCGAGCTGACAGAGGATGTGTGAGCCCGAGGGGGATCTGATTTGCTGGGTGAGCACCCCTTCATCCAGCCCTTGCTCAGTCAGCCAACTGCGCACGCCGGCTTCAGCAAGGTCGGGATTGTCTGCGTTGAGTAGAAAGCCGCCTTGGCGCAGCAGGTGTTGAGGGGCAAGCTCACTCAGGTTCATGCCTCATTGTGGCGAGCGATACCGTGTGGGTGTGATGGGGGTTTCACCAAGGCAGTGATGTGTGGCTCATGCGTAGGTGATCCACTCCCGATGCTCGGCGTTGTCCATGTGAGGTACGGTGTTGTAGCTCAGGAGCATGTGCCGTTTCGGTGTGAAAGTGAACTCGGTGAGAGCGGTGTTGCGGATGCGCAGGTTCAGGTCAATCGTTGCGAGATGGGATGCACCAAGAATGCGGCCGACAGCTGTAGAGATCGGACCTCCACTGGAGACGATGAGTGCATGGCCTGTGCAGTTTTGTCGGACATGGTCCAGAGCTGCTTGTATGCCGCTCACGAAGTCCGGGTAGCTAGGCATCCCTGTGGGACGCGTTTGACCTGCCATCCAGGCATGCAGGGCATCGCGAAGCAGCCTGAAGTGCTGGCGGTACAACTCGGGGGTGTCAGGTTTGGGCAGGGGCTTGGGGTGAATGGTTTCGATCAGCGCGTGACTGTCATATTCGTTCAGACCGGGCCAGACGATCGCTTGGTGTGACCATTGGGCACCTTGTGCAATGCCTTCCCAGGTTTCGCGATGGCGACGCAAACTGCCCATGAGGACCGTGTCGATGCGTGTGCCTTCGCCTTCCAGACGTTGGCGCAGGTACGCGCCCAGACGCTGGGCTTGTTGATGACCCAGTGGACTGAGCCGATCGTAATCGTCTTCGCCAAACGAGGCCTGGCCGTGGCGCACAAGGTAGAGCGTTCCCATGGCCGGGATTGTCTAACTTGCGCGTCTTGACAGCTGTCGCCTGCGTGTATACGTCAGCGCGGTAGGTTTTCCCGAATGGTTTGTGCCAGCGCGGCCACACCAGTGCGGATTTGGTCCACGGTGGAGGTCACGAAGGATAGGCGCAGGGTTTCCTTCACGGGTTGCGCCGCGTAGAACGCGGCGCCTGGCACAAAGGCTACGCCCTTGTCCACGGCCTTGGGCAGCAGCTGCACAGCGTCCATGCCGGCGGGCAGTTGTGCCCACAGGAACATGCCGCCAGCGGGGCGGTTCCAGGTCACGCCCAGACCCGCCATCTCCTTGTCCAGCGCTTGCAACATGGCTTCGCACTGGCGTTTATAGAGCGCGCGGATGGTGGGTACATGGCGCTCGATGAAGCTGTCTTTGAGCACTTCGGCCACCACACGCTGGTTGAAGCTGGGCGTGTGCAGGTCGGCGGCCTGCTTGGCTTGCAGCAGCTTGGGGTAGAGCGTCTTGGGCGCAACCACATAGCCCAGACGCAGACCGGGTGCGAGGATCTTGGAGAACGACCCCAGGTACAGGCTTTGCTCGGGCAGGCGCGCACTGAGCGAAGTGGCGGGGGCAGCATCGAACCACAGGTCCCCGTAGGGGTTGTCTTCGATCACCGGCAGGCCAGTGTCGCTGGCCACGCGGGCCACGGCAGCGCGGCGCGCTTCGCTCATGGTGCGGCCGGTCGGGTTCTGGAAGTTGGGCAGCAGGTAGATGAAGCGGGCATCGGGCGCCTTGGCACTCAGGTCTTCAGTGATCACGCCTTCATCATCGCTGTCCACGCTCACAACGTTTGGTTCCATCGGCATGAAAGCCTGCAGTGCTCCGAGATAGGTGGGTGTTTCAACCAGGATCTTGCTGCCTGCATCGATCAGCACCTTGGCCACCAGGTCCAGGCCCTGCTGGCTGCCGGTGGTGATCAGCACCTGGTCGGGGCTGACGTGCATGCCTTGTTTTTTCAGGTCTTGCGCCACCCATTCGCGCAGCTGGGGCAGGCCTTCGCTAGCCGCATACTGCAGCGCGGCGCGACCGTCCAGGGACAGGACGCGCTCACTGGCTTCGCGCATGGCGTCGATCGGAAAGGTGTCAGGCGAAGGCAGGCCGCCAGCAAAGCTGATGATGCCGGGGCGCTCGGTGACCTTGAGGATCTCACGGATCACCGAAGGGTTCATCTTGTGTGCGCGTTGGGCGAGTGTGAAGCTCATGGGTGCTTTCTGGGCGATGGTGCTGTTCAAGGGGGCTATTTGATCACGTTCATGCAGATAAGCCGGACACGATCCAGATGGCGGTGGCGATCAGTACGCCAGCCATCAGACGGTTGAAGATCAGCAAACGGTGATCTTGTGCCAGCCAGTCACGCAACAACGAGCCCAGCAGGGCATAAGTGAAGTTGCTGCTAAAGGCAAAAAACAGCATGAGTGGCAAGGTCTGGAAATAGCGGCTGGTGGCATTGGGTTGGCCGGCGACCCAGCCCGCCACGACCGACAAGGCCAGCATCCAGGCCTTGATGTTCAGAAATTGGAGTAACACGCCTTGAGTGAAACTCACATCCAGCCGAGTCAGGTCGGTTTCGGTAAGTTGGCGGCTGCTCCACAGCCGCCGTGCAAGCCACACCAGGTAGCTTGCGCCACCCAGCACAATGGCCCAGCGCAGGGGTGGTGCGGCCAGTATCATGGCGCCCAGACCGGCTGCGCTGAGCGTGAACAACAGGCCCCAGCCTACTGGCACCGCCAATACAAAGTGCATGGCACCACGAAGCCCGCGGTTGGCTGCCAAAGCGGTGGATAAGGTGGTGTTGGGCCCGGGGGTGAAGCTTGTGGCTGTCGCCAGAAGCAGCAGGGCAGACAGTTCGGCGGCGTTCATGTGCTGACTGTAAGCGTTGTTGGCTGTCTGGTTGAGTGCCTTTTATATTGCTTGTAAAACCTCGAGTCGCTCCATTGCCGTCATCCACTGCTCTTCGACTTCTAGCAGGCGCGATGCCTTTTGAGCTGCCAATGGAGGATCGGTGGCATAAAGCGTGCCGTCGGCCAGGGCTTTTTCGAGAGAAGTCTGCTCGGTTTCCAAGGCCTCAATCTGGGCAGGCAGGCCGTCGAGTTCGCGTTGTTCTTTGTAACTGAGTTTGCGCTTGGGGGTGGTGGTCGCTGTACTGGTGGGTGCCGTATTTGCGCTTGCAGTGGCGGCTTCTCGTGAGACGACAGGCTCTGCCTGTGCTGGCCGGGCTCGGGCTGATTGGGTCAGCCAGTCTTCGACGCTGCCTTCATATTCGCGCCACAAGCCATCTCCCTCGGCGACCAAAGTGCTGGTGACCACGTTGTCGAGGAAGCGGCGATCGTGGCTGACCAAGAAGACGGTCCCTTCATATTGCTGAAGCAAGTCTTCCAGCAACTCCAGGGTGTCAATGTCCAGGTCGTTGGTCGGTTCGTCCAGCACCAGCACATTCGCTGGCCGTGCAAACAGGCGAGCTAGAAGCAGGCGGTTACGCTCGCCTCCGGAAAGCGAACGCACAGGAGAACCCGCACGCGCAGGCGAAAACAGAAAATCGCCCAGATAGCTCTTGACGTGTGTGCGACGCTTGCCGATCTCGATCCATTCGCTGCCTGGGCTGATGAAGTCCTCCAGTGAAGCATCGAGGTCAATTTGATCGCGCATCTGATCAAAGTAAGCAACACTCAGATTGGTGCCTCGGCGAATCTTGCCACTGTCAGCTTCGAGCTCGCCCAAGATCAGTTTGAGCAAAGTCGTTTTTCCTGCGCCATTGGGTCCGATCAGACCGATCTTGTCACCCCGCAAAATGGTTCCGCTGAAGTCTGTCACGATGTTCCGTGGCGAACCATCGGCGGTTGTGAAGCTCTTGGTGACATGCTCCATGTCGGCAACAATTTTTCCGCTAGGGGCACCACTGGCAACCTCGAGTCGCACGCTGCCCATGGCCTCGCGGCGCTGTGCGCGAGTGGCTCGCATGGTCTCGAGACGGTTGATTCGGCCTTGCGCACGTGTGCGTCGCGCCTCCACGCCTTTACGGATCCAGACCTCTTCTTGTGCCAGCAGTTTGTCTGCTTTCGCGTTGATGACGACTTCCTGGGCCAGTTGCTCCTCTTTCAGGGTTTGGTACTGTGCGAAGTTGCCAGGATAAGAGGTCAGACGACCGCGATCGAGTTCAACCATGCGCGTAGCCACGCGGTCCAGAAAAGCGCGGTCGTGGCTGATAGTAACGACGCTTCCTTTAAAAGCGATCAGTAAATCCTCTAGCCAGGCGATGCTGTCCATGTCCAAGTGGTTGGTGGGTTCATCCAGCAGGAGTACATCAGGACGTGCAACAAGCGCTTGCGCGAGTGCTGCGCGCTTGCGATTGCCACCGGATAACGTGGCTATCTGTGCCTGCGGGTTCAAATGCAGTCGTTGAAGCGTCTCGTTGACCCGTTGTTCCCACGTCCATCCGTCAAGCGCTTCGATCTGGCTTTGCAGTGCGTGAAGGTCGCCGCGACTGTGGGTGTAATCGTCAATCAGTTTCAGCACGGGCCCAAGACCCTGCTGCACGGCTTCAAACAAAGAGTGCTCAGGGTCCAGCAAAGGCTCCTGTGGAACATAAGCCACACGCAACCCTTGTTGTATGTGCAGTACGCCATCATCAGGACGTTCCTGTTCACTCAGAATTTTGAGTAAGGACGATTTGCCAGTTCCGTTACGGCCAATCAGACCTACGCGTTCGCGCTCTTCCAGTGAAAAGCTGGCGTGGTCCAGCAGGGCTACGTGGCCAAAGGCCAAGCTAACGTCGAGCAGAGTGATCAAAGACATGCCAAGATTATCCTGGCAGCTTCAAACTTTCTTCAGGCGGCTTGTCAGGCCTTGCAAAGTTGTGTCATAATTCAAGGCTTCGCTAGGCGTAAGAGCCTAGTGAAAACCCTCATACTCGGGATTCATTGCTAAGCAATAAATTTTGAGTGATCTGATTCAGATACCAAAATCTGTGTCATAATAGAGGGCTTCGCTGATCGCGAGGGGTGTCGATGTAAGTCGAGCGCTCGAAAGATCGGAAATTGCAAAAAATTAAATTTTTTGCGCGGCGCGCCAAAAAGCGTGTTACAATGCAAGGCTTCGCTGATCGCAGCGAGTCGCAAGAAAAGATAGTGAAAGCTGTCTGGGTTCTTTAAAAAATTACAGCCGATAAGCGTGGGCGTTTGATGGTGATTGCCAAGTTCTTCAGAACTTAGCTTTTAAAGCTAACAAACGCTCATGAGAATAGAAGTGAAGTTCACTTCAATTCCGTTTTTATGAGTAACAAATCAAGATCGAACTGTAGAGTTTGATCCTGGCTCAGATTGAACGCTGGCGGAATGCTTTACACATGCAAGTCGAACGGCAGCACGGACTTCGGTCTGGTGGCGAGTGGCGAACGGGTGAGTAATGCATCGGAACGTGCCCAATCGTGGGGGATAA
>JACCDV010132222.1_pt1 | contig 55550 bp, 45 predicted proteins | sample 7446131 | NCBI WGS metagenome assembly JACCDV01 (sample SAMN15323448, study PRJNA562643) | freshwater metagenome | isolation source: river surface water | place: USA:Blue River Watershed | collected 2017-08-17
CCATTGGGTGCTTTAAAATCTGTGATTGAGATTGTTTCTCCAGTGCTAATTGTCAAGGAATAGCCTCCTTGTGATGCACTGAAGCCTCCAATATTTAATGTAAATGGAGTGATTGACTGCGCACTAGATACTAAACAAAAACAAACGCTAAAAAGGAATACAAAAAAATTTGTCTTCATATGGAAATATTTGAATACATAAACAGATTGAAAAAATAGATTCAATCAAATTTATATATAAATAAGTACATATACATTAAACTTGTAACATATTTAGGCACATTCACTCAACAGTTCGTATGTCATTGATTTACAATCCGTAAGTGGCCCTGAGGAAGGTGAAATTGGAATTGATTTCGTCTGAATTAAGCGCTCGATTATACACCCTCATGCTGTAATAAGTGCCTGGGGCATAATCTTGGGCACTTGTGCCTGCATTGTTATGCCTTGCACCAAAATAAAGTCCATTGGTGCTTAATCCCCCAGCTGGAGCAGTAAATGTTCCAGTAGCAAAAGCTATGCCATCTTTATATATAGTGTAGGAAGTGCCATTTACAACAAAGTCCCAAATATGCACTGAATTAATATCATTGACCGAAACAGTAGATTGAGTGGTTGGACTTCCAATGTCTATTCCAGTTGCATTTTTTAAATAAGCAATAAATCCTTTTTGCGCCGTCCAACTCTCATTCGCCCAAATGGTTGCCCAATAGTTCGTTGGATTAAATGAAGCAGCCACACTTATTGTAAAAGTGTTTGGCAAATTATATCCTGTTGAAATATACGAAGTCCCACTAGTAGTAATGCCTCCACCTTTTGAAGAAGTATAGGTTGGCGTATTCACCAATGTTGCATTATTTCCATTACCTGAGATATCTGTCCAGGTAGATCCTGAAACTGGCGCACTAGCTAGATTCATTACAAGCCCATTTTGAATAATACCATACAATGATTTATTTGCATCGTAATTCTTCAAAACTTCACTTGCACTCAGCGCTTTTTTATAAATCCTAACGATGCCTAATTGCCCATCAAAATATTGGGCATATTCGCCTCCATTATATGCGCCTAGAAATAAATTTGTAGTTGTGTTTAATATGCTGCCAGCAATTGAAATTGCTTTTGTTTGCTTTAAAAGACCATTCGAATAAGTATATATATTATTATTTGTTTTATCCCATACATACACCATGTGCACCCAGTTATTTGCTGTAAGTGTATAATTGTCTGTGGTAATTACATTCGCGCCTGTACTATAATCTGCACGAATTGCATTACCACCAACTAATCGTAATGCATAGGATATATTTACACCAGCTCCACCATTACTATATTTTCCAACCAATGTACCCGTAATAGTTTTAGGTTTAAACCAGGCTTCTATTGTCCAACTACCCGATCCTGGTTCTAATGCTGCATTATCTGGAATGCTTACTTGTGAATTTGTTCCATTAAAAGTAAATGAAGGATTATTATAACTAAGGTTTGACATAGTTCCATTTAAACCATTACCCGACAAATCAGCTAAACTTGTTCCTGTTCCAGGATAACTTTCAATCATACTAGGATTATAATGCAAGACAAGATTATCTGATGTATTCAAATTTGGTTTAACCAGCATACCCAAACGCATGGTGATATGATTAGTCCATGATACAGGAATCACTTTTATAGATTTAGCAAAAACGCTAGTTGGAAAAAGCACACGACCATCATCCGTTATAGTTGTACTGATAGGCGCATCACTAATTACCCTAGTCCAAGGAGCAGTGCCAGTTAAACTTGTTTCAACGTGCACTTTCGTTACAAATTGATTCCATGAATTTGCCCTAGGTTGTATCACCAATCCTTTAATAAATGCTGGATCATCATAATTTAAAGTTATCCATTGGTTAGCATCTAACGCTTGCGCAGCCCATCCTAAACCTGAATTTAACCAAGGTGTAAAGTGGGATGCTCCAAATGGATCGAATGCTCCAGATGCACCTGTTGTACTATTCCATGCACTTGATGTACCCCAGTAGGTTGGATTTGAATTGGTTGAAGGACTATGAATGGTATAATCAAACTCATCTTTTCTAAAATTATACTCTTGTAAAATCTCTTGATTACTTAAAGGCAAATTATGAATCTTAAATTGTGCTAAGTGGAATGTACCATAGGCACTTGTCCCCATATTGGTTGATTCACCTGCACCTATTGCATAATTTTGACTTAATGTAGGAATTTCTCTTGCACCAGCTTGAATGCCTTGCAATACACCATTTAAATATCCTTTAACAGAGGTCCCGTCATAAACTAAAGCAATATGATGCCATTGGTTTAAATTAACAGCTGATGAAGAAGTTACAATTGGCCCGTTCCAAATTCTATATTTAATAAACCCATTTATAATTTCAATATTTGAAGCATGCCATCCCCCACTTGGCGTATGCGAATCCAATTCACTTACTAAAACACCATTGTTTAATGTTGGATAAAACCAAAAACTCATTGTAAAGCTTTTTTGTAAGGTAGCATCTACAGCCTTAAAATAGGTTTTCAAATTAGGTGTTGCCAAATATTGATTAACCCCATTAAAGGAAATATATCCTAATGAATTCATGAATAAAGGTGCATTGTACAATGTTGCATTACCTGATGCTGTTCCAGCCAAATTTGTTACTGAAGTTGCCCCTCGCGTAAAACCAGCTGATTTAGAAAAATCATAATTTACCACCAAATTATTCTTTGGCAATAAAGCAGATTGAATAGGTAAGCCTATTTGTGCAAAACAATAAATTGAAAAAAAGAAGGATGAAAAAAAAATGATGAATTTTTTCATATTTAATTACTCATTTCTCCAGTAACAATAATACTATTACTTCCTAAATGTAAAATACTCACTACAGCATATTGACTTGCTGATTTTGAAAAGCCAGTTCTATTTAAATAGGTGCCTGAAAAAGTAATTTGACCAGCTCCCATTTGTACAACCGTACAATTAAAACCGGTTGGCAAACCTGTTGGAATAGTGACCGTAATTGCTGTAGCACTTGTCGATTGAATGACCTTTCCATTATCTGCTGCAGTAATAGAATAGTTGGCCGAAATGGTTGCTACATTCGCTGCAAATCCTGAAAGTGATGAGGTACTAATATTTCCCCCTGTCAATGCTCCCGTCGTAGAAATATTGCCTGCTGTGAATGCAATATCATTCCCTGTTCTAATCCAATTTGAATTTATCCTAGTCCAAGATGGCGTTGTTGTTGTACTTGTATTTACATAAAACCCCACAAGGTCATCCGTTTGATAAACCATTAAACCATTAGCAACAGCTGAAAGTGTGATGGCTTCTCTTTGAACTTTGGTCATTCTTGGAATCAACAAACCTTTGTCAGTTGAGGCAATATCAAGTTTTGCGGCTGAATTAGGCGCAGTAGTACCTATACCGGTTTGTGCGCTTAAAACGGTGGTAATTAATAATGATAATATCAACAAATAAAGTCTTCTATTCATAAATCAAGACAAATTTAACCCATTTTTTTGAACAAAAACGGCCATTTTAAAGCATAATTACTATATTAGACATTAGATAAAAATACACTATGAAAAAACTATTATTCCTTTTTATTTTAGCTTTAACGACACATTCTGTTTTTGCACAAAAAGATGCGGATCTTATTCTTGGAACATGGCTTACTGGTTCTGGGAATGCAAGGGTTGAAATCTATAAAAATGGGACAAATTTTCAAGGGAAAATTGTTTGGTTAAGCGAGCCAGTTGATCCCAACACAAACAAGCCAAAAACAGACACTAAACACCCTAATAGCAAATTACATTCAAGACCACTACTTGGCCTTATTAACTTATGGGGCTTTTCATACAATGAGAAAGAAGGTAATTGGGAAGATGGACATATTTATGATCCGAAATCTGGTAAAGAGTACAAGTGTACAATCACTGCTAAGGATAAAAACACTTTAAATGTGAGAGGCTTTATTGGATTTAGTATGATTGGAAGAACAGATGTTTGGACAAAAGTGAAATAACAGCTTGTTATAAAGTATTGATCATTTCTACTTCTTCCTCCTCTACTAATTCAATAGGAGGAAGCTTTACCGCTTTTGCTTTACTAAATGTAAAAATTAACGAAGCAAATACGGCGCAAAATGCCATTACACCCGTCATGGGCAAAGTAGTGCCATTATGAAAAGTACTAACCATGGCAGACATCAATGCACCCAAACTCATTTGAATAAAACCCATTAATGCAGATGCATTTCCTGCATTGTGACCAAATGGGGCCATTGATAAAGCGGAAGCATTAGGAAAAATGAACCCCTGACAGCATAGGTATAAAAAAATTAAAATAATTATTAAATACAATTCATTAAAACTTAAAAGGGCGGTAGCGGCTAATGCCAACGCTATACAACTTTGAAAATACAAAGCCATCTTAATGATTTGTTCAGAATTAAAACGTTTTAGTAATATACTATTTAACTGACTTGACCCAATTAAACCAGATGCAACAAATGCAAAAGCCCACCCATAATGCTGTTCAGTAACCTTAAATATTTCTAAAAAAACATAAGGAGATCCACTTATAAAAGCATATAATCCAGCCGAAGCGATTGCGCCTGAAAAAGTAAATCGAACAAATTGAGGATGTTTAATAATGTTTGCAAAACTTGAAAGAATTGCAGCAGGCTTTAATGAATAATTTGGATCTGGCCCCTTGCTATCTGGTAATAAATAATAGACCCCTCCAATAATAGACGCAATTACCATAATCAACATAACAAAAATATACCTCCATCCAATATAGGTTGAAATTAAACCACCTAAGGATGGCGCAATAATTGGGGATATAGCTATCACTAACATTAATGTTGAAAAGACTTTAGCGTTGTCTTTTACATCAAATAGATCACGAACCATTGCCCTTGATGCAACCATTCCAACACATCCTCCCAGTGCTTGAAAAAATCGAAATAGAATCAAGGTCTCCACTGACATTGCAGTCGCACATGCAAGAGACGAAATTGCATATAAAGAGAGTCCAAAATACAAAGGTATTTTACGCCCATATCTTTCAAGTAAAGGCCCATATAATAATTGCCCGATTGAAATGCCAACAAAAAAAGAGGATAATGACAACATTACAGAAGCAACAGTCGTATTTAAACCCTTTGCAATACTTGGGAAAGCTGGCAAATACATATCAATTGACAATGGTCCAATCGCAGATAAAAGACCTAAGATGAGAATTAAATAAAAATTAGTTTGCTTTTTGTAAGTATTCATTTTGCGAAGGTATTACAAACCAGCCTCCTTTCCTATACATTCAAGTGCTAAACAGAATTGTGCTATATAAAAGGCTGTGTCTTATCAAAATTGTCTAATTTGTAATATGAACAAACCTTTTAAAGCTTTGAATTAATTTAAAATGATGAAAATAGTAGAAAAACAATTTGAGTCTTTTACTTGGATAGATATTGAACATCCTAACAAAACCGATCTGGAAAAAATTGCAGTAGCGCATAATTTAAATCATCACCTCGTAAAAGACAGCTTAGAAAAAGGCCACTTACCTAAATATGAGAAGTACAATAATGTTGACTTTTACATCTTTAGGGCCTATACATCCGATGTGCGATTGCAAATAGACAAAGTAGAAGAAATGTCCAATAAGATCGCATTTTTTATGGCGCAAGGAAAATTAATTACAATACACAGAACCCCATTTAACTTTTTACAAATTGTAGAAGATCCAAAATTAACAATGGATGTGTTGTTTATGAAAATTATTGGATCCATGTTAGAATCTTATAAAAAACCAACCACAGATTTAGCCTTAAAAATATCAGACATTGAAAAAACAATATTTTTAAAAGACCATCGAAATGTTCTACTCAAAGAATTATACTATATCAAATCACAATCTAGAATTCTAAGAAAAGTTTTACATATTACACAGGCTGTAGTTGAACAAATCAAAGTCAATGAGCACCAGTCTTCTTTTTACCAAGACATTAGAGACCAACTGCTTCAATTTTCCACAGTCATCGACGAATGTGTTGAAAATGCCAATCAATTAATGACTACCTACCTGTCAATTAGTGAACAAAAGAATAACGAGGTAGTTCGTTTATTAACTATTTTCTCGGCCTTTTTCTTACCACTCACGTTTATTGTAGGTGTTTATGGAATGAACTTTGATTTTATGCCTGAATTAAAATGGAAGCTTGGTTACCTATTTGCAATAACATTAATGCTAACTGTTGTCTTTGTAATCTATATCTGGTTTAGAAGAAAGAAAATTATATAAATACTTTATACAACAGATTCACTTTTCATATTTAATTCTACTTACAATTTTGTGCTATAAAAGGATCAACTCCTGGGTAATTTTTCGCCTTAGCGGCTTGTAATGCACCACATGCTTCTGCTTTTTTTCCCATGGTTATAAGGGACATTGCTTTAAAGAATTCTGACTTTCCTGTATTGGCAGATGGCAGTGAAATTGCTTTATCAAAATAGATTACCGCTTTATCATAGGACTTACTTGTGTAATAACAAATGCCAATATTTTCTAAATGCGTATAATTTGTAGGATCTAATTCGCTGGCTTTAATATACCATTTTGCAGCTGTTGTATATTGACCTTTTTGAAACGCTTGAACGCCAAGTACTGCATAATTAGGTAAACTTCCTGTAGCCATAGCATTGCCATATAATAAACCACTTGTTCTAACAAAAATGGCACTATCAGCAGGAAATTTTTTCTTAGCTGTATCTAATAAAGCCTTCGTTATTTCAATTGGCGTTTGATTGATTTCAATTAATCCTAAAATGTATTGATTCCAACCTTCTCCAGAATTTCTATATTTTGTATAAGTCTTAAATGCCTTTGTCGCTTCTGCAGTATCTTTCATCTTAGCTGCTGCAAAAATCATATTCTTATAATAACTAGTTGCTCTAGGCCAATTATAAAAAGCTTTTTTAGCATAATGAAAAGTACTGTCATATTTTAATTGAACAGAAAAAATAGCAGTTCTAATAAAATCATTGTAATGTAAATATGGATTCACATGATTACTTTCATCCAATAATTTTGCAGCACTATCATATTGTTTGTCTCTCAAATAATACCTTGCAACCAATGCTTTAATTGGTAGCGTTGAGGTCGATAAATTAGGAATTGGTGGGAAGGCGTCTTTCACTTCATCTAATGACATTTTAGGATCTTCATTGATCTCTCCCATCACATATTTCTGCACTTTTAAAGACTCATAGGTTTGGTAATTGACATAGATGCTCCCAATTGTCATGAGTATCGCAAAAAGTAAAAACAACAATCCAATGATATTTTCTTTTGGTTGCTTCTTTGATGTGTCATTTAAGAACACAGGCGCAAATAGTAGCGCTGCAGAAATTGCAAACATGGTTTGCATAGATGTTCTTTCAGCTGGGAAATTAAAAAATGCATCTACGAAATAACAACCAATTGCAATCAATGCAATACACGCCATTAATCTTATGTTTGTATCGGTTGTGGATCTCCATAATTGAATTACAGCAAGGCCCATCATAACAAACATGGCTAAAAATGCAGTCCCACCTAATAATCCCAGGTCGGCGAACATTTCAATAAAATCATTATGGCAATGGTAGGGTACAAAAAGATCGTTGGTGTATTCTTTTTCATATGGGATAGATGCCAATTTCCAGTTGCCATAGCCGCCACCTAAAATTGGATGCTTTAAAGAATAATCTATTGCCCCTTCCCATAAATGAATACGGCTATTTTGTTCACTTGCAACACTTATGTCACCCGCTCTTTTTGTAATCGTACCATAACCGCCTTCAAAACCCTGTAAATCGACTGCCTTAGACAACATCGCATTGGCAGCAAAAAATGCAAAAATTAATGGGACAAAAAAGTAGGCTAGATTTGTTCCAACTTTCTTAATCCCCTCTTTTTTATTTAATAAATAGGTTGCAGCTGTAAATAAAACAACCACCATGCCTAATCCAACATAGGTTGACCTTGTATTTAAAATAAAAAGTCCCATGATGCCCAAAAACAATACAATCAATCCAGCAATTTTACCAAATAACTTATTTTGAAGAATCACATATAATACAAAAGGGAATTTAATCAATAAACTTGCCGCCATCACGTTTTTATTTCCATTTTTACCTGTCAGGCTAACAATGTTTTGATCTAAATTCATCTCTACCATATTCTTTGAAAAAGTAGATACCACGTAAAGTGCATCAAAAAACAAAACTACTGTGATAAAAGAAGCCACTACGTTAAATAAGGTCTTTAAGTTTTGTTTATAAAATAGAATAGATAAATTAATAAAAATCAAATAGGTACTAAATAGTCGTGCGAAACAAACCAAAGTTTCAATAGCATTTATTGCATAAACAACGGAAATGGCTGCCCAGATGATTAGAAAGCTGTATACAATTGTATATTTTAAATGCAGAACAGAATTAATGGCCTCTTTGAATGCAACTCTATTAAGAAAAAGATATCCTAAAATTAAAAAATCAATAGAGGATACATAAAGCCATTGAGCACCCATCACATCTGCGCCACCAAAATCTGGAATAAAATGTACAAGCAAGTATAATAATGCAGCGATATTTCCGACGAATGAATTTTTACCCAATTGACTCATATTATAAATTTTCAGGAGTTAAAGATACGATATTAGTAGATTTTTACCCTTGGGTATCCTCGTCATCATTGGCATGTCTTATTTTTTTGTAATTTCAACTCATAAAACGATCTATTTTGGAAAACATTAGCTGCTATTACGATGGACAAATAAGTGCTTTCAACCAAACTGGTATGTCCTTAAATGACTTATTGGTTCAAAGAGGGTATGGCATATTCGACTACTTAAGAGTGGTTGACAACAAACCGTTATTTGTAGAGGACCATTTAGATAGATTATACCAATCGGCCGCTATTATGCATATGGAAGTGCCGCAGTCTAAAGAATCTATTTTGAAAATTGTTTTAGAATTAGTGGCTAAAAATGACATGCCTTATTCTGGATTGAAATTAATTGTTTCTGGTGGAGATAGCTCAGATGGCTATACACTTGAAAAGCCAAGATTAACCATTATTCAGCAACCCCTTCCTGTCCCATCAAATAGTTTTTCTGTAAGTCCTTTTATATTGATGAGCCATCCTTTCCAACGTCAATTGCCGCAGGTTAAGACAACTGACTATTTAATGGCTATCTACTTACAACCAAAATTGAAGGCATTTGGAGGTCATGATATTTTATATACAAACGATGGCATGTTAAGAGAATGCCCAAGATCTAATTTTTTCTTAATTTCTGAACAAGGCCATATTGTTACTCCTAAGGAGGATATATTAAAAGGAATTACAAGAAAAAACATCCTTGCTGCTGCTAGCGAAAATGGCATACAAGTAGAAGAGAGGCCAATTGCATTAGCAGAAATTAAAACTGCAAAAGGTGCATTTATAGCAAGTTCTACAAAACGTATTATCCCTGTAAGCAAAATAGACGAATCCGTGATTGCCACAGATTCGCCTATTTTAGAAAAAGTTTTCAATATGTTAGTTCAAAAAGAACAAGCTTATATCAATCGTTAATGGATTGATATAAGCTGATTAATTCTTTTTATTTTATTTGTTTTCTTAATGCTTCTAATTTAGCTACATAGAGACTACGTCCGTGTGTACCTAGAATTATCTCATGATCTCTTGGATGAATCTCTAAATCATGTACTGGAACACTTGCAGGTAAACCTTTTGTCCAAGCCATTGAGCTATTTCCTCCATCTAAGCTTACATACAATCCGCCATCTGTTCCTACATATAATACTTTATCTGAAACAGCGTCTTCCTTAATTACATTCACTGGCTCTATCGGTAAATCTTTCATGATTTGTTTCCATGTAGTACCATAATCATCACTTTGGAATACGTATGCATTGAAATGATCATTTCTGTAGCCATTTAAGGTTACATAAACCCTAGAAACACTGTATTTACTTGCAACTACTCTACTTACGTATAAGCCCTTTGGCAACTTTTGGCTAATCAATGTAAAAGTATTTCCGCCATCTTTTGATACTTGTACATTTCCATCATCAGAACCTGTATAGATTAATCCAAAACGGATTGGACTTTCACTGATTGTCGTTAAAGTTCCAAAAGGCACATCTCCTTGTGTAGGATTTGTCGTCAAATCTGTACTTAAAGTAACAAGACTATCTCCCTTACTCATTGAACGGTGGAACTTATTTGACCCAAAATAAAATACGTCTTGGTTATGACGGCTTAATAAAATTGGAGACTGCCAGTTATAACGCACTGCTGGCTCGCCTAAATCGCGCATTGGTCTTACCGTTTTTCTTTCTTTAGTAGTCAAATTTTGTCTGCTATAAAAACCAAATTGAGAACCACTGTACACTGTTTTATTGTCTCTCCAATCAACTTGAACTTGCATGCCATCTCCTCCTCCAATCATAGTATAAGGATTGTGTCCGCTATCATACCAATCGTAGTTTTCTTTTGTCGTACTAGCTCCAAACCAAGTCCCATTGTCTTGCAATCCACCATATACGTTATAAGGCTTAGCCATATCTACAGTGATATTGTAGAACTGTCCAACTGCAGGTGTATTTGCCTTGAACCAATGTGCCCCATTGTCATAAGTGATATTACATCCACCATCATTACCAATAATCATATGATTATCTCTTTGTCCATTCATCCATACAAAATGATGATCGGCATGTACGTTTTCCTTACCAATCTGACTAAATGTTTTTCCACCATCTGTACTCAACAATACGCCAACACCCGTGATCGCAATTTTTTCTGGATTGCTTGGACTAACAAATACTTTACCAAAATAATAACCATAAGTACTATATAAATCTATTGGCTTGGCATGTGTCTTAACCCAAGTCAAACCAGCATTATCTGAACGGTATACCTGTGCACCATATATTGGTGTTTCAAATAAAGCAGTATTTGCATCATATAAATAATCCCAAATACAATTAGGGGCTAATTTACCTGACTTAACATCTTGTTTTAAATTCTCTGCATTGTATTTAGCAGGAATCCCATTGCGTGGAGACTTTAAAAAAGCATTTAATTTTTTATCATCCAATGCGATAAACTGATCCACTGTCAAAGTTTTAAAATCTCTCAAAACATACCTAGAGGTATCTGCCGCTTTTTGAATTGCTGTATCTGGTTGATGAAAGTTGTTGTCAACAATTGCATACACGATAGAAGGATTTTTTGGATAAACCGCTAAACCAATTCTACCTACACCCTCACCAGAAGGGAATCCACTATTTGGTGTAGATAATAAAGTCCAATTATTTCCACCATCAGTGCTTTTATAAATACCGGAAGTTTTACCAGACTCTTCAAAATTAGAAGCAGTTCTTGTTCTATACCACATAGCTGCATATAGATTCTGTTCGTTACTTGGATCGATATCTAAATCAACTGCACCTGTATTTGCATCTAAAAATAAAGTTTGATTCCATGTTTTTCCTGCATCCGTTGTTTTAAAGACGCCACGTTCTTTATTCTCTGAATACAAATGACCTAATACTGCTACCCAAGCTGTGTTTGGATCCTTAGCAGATAATTGAATCTTACCAATATGATGGCTTTCTGGCAAACCAAGGTAATCCCATGACTTTCCATTATTAGAAGAGCGATATACACCAAGACCTGCATAAGTTGAACGGCTGCTATTTACTTCACCAGTACCAACCCAGATATGTCTGTTTTGCCAATTCACTGCGATATCTCCTATCGTTAAAATATCTACTGAATCAAAAATTGGAGCAAAACTTTGTCCATTATTTTGTGTATGCCACAATCCTCCAGATGCATAAGCAACATAAAATTCTGTTGGATCCTGAGGATTCACCTCAATATCCACCACACGTCCGCTCATTACTGAAGGACCAATATTTCTGAAACTTGTTTCATTTAATGAAGATTTACTTTGCAATTGCTTTCTTTGGTCAATTGATTTTAATCTTTCCTGAGCTGTTGTAGGTTTAATTTGTGCTTGTGCAATAAATACACAAAGCAGGGCTGAAATAGTGAAAAGTCTTTTCATGCAATCAAAATTTTATTAAGATTTTGAAGTTAAGACTTTTTTAAAAGCAAAGGCAAAAAATATGATTAGTGTTTTAAATGCCTATGAACCAGTATAATCTACCTTAATTTATCGTAATATTGAGCATGCATATCCTTATAGTTAACAATACGAGTATCCCTGTTCAAAAGTATGGGGGAACAGAAAGGGTGATATGGTGGCTAGGGAAACAATTGGTGCAAAAAGGACACCAAGTCTCCTATTTAGTTGCAGCTGGATCCTATTGTGATTTTGCAAAAGTGTATACCCTAGATCATTCTATTCCATTTAATCAACAAATACCAACTGGCGTAGATGTGGTTCATTTAAATTGTACAGTGAATGAATTACCAAAGATTCCATATGTCATCACCATGCATGGAAATTCTAATGAGCAAGTACCTTTGGATTTAAATACTGTTTTCGTTTCTCAAAATCATGCAAATCGATATGGTAGTGACTCCTATGTTCACAATGGAATTGACCCCGAAGATTATGGTGACCCAGGATTAAGTCAAAAAAGAAATTATTTCCATTTTTTAGGAGATGCTGCTTGGAGAGTGAAGAATGTCCGAGGCGCAATCAAAATTGCGCAAGAGGCAAAAGTTAAGCTTAGGGTGATTGGCGGAAATCGTTTCAACTTTAACCAAGGCATTCGTCTAACATTTGACCCTCGAATTCAATTTGATGGTCTAAAAGGTGGTAAAGAAAAAAATGGACTATTAAAAGGCTCTAAAGGACTTATATTCCCTGTGTTATGGAACGAGCCATTTGGATTGTCCATTGTTGAAAGCCTTTATTTTGGTTGTCCTGTTTTTGGAACACCCTATGGTTCTTTAAATGAAATAATACAGCCAACAGTCGGCTTTACTAGCAATTCAATTAGTGCATTAATTGACGCTGTTAAAAACGCAGCTCAGTTCAATAGCTCAATTTGCCACGATTATGTGATGTCAAATTTCACGAGCGCACAAATGGCGAATAATTATTTGAAAAAATATGAACAAGTATTAAATGGCCGAAATTTGAATGCTGCTGCGCCTATTTTAAAAGAAATCCAAAAAGTCAAATTTCTACCATTTCTGCTTTAATCTAAGTAACTTTACAGGAGTAAAATGTCTATTTAATGCCCCTAAACAATCAGTACAAGGATCTTAGGTTTGAAGCCCTGTTTAATTCCGCATCCATGGGCATCATAGTGGTGAATGGACAAGGGGATATTGTCATGTCCAATCATTTTGCAAATAAATTATTTGGGTATGAAGAAGATGAAATCATTTCTGAAAAATTAGAAAAGTTAATTCCACAAAGATACCACCATGCACATGTGCATCATCGGGAAGGATATGTAACTAGACCTCAAGCAAGAACAATGGGTACGGGCATGGCCTTGAGCGCCTTGAGAAAAGATGGTACAGAATTTCCGGTCGAAATCAGTTTAGGTCATTTTGAAATTGCAGAATCAAAATATGTAATTGCGTTTATCTCAGACATTACAAAAAGACAAGAATCCGAGGAGGAGATCAGAAAATTAAATGCAAGCTTAGAAGAAAAAGTTGCAATCAGAACAGAAGAATTACAAAATACTTTAATCGAATTACAAGCATCAAAAGACAATTTAACAAAGTCTCTTGAAAAAGAAAAAGAAGTAAACGACCTTAAATCAAGATTCGTCTCAATGGCTTCTCACGAATTTAGAACACCTTTAAGTACGATCTTATCTTCCATCTCATTACTTGCCAAATACGAGACTACAGAAGATCAACCAAAACGCGACAAACATATAGATCGTATAAAATCCTCTGTTAAAACATTAACGGATATACTAAATGAATTTTTATCCTTGGGTAAAATTGAGGAGGGAAAAGTAGAAGTAAATTTTGAAAGCTTTGATTTAATTGAATTTATTAATGGTGTCATGAACGAAATGAATGTACTATTAAAAAATGGACAAGAATTAATTCATAACCATAATGGCAATGTCCTATGTAATTCAGATGCAAGCCTACTAAAAAATGTACTTATAAACCTTGTCTCTAATGCAATCAAATTTTCACCAGAAAATGCAATGATTGAAATTGAAACGAAAATTGAAGAAAGCAAAATTCAAATTAAGATTATTGACAAAGGCATTGGCATACCAGAAAAAGACCAGGTTCATTTATTTGAAAGATTTTTCAGGGCTACGAATGTTACAAATATTCAAGGTACTGGATTGGGACTTCATATAGTAGGAAGGTATATTGATTTATTGAACGGCAAAATCTCCTATGAAAGTCAATTGGAAAATGGAAGTATCTTCTGCATTGAACTTCCAAATAAATTAAATCAATTTTAAAGCAAATTGGATATGGAAAAAATACTTTTAATTGAAGACAATGAGGCTCTAAGAGAGAATACATCGGAGATATTGACATTAGCGCAGTTTGATGTAATTGTTGCAGAAAATGGAAAGGTGGGGATTGAAATGGCTAGAATGCATCAGCCTGATTTAATTATTTGTGACATTATGATGCCTATACTTGACGGCTATGGTGTTTACCAGATCATTAGCAAAGAGCCTGTATTGCAAGATATTCCTTTTATTTTTCTGAGTGCTAAGAGCGAAAGAAATGATTTAAGAAAAGGAATGGAAATGGGCGCAGACGATTATATCACAAAACCATTCACAGACTCAGAATTAATCAATGCAATACATACCAGATTAGAGAAGGCAAAACGAAGCCAATCTAATATCGTTAAAGGTATAGAAGGCTGGTACCAAATCCTGACTGATTTAGGTAAAAAAGATGAAATGAATGTGACATTAGCGCAGCATGATATTGTTGAATATAAAAAGAAACAAGTCATTTATGCAGAAGGTCAACACCCTACTAAGCTTTACTATATTGAATCTGGGAAAGTGAAAATTTACAAAACGAGCGAATCTGGTAAGGAGTTTATTACAAGCTTGTTGTCTGCTGGAGATTTTTTTGGACATATTGCCCTGCTTGAAAACAAAACCTATGTTGAATTTGCTGAAACATTGGAAGAGGCTAATATACGAGTTATCCCAAAAAATGAATTTGAAGATTTATTAACCCACCACCAAGAGATTGCTTTAAAAGTAATTAAACTATTAGCAAATAATATTGCAGAAAAAGAAGACCAATTAGTAGCATTAGCATACCATAGTTTAAGAAAGAGAGTGGCAGATGCCTTATTGACTCTAAAGAAAAAATACGATCAACAAGATGCTGATCTATTTTCGATATCAATTTCAAGAGAGGATTTAGCAAATATTGCAGGCACCGCTACAGAAAGTTTAATTAGAACATTGAGCGATTTTAAATCAGAAAAATTAATCAGTATAAAAGAAGGCAAAATAACCATTCTTGAAGAGAAGAAGTTAGCTGGCTTATGCAATTAAAGCTAATGGTGGTAATGTGGCATTTCTCTAACAATCTATTAAACTGTACCCACTGTTTCTATTCCTTTGTCAAAAGCATGTTTCCAAAGTAAGAATTCTTGTTCTAAATAACCTACCTGTTGTTTATCCCTCTTTAATAATTCAGTATCAATAATTTTACTAGATTTAAGAGATAATATATCTTTTTTAATCAACTGCAAAGCAACTTCTCTATTTAATATTTGTTGTTGCATATCCTCCGCCCAAACAATTAAACTTGCTTGATCAATTGAATCAATATAGTTTGTCAACTTTTTTTTGATAAAAGCTTGCTCCTCTTGGATAAAATCCAAGGTTCTAATTAAAGACTCTAATTCTTGTATATAAAGTTCTTTTTTCATTTTAATTATGGCAGCCTACTACAATAACACCGTTTTTAATAATTGGACTAACATAGGGAATACCTAGGCTCATCCCTCTTAATATTAATAATATACCCATACTAAAAAGCATATAGGGTAACATCTTTTGAATTTTTGCTCTAAATGCATAGCCCATTAATTGTCCTCCAAATGCAACTAAAATTAACACTGGCAATGTGCCAATACCGAATAAAACCATAAATAAACCACTTTGTACAACAGATTGACCAGCCCATGCAGAACCCAAAGCCAAATAGATCATACCACATGGCAAGAGCCCATTTAATAAACCGATTAACAGAAATGTAATAACCTTGTTCTGTTTTAATAATTTACTTAAAATGGAAAGAATTGGCTTTTGTAACCAATCAATTTTTATAAAAGTAAGTTTACGCTTAGGATGTAAATAAAACACCCAAAGAACATAAACCAGCATCAAAGCGCCAATAACAATACTCAAATGCCGTTGAACATTGTAAAATGGTATTTGCTTCCCAAAAAAGCCAATAACAAGACCAAGTAACCCATAGGTCCCTATTTTACCAATGTGATAAAGGATTGTTGCAATTACTTTTTGCAAAGGGTTTAAATTGGAAATAGGAAGTGCCATCACTAGGGGTCCACACATCCCTATGCAATGGACACTTCCAAGTAGACCCATGAAAAAACCAATCTCCAAAAAGTTACTATTGAACATTACTATAAGTATATTTTTTGTTCATAATAATAAGCCACTCCTGATTTTAAAATATCAAGCTTGATGGTATACAACCCTTTATTTTGCTTTTCTGTCTTAAAGGCTGCATAAGCATTCAACGTTTCAAATCCATATATTTTATCTTGTTGCTTATCTGCTGCAAAATAAAGTTGCGCCTTCCCTACTACATTTACTCCTTTAAATGGATTAGGAAGAATCAATTTGATTGAATCTGACTCGTATTTGACAATAAAATCTCCGCCTAAGGCCTTTGCTCTAGCGGAGGCGTCAATCACATCTTGGTATTTCAATTCAGCCGCATAATAATCTTTCTCTACTAAGTCGAACTTTTGCTGAGATGATTTTACCACCATAAATAGTATGCCTGCAACAAATGCTACATAAATAAATAAGATCTTATGGCCCCAATTAATATTTTTCATTTTAATCATTTTATAATGATGGTGCAAGGAAAATGGCAGAAACTGTTTCAATCTTTTCACCATCCTCGTATAAGCCAATTTTTAAAGCTGTTTTTCTCTTTTTAATTACTGAACTTTTTAAAATCACAAAAAAACTTGTTTGATAATAGGACTCCTTAGGTACATCTACCTGGTTAATCATTTTAATTTCACCTTCAATATTTTCTAATCTAAGATCTATATGAATGATTTTTCTTGTCTTATTAGCTAGTTTTATATTGTACAAATTGCTGATCTTTCCATCAGAAAGCTTCTGATACATTTGTCCAGGTGTTCTTAACACCCTCGCACTTACATCATCTCTAGTAATCAATAAAACTGCAAGGAAAGAAAGCAACAATAATAACACAGCTGTATATAGTTTTAACCTCCATGTGTAGCTTATCTTTTCATTCTTAGCAATATTATTTTCAGATGCATAACGAATTAGCCCTTTTGGCTTATCAATATGATCCATAATTTCATCACAGGCATCAATGCATGCTGTACAATTGACACATTCTAATTGCGTGCCATTTCGAATATCTATACCTGTTGGACAAACACGGACACAGGCGCTACAATTGATACAATCGCCCTTATCTGATTTTATATCACTTATTTTACCCCTCGGCTCACCCCTAACATAATCATATGCAACTACAATAGAATTGCGATCTAACAATACCCCCTGCAAACGTCCATAAGGACATACAATCAAACATACTTGCTCTCTAAACCAATAATAAACAAAGAAAAAGATACATGTAAAAATGACCAATGAACTGAAAACACCAAAATGAACAATAGCGCCTTCTTGAATCATTAAGCCAACCCTGTCAATCCCAATTATATACCCTAAGAAAAAATTAGCTATTAAAAAAGATACTAGGAAGAAGGCAAAAATTTTAGTGATACGCTTTCTTATTTTTTCTGCATTCCAAGGCATTGCCTTTAATTTCTTTTGCTGATTTGCATCGCCTTCAATCCAATACTCAATCTTTCTAAAGACCATCTCCATGAAGATCGTTTGAGGGCAAGCCCAACCACAAAACAAACGACCAAACGCTACAGTAAAAAGAATAACAAATACTAAGAAGGTTAATAAACCAATGGCAAAAATAAAAAAGTCCTGCGGCCAAAACACTTGACCAAAAAAGATGAACTTTCTTTCAAGCACATTAAATAAAAACATTGGCTCTCCTTCGATTTTGATAAAAGGAAGGGTAAAAAATAAGACTAAATAAAAGTAACTAAAGTAAGATCTAAGATTGTATAATTTGCCGAATGGCTTTTGAGGAAAGATATAGTTTCGCTTACCTTCTTTACTTATAGTACCTACTGAATCACGAAATTCCTGATCCAATAACTCTTTTTTTAAGTTAGCAACTCTTTCGTTCTGCTTTGAGTCAATATTTTGTACTTGATTACTCATTATTTTGTAGCAATAGCTGCTGATTTATTTACGTTACTCTTTGTTGAATCAGTTTTTGAATCAGACGAAGAAGCTTCCACAGCTTTAATTAAATCACCTTGCGGAGCTTTCCCATCAGCCACATTGGTATTCACTAATGACTTGACATAACTAGCTAATTGTTGCATTTCAACAGGTGAAAAGTTAGATTGCCAAGCCTGCATACCCTTATCAGGCCATCCGTACTTAATTGTTTTAAAAATGTCCTGAATACTTGCACCGTGAATTGAATAATTATCTGTCAAATTAGGACCTACTCCGCCTGCTCCATTTGGGCTATGACAGGCAACACAAGTTTTTGTATATAATGTTTTACCAGATGCAATACCTGTGGCATCTAGCATGACCACTGTCTTTTCATCTACATTTTCCTTCATAGATGCCAAATAAGCCTCAGTTTCAATTTTTGCTTCCGCCATCTCAGTAGTATACTCCTCCGTTGGATTCATCCCCGTATGCCATACTTCGAATTTAAGTATGTAAAAAATGGCTACACATATGGTAATATAAAACCCATATTTCCACCATGGCGGTAATGCATTGTCTAATTCTTTAATGCCATCATAGTCATGATCTAACATGATATCTGCTTCTTGTTCAATTGGAGCAGCTTTTGTCAAGAATTTTTTATCTAAAGTGGCCCAGGTTGATTTAATCCATGATGGCGCATTTTTACCTTCAGCAGTCAATTGAACTGGTAAAGGATTGAGTATACGCCATAAGTTTTGAATAAAATAAAGCAATACAAATATGATCAATAATTCTAGCCCCAATACCGTAGTCAAAGTCCAAAAAGAAAGCGCAGACAATCCTCCATAATAGGAAGTTGATGAAACTACTTCTGATACGCCCTCTGTGGTAGTTGTTGCCTCTTGAGCAAGCAAGGGATTAAAGATGCCTGTTAATATTGCAATCAATAATAGGGTTGTCGTTTTATTTTGCTTTGACATTTCAACCACTTTCTTTGAAAGCATCATTAAAACGGAAGATAATAACCAAATAGCTGCAACTAATAAAAGTGCCACAGCAAGTACTAAATATTCTATATAATTCAACATAATTTAAATTTTAGTTAGTGACTAATTTTCTAAAGGAAGATGCTTAATTGTTTCTACTTCTTTTTTATCCATCACTTTGACATACCATAATACACCAACAAAGAATGCCACAAATACAAGTAAGGAGAAAATAGGATAGATGGTTGAATGCTCCATCGTCTCGGTATATTTTTTTATGAAACTGAACATAGCTTTGTATTTAATGGTTATTTTTTATTGATATCTATTCCTAGTCTTTGTAAATAAGCAATCACTGAAATGATTTCTTTATTTGCACCAACTTCAATTCCATCTTGTTTTAAATTAGCCGCAATCTGTTTTGCTTGCTCTATCAATTCCTTATTTGCTATTTCCGCATAACCTGTAGCATATGGAACACCTAAGGTTTGCATTGCTCTAATTTTAGCTGGCGTGGTTGCTGTATCTAATTCATGTTCAATTAAGAAAGAATAGGCAGGCATGACGGACCCGGTAGAAATAGCAGTTGGCTCATCTAAGTGATTAAAATGCCATGCATTGGATTTCTTGTTATTACCAGCACCTTCTCTGGCTAAATCTGGCCCAGTTCTTTTACTACCCCACTGGAATGGATGATCATACACAAATTCACCGGCTTTACTATATTCCCCATAACGCTCTGTCTCACTTCTGAACGGACGAACCATCTGAGAATGGCAGGTATAACAGCCTTCTCTTACATAAATATCTCTACCTTGTAATTCTAAAGGTGTATAAGGCTTCACACTACTAATTGTGGGCACATTTGACTTTACTAAAAAAGTAGGGATCATTTCTACGGCACCACCAATTAATATCACAATCAAAGACATTACTAACATTGGAGTGGGCTTACGCTCTATCCATCTATGCCAATGCTCTCCTTTATGTTGCTCATATGTAGCTTCTAAAGCTGGCGCTTCTGCATCTTCATTTGCCACCAATGTTCCCTTGCCAATCGTCTTGAATAAATTCACCATACCCAATACAGCACCAGTTAAATACAATAAGCCACCCAAAGAACGCATTGCATAAAATGGACGCATGTAGGTTACTGTTTCTAAGAACTGATATTTTAATTGTCCTGTAGGTGTAAATTGCTTCCACATAGAAGCTTGTTGCCATCCTGCCCAATACATTGGAATTGCATAAAATAAAATACCCAACGTCGCCAACCAGAAATGGGCGTTTGCTAATTTATTGGAGAACAAACTTGTTTTATACATTCTTGGAATCAACCAATACAAAATACCAAATGTCAACATACCGTTCCATCCTAATCCACCCACATGCACATGCGCAACAATCCAGTCCGTATAATGCGCAACCGCATTGATACTTTTTAGAGAAAGCATTGGACCTTCGAAAGTAGACATGCCATAAGCAGTTACTGCCACCACCATAAATTTCAAAATCACATCTTCTCTCACTCTATCCCAAGCACCTCTTAAAGTCAATAAACCATTAATCATACCACCCCAACTTGGGAAAATCAACATAAAACTAAACACCACACCTAAACTTTGCGCCCAATTAGGCAATGCAGTATACAATAGATGATGCGGTCCTGCCCAGATATATAAAAAGATCAATGCCCAAAAGTGTATGATCGATAATTTATAAGAGTACACCGGGCGGTTTGCAGCCTTAGGCATAAAATAATACATTAAACCTAAATAAGGTGTAGTCAAGAAAAACGCAACCGCATTATGACCATACCACCATTGTACCAGAGCGTCTTGTACCCCTGCATACCAGCTATAACTTTTAAATAAAGAGATAGGTAATTCAAAAGAATTGACCAAGTGTAAAACTGCAACAGTAACAAATGTGGCGATATAAAACCAAATAGCCACATACAAATGACGCTCTCTACGTTTAATAATTGTTGCAAACATATTCCAACCAAACACCACCCAAATAAGCGTAATGGCAATATCTATTGGCCACTCTAATTCAGCATATTCTTTCGCTGTTGAAATACCTAAAGGTAAAGTGATGGCTGCTGCAACAATGATCAATTGCCATCCCCAAAAATGAATTTTGCTCAATAGATCGCTATACATTCTTGCTTTCAATAGCCTTTGTAAGGAGTAATATACCCCCATGAAAATTCCATTTCCTACAAATGCAAAAATCACTGCATTGGTATGCAATGGACGAATACGCCCAAAACTAAAAAAAGGTTGAAGATTTAAGGTTGCTGGAAAAACAAGTTGCAATGCAACCCATAAACCAACAGTCATCCCTACTACTCCCCATATAATGGTGGCAATAGCGAAGTTCCTCACTGTTTTGTTGTCATACTGAAAACTTTCTACTTGCATAATGCTAATTTGTATGGTTATTATTTAGTTTTTTTAGATTTCACTTCGTCGTCAAAAAGAATTCGAATTGAAGGCGTGTAATCATCATCCATTTGCCCGGACTTTACAGACCATAAGAATGCAGCCAAGAAACCACCTGCAACCAATACACTTGTAATAATTAAAATGACGAATACACTCATAATCCTATTTGGGACAAAGCTATTTGCTTCAGATTAGGAGATTTATGACTTATATCAAAGCAGAAAATGATTTATATCATATTTAAACACGCCTGTCATTTGTAGAAAAATGCCTTAATGATTAGTCACGAAGCTGCTTGGCAAAACTATAAGACAAGAAGGCCGAGAGGGCAACAATACTAATTGAGCTAATTGGCATCAAAATAGCTGCTACCATTGGAGATAATAAAGCCTGGGTGGCAAAATACATCCCAACTAAATTGTACGCAATAGACAAAATGAAAATAAGGACGATCATTGTTTTTGCACTTTTAGCATAACGAATCAATTGAAAAAGTTGCGTCAGTTGATGACCCTCTAAAATGGCATCACTTGCTGGCGTAAATAAATGGGTTTGATCAGTGACCGCAATCCCAACATTGCTTTTTTGCAAAGCACCAGCATCATTTAATCCATCCCCTACCATCATCACAGATTTCCCTTCGCTTTGAAGCTGTTGAATATAATTTAATTTATCTGATGGTGACTGATCAAAAAGCATTGGAATAGCTGCACCTAATTGTAATTTAAGCTTCTGTCCTTCGGCTGAATGGTCTCCACTTAATAAATGAACTTCATAGCCTTTTGAAAGTAATTGACCTACCATTGCAGCCACCCCTTCTCGATAGGCATGATTTACTTTATAAAATCCTCTAAAAATTCCATCTACAGCGATACAAACTACTGAATGATCGTAATCTGTATTTACAGCCACCCCTTCTTGAATTAACAACTTCACAGAACCTATAATCATCTTTTGATTTTTAAACTTCGCAATCGTTCCCTTAGCAATACTATTCTCAATATGTTCTATCTCTACCAATGGTATATTGTCTTCTGTTAATTTTTGATAGATCATTTGACTCATTGGATGCAAAGACTCTCTTGTGATAGATCGGATCATTGCTTCTTCAAGTGCATTCAACTCTACACCAATATATACCATATTCGAATTAGCATGATTGGTTAAAGTGCCTGTTTTATCAAAAACGATGGTATCTATTTTTTCAATGGATTCTATCACAGAAGCATTCTTACAATACATTTTTGCTTTTCCAAGCCACCTCAAAACATTACCATAAGTAAATGTTACGGTCAGTAATAAGGAGCATGGACATGCCACTATTAGAACCGAGCTGACTGCAGGCAAAATTTTAGAGGTATCAACGGCCCACCAATACAAACCTGTCAGAAATGCAATTGCAAAAAGCACATAAGTGAAGTATTGACTCCAAGGATGTACAAATGACGTTGTTACATTTTTAGTTTGTTTTAATAAAGGGCTGTTCCATAATTCAGTGATATAACTTTGTCCAACTGCCTTAACAACCTCAACATGAATCGCTCTTCCTTTTTGAACACCACCTGCATACAATAATGACTCAGGCTCAAATGCGATAGGTGCATTTTCACCAGATACAAAACTATAATCCACTAATGCAATCCCTTCTTTTAATATAGCATCTGCTGGAATCATTTCACCAGTTCTAACGAGTAATAAATCGCCTTTAATGATATCATTTAAAGACTGATTCAACTCTTTACCTTCTTTTAATACAGTTACACCCAAAGGGAAAAACGAAGTATAATCTCTATCAAAGGCAAATGAATCATAAGATTTATCCTGAAACCATCTACCTATTAACATAAAAAATACAATACCCGACATACTGTCCAAATAACCTGCTCCTGTTTGAGTTAGAATTTCATAGACACTTCGAATAAATGTAACAGAGATTGCTAAAGCGATCGGCGCGTCAATATTCAGCCATTTTTGTCTCAAGCCAGTATAAGCAGAAATGAAAAAATCACTTGCGCTATACAATAATACCGGAATTGAAAGCAGTAAGTTTAAATAGATAAATAATGGCCTAAGATTTCCTAAATCCACTACCTGGTCTGATAAATATTCTGGAAAACTCAACATCATAATATTGCTAAAGCAAAATCCTGCAATACCAATTTTATACAATTGTTTATGATTGACTTTCTTTTTTTTCTGCCAGTCATTCCCACCTAAATGAATCATGGGTTCATAACCAACAAAAGCTAATAATTGCACCACTTGTTTTAAAGAAATCAGAGAAGGCTGGTAAACAATTTTCACCTCTTTCTTTTCGAAATTAGTTTGAGATTGAATGACGCCAGGATTTATCTTATGCAAGTTTTCTAGCAACCAAACACAACTCACACAATGAATCTGAGGAAGGTAAAAAATAACATGTGCTTGATCGCCTTGTCTAAATTGAATGAGCTGATCTTGTACAGCTTGATTATCGAGGTAATTGAATTTGTCAGAAGTAAATATTCCTTTTGCCGTTAATCCAGGCATATTGGTCAAATCATAATATTGACACATCCCATTTTCGTCTAATAATTGATAGACCATTTTACAGCCATCGCAACAAAAGTACTTGGCTTCTATTTGAATGGATTGATCACATTCTGTCCCACAATGGTAGCATTGTTCTTGCATAGATGAACAACAAAGTTCCTATCTAAGCATGAATGCTTTTATGATACCACTCATATGAAAATATGACTTAAGTCATACCAAGAACCTTACTTTATAGCCGCGACAAAATTTTGATCCATTAAATTTAAGGCTTCCGTGTAACCTTGTTTATACCACTTATAACGAGCCAACATGGCAATCAACTGATTTTGAAGCAAAGCATTGTTCATTAAAGGCGCAGGCAAACCTGACCTATTGGTTGAACGTAAATATTGATCAAAGACCTTTGTAAGATCTTGTTTTGAATAATCAGCTATAAATGCTTTCACTGATTTATACTTATTCAATGCAGTTTGATTCTTTAAATAATACTGTAATACAAATTCATTTAAAGTCCCACTTATAACTAATGCTGTATAATTAGTGTCCTTATACATGCCATTGGTTGGAATCCATTGATTCGGAATAATACCCCCACCATCGTAAACCGTATTGCCTTTAGGTGTTTTATAAGCCTTACCAATAGATGCAGTATCCTGAAGACCTCCATTGGATTGAATCACTCTTTCCATGAAATCATGTTCATACGCATCCTTACCATTTTTATAAGGACGTTGAATATTACGACCTAATGGCGTGTAATATTTTGCAGTAGTTAACCTTAATGCACCGCCGTTGGATAACCTAAATTGTTGTTGAACCAATCCTTTACCAAAGGACCTTCTACCGATCACTTTTGCACGATCCCAATCTTGCAAAGCACCAGCAAGCACTTCACTTGCGGATGCAGAAGTTTCATCCATTAGTATTGTTAAAGGCCCTGTCTCAAATAAGCCTTCTCTCTTACTATAATAATCTACTCTTGGGGCGTGTAGTCCTTCTGTGTATACTATTAGTTTATTACCTGCTAACAATTCATCTGCAATGGCAACTGCCTCTGACAATAATCCACCCCCATTGCCTCTTAAATCAATCACCAAAGACTTCATACCTTTTTGCAATAGAGGTTCTAACGCCTGCATGAATGCCTCATACGTTCTATCAGCAAACTTGTCAATTTTGATGTACCCCAAAGAATCATTCAACATATAAGAAGCATCCACTGGAGAAACTGAAACTGAAGCTCTATTTAAATTAAAAGTCATTTTTTGCTGATTGCGCAAAACAACTAATTTCAATGATTCATCTTCCGGCCCTTTGATCTTTCGCTTGATCTCTTCCCCATCAAGCTTACTGCCCGATAATTTTACTGAATCATCTGCCGTCAATAAAATATCCCCCGTTTTTAAACCGGCTTTTGCTGCAGGGCCATCAGGAATTACATAAGCCACAAAAACACTATCTCTAAATTGCTGGAACTCTATGCCGATTCCTTTATAATTTGGTTGTAATTGTTCATTGGCATCTAATAAATCAGCTGGTGGAATATAAACAGAATGAGGATCTAGTTGAGCTAAATAAAAATCGGCCAATTTAGTTTGTGTACTATCAAGATTGACTTGTTCCACATATTTGGACTTGACCAACTCAATAATTTCATCCATTGCAGATGATTTATTGAAAGACGAAAAGCCAATTGAAAGACTTCCTTTTAAAAAGATCCCTATCCCAATACCTAATAATAGTATAACTGCATAAGTAATTGGGGTTACCCAACTTGTTTGAGTAGATCGAGGTTGATTTTGTAGCATATTAGATGAATTCTAGGCAAATTTACATCAAATCAAAATGAAATAACTAATTTCATGTCTTAGTTCAACTCCTATGAAAAAGACTTATTTAATAGCTGATAGTGGCGCTACCAAATGCCACTGGACCTTAGTAGAAAATGGCAAACGTCAAACCATTAAAACTACTGGAATTAGTCCTTATTTCTTAGGGCTTGAAGCCATCGTTCAATTGCTTGAAAAAACATTCCAAAAAAAGACAGATTTATCAAAAATTGAAGCGATCTATTTTTATGGTACTGGGTTGAGCAATCCGGATAATGTATCGATTTTAAAAAAGGCCTTAAAAGCTGTTTTTAAAAACGCCCAATTAGACATACAAACCGATTTAATGGCAATTGCGAGAGCGGCTTGTCAAAATAAAAAAGGCGTCGTGTGTATTTTAGGAACGGGCTCTAATGCAGGCTTTTACAATGGCACTAAAATTACAAAAAATAGCCCTGGACTTGGGTATGTATTGGGAGATGAAGGAAGCGGCGCCTATCTAGGTAAAAAAGTATTGCAGTATTTTTTATACAAAACTTTTGACGAGGAACTAATGAACATATTTGAGAAGAAGTATAATGTAGATCGTGCAGCTATATTGAATAAAGTATACAAAGAGCCTACACCCAATAGTTATATCGCCAGCTTTACTGATTTCCTTGTTGAAAACAGAGGGCATTATATGGTGGAGAATATTATTGAAGATGGAATCAACGATTTTTTCTTTACCCACTTGAACAAGTTAAACGAATCTTGGTTACACCCTATTCATTTTGTGGGCAGTGTTGCATATGGCTTTAGAGATGTGTTAAAGCAATTGGCAATAAGTTACGAAATTGAATTAGGAAAAATAGTAAAAAGTCCGATGGATGGCTTAATTGAATACCACAGCAAACACTAGGGCAAAATGCATGACATAGAACCCTATTATCATTGGCGTCATCTTTACACTGCAGAAGCAGATCCGAAATCTATCTTTTTTGGAAGAACTTATAGTGAATTTGAATTCTCACAAACAGTTTACAACTATTATATCCACCCACAGTGGGACGAATTTGGAAGTAAGACATTGTACCTGAAAATTTTGTACACGGACTATGATGCAAAATTCGCAATTATTGAATTCATTGGAGAATGGAATGACACCATCGAAAATGACATTATGGAACTAAAGCGCGAAGTGCTAGACAAGTTAATGGCCGAAGGGATAATTAAATTTATTTTGATTGCCGAAAATGTTTTTAATTTCCATAGCGGAGATAAAGATTATTACGAGGAATTGTACGATGAATTAGCTGAAGAAGATGGCTGGGCTGTATTAATAAATTTTAATCCGGCAGCTCAACATGACTTTTTATTACGCAAATTGAACAGGTATGTCGAACTGATGGAAATGGAAGCTTGGCGCACCTACAAACCAGAACATTTTTTTCAGTTTATAGACCAAAAATTAAGTCATCGATTAGAATTATAATAAAGTGATTAACACATTATAAAAGCTGTGTTTAGCATTCTAACAAAACTGTATTGAATTTAATAAACAAGATCCTCGTAAGCAGCTAAAAGTTCCCTGTAAGCATGGTCGTCTTTTGCCAATTTTGTTGCCGCTAGCCCTTTTTCATACCATTCAATTGCCGCATCCTTTTCTGATAAGGACTCCAAGCATTTAGCTAAATGATAATAGGATCCAACATAGTCAGGAAACTCGGTCAAGATTTCAATAAATAAAGATTTTGCCTTTGCCAAATCCCCAATTTTAATATACTCAAGCGCTAAGGCATGTCTTAGAAAGTTATCCTTAGGTTGTTGATTTAAAAATTCAATAATTCTTTCAATTCGTTGCATCTTGTCTTATATTTGCATTAGTTGCATAAACAACCAAAAAGCATTAGACTATGAAGCTATTAGTTTGCATTAGCAAAACCCCAGACACCACATCTAAAATTGCCTTCACCGAAGGTAATACAAAGTTCGATGAAAACGGCGTACAATGGATCATCAATCCTTATGATGAATGGTATGCATTAGTAAGAGCCATTGAATTGAAAGAACAAGATCCATCTACTACCATACATTTAATTACAGTTGGAGAAGCGGACGCAGAACCAATTATCCGAAAAGCATTGGCACTAGGTGGTGATGAAGCCATTCGTGTAAATATTCAAAGCAATGATTCATTTGTTGTCGCAAGTCAAATTGCAGCAATCGCAAAAGAAGGTGCTTATGACTTAATCCTTACTGGAAAAGAAACAATTGATTATAATAGCGCTTGTATTGGATCTATGTTATCTGGTTTACTAGACCTTCCATTTGTTTCATTAGCAAATAAAATGGATATCAACGGCAACACAGCTAGTATCCAAAGAGAAATTGAAGGTGGAGAAGAGGTTTGCGAGGTTGTATTACCTGCCATTGTAAGTTGTCAAAAGGGAATGGCAGAACAAAGAATACCAAATATGAGAGGTATCATGGCTGCAAGAACTAAACCATTGAAAGTAGTTGAGCCAACCGCAATTCAAGCAACTACTTCAATTCAAACTTTTGACTTACCTCCAGCTAAATCTGGTGTTAAATTAGTAGCTCCTGATAATGTAGATGAACTAGTTAGATTATTAAAAGAGGAAGCAAAAGCATTCTAAACATTTCAAACAACAAATTATGGTACTTATATATATTGATCAAGCGGAACAACAAGTTAAAAAATCATCATTAGAAGCCATTTCTTATGGCGCAGCACTTGCCAAGCAATTGGGTGTAGCTGCTGAAGGGATCATACTTGGCACTGTGAACGATGACTTAGCTGGATTAGGAAAATATGGTTTACAAAAAGTACATCAAGTAGCAGATGCAAGCTTGAATCACTTTGACGCAAAAGTTTTCACTCAAGTACTCACTGATGCAGCCAAAGCTTCAGGTGCAACAGTTCTTGTATTTGCCCATAACTTAAATGGTAAAGCGATTGCTCCCGCTGTAGCAGTTAAACTTCAAGCAGGTATTGTAACTGGCGCAAATAGTTTGCCAAATACAAGCAATGGATTTACTGTAACTAAAACGGTATTCTCAGGTAAAGCATTTGCACAAATAAATATTGACACACCAATCAAAGTAATTTCAATCAACCAAAATTGCTTTGGTGTTCAATCACATGAAGGAAGCGCTACAGTTCAAGCATTAGCAATAACAGTACCTACCCCATCAATTAAAATTACTGCTACACATAAAGTGGAAGGTGAAATTCCATTGACCGAAGCTAGCCTAGTTGTTAGTGGTGGACGTGGCTTAAAAGGACCAGAAAACTGGGGCATCATCGAAGACCTTGCAAAAGCTTTAGGCGCAGCCACAGCTTGTAGCCGTCCAGTTTCAGATTCTGATTGGAGACCACATCATGAGCATGTGGGTCAAACTGGTGTTCAAGTTGCTCCAAATTTATATATCGCAGTAGGTATTTCCGGAGCTATCCAACACTTAGCAGGTGTAAACAGAAGTAAAACGATTGTTGTCATTAACAAAGACCCAGAAGCGCCTTTCTTTAAGGCTGCAGATTATGGTATTGTTGGGGACGCATTTGAAGTTTTGCCAGCTTTGACTGCTGCTATACTAAAATCAAAGGCCTAATTTAAACCAAAGCTTTTTTGCTTTAACTTTGTAAAGCAAATTATCTTATGCAAAAAATAGAACTTGAAATTGTCGCGCTATCGCATAGCATTACTCAATCCAACTCCTACGCAGTTATCCTAGGGGAGATCAATGGATTAAGACGTTTACCTATTGTGATTGGCGGGTTCGAAGCTCAAGCTATAGCAGTTGCATTAGAGAATATGCATCCTTCCAGGCCATTGACTCATGACCTGATGAAAAATTTCATGACTGCTTTCGAATTAGTGTTACAAGAAGTTTATATATGCGATTTACAAGAAGGTATTTTTTATTCAAAACTAGTTTGTCATAACAATCATGATACTTTAGAAATTGATAGCAGAACAAGCGATGCTTTAGCATTAGCAGTACGTTTTGGCTGTCCAATTTTTGTGTACGAACATATTTTGGATCAAGCAGGATTGGCCAATGAGAAAAGTGAGAAAGTAGACATCCAATCTACTGTTACAAAAACATCTGAAAGAAGTGACCTTGCTAAACTTTCTTTAGCTGAGCTGAATGAATTACTGAACGAAGTTTTAGAACAAGAAGATTATATACGCGCTATTGATATCAGAGATGAAATCAATAAACGCAATGAACCAAAGCAACCATAGGATGATTCAATTCCCTAATTGCAAAATCAACCTAGGCTTATCTATTCTTGCAAAAAGAGCAGACGGATACCATGAACTTGAGACCGTTTTTTATCCCATTGCACTTCATGATTCATTAGAAATTTTACCTTCAGTTACTTTAACTTTAAATCAATCAGGTATTTCTGTTCCAGGAGATCCGGCACAAAATCTTTGCTTAAAAGCGTTTCATTTACTAAAAAAAGATTTTCCACAGCTTCCAAATGTGCAAATGCATTTGCATAAAAATATTCCAATGGGCGCTGGACTCGGAGGTGGCTCTAGTGATGGAACTGCTGCATTGATGATTTTAAATAAGCAATTTTCACTTGGACTAAATGATGCTCAACTTATTCATTATGCAAGTCAGCTTGGAAGTGACTGTCCATTTTTTGTATACAACAAGGCCTGTCACGCAACTGGTAGAGGAGAAATTTTAACACCAATTCAACTTGACCTTTCTGATTATCAATTTTTATTAGTGCATCCTGGTAAGCATATTTCCACTGCATGGGCTTTTCAACAATTGACACCTCATACAAAAACAGAAAGTATTCAATCTGTCATTGCAAAACCAGTTGGTGAATGGAAAAATAATTTGGTGAACGATTTTGAAATACCTGTATTTAAAGCCGAGCCTACCCTTTCTTTAATAAAAGAACAACTTTATGAATTAGGAGCACTTTACGCGAGTATGAGTGGGTCCGGTAGTTCATTATTTGGCATTTACCCAAAAAATCATTTTGAACATGCTCCAAAAATTGAGCATGCTTTGCGTATTGATCTACTATAAATTTTCAAACCAAACCCATATTGCGAACGTTCGTTATTAGATTTTATTTAACGATAACGATTGTAATTTGATACTTTTCAAATAGTTGGTAAGTATATTGAATATCTTCTCATAAAAGAGCTGTTTTTTTGTAATTTCCGTAAGATCAATCTTATAGTTTCTTCAAAAAACATATTTTATGTCCCAAAACCAACCTTTTGGATTATACCATCCCGATTTTGAACATGATGCTTGTGGGATTGGATTTGTTGCTCATATTAAAGGGATCAAGTCCCATAAAAATATTGATGATGCACTCACCATATTAGAAAATATGGAACACCGTGGAGCTAGTGGTAGCGAAGCGAATACAGGTGATGGTGCAGGAATTATGATTCAAATTCCACATGAATTTTTCTTTAACGAGTTATTAGAGCAAGGTATTCATTTGCCCAATTCAAAAGATTACGGTGTTGGTTTCTTGTTTTTACCAACTGAAAAAGGAATTGCTGAAGAATGTAAAGACATATTTGCGCGCGCGGCAGAAAAAATTGGTTTAGAGATTATTGGCTATCGAAAAGTACCGGTTAATAAAACAACTATTGGATCAACTGCTTTATCTGTTGAACCAATTATGGAGCAGGTATTTATTAAAAGGCCAGAACATATAAGCGACAATGTAGCATTTGAAAGAAAATTATTTATCTTAAAAAATTATGCTACGCATACTATAAATAATACCATAAAAAAAGATGCAATTGGATTTTACATTGCTTCCTTGTCTCAAAATGTGATTGTTTATAAAGGGCAATTGACAAGTCATCAAGTAAGAGCGTACTTTACCGACTTGAGTCAAAAGACTGCTGTTTCTGCATTTGGACTAGTCCACTCAAGATTTGCTACAAATACTTTTCCCTCTTGGAAATTAGCACAGCCATTTAGATATATCGCACATAATGGTGAAATCAATACTTTACAAGGAAATCTTAATTGGCTAAGATCTGGCGAAGCAAGTTTCTTATCACCTTATTTTAGCAAAGAAGAATTAGAAATGATTATTCCAATTGTTCCTTCTGGACAATCTGATTCTGCTTGCTTAGACAATGTAATTGAATTATTAACCTTATCTGGGAGATCCTTACCACATGTGATGATGATGTTGATTCCAGAAGCATGGGATGGCAATGACTTAATGGATCCAGTTAAAAAAGCATTCTATGAATTTCATGCAGCAATCATGGAACCATGGGATGGCCCAGCGTCTATTTCTTTCACCAATGGGCAAATGATTGGCGCAACATTAGATAGAAATGGTTTGAGACCATCAAGGTATTGTGTAACGAATGATGATCGTGTAATCATGGCTTCAGAAACGGGTGCATTGCCTATTGACCAATCAATCATCATTGAAAAAGGTCGATTACAACCTGGGAAAATGTTTGTAGTAGACATGGAAGCTGGTCGTATCATTAGTGATACTGAATTAAAGCAAACAATTTGCAGCGCACAACCCTACTCTGATTGGTTAAACCAATATAAAATTAGATTAGAGGAATTACCTGAACCAAGAATTCAGTTTACACATTTAGAGCAGGAACAAATATTCAAATACCAAAAAGCATTTGGCTATAGCAAAGAGGACCTTGATTGGATCATTACACCTATGGCATTGGAAGGTAAGGAACCAATAGGATCGATGGGAACGGATACGCCACTTGCTATCTTAAGCGATCAAGCACAGCATTTAACAAGTTATTTTAAACAACTATTTGCACAAGTAACAAATCCTCCAATCGATCCTATCAGAGAAAGAATGGTGATGTCCTTAGCCACTTTTGTAGGAAGTCTTGGAAATTTATTAGTTGAGAACCCAAAAGATAGCCACTGTGTTGCGCTGAAACATCCAATTCTTAACAACCATGAATTGGAAAAAATTAGAAGTATTGATACTGGCGTATTCCAAGCAAAAACTTTACAATGTTACTTTAGAGCAGACGGGAAAGAGGGCTCTTTACAAAAAGGATTAGACAGACTTTGTCGTTATGCAGTGGATGCGGTAGAGGATGGATTTGAAGTCATTATTTTAACAGACAGATCAATCGATTCAGAGCACGCAGCTATACCAAGTTTATTGGCTTGTTCAGCAGTACATCATCATTTGATAAGAAAAGGACTAAGAGGCAAAGTAGGTATCATTGTGGAAGCGGGTGATGTTTGGGAAGTGCATCATTATGCATGTTTAATTGGCTTTGGCGCTACAGCCATCAATCCATATTTAGCATTATCTTCTATCCGTGCAATGAAATTAGCTGGCACTTTAAAAACTGATTACGACACCGATAAACTTAAGAAAAACTATATTAAAGCAGTAAATGAAGGCTTGTATAAAGTTTTCTCTAAAATGGGCATCTCCACATTACAATCCTATCAAGGTGCACAAATTTTTGAAATCATTGGAATTAATAAAAATGTCGTTGATAAATATTTTACTGGAGCAACATCTAGAATCCAAGGCATGGGATTAGATGAAATTGCAAAAGAAATTTTAGCAAAACACGAATTGGCCTTTGCAAAAAAATCAACTCCCATTGAGCGTTTGCCTGTAGGTGGAATTTATCAATGGAAAAGAAGAGGCGAAGCTCATTTATTTAATCCACAAACCATACATGCTTTACAACATGCCACCAGCACTGGAGATTATGCTGGATTTAAAAAATATTCAAAACTTGTAAACGATCAAACAGAAAAAGCTTATACGCTTAGGAGTTTATTTGATTTTAAACCTACAAGACAAAGTATTAATATAGATGAAGTTGAGCCAGCATCCGCTATCTACAAACGTTTTGCAACTGGTGCAATGTCCTTTGGATCCATCTCATGGGAAGCACATACCACACTAGCTATAGCCATGAACCGACTAGGTGGAAAAAGCAATACTGGAGAAGGTGGAGAAGATCCAATCCGTTATCAAAAAATGGAAAATGGAGATTCAATGCGTAGTGCAATCAAACAAGTAGCTAGCGCAAGATTTGGCGTAACGAGTCAATACTTAACTGAGGCAGACGAGATCCAGATTAAAATGGCACAAGGTGCAAAGCCCGGAGAAGGCGGACAACTACCAGGTGATAAAGTAGATGAATGGATTGGCAAAACAAGACATTCAACGCCAGGTGTTGGCTTAATCTCCCCACCTCCACACCATGATATTTATTCAATTGAAGATTTATCTCAATTAATTTTTGATTTAAAAAATGCGAATCGTGCTGCAAGAATCAATGTCAAATTAGTATCTAAAGCTGGTGTTGGAACCATCGCAGCAGGCGTAACAAAAGCAAAAGCAGATGTCGTTTTAATTGCAGGTTATGATGGCGGAACTGGAGCATCCCCTTTAAGTTCGATTAAACATACGGGTCTTCCTTGGGAATTAGGATTAGCTGAAACACACCAAACACTAGTAAAAAATGATTTAAGATCTAGAGTTGTAGTTCAAGCTGATGGTCAAATGAAAACTGGAAGAGATATTGCTATAGCAACTTTATTAGGTGCAGAAGAATGGGGTGTCGCCACTGCTGCATTAGTAGTAGAAGGGTGCATCATGATGCGCAAATGTCATATGAATACTTGTCCAGTTGGTGTTGCCACCCAAGATCCAGAATTACGTAAAAGATTTAAAGGCGACCCTGATCATGTGGTTAGATTCTTTGAATATATCACTGAAGAACTTCGGGAGATTATGGCAGAATTAGGTTTTAGAACTATTAATGAAATGGTTGGTCAAGTGGATGCCTTAACAATGCGAAAAAATATTACGCATTGGAAATATAAGCACTTAGACTTAAGCGGTGTCTTATATAAAGCTGCACCAGATGCATCCGTTGGACTATTTCAAACAGCAATTCAAGATCATGGCTTAGCAAATGTATTGGATTGGCAATTGTTAGAAGCTTCTAAACCTGCATTAGAACATCAAACTAAAGTGCAAGCTGCTTTTAAAATTAAGAATACAGATAGAACAGTTGGCACCATTTTATCAAATGAGATTTCAAAAAAATATAAAGAGGCTGGCCTACCAGAGCATACTATTCATTTCAAGTTCACCGGTACAGCAGGTCAAAGCTTTGGTGCATTCAATACAAAGGGCGTGACACTTGAATTAGAAGGAGATGCGAATGACTATTTTGGAAAAGGATTAAGTGGCGCTGAATTAATTGTCTACCCAGACAAGAAGGCGCCATTTGTTGCTGAACAAAATATTTTAATTGGCAATGTGGCACTATACGGTGCAACAAGTGGTCATGCTTTTATAAGAGGTAAAGCTGGCGAACGTTTTGCAGTTCGTAATTCAGGCGCATCCGTTGTAGTTGAAGGAATTGGAGACCATGGTTGTGAATATATGACTGGAGGTATTGCCGTTATACTTGGTGAAACAGGTAGAAACTTTGCTGCAGGAATGAGCGGTGGCATTGCTTATGTATATAACCTTGCAAATGATTTTGCTAGTCTTTGCAATCAAGAAATGGTTGACTTAGATCCAGTGGATGAATCTGATGTAAACTTATTACAAAACATGTTAGCAGCGCATTATAAAAAAACCGGCAGTGCAGTAGCAAAATTCATACTTGCTGATTTAGACAATCAATTGAAAAATTTCATCAAAGTATTCCCTCGTGATTATAAAAAAGTATTAGCTACAAAAAAAGTAGCTACACTAAATAAATAATTGAAGTGACAGAATAAATAATTGACTCATTGATTGATAACTGATTACAGCAAAAACTATTTTAGAAAATATCGAAGCTTAAACTATGGGAAAGCCAACAGGATTTAAAGAATATACTAGAACATTACCTACTAAATTACCAGTAGCAGATAGACTACAAAACTATAAAGAATTTGTACCCTTAATGCCTGAACAGCAATTGAACGAACAATCTGCGCGTTGCATGAATTGCGGTGTACCTTTCTGTCACAATGGATGCCCATTGGGTAATATCATCCCAGAATTCAATGACGCAGTTTATAACAAAGAATGGAAAGAAGCATATGAAATTTTAATTTCAACCAATAACTTTCCTGAGTTCACAGGACGTATCTGCCCTGCACCTTGTGAAACTGCTTGTGTATTAGGAATCAATCAACCTGCAGTCACTATTGAAGAAATAGAGAAAAATATTATTGAAATTGCTTTTGAAAAAGGCTTTGTTCAACCCAAAAAACCAAATTGCAGAACGGGTAAAAAAGTAGCCGTGATTGGATCTGGACCAGCTGGGTTAGCAACTGCCGCCCAATTAAATTATGCTGGTCACGAGGTAACCGTTTTTGAACGCGATCCAAAACCTGGAGGTTTGTTAAGATTTGGTATACCAGATTTTAAATTAGAGAAAAATGTTGTTGAGCGTAGAATACAACTTTTAGAACAGGAAGGTATTGAATTTAAATGCAATGCCAATGTGGGGGTTAATATTAGAGTAAGTGATTTAAAACGTGAATTCGATGCTATTGTATTAGCAGGAGGATCTACCATTCCAAGAGACTTACCTATTCCTGGAAGGGAATTAAATGGCGTCCATTTTGCAATGGATTTTTTAAAGCAACAAAATAAAAGAGTAAGCAACTTAACAATTGATGGGCATGAATTAACAGCTACTCAAAAAAATGTGGTGGTAATTGGAGGTGGGGATACCGGAAGCGATTGCGTTGGAACATCAAACCGTCACAAAGCAAAAAGTATTACGCAATTTGAATTATTACCAAAACCACCTGAGGAAAGAGCATCCTATATGCCATGGCCTACCTACCCTATGTTATTAAAAACTACTACTTCACATGAAGAAGGTGCAGAAAGATTATGGAATATTGCTACTAAGGCATTTATTGGAGATGCGCATGGAAATTTAAAAGGCATACAAGTAGTTGATGTTGCTTGGACCGCATCAGCTGATGGAAGACCAGCACAATTTAAAGAGGTAGAAGGCAGCTTGAGAGAACTCCCATGTGAATTGGTCTTATTAGCCATGGGGTTTTTACATCCTCAAGCAACTGGCTTACTTGAAGAATTAGGCGTTGAACTAGATGATCGTGGCAATGTCAAAGCAAATGAAAAACAATTCAAAACAAATTTATCAAATGTATTCACTGCTGGAGATATGAGAAGAGGTCAATCATTGGTTGTTTGGGCCATCAGTGAAGGTAGAGAGTGCGCGAGACAGGTTGATTTATTCTTAATGGGTAGTTCTATGTTGGAATCTAAAGACAGTAGCTTACTCGTTCATAATTATTAAATCTTTTGATAATCATATTATAAATAATTACATATTTATGAATTTTTAGTTTTTTATATAAAAATGGGGCTTATGGCCCTATTTTTTATGAAAGTTTTCCACATAAAATTTTATTAATTTTTTAATTTAAAATAATTAAATTCTATACAAATCAATACTGAATTGATTTGTATAGAATTTAATGTTTTAAAAATATCATATTATTATTGATCATATATTTACTATATTTTGAATTAGATAGAATTATTTTATATTTTTAGCTTGAATTTATACATATCAATTATTTTATAATATCAATTCACACCTATGAAAAATAAAACTGTTCAAAAATGGGCTCCTTTCCTTCTCTTATTAGCCGTTGCTATTGCAGCTTTATTTGTTCCTCAATTACCAAGTTATACTGGAGATGCTTCCACTTATAGTCCTGCTGACATTGCATGGATTCTTGTTGCTACAGCATTAGTTTTTATAATGACACCTGGTCTTGCTTTCTTTTATGGCGGAATGGTGCATAGAAAAAACATCCTATCTACAATGATCAAAAGTATTGTTTCGGCAGGTTTAGTTACAATAATATGGGTAACGATTGGTTATAGTTTAAGCTTTGGAGAATCTATCAATGGTATTATTGGTAATCCAATGACCCATTTATTTTTCAAAGGCGTTGCAGATGGTGCACCTGTTTTACAAGGCGGGGTTCCACTAACTATTCCATTACTCTTGTTTGCATTATTTCAATTAATGTTTGCTATTATAACACCTGGCCTTGTTGTTGGTGCCGTTGCTGAACGTATCAAATTCACTTCTTACATTTTATTTATTGTTTTATTTATGTTACTAGTGTACGCACCATTAGCACACTGGTCTTGGCATCCAAATGGATTTTTATTAAAGATGGGTGCATTAGACTTTGCGGGCGGAACAGTTGTACATATAAGTGCCGGTTGTGCAGCCTTAGCAGGTGCGATAGTTTTAAAATCTAGACGTGCAAAACTAGAGCAACAGGAAATTCCCCCAGCGAATATCCCCTATGTATTGATTGGAACTGGATTGTTATGGTTTGGCTGGTTTGGTTTTAATGCAGGTTCTGCTCTTGGTGCAAATAGTCTTGCGGTCAATGCATTTGCAACCACTAATACAGCTGCTGCTGCTGCAGGATTAGCATGGATGTTCTTTGATGTTATGCGCGGAAAAAAACCTTCAGTTCTTGGATTTTGTATTGGGGCTGTAGTAGGTTTAGTCGCTGTTACCCCTGCTGCTGGTTTTGTTGGCATTCCACAAAGCATTTTCATAGGCGTAGTGGGTGCGGTGATTTCAAATGCACTGAGTCATGCATTTAAATTATCAAGAGTAGATGATACATTAGATGTATTCCCTTGTCATGGAATTGGCGGCATAGTAGGTATGTTATTAACTGGTGTTTTTGCATCTAAAGCAATTAACCCTGCAGGCAACGATGGTTTGTTCTTTGGCAATCCAGCCTTCTTCTTGACACAATTAAAAGCAATGTTGATTGTTGTGACATACAGCTTTACAGTATCCTATGGTATTTTCAAATTGATCGCATTCATACTTCCATTACGCGTTTCTGAAGAAGAGGAGGAACTTGGACTTGACGCAACACAACACGACGAAAAATATGGTAGAAATCCAATGAAAGCATAAAAAAAGGACATAGAGATTGAAAAAATCTGACAAAGTCGATCTGCTATAACCCGTTTATAAAAAAATTATTCAATGATAAAAGTTGTTTTTTTTACTACCCTGTTTTTGTTCCTATTAAATACAGTCTATAGCCAATCTGATTCAGCTAAATCAAATAATACAATTCAATTGTCAGGTAGCGTAGATGCTTATTTAAGAGCAACATTCAATAGTAGAAAAGAAAACACAAATAATTTTACCAGTTTTACAAATTCAAATCAACAACTGCAATTAGGAATGGTTTCAGTTAAAGGGGATTATACAAAAGGGAAGTTTTACACTATAATTGATCTAGGATTTGGTAAAAGAGCCGAAGAATTTTCATACAATGACAAAGGTATTTTTGCAAATTTAAAACAGGCCTATATTGCCTATACAGTTTCCGACCGAATCAAATTAAGTGCAGGCAAATGGGCAACCCATGTTGGCTATGAACTACTAGATGCCCCATTGAACAGAAATTATAGCATGTCTTATGGCTTTTCATACGGTCCATTTTATCACGCAGGACTCAAAGCCGATTTTGCAATCAATAGTAAATCTGGATTGATGCTTGGTGTCGCAAATCCTACTGATAACCTAAACGCAATTTCGCCTTATAAAGTGCTTATTGGACAATACAGTAATAAAATTCTTAAAGATAAAACTGTAATCTATGTTAATTATCAAGGCGGAAAAACAGGAGCTGAATCTAGCTTTAACCAATGGGATCTAGTACTTACAAATACCTTGACCGATCAAATTGCTATCAATTATGATGGAACAATATATATGAATAAAGTGGGTGCTAAAAAAAGTATTTGGAAGAGTAATGCTATTTATGTGAACTATGACCCAAGCAATAAAATTGGATTCACTTATCGCTCTGAATTTTTTTATGATAAAAATGCAATAACAGCTGGGGCATTTGCAACTAATATCTTTGCCAATACCCTTTCTTTGAATTATAAAATACATAAATTAACGATTCTCCCAGAATTAAGAATTGAATCCACGAAAGACCCCATTTATTTGAATAAAGAAGGCAATCCAACGAACAAATCTGCCAATTTTATACTAGCAGCTATCTATAAATTTTAAAGGTTTTATTGGTTTTTAAGCAAGCAATCAACGGCCTGAATTTCTATTCGGGCCTTTTTGTTTATATTAGCAACTAAGATGAAAACAATTCTACGCCCAATTCAATTTCTATATTGCTGCTATGCACTTTTTGTATTTGCATTACTAACTATAATCTCTTTACTCACCATGTTGATTACCTTGCCCTTAGGTGAGAAAAATCTAACTAGGCGTATCTATAAAATTGCAAGGTATTTTTCTAAAGCATTATACCTTTTCTTAGGAATGCGTCATAAAGAAATTTACGAGGGAAAGCATCATTTTGATAAGCCCCATGTTTTTGTGGGCAACCACAATTCCTATATGGACATACCCCCGATTGTAAGACTCAAACATCAGCCGATACGCCCCTTAGGAAAATTCGAATCCTCAAAAATTCCTCTTTTTGGACTTTTTTACAGACATGCTGTGATATTGGTAGATAGAAGTAACCCAGAAAAAAGAGCAGAAAGCCTTCAAAATTTAAAGGAAGCTTTAAAACAAAAAATATCCATCTTTATTTTTCCAGAAGGTACGTTTAGCATGACTGAAGATCAGCCTTTAAAATCCTTTTACAATGGCGCTTTTAAATTAGCCATTGAAATGCAAGTGCCCATACAACCAGTTCTAATGGTAGATGCAGTGGATAGAATGCATTTTAGAAGCATTTTCAGCCTCAGCCCCGGCTTGAATAGAGTCGTTTATCTACCAACAGTCTATGTTGATAATTACACCATCCAAGACTTAGAGTTGCTAAAAGAACAAGTGTACAAGATGATGGATGAGGGACTCAGAAGATATAGAGACTATCCAGCATCTTAATGTATTTTTGCAACCCAAATGTACGCTGAAATTATCATACCCTTAGCCCTGCCCAAAAACTATACATGGGCCATCCCCGCTGAAATGTCAGAAGGGGTGATGATAGGCATGCGCGTAGAAGTCATGTTAGGATCTAATAAAAGATATGCAGGTATTATAAAACGTATTATAAGTGAAAAGCCGGCATCTTTTAATCCTAAACCAATTCTTGGTGTATTAGACGATGAACCAATTGTATTTCAAGCACAATTAGATTTATGGGAATGGATGGCGAACTATTACATGTGCACAGAGGGCGAAGTAATGCAAGCTGCCATACCAAGTCATTTGAAAATATCTAGTGAAAGTGTTTTTATATTAAATGAAGAGGCTGATTTAGATGGCCAACAATTAAGTGATTCAGAATATATTATTTCAGAAGCACTGCAAATTAAAAAGCAATTGAGTTTAATAGAAATTCAAAAACTTCTTGACAAGAAATCTGTCTATCCTGTTATCAATAAATTAATCCAAAAAGGGATATGTAGCGTATTAGAAACGATGCACGATAAATACACGATCAAATTTGAAAATGTATTGCATTTACACCCTAACTATAAGTCAGAAGCTGAATTAGAAAAATTAATGAATGATTGGAGTAGAGCACCCAAACAATTGGCGCTCCTTCTTTCATTTTTACATTTACAAAAAACAGAAGGCTATGTTCAACAAAAGGCTTTACTTGAAAAATCTGGCGCCGCAAGTGCCCAGTTGAAAGCTTTAGTTGACAAAGGGATACTCATTGTAGAGAAAAGAAAAGTGGACCGCCTTGCAATAGACTTAAGCTTGGGCAATGCAAATTTACACAAACTCTCCACTCAACAACAACTTGCTTTTGATTCCATTACGGAACAAATGAAAATCCATTCGGTTAATTTATTACATGGTATTACAGGTAGTGGTAAAACACAGATATATGCTGCATTGATAGAACAAGCCATTCAGTCTAATCAGCAGGCATTGTATATGTTGCCTGAAATTGCATTGACTGCTCAAATGATACGAAGGCTCAAACAATATTTTGGGGGCAAAATTGCAATCTACCATTCTAAGTTTAACCCCAACGAAAGAGTTGAAATTTGGAATAAGGTAAAATCAGGTGAAGTTAAAATCGTATTAGGTGCAAGGTCGGCACTATTCCTACCTTATAAAAATTTGTCTTTAATAATAGTAGACGAAGAACATGACCCATCCTATAAACAACAAGATCCAGCACCAAGATATCAAGCAAGAGATACAGCAATATACTATGCCAATCAATTAGGTGCAAAAGTGGTTCTTGGATCTGCAACACCATCCATAGAAACTTATTACAATGCAAAGCAAAATAAGTTTGGCTACTACCATCTAAATGAAAGATTTAGTGAAGGTGCCTTGCCTAAAATGACCATTGTAGATACAAAAAAACAGTCCGATCAATCTGCCATACTTACACCCTATTTGCTAGAAGCAATACAAGCTACTGTAGCAAATAATAAACAAGTGATTCTTTTTCAAAATAAGAGAGGCTATGCACCTTATATTATTTGTGAAACATGTGGATGGATCCCCCATTGTAAACAATGTGATGTTAGTTTAACACTTCATAAAGCCAAACACCTACTTTCTTGTCATTATTGTGGAGCTACTTACCCTGTGGTACATACTTGCGAAGCCTGTGGGAAACAAAGTTTTAAACAAAAAAGTTTTGGCACTGAACAAATTGAAGAAAAATTAGCCAAAGCACTCCCTCATATCAGAATCGCAAGAATGGACTTGGATAATGTAAAAGGTAAAAATGAACACGACCAATTAATTCAACTATTTGAACAAAGGCAAATTGATGTCTTGGTTGGGACACAAATGGTGGCAAAAGGACTAGATTTTGAAAATGTAGACCTTGTTGGCATCGTTGATGCAGATAGTTTATTGAATTTTAACCAATACAGGGTCAATGAAAGGGCTTTTCAATTGATGGAACAAGTTAGTGGAAGAGCTGGAAGAAAAAATGATCAAGGAAGAGTGATTGTACAATTAAGTCAGACCAATCACCCTGTAATTGAATTTGTAAAAGACCATGACTACCTTTCATTTTATCAATTTGAAATAAACAATAGAAAGCATTTTGCCTATCCTCCATTCAGTCGTTTAATGAGTATTTTATTTAAACATAAGGAGAACCATATTGCAGAAGAAGCAGCAAATCATTTTTTGAAGTCCTTAGATCCAATGATTCAAAAGACGGTGATGGGGCCAGCCCAGCCAATCATCAATAGAATTAGGAATAAATACATTTGGGAACTTTGTGTTAAAATAAGTAAACAGCCTCAACAATTGCAAATTGCCAAAAAACAGTTACTCCATTTTATTCATTTAATTGCAGTACATCCAAGGTATAAGTCTGTACAAATTATCATAGATATTGATCCTAATTAAATGAAGCTTCAAGAAAATATATCTTTAAAACCTTATCATAGTTTTGCTTGCGAGGAATTTGCGGCATACTTTACAATTGCACAATCTAAGGAAGCATTAATCGAAGCACTAAATTGGGCAAGGGATAATAACCTGCCTTATTTTATTTTAGGTGGAGGAACCAATACGTTGTTTACTAAGAAATTTGAAGGCTTAGTGATAAAAATAGAAATTCTTGGAATTCAAAAGATACAAGAAACCGCTTCTGAAATAATAATACAAGTTGGTGCAGGCGAAAACTGGTCACACCTTGTAAGTTACTGTGTTCAGAAATCATGGGGTGGTTTGGAAAATTTAAGTTTAATCCCTGGAACAGTTGGTGCTGCGCCAATTCAAAATATAGGGGCTTATGGCGTAGAAGTAGGCGAATATATAACGAAGGTTTTTGCATATGATGCAATCCAAAATGATTGGACAACAATTTCAAATGAGAATTGTGCTTTTAGTTATAGAGAAAGTGTTTTTAAAAAAGAACCATTAAGATATATTGTAGTTGGGGTTCAATTTATATTATTTAAACAGCCCACACTTAGAACCGACTATGGAGCTATTAAATCTGTTTTGCATGACAGAGGCATTGCCAATCCCAGCGTCGAATCTATTGCAGCTGCTGTCGCATTTATTAGATCAACTAGCTTGCCTGATCCAAAGAAATTGGGTAATGCTGGAAGTTTTTTTAAGAATCCAATCATCACAAAATCACAATACGATCAACTTATTCTTCATTTTCCTGATTTAATTGCTTACCCAATTAATGATCATTATTACAAAATTGCTGCGGGATGGCTCATAGAAGCCTGCGGATGGAAAACTATTACAAAGGATCAAGTAGGTTGTTATAAAGACCAGTCCTTAATCATAGTGAACTATGGCACCAATAAAGGCAAGGCCATCCTTGATTTCTCAGAGGAGATTGTTCAATCTGTTTTAAATAAATTTGGAATCGAACTAGCGCGTGAGGTTAATATTTTATAGCTAAATCTACACGTCGGTTCAGCGCTCTACCCTTCTTTGTTGCATTGTCAGCAATAGGTTGTGTATCGGCCATGCCAACCAAAGATGTTCTATTCAGTGCAAGTCCTTTTTTAACTAAATAAGATTGTACTTTTTTAGCTCTTGAGATGGAAAGACGATCATTTATTATACGCGTGCCTGTGTTGTCGGTATGTCCAGTAATCGTCAAACTTGTTTGAGGATATTGAGTCATTATTTGCACGACTGTATCTAATGCTTGTAAAGATTTTGTTGCAATGACTGCTTGACCAACTTCGAATTTCAATGCTGTTGCTACTTTATTCAATAATGGCTGAAAATCCTCACATCCATTATTACCAGCTATACCAGCAATTGATGGACATTGGTCAACTTCATCATTCACACCATCCTTATCAGTATCAGGAATGGCACAACCATTATAACGAGATAATCCAGCTACACCTGGACATTTATCTTGATCATCTGGAATGCCATCTTTATCTGTATCAGGAACAGGGCATCCTCTATATTTTACGGTACCTTCTGCATTAGGACATTGATCATTCTCATCATTGATGCCATCTCCATCTTCATCAGGCACAGGGCAACCCTTGTATTTTAATAAACCTGATCTTTCAGGGCATTGATCTATTTCATTAGATACGCCATCATCATCTTGGTCAGCTTGAATTGGCGCAATTGGTAAAGCGACAGCTTTCTTGTCCTTTAACTTTAATGGAAATGAATAGCTCACCCCATAATTCATATGCATCTTAGTCAACTTAGAAGCCTCCGCATTATAAGTGCTAAATAGATGTAAAAAAGAGCCTTGCTTGGCTTTAAATTGAACACCAAGACCCATTGGTGCATAAGCAGTGAGATTAGACACATCCTTTGCCAATCCTATTCCTAAAATAGCATAAGGAACGACTGACTTGTCATCAGTTGCTAATTTCAAATGTACACGTGTATCTATGGCAGCATAGATGCCATTTTTTGTTGCTTTTGCTTGACCTGCTGATACGTAATAAGGGTATTTTAAAGATGCAAAGTCCAAGTTGGCAACTAAATCCAATTTTGGAGCAACCCCTTTAAATAATTGTACCCCAACGGCAGGGGTAGAAACAGTTAACCCCTCCGTAAGAGGGGTTTTCTTGAAATTCAGTATAGATGCTTTTAAAGCAATCGAAGCTGGTTTAATGTTATTTACTTTTTGTTCTTGCGCATTGCTTGAAAGTGCAGCAAATAAAATAAAGGTTAGCCCAATTACTTTTTTTGACATTATATATTATTTAGTTCAATGGTAAGCTATAGCTAATACCATAGTTATAAGAAGGAACAAAAGATTTAGACATCTTAGTTGAATAAGTTGTCGTAATATTTAGATTTGATCCTTTGAAAGTTCTGATTTGTAAACCTAAGCCAACTGGAGCATAAGCGCTGTAGTCTCTAAATGCGAAACTACGAATACCTAATCCTGCAGTCAAATAAGGGTTAACTAAGTAGTCACCTTTAAACATTTTAAAGTTTAAACCAGATTCAAATGAAGTCAATACATCTTCATTTGATCTTTTAAAAGCATTAGGTGCAAATAAAGGCGAACGTGTAATACCTAAATCTAGGTTTGCAAAAATGTCAACTTGATCGGTGTATTGACTCGTGTAGTTTACACCAAGTGTCTTAGTTGTAGATGCATATTGACCCCATTTTTTTGCATTTAATACAGATCCTATAGTTCCATTTTGAACTTTCTCTGCAGTTCCAAAATCTAAAGCATTAAATCTAATAGCAATAGATGTTTTTTTCTTGCTGTCTTGAGCTTGTGCGGCAATAAATAAACCCAAAGCGAATAGAGAAAATAATAATTTCTTCATATTAATTGTTTGTTAAATGTCTCACAAAATTAGGCCTAAATGGGGAATTATTGAAATTTTTTATCCCTACCTTTTATCGTCCAATTTGGGGTTCGTTTTTGAGTAACCAATGGCGTCAACTGCGACTTTTACAATACCATTTGACTTGAAAACCAACTGTTTAGCAGCAGATTGACTTAAATCGATGACCCTACCCTTTTTAAGCATATTGGGATGCATCCGGTCATTGATCCTAACCAATACGGTTTTCCCATTCTGCATATTTGTCACCCTAACGATGGTATTGAGCTTAAATAAATTACAAGCAGCGGTATACTTTTTGTTATAATAATGCTCGCCTGTCGACGTCCAAGTACCATTTAAACTTTTACTATAAAAGCTTGAAATACCCTCAATATGGTTTATTTCAATTTTGATCCTATTGGTATCAATCTTTTTCTTGTACTTTTTGATGTTGACACTATCTAGGTAATTTTCGGTTGTAAGTGTATTCGTATAAATCTGTTGGGCAAAACTTGCAACACCAACAAAGCAAAAGCAAACAATCATCACTGAATGAATCAATTGCTTATAACGATATGTATTTTGCTGATTGTACATCACTTAGATTTGAGTGACAGCAACTACACTGTCTATATTCAAAGGGCCATAAATATGCGGGAACAATTCATTCAAGTCCTCTGCTAATTCAAACAAAACTGGTCTTTGCACTTTTGCTTTTTCGATTTTCAATTTCACCAATCCTTTTTGCCCCTGGTAAAATCGCTCTAATACCCCTTCAATCTGTCTTTCGATTGAACAATGAATAAATCCGTCCTTTTCAAATGTTGCTGGCACATAGCTTTGTTGAGCCTGTGCTGCTTCCCATGCTTGCGCTGTAGTCACATGATATATAAATTCGCTTTCCATTCTTTTCTAATTTAAATTATTTAATAATTCTTGGCAAACGCTGGTCGATCAACATTAAATCTGCAATCACCATCGCTGTTACCGCTTCTAATACAACAGGCACTCTTAATGCAATGCATAAATCATGTCTGCCCTTTACCGAAAAATCTTCTTGTTCATTGGTTTCCCAATTTAGTGTGTGTTGTGTTTTTGGCGTAGAGGATGTTGGTTTAACAGCTATCCTAAAAACCAAGTCATTCCCATTGGTATAACCTCCTACTACACCACCAGCATGGTTCGTCTTTGTCTTACCTGTAGCATCTACAATAGCATCATTGTGTTGCGCACCATACATATTTGCAGCTGCAAATCCTGTGCCAAATTCAATGCCTCTAATTGCTGGGATAGCAAATACTGCATGACTGATCAAGGATTCAACAGAATTGAAAAAATGCTCTCCTAAACCGACTGGCAAACCTTTGACCACACATTCAACAATACCCCCTACACTGTCTTTATGATCAATTGCATTCTGCAAACCTTTCTCCAAATCTGTTTCGCCACCAATACTTAATATGGTAGAATTTATTTCAATTCCTTTTAATAATTTTTTTGCAACCACACCTGCCCCTACTAATCCGGCAGTCAACCTGCCACTAAAATGTCCTCCACCTCTATAATCTTCAAACCCGCCAAATTTATGGTGTGCCGTAAAATCAGCATGCCCTGGTCTTGGCACTGCACGTTGTTTTTCATAATCCCCGCTTCTGGTATTGTTATTTTCAAACAACATCATTAATGGCGCACCCGTAGTCGTATCATTGAAAATTCCGGATTTGAAAAAAGGAATATCATCTTCTTGTCTTGGCGTAGTTCCCTTTTGTTTTCCACCTTTACGACGCTCCATGTCTTCTACAAAATCGGCTTGTTGAAGTGGCAATCCAGCAGGACATCCATCTATGACAATACCAACACATGCGCCATGTGATTCGCCAAAAATTTGAACTTTAAATAAGGTGCCAAAACTATTCATGAATACTCGATTATAATGTTATAGTGTATACAAGTTAAGCAATTTAAGACAAATCAACTTTCGCTCCTAAATGCTTTAAATGCGCGTAAAAATCAGTGTATGACTTATTCACAGCCTCCGCATCGGTGATGGTCACTGGACCATCAGCACAAAGTGCTGCAACGCCACAAGCCATTGCAATTCGATGATCATGTTGTGAGAATACCTCTGCACCATGAATGCCTGTTCCGCCATAAACCAACATGGTATCCTCATTTAAGTCAATTCGAATACCTAATTTGGCAAATTCAGTTTGTAATGTAATCCCTCTATCACTTTCTTTATGTGCTAAACGGCTCACCCCTTTTATTGTAGTAACACCATTACAAACAGCAGCCAAAGAAACCAATGGAGGAAATAAATCTGGACAATCTGTCGCGTCAAATTCAAACGCATTTAATTCATTTGTTGAGGGTCCGATAAAAATGGCATCCTCATTTATTTCGATCGATGCACCAGTTGCATTTAATGCTTCCATCACTGCTTTATCTGCTTGTGTAGAATTCAATTGCAATCCTTTTACAGTGATTGGTCCTGCAATAGCACCAGCCACTAATAAAAAAGCAGCACCACTCCAATCTCCTTCAACTGTATATTCAATATGCGCATCCAATGGTGGATGTGCTAAAAATTCAAAACGTTCATAGGTTTGATGTTGTACTTTCCAACCAAAGGCATTTAATACAGATAATGTAAGATCTATATATGGTTTGCTTTTTAAATCTTGTACATGGATCACTGCATCAGTAGAGCCAGATGCAGCATATGCCATCAATAAACCAGTCAAAAATTGAGAACTCAATGAGCCGTCTACAGTAATGGTTGCTGGCTTTAAAGGGCCTTTTATTTGTATTGGCAAATACCCCGATTTAGATTGAATCTCAATTCCTAAACTTGGGAAAATTTCATCAAAGAAATGCATCGGTCTTTTTACCAAACTACCTTGTCCTTGGATGGTAATAGCATGATTGCTTAAAGCAGCTATAGGTGTAAACATTCTGATGCCTAAACCACTTTCTCCACAATTCATTTCAGGACCAATTGGACGAACACCATTAGATTCAACATGGATTTCATTTGCATCAACTTTGACTATTGCCCCCAATTTTTGAATCACATCAATCGCAGCAAGATCATCATTTGAATGTCCAGGATTTAAAATCTTTGTTGTACCCTGATACAATAAAGCAGCAGCACAAGCTCTTTGCATACTGCTTTTGCTTGCTGGCGCAACCTGCACCCCTGTTAATTTATTTGGATAAACTGTTGCAATCATCTTATGAATACAGTTTAATCAGTTTTTGTAAAGTCTTCATTGGAATAGTTTCATATACACCCTTTCCAATTTTATTTAAAAGCACGTATTGCATTCCTGCATTGGCTTTCTTTTTGTCCTTTTGCATGACTTCCATTGCTGCATCCACATCAAAATGCATCGCAGTTGGTAAGCCATATTTTTTAAGGGTCTCTACTAAAAGTCCTGTTCCAGTGAAACCTTGTAATACCTGTGAAATTTTTGCAGCATATACCATACCAACACTAATTGCGTGACCATGTAATAAAGCATGTTCATTTTCAATTGCATGTCCCAATGTATGTCCAAAATTCAATAGCTTTCGATCTCCTTTTTCAAACTCATCTTTTTGAACCACTTTTACTTTGATGGCTACATTTTTTTGGATCAATGCAGCTAAAGCTTTTTTATTTTTTTGATAGAAGGCTAAATTATTTTCACTTAACTCCTTCATCATTTTTGCATCTTTGATAGCAGCATGTTTGATGATTTCTGCAAAACCATTCTCCCATTGGTAGCTTGGTAAAGTCGTCAAGAAACTATGGTCGTATACAATAAAAGCAGGTTGACGAATCAAACCCACCATGTTTTTATATACGCCCACATCAATTCCATTTTTACCACCAATCGAAGCGTCAACCATCGCTAATAATGTAGTTGGCACAAAACCAAACTGCACACCGCGCATGAAAATGCCAGCCACATAACCCACCATATCCGTTACCACTCCGCCACCCACTCCAATCAAAAATGATTGTCTATTGGCGCCAAAATTTAACAAAGCTTCTATGATAAAATCAACCGTTGCTTGTTGCTTATGGATTTCTCCTGCAGGAATCACAATCGTAGGTTTCCCTTTAAATTGTTTTTGATGCAGTGCATACACATGCTCATCTGTGATATAAATGGCATTGTTTTTATCGATCATTTTACCAATCGATGCAAATTTGCCGTCAAACACAAAATCAACTGTACTGTTTGAGAATTTAACTTTCCAATTTTTCATTTAGCTCCTTTTATAACAACTAAAACTGCTAGGCGAACCCTGCAATTTTAGCTATTCATAATTTTATTTTGTTGTTGGATACTTTCCATGTGAACTGCATCCATATACTTAGTGATAAAATCATCACTCAAACCCATCTTATTTCCTTTCACTACCGCTCTTTCTAAAATCTCATTCCAACGATTTGTTTGTAAGATGGTAATGTCATTGTTCTTTTTGTATTCGCCAATTTTTTGTGCCACTTTCATACGAGTAGATAACACTTGTAACAACTCATCATCTAACTGATTGATTTGTTGACGTAATTTCTCTAATGCCATATGGAATTCTTCTGAAGCAACGTCTTCTTTTCTCCAACGGATGGCTTCTAGCATTTCCTTTAATACTTCAGGCGTGATTTGTTGTTTCGCATCACTCCATGCATTGTCTGGATCAATATGTGACTCAATGATTAAACCATCAAAATCTAAGTCGATCGCTTGTTGTGCTACTTCTTGTAATATATCACGACGACCACAAATATGAGAAGGATCATTAATCATTGGAACATTCGGGAAACGACGCTTCATCTCAATCGCTAAATGCCACATAGGTGCGTTACGGAATTCCGTATTGCCATAAGAACTAAAACCTCTATGGATTAACCCAAGGTCTTCGATTCCTGCTTTTGCAATACGCTCTATACCACCTACCCATAACTCTAAGTCTGGGTTCAATGGGTTCTTAATTAAAACAGGTACTTTAACCCCTCTTAATGCATCTGCAATTTCTTGCACACTAAAAGGATTTACAGTGGTTCTCGCGCCAATCCATAACACATCAACATCAAAATGTAAAGCATCTTCTACTTGTTTTGCAGTAGCAACTTCTACTGCAATTGGTAATCCAGTTTCTCTTTTAGCTTGTTGCATCCAAGGCAAACCTTTGGTACCAATACCCTCGAAACTACCTGGTCTTGTTCTTGGTTTCCAGATACCTGCACGCATAATGTCTACTTTGCCAGTAGCAGCCAATCGCTTAGCTGTTTCCATTACTTGCTCTTCGGTCTCTGCACTACAAGGACCAGAAATAATCAATGGTGCTTTTTTTAATAATGCGCTTACTTTTTGTTGTTGTTCAGTTAAGGTACCCATGTTAACCAATTTTAATATTTGAGATGTTGTTATTTATTATCCTTCGTTACTTCCTCTTTGACCACCACTATCCGCATCATTCATACGAATACGACGACCTTTATAGTTTTTGCCATCTAATGAAGCAATCATTTTTTTAGCAGAGCCAGCTTCAATTTCAATCCAGCTGTTCATGTCTCTCATATCAATTCTTCCTAAGACATCCTTCTTTAAATCACTCATGTCTAAAATGAATTGCAAGAAACTTGCTTTGTAAAAACCATCTTTTGTACCCAAATTCACGAACAAACGCTTTGCTCCAGCTGCACCTCTTGATTGAGCACGGCCACCACGATCTCCACGGTCACCACCACCAAATTCTTGACGGCCTCTATCGCGATTGCGATCTTGTTGTTGCATTGGTTCTCTACGACCATTCTTTTCTGCAGCTCTTAAATTTAAGTCAGGTGCATTTTCATAATAACTTAAGAAACGGTTGAATTCTAAAGCAGCAACTCTCTTCAAAATTTCCTCTTTAGACATGTCTGCAAATTTCTCTGCCAACATTGGTACATAAGTTTCATAATCACCATGGCTCACATCGGTAGACATTAACTTATCCATTACATGGAAAAATTGTTTTCTACAAACATCTTTACCACTAGGGATATCTAATTTATGGAAAGTGCTCTTGTTGATATTTTCAATCTGACGTAATCTATACGTTTCTCTTGCGTGAACAATAGAAATACAAACACCTTGGCTACCAGCACGGCCAGTACGACCACTACGGTGCGTATATACTTCTACATCATCAGGCAATTCAAAGTTGATTACATGTGTAATTCCTTTTACATCGATACCTCTTGCAGCCACATCCGTTGCAATTAACAACTGTAAAGATTTATCTCTAAACTGACCCATCACTCTATCACGTTGTTGCTGAGTCAAGTCACCATGGATTGCATCAATATCATATCCTTCTCTTGTTAAACGAGCGGCTACATCTTGTGCATCTGCTTTCGTTCTTGTGAAGATGATACCATAGATACCCGGATTAAAATCAATGATTCTTTTCAAAGTCTCATATCGGTATTGTGCAGAGGTTACATAATATTGGTGATCAATGCTCTTATTGGTTGCATTTACTTTACCAATCGTTACTTCTACTGGCTCTTTCATGTAACGCTTACTAACTTTTCGGATTTCAGTTGGCATTGTTGCACTAAACAACCAGATACTTTCTCTGTTAGGTGTATTCTTTAAGATAAACTCAATGTCTTCTTGGAAGCCCATGTTCAGCATTTCATCTGCCTCATCTAATACCACATATTCAATTTGCTCTAAATTGATTGCTTTTCTTTCGATCAAATCGATTAAACGACCTGGTGTAGCAACAATAATTTGAACCCCTCTTTTAAGGTCTCTTATTTGCATGCTGATAGATGTACCACCATATACGGCTAAAACTTGTAAACCTGGAACGTGCTTTTTGAATAAGTTTAACTCATTCACAATTTGCATACACAATTCTCTTGTAGGACAAACAACCAAAGCTTGAGGATACCTGTCAGCAGTTTTAATCAACTGTAGCAAAGGCAATCCAAAGGCCGCTGTTTTACCAGTACCTGTTTGTGCTAATCCAATAAAATCTTTTGTGCCACTAATCAATACTGGAATGGCACGCTCTTGAATTTCCGTTGCATGCGTATAACCTAATTCTGTTACTGATTTCACCAACTGCTCATTGATTCCAATTTCAGCAAAAGTCTTTTTTGTCTTTACTGCTTCAATCAATTCATTCGTTGTATTCATCTCTTCTGTTTTCTTCATTTTTAATTTTTTATTTTCTTTGAATAAGAATTTTATTTTAAAATTCTTTTAATACCATTGGCATTCTCAATCAAATCGGACAAGTATTCAAAATTCTCTTTCTCAAGACATGATTTAAACTTTCTTAATTGACTAATATGCTCATTTAGCACATCCAATACATTTTCCTTATTCTGCATGAAGATGGGAACCCACATTGCCGCATTGGACTTAGCCAAACGCACTGTGCTTTCAAAACCACCACTCGCTAATTCAAAAATAGCATCAGACTCTTTCTCCTTCTCTAACACGGTATTTGCCAATGCAAAAGAAGTAATATGCGATATATGGCTTACATAAGCCACATGAATGTCGTGCTTCATTGCATTCATGTATAATATATGCATCCCTAATTGCTCAAATACTTGCTCTACTAATTTTAAAGCATCTTCATCAATTTGCTCTTTATTGCAAATGACAGTTGCTTTTTCTTTAAAGGCATCTTTTTGAGCCGCTTCTGGACCACTAAACTCAGTTCCCCACATTGGGTGGGTTGGAACGAATCTTCCTTTATTGGAATGCGCGTTCGCGATTTGTACAATACTTTCCTTAGTTGACCCTACATCAAAAACAACCTGCTTGTCAATTCGATCTAAAATAGTGGGTAACAATTTTTCTGCAATATTCACCGGCGTCGCAATGGCAATAAGATCGGATGCGTCAATGGCTTCTTCCAAAGACATTATTTCATCTACGATTCCTAATTTCAATGCTTGCTCTTGGTGTAAAGGATTATTGTCTACTCCAATCACATGATCCACAAAGCCTTTTTGCTTTAAGGTCATGGCCATAGAGCCGCCAATTAATCCAATACCAATCACTGTTAAACGCATGCTTCAATTCTTTTAATTGCTTCACTAAATTTTTCTAATGACCCACACAAACTCACACGGATATAATCATTACCTGCAGAACCAAAAATGCCGCCTGGTGTGATAAAAACATTTGCTTCGTAAAGCACTTTATCACTTAACGCATAACCGTCCTTGAATGTGGCTGGAATTTTTGCCCAAACAAACATTCCAACTTGTTGTTTCGAATAAGCACATTTTAAAACATCTAATAATTCGAATACTTTTTCGCGACGTGCTGTATAAATTTTATTCACGGATTCATACCAACTTTCATCTAGACTTAATGCTTTTGCAGCAGCTAGCTGGACCGGTAAAAACATACCGCTATCCATATTGGATTTAAACCTAAGTATTTCATTGATTCTGTCTTCGGCAGCAATTAACATGCCGACTCTCCACCCTGCCATGTTCTGGCTTTTACTCAGAGAGTTCAATTCGATCACCACCTCTTTTGCGCCCTCTATCGACAATAAACTTTCAGGTTGATTGTTTAAGATAAATGCATAAGGATTGTCATGACAAATCAATATTTGATGCTTCTTCCCAAAGGCAACCAATTGCTCAAAAAGGGCTTTGGTTGGACTTTGTCCTGTTGGCATATGTGGATAGTTTACCCACATCAACTTGACCTTTGATAAATCTGATTTTTCTAAATTTTCAAAGTCAGGCGCCCAACTGTTTTCGGCAGTTAGCTCATAATAAAGCGGAGTGCCACCCGCTAATTTAACTGCACTTGTATAAGTAGGATAACCAGGATTAGGGATTAACACCTGATCTCCTTCATTTAAATAGGTCA
>JACCDV010453692.1_pt1 | contig 55470 bp, 46 predicted proteins | sample 7446131 | NCBI WGS metagenome assembly JACCDV01 (sample SAMN15323448, study PRJNA562643) | freshwater metagenome | isolation source: river surface water | place: USA:Blue River Watershed | collected 2017-08-17
GCAGAAGCATATCAAGCAGAAGCAAAAGATAAATTAAAAAAACAAGTTGCTCAATTAGAAGAAGCAAATGCATTAATTGCGGCAAGCCTTGATAAAAAAGAAACAAGTATAGACACTAGTGCCTATTCGATGGATCAACTATCTAACTATATAGTTGAGTTGCAAAATCAACAAAAGGAACTCAAAAAAGCATTAGAGAGTAAAGAAGCTATCCTTGTGAACGAATTAGTAGAAGCAAAACAAAATAGTTTCGAAACAATCAATGGTGTTCAATACCTTGGACTTAAAGTGCAGTTAAGTCAGATGGATCAATATAAAAAAGCTGCTCAATTATTGACTCAAACAAAAACGGGCGAGGTGATGGTCTTACTAGTTGGTGCAGAAAGGGAAAAAGCTTTTGCAGCAATATCCATGAGTGAAACCTTGGTTGCAACCAAAAATTGGGAAGCTCCACAATTGATTAAAACCCATATTGCAGCTTTGATTAAAGGCGGTGGCGGTGGTCAAAAAACTTTAGCTGCAGCTGGGGGTCAGGATGCGAGTCAATTAGACCAAGTACTTGCAACTATTAAATCGCTTTTGTAAAAGTCGGAATTTAAAGAAGCCCTATTGTCAAAATAGAAAAATTATTTTATGATAAAAAAAATGAGCATCGTATTTGTTGGAATTTTATTTTTTATCCTCTCTGGATGTAAAGATAAAAACCAAGACGCTCGTTATAGCGTATCTGGAACCATTAAGAATGCAGCTAACAAACCGTTGCTATTACAAGAAATTCCATATGGTGGAAAGCCAATTATTACATTGGATTCTATCACACTTGATGCCAATGGAAAATATAATTTTGAATTCATTGCAAAACAGGAAGGCATTTACCGTCTAAGTAGTGGGGAAGAATTAGATATTAGCTTTATCAATGATGAGGAGCAAATACAGATCAATGCCGATGCCACTAATTTTGCAAGCTATACAGTTAAAGGCTCCCCTCATAGTTCAGCCATGATTGAATATATGAAAGCCTACAGGTCTAAAGATTCCTCTTTATTTGCAACACTTTATGCTCTTGATAATTTGCAACAAAGCAATGGCAAAGACAGTACTATTTTTTATTTACAACAAGAGAAAGAAAAAAAGATCAAAGCACTCAATGACCATGTTGAAAATACCATCAATAGTTCAAATAGCCCTGCGCTCATTTATTTTGCATTAGGCATGGCTTTAAGATCGATGGAAATCAATAAGGTACTTGCGATGGCTAAAGGGGTTGCAGAAAAAACAAAAGCAGAACCTTTACTTGAATTTGTAACAATTTTAAGTGGGCAAGTGCAGACTGCTAGTCCAGCAACTGCCATCACAGTTGGATCTATGGCGCCGGAGATTGCGTTACAAGATCCTGCAGGAAAAATCATCACCTTGAGTAGCTTAAAAGGTAAATATGTTTTGGTTGACTTTTGGGCAAGCTGGTGTGGCCCTTGTAGAAGGGAAAATCCAAATGTCGTTGCTGCCTATGAGCAATTCAAGCTTAAGAATTTTACTATACTCGGTGTCTCATTAGATGATGATAAAGAAGACTGGCTTGAAGCTATCCAACAAGACAAATTAAATTGGTTACAAATAAGTGACTTAAAAAAATGGGAAAGTACTGTTGTGAGCACTTACCAAATTCAGGGCATTCCATTTAATGTACTTTTAGACCCAACAGGAAAAATTATTGCAACAGACCTAAGAGGTAGTGCTTTACAAAACACCTTAAAACAATTGCTTCCTTAGTTTATCAAAAATGATTTGAATTACACTTAAAGTGTATTTAATCTTTAGTCAATAAAAATAGCGCTTCAAATATGAAGCGCTATTTTTTTATTCATCCCTTTAATTATTATCGATAATAATTATCAAACTTACTTTGACTTAATAAAAGACTTAATTAATGCTGGCAGCAATACTAAGTTCGTAAGTGTACTTACCACTAAAGTAATCGAAGTCAACCAACCCAATGCTTTGGTCCCACCAAAATCACTGAAACAGAAAATAATAAAACCAGCCACCAATACCAAGGAAGTATAGATGATGCTAATACCTGTATGCTTGATTGTTTGCACCAATGTGGTGTGCACTTGATAATTTAAATGTGGTAATTCCTGTTTATAGTTCACTAAAAAACGAATTGTAACGTCTATTGCAATACCCAATGCCACACTAAATACCAAGACAGTCGATGGTTTTAAAGAAACACCTGTCCATCCCATGATACCTGCTGTGATAAACAAAGGCACTATGTTTGGAATTAAAGAACAAATTAAAATTGGGAAAGATCTAAATAAGAAGATCATACAAATTGCAATCAGCAAGAATGCCCAGAAAATGGACTCTCCTAAACCTTTTACAATAAAATTACTTCCCTCTAAAAAGGTGACACTACTGCCAGTAATCACTACATTGTATTTAGCTGTATCAAAAATAGCAATGGAAGCACTATCAATCTTTTGTAATAATATTGGAAGCTTTGCACTTCCGATATCCTTCATATTGACACTGATTCTTGTTTGGCGTTTAGCTGAATCAATGAATTTATTCAAAAGTTGAGCTGGATTATTCCCCGTTGGTTTTATACCCTCTTTTGGGGCAGCGCTTGCAAAATAAGGACCAATGAATGCCATTTCTGTTCCTGTTGGCACTGCATAGGATAAACTATCTCCATCATAGAATGCTTGCTTGGCAAATTTGATACCTTCTAATAGTCCTAATGGCTTACCCAATTCTGGTTGTTCTAATAGGAAAGCATTGAACTCTTCTATTTGCTCTAAAGGCTTGATAGATCGTATTAAGCCATTTGGTTTTTTAGTGTCTACTAATATCTCTAAAGGCATTACCCCACCAGCATGTTGTTCAAACCATTTTAAGTCGGTATATAATTTATCCTGCTTAGGTAAATCGTCTACAATAAAGGCCTCTTTTTTAATTTGAAGAACGCCTACTAATGAAATAAGGATTGCGAGGATGGTAATTCCAAATACCCACTTTGTATGGGTAAATGCCCAACGTTCTATCTTAATTAATATCTTTTCTAAATATTGATTGTCTAGATAACGAACATGTTTTGCTTTTGGAGCAGGTAAATAGGAAAGTACTGGAGGAATAAAAAATAAACTAATGAAAAATAAAATCATAATATTCAATCCAGATACCCACCCAAATTCTTTAAGTAAGGGACTTTTGGTCAATGCAAATACAAAGAAACCAATGGCCGCGGTGATATTACAAAATAAAGTCACTACCCCCATCCTACCCACCATCTGCACAAGTGCCTTGTCCTTATCATTTGTCTCTCTATATGAAGTATGGTACTTATTTAAAAAGTAAATACAGTTTGGGATGCCAATCACCACAATCAATGGCGGAATCAATGCAGTCAATAAAGTAATCTTTTGTCCCAACAAGACCATTGTACCTAAACTCCAAATTACACCCATCAAGACCACAGCCAAACTCATGATAGTAGCCGAAATAGATCTAAAGAAAAGTAATAATGTAACAGCTGATAAGACCAGTGATCCAATCAAAAACCAAAGCATTTCTTTTTTAATTCGATCTGCCATAATGGTTCTAATAAAAGGCAAGCCACTTATATGAACCTCTGTTTTGGTTGATTGACTAAAGCGTTCTAGTTCATTTTGTATCGACCCAATGATTTTGGTTCTAGAAACACTATTAATTGAATCGGCGATAAATGAAATCGCCATGATATAACTATTGCTATCGGGATTATAGTACAAATTTTGATAGAATGGCAGGTTCTCAAAAACGGTCTTGTCTGCAAGTAATAAACTATCCGATGTATAGGGTGCATGGAATATTTTAGCAGCGTTGAACTTTGTATCAACACTGTCTTTTGAAATCGTATAAGCAGTTGGAATACTCATCACCTCGGCTACAGCAGTATTTTGCTTAATGGTCTTATGCAAAGCATCTACTTGGTTAAAGAAATCCTTTGTATAAAATTGATCTGTCTTAAAACCTACAACGACTGTTGTGCCATCTACACCATATTTTTTTACAAATTCATTATAGACAATAAATTTAGGATTGTCAGAAGGGATCGCTTTTGTATACTCATAACTAAGTTTAATTTGTACAGCAAAATAACCCATCACAACTGTGCTAAGGAGTATAAAAAACAAATAGATTTTTTTATACTTTAAAATATTTTGTCCTAAACGATACCACATAAGCTTTGTTTTAATTTAAACCACCCACAAATAAGCAGCAACTTGAGTGACCACCCCTATCAACAATCCTATAATTAATTCTTTTTTAGTATGATCACTTACAACCAATCTTGCACTAATGACCAATGCTGTTAAAAGTATAGCCAATAGCACCCATACTGCATTATTCACTGGATAAAAAACACTTACCAAAATCACAGAGGTCGTCAAACCAGCGATACCCATTGCATGCAGGCTTACTTTCATAAAATTATTCACCGTCATACCAATGGCACTTGCCACAAATATGCCTAAGAAAAAGAATTTTAAAGCTATTGGTTGGTCTGTAAAATTTCTACTGAGGTAATACATCCACCAATAAAAAAACATAGTAATCACATAAGGAATAATTCTTTCCTTCTGAGTTCTCAAGAAAATACTATCGCTTAATTTTAATCTCCATAATAAGAATACAGCAAATGCTGGAAAGAACGCTGTTAACCAAGCCACACTAAACAAACGCATCTTTAATTGCCATTCTGTAATACCTACAAATTCAAATGGTAATACTTGCATTAAAAAAAGAAAAAAATAAGTAGGGATAAAAAGTGGATGCAAAACATAAGACAATAAATGTGCAATATATTTGACTACTTTAGGTTGTGGATTTTCCATAGTTGAATTGGCTACCATTCTTTTCTAAGTCTTGCGACTGGTATATTTAAAAGTTCTCTATATTTTGCAACGGTTCTTCTTGCAATATTGTAACCCTTTTCTTGCAATTGATCTGTTAACTCATCATCACTCAGGGGCTTTAGTTTATCTTCCCCTTCAATTAATTCTCTAAGGATTGCTTTCACCTCTTTTGTACTTACTTCTTCGCCGCTATCTGTGGTTAAAGATTCACTAAAGAAATACTTTAATAAATAAGTACCAAATTCTGTTTGCACATACTTGCTGTTGGCCACCCTACTCACCGTGGAAACATCTAGGTTTGTTTTTTCTGCAATGTCTTTTAAAATCATTGGACGAAGCGCTGTAGTATCTCCAGTCAAGAAGAATGCAGACTGATAATCCAAAATTGCATTCATCGTCAATAATAAAGTCTGTTGTCTTTGCAGAATCATCTCAATAAACCATTTAGCTGAATCAATTTTTTGCTTAATAAAAAAGACCGCTTCCTTTTGAGACTTATCTTGTTTCTTTCCGCCCTCATATTCTTTCAACATCAACTTATAATCATCACTTATAACCAATGGAGGTGCGTTGCGGCTATTTAATGTTAATTCTAATTTGCCATTATTAATCAATACTGTAAAGTCTGGAATGATATACATTTCTGCCTCATTGGTATAGCTCGTCTCTGCACCTGGCTTTGGATTCAGTGTTAGAATCTGATGCAATACTTCCTTCATACCAGTTTCATCTAAGTGTAAACTCTTTTGAATTTTATCGTAGTGTTTTCTGGTAAACTCTTCAAAATATTTTTCTAAAATAAGGATCGCAATTTTTCTTGCTTCATCATCGGAGTATAATTTTCCTCTACTATCCGATAAATGGGGCGATTCGCCTTCTCCTTTTCTTCGTAATTGAATTAACAAACATTCTTTCAAGTCTCTTGCCGCAATGCCAACTGGATCAAATGCCTGGACTTGTTTTAATATTTGTTCAATTTCTTTTTCCTCTACCCACATGCTTTGCTTAAATGCCAAGTCGTCTGCTATAGACTGCATGGCTCTTCTTAAATAACCATCGTCATCTAGACTACCTATAATTTGTTCTGCAATTTTAAATGCCCTTTCATCTAATGCGAGCATACTTAATTGATCCATCAATACTTCATGCAAACTCTGTTCCGCTTTAATCGGAATCACTTTGTCGTTATCTAATTCGGGATAAAAATCGTCTCTTGTTTTATAATCTGCTACCTCATCATCATAACTGTATTCACTTAACTCTTCGTTACTCATCTCAAATTCATCTACAGGTACTGCTTCTTCATCATCATGCATGTCCTGCAGCAATTCATCATTCATTTCTTCGGGAGATGTAAAGTCAGACTCGAGTAAGGCAACATCCACTTCTAAAGCTGGATTCTCCTCTAGTTCTTCTTTAATTCTTTGTTCAATCTGCGCACTAGGAATTTGCAACAATTTCATCAATTGGATTTGCTGAGGCGACAATCTTTGTAATTGTCTTTGCTGCATGGATTGTCCTAGTGCCATAACCTTAGCTTATGCTACCACTTTTTGCAATACTGCAAGAAAAGCAGCACCTTTTTCATGCACTTGCTCTTCTGTCCAAACTAAACTAATTGCGGTTGAAATACATTTGCTCATAACTGCATCACTCTTAGAAAAATCAGTGCTTTGTAATGCAATCAATGCGCTTTGTTGTTCCTTAGATAAAGGATATAAACTGGTTGCATTTTTTAAATGATCCCATTTTCTGATATAATGCCAGTTATTTCCGTACCAATAAAAATTACCCGCAAGAATACCGGCCTCTTTGAATGCCGCAATGGCATTTTCCGTATGCTGTTGACTTGGCAAGAACCAAGTTAAAAAACTATGGCTATCTCCTGCTGGATCAGGCACCACTCTAAATTGAATGCCTGGTACTTGCTCTAAATAGGAACGTAAAATTTGGTTGTGCTTTTTTTGAATCGCTAAGAAAGTATCTAACTTTTTGATTTGTGCTAAACCTACCGCCGCATGTAATTCACTAATACGAAAGTTATAGCCCAAAGCAGGATGTAAATCTGCGCCTCTGTCTACTCCTAAATGATCATGTCCATGATCCGTGAATGCATCCGACTTTGTATACACATCTTTATCGTTGGTCATTACTACACCACCTTCACCACATGTAATTGTTTTTACAAAATCAAATGAAAATGTACCAGCGTGACCAATGGTTCCTAAATGCTTTCCTTTATAAGTACCCCCGATACTTTGACAAGCATCTTCTAATAAAATTAAATTATGTTCTTTACAAATAGCCACCAATGCATCCATATCCGCCATGCTTCCGCACATATGTACAGGCATCACACATTTTGTTTTTGGAGTAATGGCCGCTTTGACTGCAGCTGGTGATAAAGTCAAACTTTCATCAATATCCACCAAAACAGGGATGGCACCCATGCTCAAGATGGCTTCGAAACTTGCAACAAAAGTAAACGCAGGCATAATCACCTCGTCTCCGGCGCCTACGCCTAAAGCAGCCATAGCTGTTGTCAAGGCTGCAGTTCCACTAGAAGTAAGTTGTGCATATTGCGAACCAAAAGTCGAGCAAACTGCTGCTTCTAACTCTTTGGATTTCCAAATTCCTTTTCTTGGTCCATCAAATCCGTAGCGCATTAAAATACCTGTCTCTAAGACATCATTTACTTCTTTCTTTTCTTCTGCTCCAAATAATTCAAAACCGGGCATATGCTTGATTTTTAATGATAAACAAAGGTAGTTTAAAAAATGAAAATTGAGGGTTTTTCCGTATTTTGCGTTCCTAAAAAAAGACTAGAACCCATGGAGTATAACAAATTGATTTCCGTTTCAGGCATGTCAGGTTTATTTGAATTATTAACCAGCAAAAGTGATGGCGCAATTGCTAGATCCCTAGAGACAAATGCCACCCAATTCATCAGTTCTAGAGCCTACCAATTCTCTCATTTAGAGAGCATTGAAGTGTTTACTACCAAAGAGAATGTGTTTTTGGCAGAAGTATTTATTGCAATGGGTAAGTCAAAAGAGGCGCTCCCTAATGAAAAAGATGCAAAAGCCACTCAAGCCTACTTTAAGAAAGTATTCCCTAACATGGATTTTGAGCGCGTATATGCTAGCGATATGAAGAAAATGGTGAAGTGGTTTGCACAATTACAACAACATAAAGTGACCCCAACCTTACCAGAACTGGATGAGGAGGACACAGAAGCATAAGAGGCATTTAAAAAAAGGCTTACCAATTTTCGGTAAGCCTTTTTTTATGCTTAAATTGCCCTATATAAATTCGATATGAAAAAAATAGTTTTAGGCGTTTTATTATTGGCAGGATTGGCCACTAGCATTCAGGCACAAAAAATGAGTGAAAAAAAATGGGTTAGAAAACAATTTTCTGCCTTAAACTTGAATGAAAAGATTGGCCAATTGATGGTCATTAGAGCACATAGCAACTGGTCACAAAATAAAATTGACTCAATTTCAAACTTAATTCAACAATACAATGTTGGTGGACTTTGCTTTTTTCAAGGCGGTCCTGTTCGACAAGCATTACAAACCAATGCCTATCAAAGTATTGCTAAAACCCCTTTATTTATTGCGATTGACGCAGAATGGGGATTAGGTATGCGCTTAGATAGTGTTGAGTCTTTCCCAAGACAACTTTCAATGGGTGCATTTGCTTCAAGCAATTCAGTGTACCAAATGGGTGCGGCCATTGCAGCACAATTAAAAAGATTGGGCATTCAAATTAATTATGGTCCAGTAGTTGATGTCAATAATAATCCATCAAATCCTGTAATCAATGATCGTAGTTTTGGTCAGAGTAAAGCACAGGTGATTCAACAAGGGATTGCGTATATGAAAGGCATGCAAGACAATGGTATAATGGCCACTGCCAAACATTTCCCAGGACATGGAGACGTGAATGTGGATTCACATTTTGATTTGCCTGTCATTAATAAGTCAAAAGCAGAGTTGGATAGCCTAGAACTTGTCCCGTTCAAAGCATTGATCGATGCAGGCATTGAATCCATCATGGTGGCACATTTATCGGTTCCTGCAATTGATGATAGACCAAAATACGCCACTTCTATCTCTCCAAATGCAGTGAATGGATTATTGAAAAAAGAGTTGGGTTTTAAAGGTATTAGTGTGACGGATGCGATGGATATGAAGGCAATTGCGAATTACTTCCCTCAAGGAGAGGCCAATGTACAAGCCATTCTTGCAGGAAACGATATGTTATGTTTGCCAGGTGATCTTGGACAATCTATTAAAAAAATTAGAGCGGCTATTAAAGAAAGAAGACTTAAGCGTTCTGATATCAATGCAAGAGTTAAAAAAATATTAACCGCAAAATATAAATACGGTTTAGATATCCCACAACAAATTGATACCAACAATATTATTGCAGACTTGAACCAATCTGTAGGTACCATCAATGCTGAAATGGCGCAACAATCCCTTACATTTTTAAGGGCCACAAATAGTCCAATCTTAAACAATAAGACCGCCTATATTGCCTTTAATGCAAAGGCAGCAAATGTATTTACGACAGCAATTTCAAGTACATATGGTGTAAAAGTTTTCTATACCAATGGTAAAGATGCGAATGAATTGGCAATGATTAATGATAGCTTAAAAGCATATGATCAAGTGATTGTTGGTCTGCATGGATATAGCAGAAGACCTGCAAATCATTTTGAAATACCAGCAGCCACTTTAGAATTCTTAAACCAAAAAGGGCATGAAAATTGGATACATTTAATTTTTGGAAACCCCTATGCTGTTGGAGATTTTAATACAATCAATAATATTTTATTTGCTTTTGAAGATACAAAATACAGTCATGCAGCTGCACAAAAGTGGCTTGAAGGTAAACTACAAGCAAGTGGCACTTTGCCAGTAACGATTAGTCCTGAATTGAAATACGGAACGCTTTCTGAAGCATTATTAAAAAAAAAATTCTAGTAGACTCGATTCTTCCAGCAACTATTGATCAGACTCAGCTTGTAAAAATCGATTCCATTGTTGCAGATGCAATCTTGAAAGGTGCCATACCAGGTTGTCAAGTATTGGTGGCAAAAAACAATCAAATTGTTTTCAATAAAAGCTATGGTACCATTGCTGGAGCTCAAAGTCCAGAAGTTACCAATGCAACCTTATACGACCTTGCTTCTATGACAAAGACAAGTGCAACAACTGTTGCAATTATGAAATTGGTAGAGGAAGGTAAGGTGGACATTGAAAAAACAATTGGCGATTATTTACCTTGGGTAGTTGGGAATGCAAAAGCTAAAATTCGATTAAAGGATTTATTAATTCATGAAGCTGGATTGTACCCATATATTAAGTTTTACGAATCACTTTTAAATCCAGACGGTAGTATCAATTCAAAATGGATAGTACCTGTTCAAGACGCTGACCACCAATTGATGGTTACACCAGGTAAATACCTTGCAAATAATTGGATGGATAGTATTCGAATGAAAATTTTGAATAGCCCTGTGACTACACCAGGTAAATATGTTTACAGTGATAATGATTTTATTTTTTTAGGCAATATTGTAGAACAAGTGACTGGAATGAATCTTCAGGATTATTGTACAAAAACTTTCTACGGACCAATGCAAATGCGCAGTACAGGCTTTTTACCTCTTAATAGAACAAACAAATCCAATATTGCAGCATCAGAATTAGATAATTATTTTAGAAAAGAACTCATTCAGGGATCTGTTCATGACGAAGGTGCTTCCACAATGGGAGGCATCGCAGGGCATGCTGGTTTATTTAGCAATGCAACTGATATCGCAAAATTGTATATGATGCTATTGAATGGTGGGCAATGGGATGGTCAAAATTATTTAAAACCGGCCACCATCAATATGTTTACAAGTTATCAATCTGCCACAAGCAGAAGAGGGCTTGGATTTGATAAAACTGCCAGAGACAATGCCAGTTCAAAAGATCCTTATCCTAGCTTAAGTGCGCCACCTAGCGTGTTTGGTCATACAGGATTTACTGGAACATGTGTTTGGGCCGATCCAGACAATCAACTGTTGTATGTTTTTCTTTCTAACAGGGTCTATCCAACAAGAGACAATAAAGCTTTTAGCTCGCTAAATCTGAGAGCAAAAATTCAAGAACAAATTTATCAAGCGATAAAAAAATAAGATGCAAAAATTAGGTTTTATATTGATTGGACTAATTATTTCAGCAATGCCTTTGCATGCACAATTGCAATTGGGACCTGTTGGCACATGGCGTGCACATTTTTCCAATGAGTCAATTCAACAAGTCATCAAAGGGGATCAGCTATATGTGGTAGCTGCAAATCAAATTATTCAAATTGACGCGAAAAAACAAATAACCTACTTCAACACCACAACTGGTTTACATGACATAGGTATACATAAAATTGCATGGCACCCAATCGAAAATCAACTTGTCATTGCTTATAAAAATAGTCGTGTTGATATAGTACAAGGGGATCAAGTTACCCTAATCGACGATATTCAAATGTCTAATTTATATGCCGACAAAACCATTAACGACCTGATTGTATTCAATAACAGAGCATACCTGTCTTGTAATTTTGGAATCGTTGTCATAGACTTATTAAAAAAAGAAATTAAAGCTACCTATTTTCCAAATAACAATCGTCAAATTGTAAAGGTCTTACAAACCATCATCTATCAGAATAAATTATTTGCTTTAACTGAGAATGGTATCTGGTCCAATTCAGTGGATCAAAATAATATCTGGATGCAAGAAAATACAATGGGCATTACTGGAATACAAAATATGTTTGTATTTAAAAACCAACTCTACTTTAACAACCAACAAAAAATTTATCCCTACCAAAGTAATTTAGCAAGTTATCAAATTACATCAGGTATCATTCAGACAATCACTGTAGACGAAGACCGAATTTTAGCTGGGATAGCCTATCAGAACAATGGTGCTTTGATTCAGTTAAATAACAATCAAAGCAATACAGTCATTATAGATTCTACAATATTAGTCAAACCAGTAGGATTGCTTAAAGACGGTAATACCATTTGGGTAGCTGACTTTGGTAAAGGCCTATATGAAAAAAATGATCAATCAAAGTGGTTTGCACTAGGTGGTCCATTAAACGAAGCTTATGGGAGTAATGCTTTCTCTGAGCACCAGCTACTGATGAGCTATGGCGCTAGTAAAGTTGGGCTATCAAGTTTAAATGAAAAAGGCTGGTCTAATTTTTCACAACTTGAAAATATAAAAATCAATTATGTCGAAGCCGTATCTATAGACCTTAAGGATCAAAGCTGGTGGATAGGTATGGGCAATCAATTAATTCATTATGATCGCAATAAAAAAACAATAGAACAACCGATACCGAATCCGCCCATTGGTAATATTAAATCCATACAGCAAAAATCAGATGGTACTATAGCGATTCTGAAAGAAGGATTTGGGGTTGTTTTAAAAGAAGGGAACCAATGGAATAGTTATCCCATACAAAAAGGCTTTAGCGCCACGAATTTGAAAAAAATTGTCCTTGGCAACAATGACTTAAACTGGATCATTGGACCAAAACAACAAGGTATCTTTTTGTTTCAAAAACAAAATAACCAAGGTATTTGGAGACAATTAAATACCGGTAAAGGTTCAGGGAATTTACCAAGTATGGAAGTCACAGCTATTATTGAGGATAAGGATGGAAGCATTTGGGTTGGAACAGATAATGGGATTGCAATTTTTCAATGTACGAATATCAACGAAGCTTGTGACGCTTATTTACCCATTGTTCAAAGCAATGGATTCAATGGCTATCTTTTTCAAAAAGAAACTATTCATTCTATCAGTATAGATGGCGCGAATCGAAAATGGATTGGTACGAACAATGGCGCATGGTTAATCAGTAAAGACGGCACTGAGGTAATCCAGCATTTTACAACAGAAAATAGTCCGCTTCCAAATAATACCGTTTTATCTATTGGTATCGAGCCAAGCGATGGAGATGTATTTTTCTTTACAAAAAACGAAATCATCAGTTATAAAAGCAATTCCACTGAGCCCTCAACAACTCAATCCGCCATAAAAATTTATCCTAATCCTATTGGACCAAATTACAATGGCCCTATTGTGATTAAAAACTTAGTGAACAATGCCTTAGTAAAAATTACTGATATAAATGGACAACTCATGATGCAAACTAGGTCGCTTGGAGGTCAAGCAATATGGAATGGCAGAGACCAGTATCAGCACAAAGTTGCTTCTGGTATTTATTTGATCTTTGTGCGAGATGATATGGGCAACGAAAAAGCAGTAGGTAAAATACTAATCAGCGCTGGATATTAGTTGGCAGTTAGCTCAAACTGTTTGAACATTTTAAACTTCCAGGTATCACGCTCTCCTCTTATCACTCGATACATCAACTGTCTAATTTTATCGGTTGGCTCTTTAATGGTTGTATCTGCAGGATACACAGGAAACTTTCTAAATAATACACCTTCCACTAACTTGTATTCATCCTTCCCTCTATAGCCCTTACTCATTTCCATGTCATCTAAAATATCTGGAAAGTAAATAGGTGCAATTCTTTCGTTGTCTTGAGAATGAATTGGGAAAATACTTTTTTTACCTGCAGCATCCTCAATAAATATTATCAAGTCAGGAAATCCATCATTGTTTAAATCATCAATTTCCGCACCAGACACCCTAGCCTTCAATTCTATGGATGCTTCTCTTGATTCAGACTTGAACCCTATTGGTCTTATATTCAGTACATTTTTATCTGGTGATCTGTTTAAACAAGAAATTCTATAACCAGCTTTACCAATTTTCATGGTGCTGTCATATTTAGTCCAAACTTGCCCAATCAATTGACCAGAAAAAATGATGCAGCAGAAAAATAAAATAGTACGCATAGTTTTCAATTAATTTATAATAGCAGTGATGCTAATTTCAACATTCACATTTCTTGGCAATGTTTTTACAGCTACTGTCTCGCGTGCAGGAAAATCAGCATTAAAATAACTGCCATACACTTGATTCACTGCAGCAAATAAATCCATACTACTTAAAAAAATACTCGTCTTAACGATATGCTCAAAATTAATATTCGCCTCCTCTAATATAGCTTTGATATTTTCCATCACCTGTTTTGTTTCTGCTTCGATAGAAGACAAAACCAATTCGCCAGTAGCCGGATCAAATGCGATTTGACCGCTTGCAAATAAGAAGCCATTGGCAATCACAGCTTGACTATAAGGGCCAATAGGTGCAGGTACTTTATTGCTTTGGATGATTTGTTTAGACATAAATTGTATTTAGAATTGCAATTTCTAATTTTTTGGGCAAATCCAACCTATTTTTGCACTATAAATTTATTACTTGGCTACATTTTTAATCATAGACACCGCTTTGGAAGAAGCCATTGTGGCATTGGGCAAGGATGGAAAGATCATCGGAGAATTGACCAATAAAGAGTCGCATAGCCATGCAAGCTTTGTTCAAGTTGCTATTGATACTGTTGTAGAGCGTCAACAAATAGTATTGAAGGAATTAGATGCGATCGTAGTGACTTTAGGACCTGGGAGTTATACAGGTTTAAGAGTTGGGCTTGCCACTGCAAAAGGCATAGCCTATGCCTTACAAAAGCCGCTCATTGGATTGTCTACATTAGGCGCTTTAGGAGCTGCAGCTGTTAAGCTTTCGCCAACAACAATTGACCAATCGACCCAAATTTTTTCAATGATAGACGCAAGGAGGATGGAAGTCTTTGGCGCCATCTATGATACATCCAGCAACCCAATAGTTCAAGAACAAGCCATGGTGCTGGATCAGACAAAATGGAATAGTTTAATCAATCGGCCTACTATTTGTATAGGGAACGGCCATCTTAAAACAAAAGATTTTACCTCCACACATGGTGTAACCTATCTAGATGGCAATTATACCAGCCAAGTACTACTTGACTTAGCTATGACAAAATGGACTGCAGGTCAATTTGAGGACTTGGCCTATGTGGGTCCCAATTACCTAAAAGACGTGTACATCCTGCCTAAATAATTGTAACATATTAAAAAATAGTATGTATTAATTATTCATTAACTTTGCACTGTAACACAATTCATAACCCCCAATATGTAATTTGTCATGAATCAATCATTATCCTTGCTGCAATTAGACAATGGCACCACACCATTAAAAGTGGATTTAAACCATAGCAAAAAAGCTGCTATGATTTTAAGAGCGTTGAATCATAAACTTCGTCAACAAATTTTAAAACTAATTGACGAACAACAAAAAATGACGGTCACTGAAATCTATGTAAAACTTAGATTAGAACAATCAGTTGCATCGCAACATTTAGCCATTTTAAGAAGAGCGGGTATTGTTGTTACTGTCCGTGAAGGAAAGTTTATTTTTTATATGGTGGACTACAATCGTCTAGAGCAAGTGAACCAATTTGTAGAACAATTAGTTGGATAATATGGTTTTAAGCTTAGCTCAATTTTTATCCTTATCTAAAGAAGATACGACTCAAATCATTGACACCAGATCGGATGCTGAGTTTTTACAAGGTTTTATTCCAGGATCAATCCACGTTGCATTAGACGAAATCAAAACATTGAATGCGCTTAAAGTAATTGAACAAGATTGTCCAATTATTTTGGTTTGTGATCAAGGCACCGAAGAGATTTTAATTAAACGTTTTGAACTACTAGGTTATACCCAAGTCAAAGGTTATCTAGAAGGTGGTTTTTCAACCTGGTCAGCAGCTGGAGAAAAAATAGATTTAATCATTGAAGTAGAAGTGGATGAGCTCGCCATGGATATACCATTCGACGAATATTTAATGATTTTAGATATTCGTACGGAAGATGTTTACGACAAAGCCCATATCAAAGACTCCATCAATCTTCCTTTAATTGAATTTGGTGACCCAGGTGCAATGTCAGAACTAGACGAACATTTTAATATTTATTTGATAGACGATTTAGGCAAACAGTTATTACTTGCAGCCTCCATACTAAAAAAACAAGGTATCCATAATATTAGAATTGTGCAAGATGGATGGGACGCTGTTGAATTTTTGAAAAATAAATTCACCATTGTTGCTAGCCCAAAGAAGGATGACAATTCTGAAAGTTTTTTAGATAACTAACCCGCTACGTTCAAATTAAAATATGCATTAGTGCAATTATGATTCTACTACTAAATGTCCGTAAGTAGTTGCATCATAAGGATGGCGCCATCTGCGGTGACTCCATAAGTAATTAGCAGGTTCTTTTTTAATCTTATCCTCTAAAGTTTTTACAAATAGCGCCGTTAATTGTCCATCTTTAAAGTAATTAGGAACAGTGGTCATGACTTCATATTGAGAATGATAATGGCCACGCTTAGTGCTATAAAAATGAACAAATACTTGAGCAGTATTATTTAGTTTAGCGCCTTTCTCTGGACCTTTCACAAATGGGGTTAATTGTCCAAAAAATGGAATCCAAAAAGCAGATTTAGGATTGCCTGGATTTTGATCTGCAGCAAGTGCCAATGCATATTTTCCGCCAGTAGCATACTGGTGGAACTGATTTTTAAAGTTTGTAGCGGGAATCAAGATACTTCCATATCTTTTGCGCATATCTAAAATCAAACGATCAAAAAATTGATTACTTAATGGCATATAAACCCCTATAAAAGGATATTTACCATATTTTGCCGCGCCCCAGTTAGCATATTCCCAATTAAAAAAATGTCCCGCCATAATTTGTACATTTTGTCCAGTAGCGTATAAGTCATTCAACACTTCTGCATTGGATGTAAATCGCTTTTTAAAAGTTGCATCCGACATAGAGATTAACTTAATGGTCTCGAAAAATGAGTCTGCAAATTTTTGGTAAAATGCTTTTGCAATTTGATTGCGTTCTTGGATGGTTTTATTTGGGAAAGCGATTACTAAATTATGATGCACTACATCTAGCCTATATTTTATAACGCATCTTAATAAAAAAGCCACCCCATCACTTAGTACGTAGATAACAGGCCAGGGGATCAATGAGATTAAATAAAATAGAGCGTAGAAAATGGAATACATAAAACGATTATTTACTTGGTTCAATCCAAGCATTGTGTTCTTTAAGTAATAAAATCAATTCATCCACAGCCACATTGCTATCAATATTACGTTTCATCACTTCTTTACCTTTGTATAAAGTAATCTTGCCAACGCCACTTCCTACATAACCAAAATCAGCATCTGCCATTTCTCCTGGACCATTCACGATACAGCCCATGATAGCTATTTTCAAGCCTTTTAAATGATTGGTCACTGCTCTAATCTTAGCTGTTGTTTCTTGCAGCTCAAATAAAGTTCTGCCACAACTTGGGCAAGAAATATATTCAGTTTTAGAAATTCTAGTTCTAGTAGCTTGTAAAATTCCGAATGCGGTTGTATTCAATAATTGTTCGATACTTGCATTGTTAAAATAATTACGTCCAGATACATTCGATCCATTCACACTTGCTTCATATGCATCCTTAGTCAATCCCAAGCAAATACCATCTCCAATACCTTCTAATAACAATGCACCCGTTTCTATTGCAAAATGTATTAAGTGTTCATCTGTGGTTTTCCATTGGCTATCTGTCACTAAAATAATAGGCTGGCGTATGTCTAATTGCATCAATTTGATAGCCATTCTTCTCACGGCTTGCATCGAATTGTTACATCGACTGCTCAAACAAAAAACAACAGAGTCATCTTTTGCAATTTGTAACAATAATTCATCTGCAATAGGTGCAAGGTCACTATAACAATCTATTTGTACAAAATTAAGTTGGGGATGTTTTGCATCCAACGCCATATAGGAAGCGGCATCCAAGATTGGATGGTACTTTTCGGTATTATTGGCAAGTGCACAAACAGCAGGATTTGCAATGATACTAAGCGTGCCAGGTAAATTAAAGTCCAATGGAGTATGACCAATAAAAACATAATCTGCGGCTGCATCTGATATCGCCCATTTGTCGGTAGCTGCATCATAGGTGTAGCCAATCGCAACTAAATCGGTTGTTTTGATACTAGACAGATGACTTAGGTCTGCGATCACCACAGGCACTTGTTTGCCTCCAATATTGCGCACTGCTTTTGTTGTACGTCTTGTATATTCAAAAGGACTATAAGGTAACTGTGTCAATTCAGGCACCATTGCGGTATTCGCTTCTGACAAATCATTATATCGTTTAACAAGATCTAAACATACTGGGATTTCTAGTTCTGGATCCTCAGTTAAACTCACTCTGATAGTATCACCAATGCCGTCTTCTAATAGTGTGCCAATTCCAATTGCACTTTTAATTCTTCCGTCTTCTCCATCACCGGCTTCTGTTACACCTAAGTGCAATGGATATAATTCATTGAACTCTTGATGCATCTGTTGAATCAATAATCGATAGGCTTGAACCATTACCTGAGGATTACTTGATTTCATACTCAAAATAATTTGGTGGTAATCCAAACTTCTTGCAATTCTCAAAAATTCCATAGCACTCTCTACCATGCCAATCGCTGTATCACCATATCGACTCATGATACGATCACTTAAAGAGCCATGGTTGGTACCAATGCGCATTGCAGTACCATGTTCTTTACAAATGAGCACGAGGGGTGTAAATTTCTCTCTAATGCGTTCAATTTCTTCCACATATTCTGCGTCCGTATAATCTATTTGTTCAAATTTCTTTTTATCTACATAATTACCTGGATTCACTCTCACTTTTTCTACAATTTTTGCTGCAATTTCTGCTGCATTAGGCGTAAAGTGAATGTCTGCAACCAATGGTGTAGTGTATCCTTTTGAATGAAGGATCGCTTTAATATTGGCTAAATTTTCTGCTTCTTTTTTACTAGGGGCTGTTACACGAACCAATTCTGCACCCGCTTCAATACATCGAATGACTTGAGCTACTGTTGCATCTGTATCCATGGTATCTGTAGTCGTCATCGTTTGAACACGAATTGGATGTCCTCCACCAATCACTAAATTACCCACTTTAACTGGCCTTGTGTGGATGCGTTTATAAGATGTCAATGATTCAGAATAGTATTGCATAAAGCTTTCTTATAATAATGAATAGAGGTTAAATTTAACGAACTCCTTTGAAGAAGCCTTCTTTAACCAATATAGATTTTAATAAATTAACATTTCTGTTCTTAAGGTCCTTCCCATCTGCTGCACTTGTATGCAAGACAAAGAAATAAGGATGTAAGTTTTCTTCGATATACCCAAGCACCCATGCTTGATTGCCAAGAGCAGTATCAGTCGCTACTAAATAACTTAATTGATAATTAGAGTTTTGCTCTTTTAAAATCATTTTTTTAAAAAGCTCTTGGCTGCGTTTTTGAAAAGGCAGGCCTTTAAAATACAATCTTTTGATAAATCCAAGCTGTTCGTCTGCAGTGATCAACAAGGATTCGTCCTTCCAAAAACCATCCATATTTGCACTCACAATCCCTTTGCCATAATGTATAGAATCAATTTCTTGTAAAATATTGGTTCTGCCAATTTGTTGTATTAACTGCTGGTAGTAGTATGAAGAGTCTAGTGATACCCATGAATTGGTATCTGCATTGAGCAGACTTTGATCAAATCCAATTAAAATAGGCAATGCAAAAAATGTATTCAATGGCGCATATCCGCTATCCTTATAGGCAGATAAATTAAATACAGTAAATGCTTCACTACTATTTTCCATTAAGGCAAAACTACCTTTCATACCAGCACTATCAATCTGTTCACCAATTGCTGAACTAATTTTTACATTATTTGGTGTACAAGCAAATGCACTTATACTTAGAAGGATGACTACAAATATCTTTTGCATAATAAAAATTGAAAAGGCTATGAAACAAAATACACTCCACAAGAAGATGTGAAGTGTATTGTATTATAAATGATGTATTACAAATATTATTGTATACCCAATAACTCCACTTCAAAAATCAAAGTAGAACCTGGTCCGATCACTGGTCCAGCAGAACGTTCGCCGTAAGCCAATTCAGAAGGAATGAATAATTTCCATTTACTTCCTACTGTCATTAACTGTAAAGCTTCCTGCCATCCTTTAATTACACCATTCAATGGGAAACTGATTGGCTCGCCTCTGTTTACTGAACTGTCAAATATTTCTCCAGTGATTAAAGTGCCATGGTAATGACATTTAACTGTGTTTTTTAAAGTAGGCTTAGCGGTATCTGTACCAGCAACCATAACTTCATATTGTAAGCCATTGCTTAAACGAACCACACCTGGTCTTTTTGCATTTTCTGCTAAAAATGCAGCGCCTGCTGCACGATTGATAGCGATTTTTTCTGTACTCATTTTATCTTGGTAGTTTTTGATACATATATCTAATAAGCTATCTGGAATTAATGATTTAACATTCACACCAGTAGCCATTCCTTTATTGAACATGGCAACATTGACATCTTGTAAGCCCTGCGATCTTAGACTTTGTCCAATTCTCAAACCTAAAGCATAAGAAGCACTGTCTTTTGCATTCTTAAAAACTACAGTTGTACTTGTAGGTTTAGTTGCCACCGGCTTGGTTGCCACTTTCTTAAGCGCTACAGTAGGCTTCACTGGAGCCAAAGGTTTTGTTTGTGCCCAGCTTGTAACAGTTATTGTAGTTGCTATGGCTAAAAAGATAGATTTTTTCATCTTGAGGATATTCGAATTTAGACCTCAAAAATACATCAGAATCACGTTATATTTTCAAGAAATACTGAATTTTGCACCTTATTTTACACTATTTAACACAAATTTGAAGGAAGTACTAACTTTGTAAAAAATTTCATTATGAATAAATCAATCAAAACAAGCTTAGGCTTGTTGGCAGTTTGTGGTAGTATTTTTTTAATGGCTTGTGGTGGTAATAGTGCACCCACATCGGAGACCACAAGCAGTTCGATGGATAGCACTGTCACTGCAGCTACAGAAGATTCTGTGATCAGCTATGACATCAGCATAGTGGACAACAAAAAAGATCCAACATGTGGTATGCCGGTGACTGCGGGTATTAGCGACACTGCCCATTATGACAATAAAGTAATAGGGTTTTGCGCTGCAGGATGTAAGGAAGAATTCTTAAAGAATCCGAAAGCGAATATAGCAGCCGCAGAAATAAAATAATTCTTGCAGCTTCAAAATTTAAAATGCCCCAATTGAATCATTTGGGGCATTTTTATTTAAATAAGTTCTTGTTAACTAAATAAATAATTGATATCGTCCTTGGTTAGGGACTTTATAAATCCATCTTCGTCAGAGATTAATTCTTTTGCAAGGGATCTTTTTCGATCTTGTAGTTTCAGAATTTTATCTTCCACGGTATCATTACAAATCATTCGATAAGCAAATATATTTTTTGTTTGGCCAATACGGTGTGTTCTGTCAATGGCTTGTTGCTCTACTGCTGGGTTCCACCAAGGATCTACGATATACACATAGTCTGCTGCAGTTAAGTTAAGACCCACACCACCTGCTTTTAAAGAGATCAAGAAAACACGACAATTAGGATCATTTTGGAAACGCTCAATTGCTTTTTCTCTTTCTTGGATCGTACTACTTCCATCAAAATATTCATGGTCAATACCCAATTTTGTTAAGGCTTCTCTGATTAATCCTAGCATGCCCAAAAATTGTGAAAAGACCAAGGCCTTATGCTCACCTATATTTTCTGCAATCTCACGCGTTAATTCTTCCAACTTAACCGACTCGTTTGGATAAGATTCATCTTTGATAATAGCTGGACTGTCACAGATTTGACGCAATTTCATCAAGCCTTGTAGGATCGATAATTGTGCTTTTTGCACACCTTTCTCTTCGACTAGTCCCATTAATTTATCTCTGTAATCATTTCTGTATGCTTCGTAAATTTTACGTTGTGCTGCACCCATTTCACAGTATAAAACCATCTCTTGCTTTTCTGGCAAATCCTTTGCCACCTGCTCTTTGGTTCTTCTTAAAATAAATGGAAAAACAAATTTTCGTAAATGCTCTTTTTGTTCTTTCTCATCAAACTTGTCAATTGGCATCGAAAAATTATGCTTAAAATATTCCACCGAACCCAACATGCCAGGATTCAAGAAATTCATTTGCGCATAAATATCAAAAGTATTGTTCTGCAAAGGTGTACCACTCAAACAAAGTTTGTTGCCCGCATTTAACAAGCATGCTGCTTTAGTTACTTTACTTGTTGGATTTTTAATTGCCTGGCTTTCGTCCAATATCACATAATCAAATTGTACTTCTACAAAATTCTTGATATCACTTCTTAAAGTACCATAAGTCGTAATAATCACTTCCACAGAGCCATCTGTTAATTTAGATTTATTTCTTGTGCCACCATGGTGAATCATAAAACTCAAACTTGGTGTAAATTTCTTCAATTCATTTTGCCAGTTAAATAACAAAGTCGTTGGACAAACCACCAAGGCCAATAACTTGCCTTGTTTTTCCTTTAAATGTTGTAGGAAGGAAAGTGTTTGAATGGTTTTACCCAATCCCATGTCATCTGCCAAGATCCCACCCCAACCTACATCGTGTAAATAATTCAACCATTGGAATCCACTGGTTTGGTAGGGACGTAAAATTGGATCTAAATGCGCTGGAGGTTGCACATCGGCGATGGTATAATGTTCTCTAATTTTTTCAAATTTGCCTTCTAATTGGAAAATCAATTCCTCTTCGTCTCTTTGTTGATACAACTCATCCAAAACAGAGAAATGGTATTTACTCAATTTTAAATTATCTACCTTACCCTCACCTACTTTAAATAACAAAGCATATTTGTTCAACCATTGCTCTGGCAATACACCCAGGCTGCCATCTTTTAATGGGACAAACTGTTGCTTATTCATCAACATCGTCTTGATGTCTTGTATACTTACTTTTTGTTCGCCAAATGAGATTTCTACTTTTGCGTCAAACCAATCCGTGTTGCTACTAATGTATAATCGAGTCGTTGGCTTAGCGGTATTGAATTTAAATTGCTTTAATTGTTCCGTACCAAACAATGGAATTTGTTTTTCCTTTAAAGTATCAATGAATAAAAAGAACCAATTGTTTTTTAATACTTCGGCACCTTTTAAGGCCAATACATTGCCCTCATTGGGTCTTATAAATCCAGAATGGAGTTGTTCAATAATTCCAACCAATTGTCGCTCTGCTGCTAAATCACGCTCAAGAATCATTAGCTTGTCTCCTACTTGTTGAATTACAGATGGACCATCCTCTTTTTGTACCACAATATCTTGGTAGACAAACAAAGGTTCAAAAAATAAATAGTCTCCATTTTCTTTCAATAGAATTTGTAATTGAGGCTTAACACCTTTCACTTTTTCTTGGGTCACATGATCCAATGCAACGTTATAATTCTTAGATAAAGGCAATAATGTTGACTGTAGATAATTAGGCCATTCTTTTGAAGACACTTTTTGATGTCCACTTGGTAAAAATTGTTCTACCCAATGTAGGTCAGTTTTATTTTTCCAATAGAAGAACAGCTGGTCTTGTTGGAATAAAAAATACGACTTGGCATGGTTGTCCACTAAATCAACAGGGCCAGATGGTAATAACACCTGTGCATGCACTGTATAATCTTCCCCTATCTTCTCTACTTTAAAACTTGGTTGAACAGGATAAAAACCCAATTCTGCTTTTACTAAATTGGCTGTGGTGAAATTTTTATTGTGTCCTAGGAAAAAAGTAAATGGGTGCTCTGATAATTCACGCCATAATTTTTCCATTTTTGGATGCAAGTATTCTTGCATTAAATCCTTAGTCTCATCAGGTAAACTAGCTTCGTCTGTGTGCACAATTGTGTCCCAGATACCTTGAAATGGAGAATTCTTATTCAAGTATTTAGCCGTCTCTACCGGTTGTAATTTTCTCACTGATTGCAATAAGGTTTTATCGTCCTCATTCATATCATATGGCGTGACAAATTTTAAAATATCAATCTTTTCTACCTTACTTAAATATTTTGTTTCTGATTCATCTGCCTCGCCTTTTACTATATGGAACGAAACATAGGGATAAGTATGCGCGTCTTCTTGAATGACTAAACCATAACGCTGAATCGTTTTTTCTGCTCCTTTTAAATTGCTGTCATCTGTATCTGATGAGTCTGTCTTTTTATTAGGCACCGTGAATCGATGCAGTTCTATCGGAGCCGCTTTGGTAACAGCTTCGCCGCCATTTACTCGCTGGATACTTGTATCAAGTACTTTTAAAAATGGCTTACTATCATGGTAAGTAAATTCAAATTTATCTTTAAGATCATCTGCAAGGCTGTAGCCATACAAAGCCAATAACTTATTTTTTTCTCTGTCCCAGTTTCTGATAGTCTCAAAATATTCTGCCCCTTTTAATTGAAACAATTGTAATAGTAACATTGTTTTGTGAATGCATAAAGGATAAGCAGTCTCAGATAAGCAATCACATGAAGTATCAAAAAAACGTTCTTCATTTTTTTGAATAATCAAATGATGCGTCTTGCCATCCATATCTATCTCTGCAACCACTTTTTCATTTTCACTTGAAAGAATATGTGGACGAATTGTTTTTAATGTTTGCTCTGCCTGATCAAATGTATCAGAAGAACATAGCATTTTAATCGATTTTAAATCGATGGCTTTTGTTCTAAGTAAAGTATGTGTTGTTTTATAAGAAGCAGCTTGGTATTCCAATTGATTCTTATCCAATAAATCTTGTATGAAAAATAAAGCAGCTGCCTTATGTCTACAAACCTCAGATAAATTATATGGACATCCACACCTTAATGATAAGGTTGCAGCAGAAGTAAAATTTTCAATGGTTACTTTATAATAAGTACTATACCCGTCATCCTTAACGCGACAATGAATGTTGCCAATCATTGGATCGAATTTGATCAATTCGATGTTTTTTAAAGCAAAAATGCGTTTACCACGACGTATCACTTCTTCAGTGCCGTAACTATAAATATGTTTAACAAGATAGGGTAGTGCCATAATTAAAAATGCAAATTACCCTCTCCAAAAAGGGCAATTTGCAAATGTACAACTTCTTGGGCTATTTTAGAGAAAAACTAACTATGGTTTACCAAAGCGCCACTTTTGAAAATAGGTAAAGAAGGGGCAATGTCCTTGGTTACACAATACAACATATCGTCTTCTAAGCCATAGGCAGCCAAACGATGCCAATGGGTCACTGTCTTAATATATTCAGATAAATTAGCCTTGTTTTGATTGTACAGTTGATTGGCCATAAAACTGCTGTCGCAATGTATGGTAAAATGGTCCTTTATTTCCTCAATCACTGCACCCGCAAAAAGCGCATCTTCTATGTTAAAACGGTTTTTCCATCCCGAGCAACCCAAAATAACTGGCGCATTTTGTGCTTTTAAAAATTCCACTACTTTGGTGAAATTTGGAAAAGATCCAGTAATGATTTCTTTTGCCCCTTGATTCAATGCCATATGTAATAACTTAGTGCCATTGGTCGTGGTAATCACTAGTATTTTATTTTCAATAAATGACCTTGGGTATTCAGAAGGAGAATTACCATAGGCTAAACCAGGAATAATTTTTCCATCACGCTCCCCTGCAGTAATCCCACCTGTTTGTTTACCCATCTCGATACAATGCTCTGCAGAATCTACTGGGATAATTTTTGAAGCCCCATTGAATAATGCAGTCGCCATAGTAGAGGTTGCTCTAAAGACATCAATAATCACTACAACACTATCTTTAATTTCATAGAGTTCTAATAAAGACGGTGTAAGAATTGTATGTAAAGTTGGTTTCAATGTATCTTTTGTTTGCATAGGCGGCAAAGATACAAATTGTAACCATTTATTCAGTCTCTTTTGCGCTTTTTTGCTTGCTCAATAAAAGGATTTCATTCAATACAATTTCCGATACTGTTCTTTTTACATCTTGCTTATCCGTGTAAGTATTATTCACCAAACGGCCTTCTATTGCGAGCTCCTGGCCTTTCAGTAAATTTTTTTCGGCATAGTCTGCAAGCTTGGACCATGCAACTAAATTAAACCACTGCGTGTCATCCTGCCACTCCCCTTCTGCATTTTTAAACCCATCATTGACGGCTAAACTTAATTGTGCTAGCTTTTTATTTTCGTCAAATACTTTGATTTCAGGATTGGCACCTAAATGTCCAATCAACTGTACTTTGTTTTTCATTCCTTTCATAACGGTATATTTATTTGATTTCAAAAATGCAACTTAACTACAGATGATTTTTGAGTATTTACCGCATAAAAAAAGGGGGCGAATTGCCCCCTCTATAATAATGATCATTATCAAACTATCCAATGATTCAAATCCCTTTTATTTTATTTAAAAGGAAACTTAACCACTTTTGCTTTCACTAAAGTATTTCTGATATCAATAAAGATATCTGAATCAACTGCAGCATGGGCTGTAGCCACATAGCCCAAGCCAACTGCCTTGCCTAAGCTCGGCGCCTGCGTTCCAGATGTCACCACGCCAATCGCATCTCCTGCAGCGTTTTTAATTACATAATCATGCCTTGGAATACCGCGATCTATCATTTCAAATCCAACTAATTTTTTTGAAACACCAGCTGCTTTTTGAGCTGCTAAATTTTCTGAGTTAGTAAATGCTTTTGTAAATTTTGTAATCCATCCCAGTCCAGCTTCTAATGGACTAGTTGTATCATTGATGTCATTTCCGTATAAACAGAATCCCATTTCTAATCTCAAAGTATCCCTTGCACCTAATCCAATTGGTTTTAAACCAAATGCAGCACCAGCTTCAAATAAAGCATCCCAAACTTTGTTCGCATTGTCATTCACGTCTTCAAAATAAATTTCTACGCCGCCCGATCCTGTATAACCAGTTGCGCTAATCAAAACATTGTCTATGCCCAACAAGTCCCCTTTTACAAAACTATAATAAGGCAGATTCAACACATCCATCTTGGTCATTGTTTGTACAATCTTAGTTGCATTTGGACCTTGTACAGCCAATAGTGCAGTTTTAGCACTAATATTATGCATCTCAACACCCTTGGTGTTATAACTGCTAATCCAGTTCCAATCTTTTTCGATATTGGAGGCATTCACCACCAACATATATACTTTGTTCTTTTCTACACAATACACCAACAAGTCGTCCACGATACCACCTGTGGTATTTGGTAAACAACTATACTGTGCTTTCCCATCTTCTAATACAGATGCATCATTGCTTGTTACACGCTGAATTAAATCCAATGCATTTTCTCCTTTTAACACAAACTCGCCCATATGACTCACATCAAATACACCAGCGCTATTTCTTACAGCGGCATGTTCATCATTGATACCTGTATAACTAATAGGCATATTGTAGCCTGCAAACGGCGCCATTTTCGCACCCAATGCAAGATGCTTATGGGTAAATGGGGTGTTTAGTATTTCGCTCATCTTGAATAAATTTGGACAAAGTTAACTAATAAATACAAACGCCCTTCTAGAAAGAAGGGCGTTTTATCTTCACCAAATCAACAAAAAAAACGTTTTAATAAGTAAAGCGTTGAACCAATAAGTGCAACTCCTCTGCTTTTTTAGCAACAGCAGCCACTTTGTTTAAACCAGATGGCGTCTGAATTGCAATTTGTTGTTTCTTTTTAATATCAGATGGGTTTTGTTTTACCCCATTCTTTTCGGCTTTCTTCTCCTCTAAAGCACGATCAATCTTTTCTAATTCTTGGATTTTTTGTGCCCTCGTTTTTTCTAAATTTTGCTCTAAATCTTCTCTATCTTTTTTCAATTTTTGTAGTTGTTCTTCTATCTCTTCTATTGAATCATCTTGATCATTGTCATCATCAGATGCATCATTGTCAGATTTGATTTTTTCCAAACCATCTGCAGTCATCTTATACTCCACACCTCTATCATAAGAAAAAGATTCACTGTCCCAATTCTCATTCCATTCATCTACCCAAGTATTGTCACCAAATTCGTTGATAGTTTCTGATTGAATTCCACGATGATTTATATTAATCGTAGTTTGAGACCAACCCTTATTGGTAATTTTAAAACGCTTACCAACAGGGACTGCAATGGTCATAATCACATGTTGGTTTCTGAATTTATTTTTATTTGTGATGGCAATGCCTCTATCTAAGAATAAAGTGCTATCCTGTTGCATTACAGAGAAATTAATTTTTTCTGCAAGTAAATTGGCTTCACTAATAGACTTGCCATTGCTCATGGTGACGTACTTCACTTCAAAACTATCTGTCTTTGATTGAACGATTCTTATTTTTAAATTTCTTACGCGCACGGTATCATCATTGTACACTTGGAATGGCTCGATACTAAACCATCTTTGCTCATAGTATTTCATTCTTGGCGTAGCGGTGACCTCTAAATACTCCACAGCTGGATTCACTAATGCAATGCTTTTTTCAATAGGTTGATTGTGTTTAGAAAAACTATTGCCTAAACTACTTATAAAGTAAAATAAACAAACCCAACCAAGTACCCATAAAGCAATAAAGCTAGATCTCACCCAAACATTGGATTGCTTAAACCCGGCAATTTTGCGAATTATAGAAGCAACAATAGCAATCACGGGTACCCAAATGAAAAATAAAATTGTACCTATAAAAGACCAGCTTTGTAATCCATCCTCTAAAATGAATTTCTTCAATGGTAGTAAACCAGTAGTTGCAACTCCAACCCCAAATAAAGCAGCAAGTACTGAAATCGTAATGATGCCAAGGATAAAGTATACAAATGCTTTCATCAAAATAGTAAGGGTTCTTCCAAAATAATAGAAGCATCCTTTTCTTTGATCCAAACCACCTGCGCCAACATTCGTATTATTTGTTGAACTGCCTATAGAACTGCTATTTCCTGTGGAAGATGTTTGTTTTTTGTCATTGCTACTTCCCCAAGATTGAGCTCTTTTGCTAAACCCTTCCATATCTGTCTGAATGGTATTTTTGATACTATTGATATCCACTTTCTCTCCAACCATTTCTAATTTTTCCGCGCTAGTTCTTGCTTCTGGTAATACTAACCACAATACGATGTAAATAAAAATTGCTCCAGGACCAAAAAATGTCAAACCAATGAAGTTAGGAAAGTCTTCGAAATCCCAAAACTGGAATAAATGAAAATGATCCCAATTAAAAGTGGTGACAACAGATGGTATTATAAATAACAATCTTACAATTAATACTTTAATCCCAAAATATTTAGATAACCCCGCACACACACCACCAATGACTTTATGGTCAATATCTCTAAATAATCTTTTACGAATACCTCCTACTTCTTTTTCAGAAGAACTTGGAACTGCAATCCATAATAAAAGATATGCAACAAAAGAAATGCCAAAAAGAAGAAGCCACAGCACACGAACTAGGATTGGATCCAAATTTAAATAATTGGCAATACCAGCACAAACACCACCTAAGACTTTGTTCTGCTCGTCTCGGTACAATCTTTTTTGATAAGTTGGTTCACCAGTGTTTTGAGTATTAGACTGAGGTTGATTAGCTCCAGTGTTTGCATTTGTATTCGCTTCAAAACCTTCCTGCGCTTCAAAATCAGCAGGACGACCAATACTAGTAATGATTAACTCGATGTCTTCCTCTGAAATACAAACTGCGCCTTTTTTAAGACGGTCTTCACATAATTCAGCTACACGACATTCAATGTCATTGATAATTTCGTCTTTGCCTTCTTCTTGTTCAAAATAAGTTCTTAGACTTTCTATATATTGTTTCAAATTTTCATAAGCCATTTCTTCGATAGGAAGTATGCGGCCTTGGAAATTGATATTGATTACTTTTTTCATTGTCATATATTTATTGAGCAGCATCTGCTTGGTGAACAATCGGATTTGCTTTTGAAGTGATAATGGTATCGACCGATGTCGTCATTTCATTCCAAGTTTTTTGTAAGACTTCATAAGCTTCTATTCCAGCTTCTGTCATCACAAAATATTTTCTTGGCGGACCACTGATACTTTCTACCCAACGGTAATTGAGCAAGCCCGCATTTTTTAATCTTGTTAATAGTGGGTACAATGTACCTTCTAGAATATGCAGATTGGCCGCTTTCATTTGCTCAACAATATCACTAGGATAAACCTCCCCTTGTTGAATGATGGACAATATGCAAAACTCCAAAACGCCCTTGCGCATCTGACTTTGTGTGTTTTGAATATCCATAATTTTATTTTATACCACAAAACTAAGGATAATTAAGGTACTATGCATCACATAGTACCAAGTTTTTTAAGGTACTGTAAAAACAAAAACGCTAAATAGCTGATAATCAGTATTTAGCGTTTGAAATAAATTTATAAATCCTGCTCTTTCTAATTTAAATGGATTAAAATAGGGATGAAAATCACCAATTGGCTCATAAATTCCCCTAGTAAACTACTAGTTCATAAAAGTCTTCAGCTTGAAGGTATTGATTGGCCAATGCTTGAAGGTCGGCAGGTTGGATTGCACGTACCGTTTCGATGGTTTTATTGAAATAAGCAATATCCAAATCGTTCAATAAATAAGTCTTCCAACGATTCATAATCTGGAATGGCCCATCTAGATCCCCTAGCAGGGCACCCAACATATAATTTTTAACCAATTTCAACTCGGCCTCATCTATCTTTTCATTTCTCAGTATGGCCATCTCCTTATACACTTCTTCAATCGTTGCACCACAAACATCTTTTCCGGCATCCGTACTAATCATCCATGCACATTCTTGTACATGATTCTGTAAATAACTATGTATGCCGTAAGTGTATCCTTTGTCTTCTCTAATATTGCGCATTAACCTTGATCCAAAAAATCCACCAAATACATTGTTCAATACCTGTGTTCCAGGAAAATCTGGATGGTGTCGATTGGGGAATCTTCTTGCCATTCTAATAGACCCTTGCACCGAACTCGCATCATTGACAATCGAATATTTTTTTGTTGCCGCAGAAATAATTGGATGATTATAAGCAGGCAATGCTTTTTGATTCAATGGCAATGCACCAATGTACTTATTCATTAAGCTTTGCATGTTTTTAGGAAACTTGCCCGCCATGAATATCACAGCTTTACCATGCTTGTAAAAACGATCATAAAACTTTACTAGATCTTCGCGTGTTAGATTTTTAAAGGCAGCCTCTGTAGAATAGGTTCCATAAGGATGTGCAATGCCAAACAAGTATTCGTCAATCAATCTATTGGCAATAAAATCACTCTTCTTTAAATTCAAAGTCAATCTTTGTAATTGATTTTGTTGGTATATTTTTAATTCTTCTTCCGAAAAATTAGACTCTGTGATTAATTCACTCACCACAGGTAATAATGCTTCAAAATGTTTTGAAAGTGTATGTAAATTAATGGTCGCTGTTTCATTGTAACAAGTTCGATTCACATACGCGCCATAAAATTCAAAATGATCGTTTAATTCAAAGGCTGTTTTTTGATGCGTACCATTTTTTAGTAAAAAATTAGTGGCAGCAGCAACCCAGTTTTTTTCTTCATAACAATTACCAGCAAAAAAAACTAAGTCCATCATCATCACTTCCTCTGCACCTCCTTCGTAACTATATACTTCTACCCCATTGTCTAATGTAAAATGCTGGTATGGTTTTAATTGGATATCAAAATCAACGGCATCCTTGATCAACGGCGCTTTTATTCTGTCTAATGCCATGTTTTAATTTTTACTGTAATAATATAAAGTGTTTCTGTTCTGATCTTGGAAGATCGCATTCGCAGTAGCTTGTATCCTTTCTGGTGTAACCGCTTGGTACTTCTCTAATTCTTGATTCATCATATTTGCATCGCCCAATAATTCATAAAAAGCCAAACTATGCGCACGGTTCATGATACTCATGTCCTCAAAACAAATAATACTTTCTGTTTTATTGATTACTTTTTGCACTTCCTTTTGTGGGAGTAATTCATTTTTAATTTTTTCTACTTCTTCTAAGACCGCCTGCTCTGCAACAGCCATGCTCACGCCTTTAACCAATTTACCTTCAATCACCAATAAGCCTGGATCTATTGTGCCAAAATGATAGCAATCTATGGAAGAAAATAATTGTTTTACTTTAATCAATTGCTCATATAATCTAGCAGAGGCACCTCCACCTAATACTTCGGTAATCAAGTCTGTCTCATGGTATCCTGCATCAAATCGGCCACCCATATGCCATGTCATCATCAACATATCCATGGGTACATCTGCATGCACTTCCAATGACCTCTTTTTTTCTTGCACTGGTTCTTGTGGCAAATTTCTATGATAAGGTTCACCTGCTGGAATTGGACCAAACCATTTTTCTGCTAATGCTTTTACTTGCTCAGTCGTTGTGTTTCCAGTCACCACAAGGATTGCATTATTCGGTCTATAAAATTTAAAAAAGAAATCTTTGACGTCTTGTATTTTCGCATTTTCCACATGGGATAATTCAGCACCAATCGTCATCCATCTATACGGATGATTGGTGTATGCTAATGCACGCATTTTATGCCATGCATCTCCATAAGGCTTGTTGATATAGTGCTCCTTAAATTCTTCGCAAACCACTTTTCTTTGCACTTCTAAACTCTTCTCACTAAATGCCAGCGATAACATACGATCGCTCTCTAACCAAAAAGCAGTCTCTATATTTTCGGCAGGTATTTGACAATAATAATTGGTTAAGTCATTGGTAGTATAAGCGTTGTTTTCACCGCCTGCTCTTTGTAATGGTTCATCGTAAACAGGAATATTGACGCTTCCGCCAAACATCAAATGCTCAAAAAGATGCGCGAACCCAGTCTGTGCTGGATTTTCATCTTTGGCGCCAATATTATAAAGTACATTCACCACCGCCATTGGGGTGCTCGTATCTTGGTGTACCAGCACTTTCAATCCATTGGCTAATTGAAATTTTTCAAATTGTATCATAAGGACCACAAAAATAAGCTTAAAACATACAACCATTTGACCTTAAGGTTGTTTAATTAGTAACTTCGCACCATTAATTGAAAACTATGCAATTAGAGCAACTTTATCAGAAAGCACTGAATTTTGAGTACTTAACTAAAGAGGAGGGCATGTTCCTTTTCGAAAACGCTCCATTGGCCGAATTAAGCTATGTAGCAGATACCCTTAGAAAGAAACAAGTACCGCATGGTAAAGTGACTTGGCAGATAGACCGTAATTTGAATACCACCAATGTTTGTATCGCCAATTGCAAATTTTGTAATTTTTACCGCATTCCAGGACATCCAGAATCCTATATCACCGATATGGATACGTATCGCGTAAAGATTAAGGAAACCATTGCTTGGGGAGGAGATCAATTACTACTTCAAGGTGGTCACCATCCAGAACTTGGATTGGATTTTTATGCCAATTTATTTAAACAAATTAAAGCTGAATTTCCAGACATCAAATTACACACACTAGGGCCCCCAGAGATTGCGCATATTGCTAAAATTGGTGGTCATACTCATACGCATGTATTAAAAACTTTGAAAGAAGCTGGTATGAATTCCTTACCTGGTGCGGGCGCAGAGATCTTAGTAGATAGAGTTCGCAAATTAGTGTCTAATGGAAAATGTGGGGCGCAAGAATGGTTGGATGTAATGGCAGCAGCTCATCAATTGGATATCACTTCAAGTGCAACCATGATGTTTGGACACGTAGAAACTTTGGAAGAAAGATTCATCCACTTAATTAAAATCAGAGAAGTTCAAGACATGAAACCTGAAGGTGCTAACGGATTTTTGGCCTTTATTCCTTGGACATTCCAGGACGTAGATACCTTATTGACCAAGATAAGAGGGGTACATAATTTAACCACGACCGAAGAGTATATCCGCATGATTGCGATCAGTCGTATCATGTTGCCTAATATCAAAAATATTCAAGCAAGCTGGTTAACCGTAGGAAAAGCAACCGCACAGGTTTGTTTAGAAGCAGGTGCCAATGACTTTGGTAGCATTATGCTAGAGGAAAATGTGGTAAGTGCTGCAGGCGCGCCTCATAGATTCACCTATAAGAGTATTCAAGAAGCTATTAGAGAAGCTGGATTTGAACCTCAATTAAGGAACCAGCATTACGAATGGCGTGAACTACCTCAGGATATTCAGGAGCAAGTCATTGATTATTAGTAGCAAAAAATAGCCGTTTCCCTGTAACTTTTTACCTTTGCACACGTTTAACCTATCAAACAAGGACTAAACCAAGGCGATGACGGATAAAGCGTACAATGAATGTGTAGATAATTTTGCAGACGGTGTGTATCGATTTATTGTTAAAAATATTCGACATACCGAAGATGCACAGGATATTGTCCAATCCGCTTTCGAAAAATTATGGGTGAATCGCGCGCAAGTCTTACCAGAAAAAGCAAAGTCTTATTTATTTACAGTGGCCTATCATCAAATGATTGATCATATTCGTAAATCAAATAAAATGCCTTTGGTTGATGAAGCATCCATCCCCCATCAACCAATCAATCAAGCACAAACTGAACTCAAAGCGCTATTGATGCGTGCAGTGAACGAATTAAATCCAACTCAAAAGAGCCTTGTTTTATTGAAAGATTATGAAGGGTATAGTTATCAGGAGATAGCCGAAATCATGAACTTATCTGAAAGTCAAGTAAAAGTATATTTACACAGAGCAAGAATTATATTAAAAAACAAATTATCCGCTTACGCGCCAACCGCATCTTAATGCAATTGAACGAATCTACATATGAAACCATTTTCTTGTTGTACATCGACAATGAGTTAAGTCCCAAAGAAAGATTGGAGGTTGAGGCTTTTATTGCAGACAACCCAAGCTATGCATTAGAAATGGAGGCCTTACAAGCAACCGTGCTTAGTTCAGAAAAGATTCAATATCCATTTAAGGAAAATTTAAAAGAGCAAGCAGAAATAAGTTTAGATGGGATGGAAGAAGATTGGGAGGAAGATTTGAATGCAACTTATACAAAAATGTTGAAAGCAGATGTAGAAGCAATTCCTGGATTGTCTACTTCATTTAAAAATAGTCTGAAAAAGGAAACTGCTTCTGAAGCGATCATCGTTAAATCATTTGGATTCAATCAACAAAAATTCACTTATGCAGCTGTTGCAGCATGTTTGATGGTTTTCTTTGGCTACCAGCAATTAACAAACTCCTCGGTAACAGATTCACAAACATCAAATTCAATAGCTACGAATTTTAATAAAGTATTGGTTCCAAATACTTCACCAATCACAACAACAGAGTTAACAGGCTCAAGTAAAACTATTGTCAGTAATTCAAACAAGCAAGCACGCGTAAATAGTATTAACCCCATTAAAAAAACGAGTCAACTAGCAACCACTAAATTGCAAGCAAGCAGCTCTACTAAAACTCAACGCAGTAATTTACTTCAACAGGAATCTGTTGCGATGGCTGAAACTACTCCTGACAATCGCATCCCAGATAACCAAGCGGTGATGAAGGAAATACCAAGAACCTATAACAATCCAATAACCATCAATACTACTGCCTTAACAAAAAATTCAATTGATTCCGAAACGGAGACCGAAGAAGATGGAGCTGCCAGTTACGAAGTTATTGATACTGAAGATCCTAACAGAACCATCTATATCGCCAATTTCGAAATCGATGGTAATAAATTTAGAGGTATTACCAGAAGAGTTTCGGCCTTCCTAAAAAGAAATAAATCAGAAAAAGAAAAATAGATATGAAAAAAACATTTTTACTACTTACAGCATGCATTTTAATGGGTTTTAGCCTTCCAGTGTTGGCACAAAATGATAGTTCAAGAACAAACCCTAGAACTAAATTATTATCAGATAGTATTCAAAGTGATACAATTGCCATTGGGAATATGCTAATTATAAAAAAGAAGGGCGAACAAAATTACAATGACAATAGGTCAAGAGGCACTATTGCTATTGGGAATGTAGTAATTGGTAAATGGTCAAAGGATGAAAACGATTACTATGCCCATCGAAATAGAAAAATAAGGAAGCCTTATGGTACTACTATCAATATCACCAATGGTAAAATATCAAAAGATACTTTCTTGACAGTAAATGAGGACACCGTTAAATTAGGTAGATTAGAAATTATTAAATCACAAGATAGCAACTATAGAAAAGACTGGGTTTCGATGATTGAAGATGGTGACTTTGATAATACCGATATCACTATCAAACGCGCACCTAAAAAATTAAAAAATATCGAAACCAATTGGTGGATACTGGATCTTGGCTTTGCCAATTTTATAGATAAGAGTCCAAATACAATGTGGCTTGCAGCAAATCCAAATGCTTTACCTTATGGCCCAGGACCACTCATGTCCCCTGAAAATTTTAGCTTAAATAATAGAAAATCAACCAATGTGAATATATGGGTAGTGACACAGAAATTAAACCTATACCAACATAAGATTAATTTAAAGTATGGCCTAGGTGTAGAAATGTTCAATTTCAGGTTTGATAAATCAATCAGTTTTAGAGAGGATATTACAAATAATGTAAAATTTGATGTGATTCCTTTTACAAAAAATAAATTATTGGTTAAATATTTAACCGTACCGTTACAAATCAATTTTTCACCCAACCCTCATAACAAAAAAGCATTTTATGCAAGTATGGGTATGAGTGTAGGGTATTTATGGAATGCTAAAAACAAACAGATTAGTGGAGAGCGTGGTAAAGAAAAGTTTCGTGGCAATTTTAATTTAAATGATTGGCGTATCGCGACCATCGGTGAACTTGGAATAGGCTCTTTACGTCTTTATGGGTCATTTGCAAACACTAATTTATTCAACAAAAATCAAAGCTTTATAGACATGCAGCCTTTTGCAGTTGGATTGAGGTTCAGTAAATTTTAAAAACTACATAGATGTCCATTTATAAAAAATGCCCCAAAAATTTGGGGCATTTTTAGTAGCATAAATTATTTATTATATCAATTGCTTCGCACCAAAATAAGGCACCAAAACTTCTGGCAAGTTAATCCCTGTTTCAGTTTGATAGTTCTCTACAATCGCTGCATAAATTCTTGGTAATGCCAATGAGCTACCATTCAACGAATGTGCGAATTGCGTCTTCCCTTCCTGGTCTTTGAATCGGCACTTCATTCTATAGGTTTGGTAATTATTGAAATTGGATACACTACTTACCTCCAACCATTTTTCTTGCGCGGCACTATACACTTCAAAATCATAGGTGATGGCAGCAGCAAAGCCCATATCTCCACCGCATAATCTTAGAATGCGATATTGTAAACCTAAGCTGATTAATAAATTCTCTACATGCGCAACCATCTCATTTAAGGTATCATCACTTTTATCTGGATGTACAATTTGTATGATCTCTACTTTTTCAAATTGGTGTACTCTATTCAATCCTCTTACCTCTTTACCAAAACTTCCTGCTTCTCTTCTAAAACATGGTGAGTAAGCCGTCATCTTGATAGGTAAATCTGTATCTTTTAAAATCGTATCTCTAAACACATTCGTTACAGGTACTTCGGCCGTTGGAATTAAATAAAAATCATCTTCGGTTGCGTGGTACATCTGCCCTTCTTTGTCTGGCAATTGTCCAGTTGCAAAAGCAGAGGCTGCATTTACCATGTACGGCGGAATGTATTCTGTATAGCCTGCTGCAGTATTGAAATCTAAAAAGTATTGTGTGAGTGCTCTTTGAAATTTAGCGCCCTTACCTATATATAAAGGGAAACCACTTCCAGTAATTTTAGCCCCTGTTTCAAAGTCTACTAGATTATATTTTTTAATCAAGTCCCAATGGGCCATCGCAGCTGCTGGTAGTATTGGTGTGCTACCTGCTTCTTTCACTACTTCGTTCTCTTCGGGTGTTTTTCCTTTTGGCACTAAAGGGTGTGGTAAGTTGGGCAACTGCACCACTAAATTTTGAAGTGCTAATTCAACTTCAGCCATTTCAATTTTCAATGGTTCTAATGCTAATTTCCATGCACCCACATTTTGCTTGATCGTTTCAGCTTGCTCTTTCTCTCCCTTCGCCATATGGTTGCCTATCTCTTTGGATGCAGCATTCACCTTAGATTGCAAGTCATCAAAGCTAGCTTGTAAACGCTTTCTTTGATCGTCCATAGCGATCGCTTGGTCTACTAAGTTTACATTTGAAAAATGCTTGATGGCAAGTAGCTCCTTTGCTAATTGGGTATGTTGTCTTAAATAGCTCACCTGTAACATATCGAGAAATTTGGGCAAAGATAATCAAACCATCCTACCAAGTACAGATATCCCCTACCTTTGCACCATAAATTGAATAATTCTATGGCAAGTATAGGGGATGATTTCCAAACAAGGTGGTGGGATTTAGAACGAAAATTGATGGAGAAATTTGGTAAAAAGCCAGACCTAGAGTCGATTCTATTTTTAATAGGCTTACAGGAAACGGGTTTTATCCAAGAAAAAATTAGCAAAGAACAAAAGCAGGACTTAATGCATGTGGCTATTTGTAGCATACTTATGTCTAGTGGTTTTTATATCATAGAAGGCAAGGATGGAGATGGCTGGCCCCATTTTAAACAACTCAAAAACTTACCTGTGATGGATTTAATGGAACAGGAGGTTTTCCTAAAAGACCATGTTTTGCTTTATTTTGATAACAATCAGTTCTAGAACATTGGTTTTTTACCAATTTTTATGAATATTTGCACTAATAAAAAAATAACCTATGCAATTCCCAGCAGACCTACGTTACACTAAAGACCATGAGTGGATTAAATTAGAAGGCAATACCGCTACGATTGGTATCACAGACTTCGCTCAAGGCGAGTTGGGAGATATTGTATTTATAGACATCAACACTGTTGGAAGCACGCTTGCAGCAGAAGCTATATTTGGCACAGTGGAAGCAGTGAAAACAGTAAGTGATTTATTTTTACCTATTGCTGGCACAGTCTTAGAAGTAAATCCTGCTTTATCTGCTCAACCAGAATTAGTAAATACCGATGCATACGGAGAAGGTTGGATGATTAAAATGACTGTAAGCAATCCAGCAGATGTGGATGCATTGCTTACTAGCGAAGCCTATGCGCAGTTGGTACACTAAACCAACAAACATGAAATACTTTATTTGGGTGTTAGCAGAAATTGCACTCGTATTTGTATTACTGAGCCTACCGGGCAGTAGCTTCACAGATCGAACTGGATGGTTGCACATTTTACCGATCGATAAAATAGTGCATGTCGTGCTATTTGGTTCTCTGGCTTGGTCCTTCTATTATTTTTTTGATAAAACAACTATCCAAGCACTTAAATCTGTGCGTGCACAAGCCTGGGCCATGATATTCTGTATTGTATATGGGATTGCAATGGAATACTACCAAAAATGGTATGTACCAAGCAGGGGATTCGAAGTCAAGGATATGATTGCAGATGCTGCAGGGGTCATATTTGCATTGCCGCTATATCAATTATGGAAAAAAAGACAATAATTTGTACTTTTAACTGCAACCTAATACAAGATAACCAATGGGGATAGAACAAGATATTCAACAAGCTAGTTTCAGAAATGAGTTTCAGAAAATGGGCATCAATCTCCTTTTCACTGCCAACTGGCTGAATGAGCAAATTGGTAAAATACTTTCCGAAGAAGGTGTTACACAACAACAATACAATATCTTACGCATATTAAGAGGAAGTGCTACACCCTTGAGTACACTTAAAATAAGAGAGCGTATGTTGGATAAGATGAGTGATACAAGTAGAATTGTTGATAGATTGATTGCAAAAGAATTAGTTGTAAAAAATACTTGCGAAAAAGATAAAAGATTGGTGGATATCACCCTCTCTCCAAAAGGACTTGATTTAGTGGATCAATTGGATAAGTTCAATGATCGCATAGACGCTTTATTAAAAGGAATCAATGCATCCGAAGCAGCCACAATGAATCAAATCCTTGATAAAATAAGATCGGTACATACAGGTTCTTAGAAAAAGCAATTGCCTTATTTTCAAAATCATTAATAGACAGCTTACAACACTATTTTTCAGCTATGAAGAAAATTTTATTTGCGCTTTTATTAGCCATCCCATTTTCAGTATTTGCACAACCCAATTTGTCAGATAAAAATGTTTTTGAATTCAGAGCTGTATGGGTAGCCACCGTAGTTAATATTGACTGGCCAAGTAAAAAAGGACTAAGTAGTCAAATTCAAAAAGCTGAGTTTGAAGCATTGTTGGATATGCATCAAAAAAATGGAATGAACGCTATTATCATGCAAGTAAGGCCATCCGGAGATGCTTTATATCCATCTAACCTAGAGCCTTGGAGTGAATATTTAATGGGTAAACAAGGTGAAGCGCCTAGCCCTTATTATGATCCTTTGAGTTTTATGATTGAAGCCACACATCAACGCGGGATGGAGTTTCATGCATGGATTAATCCTTATAGAGCTGTGTTTGATGTCAATAAATCTAGCATTGCAAACACGCATTTATCTAAGGTCCACCCTGAATGGTTTTTAACCTACGGTGACAAAAAATATTTTAATCCTGGTCTGAAAGAGGTTTGGGAACATACCAATAAAGTGGTCGGTGATTTAGTAGCACGTTATGATATTGATGCAGTGCATATGGATGATTATTTTTATCCTTATAAAATTGTAGGAAAAGAATTTCCAGACGAATCCACCTATCAAAAAAATGCAAGAGGTTTAAACAAGGACGACTGGAGAAGAAGTAACTGTGATACCATTGTGAAACAATTGTCTGCAACCATTCACAAAGTCAAGCCAGGCGTTCAATTTGGCATTAGCCCTTTTGGTGTTTGGAGAAATCAATCTACGGACCCTAGAGGAAGTAAAACAAAAGCAACAACCAACTATGACGATTTATACGCAGATATTTTATTGTGGTTAGAGAAAGATTGGATTGATTATGTGGCACCACAATTGTATTGGGAACAAGGTCATGCATTAGCAGATTACAATGAATTAATTGAATGGTGGAATAGAAATAGTTATGGTAAGAATTTTTATGTGGGTCATGGCATTTATAGAGCAGGAAGTAATGCTGCTTGGAAATCTCCCAATGAGATTCCAAATCAAATTAAAAAAATGAGGTCATTAAAAAATACCCATGGCAGTGCGTATTTTAGTAGTGTTAGTTTTAAAACCAATGCGAATGGATGGAATGATAGTTTACAAAACACCTACTACAATAAGCCTGCTTTAATTGCGCCAATTGAATGGTTGGTTCAAAATAAAATGACAAGTCCTAAGCTTGTTAAGCAGAATGAAAATAGTTATTCCATTATAGATAGTAATCCAACGAATACATTGAAGTATTTTGCATTGATTCAAAAAACCAAAACAGGTTATCAGGTAGCAGCTATCCTACCAAAAGAGACAAAGTCTATACAGTTGAATACATTAGGTATCACCAAGTTGGCATCAGAACCAATTTGGATTGTAGCTGTTGGAAAACAAAATCAATTAAGTAGGTACCAAGTAATCGATTAATTCTCGTAGGTACGCTTTAATGGAAGGTTTTCATTGGCTTTGATAATCAAAGGAACGTGTTCCACAATCGTCATGTCATTATCCAATCCAAAAGCTTTCTGGTCGCTTTGTGCAAAGTTTTTGATATTGAAATATAAGTCCATGATGAAGTCCTCTTTCAATGAGAGTTCATTTTCAATAGAGAAGAAGCTTTCAATAATGACATAGGTAATATCTGCGTGGAAATCTTTTTGTTTTAAAGATTCATACTTGCTATAAATACCCAATTCTTGACACTCATTCAATTCCTGCATCACTTTCTTAAACAAAACATTCACACGTGGCTGAATACGGAAACCTAATTTAAAATCAACACGCATCACCTTATCATCAATTAATTCACGAATGCTATAGGACATGCCATATGGAGAATCCGTACGGTCAATATGAATAAACCAATAAATATCTGCGCGCTTTGGTTTCTTATTTAAAATAGAATCAATAATACGATGCTCGATTTCTCTGTGGTTATTTGCCTTAGTTAAATACACCAAGTGTGTTGCGTATTTTGGTAGATCTTTGTCTGCACTCAAGGTAGCTAGTTGTTCTAAGTAAGTACCTATTTTCACAAAGTCCAAATATCGGTTCGCAATTTTACGCGCACGATGCCAAACCAACATCACCAATATCATGCTTAAAGAAAATACAAAAGTGATATAGCTTTCTTTAATCTTTACAACGTTGGCTACAAAAAACGAAATTTCAACAATACTAAAAATAAAGATGATCAATGCCACAATCGTATGTCCCCATCTTCTTACATTCAATAAATAAAAGTTCATTAATATAGTCGTCATGATCATTGTAATAATGATTGAAAACCCATAGGCTGCTTCCATATGCTCACTCTTTCTAAAAAAGAGACACATCGTAATGCAACCAATCCATAAAATAAAATTCAAACTAGGAATATAGATTTGTCCCTTTTGATCGGTTGGAAATTTAACAGTTACACGTGGCCAAAAATTTAAACTTATAGCTTCATTGATTAAGGTGAATGAGCCGCTGATTAAAGCTTGGCTAGCAATGATTGCAGCTATTGTAGCTACACCAATACCAATCAATAAGAACCAATGTGGCATGATCTCATAAAAAGGATTCAAGCCATCCATTGGTTGCCCAATATGTTGAATCAACCAAGCACCCTGTCCCATATAGTTCATCACAAGTGCTAGCTTAACAAACATCCAACTTACTTGAATATTTTTACGTCCACAATGGCCTAAATCGCTATACAATGCCTCTGCTCCAGTGGTACAAAGAAACACAGCGCCTAGTAACCAAAAGCCTTTAGGATAATTGGTCAACAAATCATAAGCATAATAAGGATTGAAGGATTTCAAAATTTCTGTATGCTCAATCACTTGAAAAAAGCCCAATAAAAAAATCATGGAAAACCATACCACCATAATTGGTCCAAATGCGAAACCAACAATTTTAGTACCAAAACGTTGAAAGAAAAAGATCAAAGAAATAATGCCAATCACAATGCCAACTGTCAAATTATTTCCTGGTACAATAATTTGCTCTAATCCTTTCACGCCACCTAATCCTTCAATAGCAGAAGAAACAGAAATAGGCGGTGTAATCATCCCATCGGCTAATAACATGGCTGCGCCTATAATTGCCGGGATATAGATCCATTTTACATAACGACGAATTAACGCAAACAAAGAGAAGATACCACCTTCTCCACGGTTGTCTGCTCTTAATGTAAGAAACACATACTTAAATGTAGTCTGTAAAGTCAGGGTCCAAAAAACACAGGAGATGGCACCGTATACCAATTGTTCTGTGATGATTTTGTTGTTAATGATAGACTTAAACACATAAAGTGGAGAAGTACCGATATCGCCGTAAATAATACCTAGCGTTACGATTAGACCAGCTGCTGAAAGTTTCTGCTGGTGCCCTGAATTTTGTACCATGGATAAATAATCTAGACACCAAAGTTGATACATTTTCGGTTCTAAAATCAAGAAAAGGAAACTATTTTTAAAAAAAATTTAAAATAGTTTTAAAGGGAAAAGCTATGGCTTGTAAGCTCCCCACTTTTCCTCCACCGCTTTGAAACGAAAATCAAAAATTGCTTGCAGCTGACTTTTGACAAAAAGCACTTGTGCAATATCCCCCAAGAACCCCATTGGGATTTTGTAATGGACAATATCATCCATTTTCACCCCACCCGGTACTGCCTTAAAATGGTGTTGATGGTGCCACATGGTGTAAGGACCAAATCGCTGTTCGTCTACAAAATAAGCGCCTTCTTGCACATGGGTGATTTCGGTCATCCAATACAATGGAATATTCAAAATCGGCTTCACTGTGTATTCAATGATCTGCCCTGGATACATTTTTTCACCATGGAATTTACTAATGATATTGAACCCCATCTTCGCCGGGGTGATTTTAGCCAAATTAGCTGGACTACTAAAGAAATCCCAGGCTTCTGTCAACGAAATTGGGATAAATTGCTCGGTATGGATGGTATAAACTTTAGACATACTTGATTAACAATGGATTTAGCATTTTGTTGTATGAAATCGCTACAAAGCCATTAATTTTAACCCATGATTAGTAAAGCAGAGCAGCAGCTGGCCTTTGAAAAGGTGTATAATAAATTAAACGCGGCACAAAAAAAGGCAGTGGATACCATTGAAGGACCAGTCATGGTCATTGCTGGACCGGGCACAGGCAAAACCCAGATTCTTGGGGCTAGAATTGGAAAAATTTTATTGGAGACAGATACGGCACCAGAAAATATTTTATGCCTTACTTATACGGATGCTGGAGCAATCGCAATGCGCAAAAGATTAATGGATTTTATTGGAACCGCAGCTTATAAAGTAACCATCTCCACCTTCCACGCTTTTTGCAACGACATCATTCAAGACAATTTATCTCTTTTTGAAAAACCAAGTTTGGACCCAATATCTGAATTGGAAAAAATTGCTTTATTAAAAGAACTCATTGACCAATTTGATAAGACCAACCCCTTAAAGCGTTTTAAAGGGGATGTCTATTATGAGATGTCCAACTTAAGTAAGTTGTTTAGCGCCATGAAAAAAGAGGGATGGGATGTGGCATTTTTAACCGAACAGATAGATCAATACATTCAGGACATTCCGTTTAGAGAAGAGTTTGTCTATCAAAGAAAATATAAACAATTTGAAGCAGGAGATCTTAAACAGGGGCTGGTAGATGATGCCATTGAAAAGATGGGTAAGCTAAAAGCAGCTGTGGCGGCATTTGACGAGTACCAAGGACTCATGAAAAAACATGGCCGTTATGATTTTGATGATATGATTAATTGGGTGATTCGTGCTTTCAAAGAAAATAAAAATCTATTAGCGCAATACCAAGAAAGGTTCTTATATATTTTAGTGGATGAATTCCAAGACACAAGCGGTACACAAAACGAGCTCGTTCAATTATTGACCAACTATTGGGATCAACCGAATTTATTTGTAGTGGGTGATGATGACCAAAGTATTTTTAGATTCCAGGGTGCCAATGTCGAAAATATGTTGCACTTTCAAACGCAATATAAGGATGATATTGTCAATATTGTTTTAGAACAAAACTACCGATCCACCCAGCCTATCTTAGATGCCTCTACACAGGTGATCAATCAAAATCAGGAAAGGTTGATCAATAAAATTGGTGGCTTATCAAAAAATTTAATTGCTGCCCTTCCCGAAAATCAGTCCATTGACATTGCACCATCCATCTTTCAGTACAATGATCCACAAGAAGAGATGATGGACATTACCGAAAAAATTGCACAATTAATCAATACTGGAACGGAGCCCAAAGAGATTGCAGTATTGTATAAAGAACATAAATACGGTACTGAAATTGCGCATTTTTTACAGCAAAAAAATATTCCTATTTACAGCAGGAGAACTGCCAACCTTTTTGATCAAATACTGATTCAGCAGATCTTAAAAATACTAGACTATTTAGCTTGTGAGTGGGATCAACCCAATGAAGGTGCTAATTTATTATTTGAAATACTCCATTTCAAATGGTGGGGAATATCCCCTATCACCATTGCTACGCTTACGGTGGAGGCCAATCAATTAAAATTTAATCATAAAGAAAATAGTTTTAGAAAAGTCTTAATAGATAAAACACAAGAGGTACAAACAGATTTATTTTCAACAGGTGGATTAGAGCAAGTGGCCAAAGCAGTTAAAGTATTAGAGGATTTAATTGGACAAATTCCCAATGTGACTTTGGTGAATTTGATTGAACAGATTTTACAAAAGACAGGCATCATACAAGCCGTTTTAAATAGTGATGATAAAGCAGCAGAATTAGATATGGTGACTTCGTTTTTTGACTTTATCAAAGAAGAAACGCATCGCAAGCCTAGTTTAGATTTGAAGACTTTAGTTGATATCTTTCGTTTAATGAAACGCGAAGACATCCGCCTACCATTGCCTATTACCTTGGGTTCAGATGCTGGTGTGAATTTGTTAACCACACATAGTAGTAAGGGCCTTGAATTCACCCATGTATTTTTAGCAGGCACCAATGCGGCTTATTGGGAGAAAAAAAGAACGACTGCTGCTGCAGGTTATAAGCTCCCAGATACAGTATTGAGTACCTTAGAAAGAGCAGATGATAAAGAAGAATTAAGAAGATTATTTTATGTAGCTATTACAAGAGCTAAAAAACATTTAACTATTTCATACAGCAAGTACAAGGCGGATGGTAAAGAACTTGAGCCGAGTCAATTTCTAATTGAACTAGTGCAGGGCAATGATGGGATGATACAATCGCAAGAATTAGATGCATCCGTTAAATTGCAATATAAATTGCTCAGACTTGAAACCACATTGAAGCCAAGCATTGCACAATTAGAAGCCGATTTTATCCAACCAAAATTGGATAAGTTTTCCATGAATGTCACTGCATTGAATAATTACTTAAACTGTCCTTTACGTTTTTACTACAACAGTTTAATTCGTGTGCCTTCTGGAAAATCAGAAGCGACTACATTTGGTTCTGCAATACACGATGCACTGAATAAACTATTTGAAAAAATGCAAAAAGCAGGAAACGTATTTCCTGATAAACAAACCCTTGTAGAAGATTTTGAATTCTACATGAAAAGGCATCGAGAAGCATTTACGCAACAGGAATTTAAAGATCGACTAGATCTTGGAGGTACAGTCTTAGTGAACTATTATGATTTTTATGTGCAGCAATGGAATAAAATTGTCGCAACCGAATATAGAATCACCAATATAGTAGTCAATGATATTCCATTGAAAGGAGCGATAGATAAAATTGAATTCAATGGCAAAGAAGTTGTTGTGATTGACTACAAGACGGGTAATATTGACAATGCAAGAGAGCAGTTAAAGGGACCAAATGAAAAGAATCCAAATGGCGGAGATTACTGGAGACAGGCCGTGTTCTATAAAATACTCTTAAGGCATCATCCTAAAAATTGGCAGGTCACTAGTGCAGAATTTGATTTTGTGGAGCCCAATAAGAAAAAAACTTTTGAAAAGATTGCCATTGAGATGACAGAAGCAGACATTACCACCGTTCAGCAGCAAATAAAAATGGTTTGGGATAAAATCCAACAAAAAGATTTTTATACCGGTTGCGGTAAGGAAGATTGTCATTGGTGCAATTTTGTAAAAAACAATGAACTAGCCGTCGCATTACATGCCCTAGAGGAGGAAATTTAACTAAGTTTGCATACTATGACTCGATTCAGATTGATTCCAGCTACTCTAATCATTTGTTTGACTGCTATGGCACTCATGCAAATAGGGGGCTGTGCCAATATTGTACCCCCTTCTGGAGGACCAAGAGATAGTATCCCACCTTATGCAGTATATGCCAAACCAAAAGACTCAAGCACAGGGATTGCACCCAAGGAAATTTTAATCAGTTTTAACGAATACATTACGACCAATGCATTGCAAGAACAATTAATTGTGTCTCCTAATGTAAAGAACAATCCTTTGATAGATCAAAGGTTAAATATGGTGCGTATTCGCTTATCGGATAGTTTAAATGCAAACACCACCTATAGTTTTCAATTTGGAAATGCATTAAGGGATGTAAATGAAGGCAATATTGCAAAGAATTATACCTATGTATTTAGTACAGGAGATAAGATAGACACAGGCAAACTTTATGGTAAAGTTCAACTTGCAGAAAGCGGCTTAGTAGACAGTAGTTTAATTGCAGTCTTGCATCCTATTGAAAATGATTCTGCTATCTTTAAAGACAAGCCCAATTATTATTCGAGGATCAATGGACAGGGTGTATTTGAATTTAAATTTTTACCTGAAAGAAATTTTAATATCTATATTGTTCCAAATGATTATACCAAGCGATATGATGATTCAACGAAATTGTTTGCATTCCTAAATAGCGCTGTACATCCAGCTAAAAACAAGGATAGCATTCAGTTATATGCATTTGAAGCTAGTCCAAAAAAAGAAAAAAAAATAGCCACTGCGATAGGTTCAAAAAATACTAAAAAACAATCTCCCCTTTTAAAATATAGTAGCAATTTAGAAGGTCAAGAAAAAGATTTTTTAAGCCCATTGACATTGAATTTCGAAACATTGATTCACCTAAATGACAGCTTTAAAATTGGCATTACCGATACCAATTTAGTGCAACAAGAAGGTGTAAAGGTATTGGTCAATGCACAAAATAAACAACAAGTAACAATAGATTTTCCTTGGGAAGCTGAGACAGATTACAAGTTAGTCCTACCACAAAAATCGATACAAGATAGCCTTTCTAATTTTTTAGTAAAAGCAGATACCCTAAGATTTAAAACGAAACCTGAATCAAGTTATGGAACTGCAATTTTAAGGATCAATGGTTTCCAACAATTTGAGCAACCTGTTTTATTGTTGATACAGGAACAGAAAGTCAAATTCAGCTACCCAATCACGCAAAACGTATTACGCATTCCATTGTTACCACCTGGAGATTATCATTTAAAATTATTGATGGACGCCAATCAAAATGGGCGCTGGGATACAGGTAAATTCATGGGTAAAAAACTGCAACCAGAACTAGTGCGCAACCTGAATTTAATTTTAAATATCAGGTCTAATTGGGATAATGAAATGAACCTCATTTTAAAACCCTAATTTTATATTTTACAATTGTATGCAACTACCCTCTTCCTTACTTGAAAACGCTGTAGCAGAATTTTCCAAACTTCCGGGTATTGGCAAAAAAACAGCATTGCGTTTGGTATTGCATTTATTGAAACAAGATGCATCAAGCACTACCCAATTTAGTGAGGCCTTAAATAGAATGCGCAAGGAAATTCAATTTTGTAAAACCTGCTTCAATATCAGTGATGGACCTACCTGCTCTATCTGTGCGAATACATCCAGGTCTAAAGAAACCATTTGTGTAGTGGAAAATATTAGAGACGTGATTGCGATTGAAAATACAAGTCAGTACCATGGTACTTATCATGTATTGGGCGGCATTATATCTCCTTTGGACGGCATTGGTCCAGAACAATTAACTATTGAACCTTTGATGGAACGCATCCGAAAAGATGCAGTGACAGAATTAATTTTTGCTTTAAATCCAACCATACAAGGCGATACCACCATTTATTATATCCAAAAGAAAATGACTGGCAATGCATGCAAAGTCACCACCATTGCAAGAGGGATTGCTTTTGGGGGCGAATTAGAATATGCAGACGAAATGACCTTAGGAAAAAGTATCTCGAACCGTCAACCCATCCAACAATACATCAAGTAAATTGTTATTTTAGGGGGAACCCCTATTTTCAAATAGACATTTGACCCATATTGATAATACAATTTGGCAAAATAAAGGATAAACACTAATTTTAATGTTCAAACATTGATTTATGAACCTAAGAATAATCACCCTACTTATAGCAAGTCTTGCATTTGTACAAGTTCAAGCACAAAAAATTTATAGTACAAAAACTGCTAAAGTTAGATTCATCGCAGAAGATGATAAAGACATTGACGCCACTAACACAAAAGCTGTGAGTCGCTTAGAAACCAATGGCAACTTAAGTTTTATCATGCTCATGAAAGATTTTAGTTTTGAGATGGACCTAATGCAAAAGCATTTTAATGAGGAATATGTGGAGTCAGATAAATTTCCTCGTGGCATATTCAATGGTCAAATTACCAATATCAAATCTGTCAATTTCGCGAAGGACGGCAGCTACCCAATCATTGTAAATGGCAATATGCAAGTGCATGGTGTCAATAAAGCAATACAAACCAATGGGGTGATTGTCATATCTAAAGGCTTGCCCAAAGCGAGCGCTAAGTTTACAGTAAGCTTAAAAGATTTTGGTATCGGTGGCGTCTTAATTAAGATGGTTGCCGATAAAGTAGATGTGGAAGTGGTTGCGAATTATCAATAACCATTGGTAATATTTTGCCATCAGTTGATTCTGTGCTATCTTCGCAGCGCAACAGCAGGAGGATTTGTTTATTGTTCACCCTGCCATCCGAAAGGAGAAAAGAACTAATAAACGATACCCTTATCGCCCCCCTACCTCTTTTCCTATTGGATGCTGCATAAAAATTTAATGTAGTATTATGTCAATTAAGGAAGCTTTACAAGAAAGAATTTTAGTGATTGATGGTGCCATGGGTACCATGGTTCAACGTCATAAATTAACGGAAGAAGATTTTCGTGGAACAAGATTTGCCAATTGGCATACCGATGTAAAAGGCAATAACGACCTTTTATGTATTACACAACCAGCCATCATTACTGGCATTCATTTACAATATTTAGAAGCAGGCGCAGACATTATTGAAACCAATACTTTCAGTAGTACCTCTATCGCGATGGCGGATTATGACATGCAGGAACTGGCATATGAATTGAATGTGGCAGCAGCAAAATGTGTTCGTGATGCAATTGATCAATACAAAGCAAAAAATCCTAATAGCACCGAAAAATATATTGCAGGTGCAATTGGACCTTTAAATAAAACATTAAGTCTTTCCCCCGACGTAAACAATCCAGGTTTCCGCGCAGTGACTTTTGACGAAGTCGTTGTGGCATATACAGAACAGATTCGTGGTCTTGTAGATGGAGGTGTAGATGTTATATTGGTTGAAACTATTTTTGATACGCTGAATGCTAAAGCAGCCATCTTTGCAATCAAAGAATACTTTAGAAAGATAGGAAAACCAGAATTGCCGATCATGATTAGCGGTACCATCACAGATGCATCTGGTAGAACTTTAAGCGGTCAAACATTAGAAGCATTTTATACTTCTGTGGCACATGCTAAACCATTGAGCGTTGGATTAAATTGTGCATTAGGTGCACAAGAAATGCGCGCACATATTGAGGAACTTTCTCAAATCGCAACTTGTTATACATCGGCCTATCCCAATGCTGGCTTACCTAATGCGATGGGTGAATACGATGAAGCACCGCATCAAACAGCACATTTTATTGAAGAATGGGCCAAAAATAAATTTGTAAATATTGTAGGCGGATGTTGTGGCACCACCCCCGACCATATCAAACATATGGCAGATAATGTGCGCAACATGCAACCAAGAAATTTACCTATTGTAGACAAAACTATTTAAGATTATGAGCGAATTACCTATACATATCAAACCCTATTTAAGATTAGCTGGATTAGAACCTTTAGTGATTCGTCCTGAAACAAATTTTGTGAATGTTGGTGAAAGAACCAATGTGACAGGCTCTAAAAAATTTGCAAGACTCATTAAAGAAAATAAATTCGAAGAAGCTTTATCTGTTGCACGTCAACAGGTAGAAAATGGTGCACAGATACTTGATATCAATATGGACGATGCCTTACTTGAAGGCGTAAAAGCAATGACGACTTATTTGAATTTATTGCAGAGCGAACCGGATATTGCAAAAATCCCTATCATGATTGATAGCTCAAAATTTGAGATCATCGAAGCTGGATTAAAATGTGTACAAGGAAAATGTATCGTGAACTCTATTTCGATGAAAGAGGGGGAAGCAAAGTTCATAGAACAAGCGCATATTTGTAAAGCCTATGGTGCTGCAGTCATTGTAATGGCATTTGATGAAGTTGGACAGGCAGATACTAAAGCAAGAAAAGTAGAGATTTGTACACGTGCTTATAAAATTTTAGTTGAACAAGTTGGATTCGACCCACAAGACATCATTTTTGATCCAAACATTTTCGCAGTTGCAACAGGCATCGAAGAGCATAACAATTATGCAGTAGATTTTATAGAAGCAACAAGAGAGATAAAAGCCTTAATGCCTTTGGCAAAAGTAAGTGGTGGCGTGTCGAATGTATCTTTTTCATTTAGAGGTAACGATGCAGTTAGAGAAGCCATTCATGCAGTGTTTTTATACCATGCGGTAAATGCAGGAATGGATATGGGTATTGTGAATGCTGGTCAATTAATTGTGTATGATGAGATTGAACCTGAATTAAAACAACTTTGTGAGGATGTAATTTTGAATCAAAACAATGATGATAACCAGGCGACTGAAGCATTGATTCAATATGCAGATGCCTTGAAAGCAAAAGGAGAAGACGCAGGACAAGTGGCAGAAGCCAATAGTAAAAAATTAGCATGGAGATCGGGCACTGTTGAGGAAAGACTAGCACATTCATTGATCAATGGTATTACGGATTTCATTGAAGCAGATACAGAAGAAGCAAGACTTCAATACAGTGCACCATTGGAAGTGATTGAAGGACCTTTGATGGCCGGCATGAATCAAGTAGGTGATTTATTTGGCGCAGGTAAAATGTTTTTACCGCAGGTAGTGAAAAGTGCAAGGGTGATGAAAAAGAGTGTTGCCGTGTTGACACCATTTATTGAAGCGGAAAAAGAAAGAATAAAAAATGCCTCTGCAAATCCAAATGGTCAAACAAAAGGACCAGCTAAAATTTTGCTAGCCACAGTAAAAGGCGATGTGCATGATATTGGTAAAAATATTGTGGGTGTGGTATTGGGCTGTAATGGATACGAAATTATTGATATTGGTGTAATGGTGCCTGCAGATAAAATTCTTGCAGAAGCAGAAAAGCATCAAGTAGATATCATCGGATTAAGTGGATTGATCACGCCTTCATTAGACGAGATGGTTTACATCGCAAAAGAAATGAAACGTCGTGGCATGACCATTCCGTTGATGATTGGAGGCGCGACGACTTCTAGAATGCATACTGCAGTTAAAATTGCACCAGAATACAATGATGGGGTAATACATGTATTGGATGCATCAAGAAGTGTGACTGTTGCTGGATCCTTGTTGAACAAAGAAACTAAGAAGCCATTCCTAGCAGAATTAGAACAAGCATACACCCAATTAAAGACAGACTTTGACAATAAAAAAACAGTCAAGCAAAGCATCCCCTATGCTACAGCATTAGAAAATAAAGTAGCGATTGATTGGAGTGAATTTAATGTAACTGCACCAAGTTTCACAGGAAACAAAGCCATTGAAATAACAGATCTTTCTGTACTAGTAGACTATATAGATTGGAAACCATTCTTTATTGCATGGGAATTACATGGAAATTACCCAGCCATTTTAACAGATGAAGTTGTTGGTGAAGTAGCAAGTAAATTATACCAAGACGCACAGGCTTTATTAAAAAAGATCATTGCAGAAAATTGGTTAACTGCAAAAGCAGCAATCGGTTTTTGGCCAGCAAAATCAAATGGCGATGATGTGACTGTTACGGACGGTTCAACAAATATTGATTTGCATTTCCTAAGACAACAAGCAAAGAAAGCAGCAGGTCAACCAAATTTCTCTTTGGCTGATTTCATTTGTCCTGCATCAGAAAACAAAGCAGATTATATTGGAGCATTTGCGGTGACCATTCATGGTATCGAAAAACATATAAAAGCATTTGAGGAAAATTTAGACGACTACAATAAAATAATCTTACAAGCATTAGCAGATCGTTTTGCAGAAGCATTTGCAGAGTATTTACATGCTAAAACAAGAAAGGAATTCTGGGGCTATGCAAAAGACGAGCAATTAGACAACGAGGCATTGATTCAAGAAAATTATGTGGGTATTCGTCCTGCACCAGGTTATCCTGCATGTCCAGACCATACAGAAAAATATACCTTATTTAATTTATTGAATGCAGAACAACATACTGGCATTAGTTTGACAGAAAGTTTAGCCATGTATCCAGCATCAAGTGTATGTGGATGGTACTTTGCACATCCTCAAAGTCAATATTTTGGATTAGGTAAAATTCAGCAAGACCAAGTCGTTGACTATGCGAAAAGAAAAAATCAATCTTTAGAGTATATCACTAAATGGTTACAACCTGTAATTGATTAGCCCTTTTCAAACAACCACCAGAATTTTTTTCTTGGTGTAACCACATAACTTGAAACGTATTTACGAATATGTTCAATGGCTTCGTCACAGTCATCGGTTAATAAAATAAAGTCTTTGTCTTCTGGAGAAATAGTACCTGCTGCAATCATATGTTCCATCCATTGCATGAAAGGTTCGTGGTAGTCTTTACCCATCACCACAATTGGAAAATTTTTGATGATTTTAGTTTGTACCAATGTAAGGGTCTCAAAAAATTCATCTTGTGTGCCAAAGCCACCAGGCATGATCACAAAAGCATAGGAATACTTGACCAATAAAACTTTTCTGATAAAGAAGAAGCTAAAAGTGATGGACTTATGTACATACGGATTAGGAGATTGTTCAAAAGGCAATTTAATATTACAACCAATAGACTGCCCGCCAATTTCATACGCACCTCTATTGGCGGCTTCCATAATGCCCGGACCACCACCAGTCATGGTAACAAAACCTAATTCAGCAATTTTTTGACCCATTTTTCTGGCTTGTTCATAATAAGGATGACCCTCTTTAAATCGGGCAGATCCAAATACGGTGATGCATGGGCCAACAAAATTAAGCGTTCTAAACCCTTTTATAAATTCAAAGAATATTTGAATAGCAAATTTAAACTCCTTTAACCTTGGCCGAGGACCGTCTAATTCAACCAATTTTTGCGCGGGAATTATCTTTTTATCAGGTATGGACTGGTCATTTGTTTGCATATGCTTTGATCACCATTAATGGCAATGAAGTTAGAATAAAATAAGTATTAAACGTCTAAATCAACTAAATTTGACTACCCAATTTGAAACTTCCAAATGAAAAAAAGCTTTTACTTTTTAAGTTTACTCTTTACGCAATGTATTTGTATCGCTACAATTGGACAATCAAACCAAGTTACATTCGAACAAGTCCAAATGTATTCTAGTATTCAACCAGAAGGAAAATATTGGCATCCTACTTCAACTCAAGTGCAAGCATTTGCTAGCCTATTGGATACGGCACTTTTTAATCCATTACAACTTCGAAGAGATACAAGTTTTATAACTAAAATAAAAATTTTAAATAAGCCAAATCAAATTGGCAAGATCGTAATTGATTGGAATCAAAGCCAATCCTCGGATTTTCATGCTTATTTAGAAATTTATGAATTGCAACCAGAACAAACATTTAGCAATTCAATGGTGAATGTTATCATTCCAAAAAAAGATAGCATTCAATCCACCTGGTTTTTAACCTGTACTATTTTAGATGCAACTAAAAAGCCTGTCTTTCAAAAAACTATTTTAATTGGTATGATTCCAATTGCCACTCAAGGTATTGGCTACCCAATGAATCTACCGGTTTCTCCTCCAAAAAGTTTATTCAAAGCCATTCAATCTGGCATCAGTTATTTTGATAAAGATGGGGAAGAATTGGCTTACATTGAAGCAAAAGTACCAATTAGTTATGCCTCTGATAATTTCATCATGCCTTTATTACAAGCTAAGCCAAGAATTTCGGTAGATACTAGTAAAGACTTTTTTCAGTTTATACAAAATAATTCAAGGGTAGTGCTTAGAACGCCCACTGCGATGATGCAGAAAATAGATACAAAAGATAAA
>JACCDV010289180.1_pt1 | contig 55325 bp, 48 predicted proteins | sample 7446131 | NCBI WGS metagenome assembly JACCDV01 (sample SAMN15323448, study PRJNA562643) | freshwater metagenome | isolation source: river surface water | place: USA:Blue River Watershed | collected 2017-08-17
CAAATGGTCGTAGATAGAGGTAATTGTTTTGCCTTTTAATGGAGGCAAAATCTCAAAGGAGACCAAAGTGTCTTTTGCTTTGGCTAAATGTTCGGTAACGTGCATAGAATGCAAAAATACTTAATATTATTTGACTAGGTTCAAATAGGCTTTTTTACCCTTATTTTTGTAGAAACATAAACTGTGATACTTACTATACATACCGATAAGCTGATTAAACAATACAAAGGTCGTAAGGTCGTTGATCAGGTAAGTGTTTCGGTAAAGCAAGGTGAAATCGTGGGTTTACTTGGGCCAAATGGAGCAGGAAAAACAACCACTTTTTATATGGTAGTAGGATTAATTGCACCGGATGAAGGGCGTGTATTTTTAAACGAGCAGGATATCACCCACTTGCCCATGTACAAACGCGCACAGATGGGACTTGGTTATCTTCCTCAAGAAGCTAGTGTTTTCAGAAAACTTTCTGTGGCAGATAATATCATGGCTATTTTAGAAATGACTAAGTTGACAAAGGGTGAGCGATTGCATAAAATGGAAACGCTTTTAGACGAGTTTAATTTACAGAAAGTAAGAAATAATAACGGAGATAGTTTAAGTGGTGGCGAGCGCAGAAGGACAGAGATTGCAAGGGCTTTGGCAGTAGATCCTAAATTTATTTTATTAGACGAACCCTTTGCTGGCGTGGATCCTATCGCAGTAGAAGATATTCAATCGGTCGTAGCAAGATTAAAATTAAAAGACATTGGTATTTTAATTACAGATCATAATGTAAATGAAACCTTGTCTATTTGTGATCGTGCTTATTTATTGATTGAAGGAAAGATATTTAAACACGGTACGGCCGAAGAATTAGCAGAAGACGAACAAGTAAGAAGGTTATACCTAGGGACCAATTTTGAGTTGAAACGAAAAGATTGGATCATCGAAATGGGACAAAAATAACCTATGAAGATTTTTAGCCCCGCATTATCAAGGTTAGCAAGGTTGCGTTACTGGCAAATCGAACACTGGGTGAAGGATCCAATTGCTGCACAACGTGAAGTTTTACAAGACCTTATTACACATGGTCAATATACCCATATTGGAAGAAAGTACCAGTTTAGTTCCCTTTTCAACATTAGAAATTTCAAGGAAAGGGTTCCTATTCACGAATACGAGGACCTAAAACCTTATATTGATGAGATCATGCAAGGCGGAGCAGATGTGTTATGGAACACACCTGTAGAATGGTTTGCAAAAAGCAGTGGCACAACAAGTGATAAGAGTAAATTCATTCCACTAAGCAAAGAAAGTATCGAGGACAATCATTTTCAAGGATCAAAAGATGTCCTAACTATTTATTACCACGCTTTTCCGGACAGCGATTTATTAACAGGAAAAGGATTGGTAATTGGAGGCAGTCATCAAGTGCACCCAATTCAAGAAGGTATTCAGTATGGAGATTTAAGTGCGGTATTATTACAGAATGCCCCGATATGGTCGGGTTTAATTCGTGTACCAGAACTATCAATTGCTTTGATGGATGAATGGGAGTCTAAAATAGAAATGCTTGCACAAAGCACCATTCAAGAACCCGTAACATCTATTGCAGGTGTGCCCACTTGGACGTTAGTACTATTAAAAAGAATATTAGAAATAACTGGAAAGCAAAACATTAAAGAGGTTTGGCCCAATTTTGAATTATATATTCACGGAGGCGTTTCTTTTACACCTTATAAAGAACAGTTTAAAAAAATAATTGGAGGAGATTGTAATTATATAGAGATCTACAATGCTAGTGAAGGTTTCTTTGCTGCACAAGATCGGCCAGAAGAGGAGGGCATGTTGCTTTTCTTAGACCACGGAATATTTTATGAATTCATGCCGATTGAAGAATATGGAAAAGAAAATCCAAAAACAATTGGATTAGATAAGGTTGAATTAGGAAAAAATTATGCCATCATCATTAGCACCAATGGTGGCCTGTGGCGCTATTTAGTTGGCGATACGGTTCAGTTTGTGACACTCCATCCTTTCCGAGTTAAAGTAAGCGGAAGATTAAAACAATATATCAATGCATTTGGCGAAGAGTTGATTGCAGATAATAGTGATAAAGCAATCAGCGAAACCTGTGCCAGTTTTAATGTGGTGATGAAAGAATACACTGCTGCGCCAATCTACATGTCAGATAGTGGCGCTGGGGCACATGAATGGCTGATTGAGTTTGAAGAAGCACCTACAGATATGCAAGCTTTTGCTATTGAATTAGATAAAAACTTACAAGCAGTGAATAGTGATTATGAAGCGAAGCGACATAAAAATATTGCGCTTGGTTTACCACAGATTACGGCTGTTAAAAAAGGTTGCTTTCACGAATGGTTAAAAAGAAAAGGGAAGCTAGGTGGTCAACATAAAGTGCCTAGACTGTCTAATGAGCGTGACTTTATTGAAACTTTAAAAGGCATTCACCAAGAGGACTAATGTATTATTTGCTTTGGGTGAATTTGCTTCTGAATAAATTGAATTACTTTATAAAAAATAAAAGATGATAGAAACCTTAGGATATGTAGCGACCGCAGTTGTTGTAGGTTCTTTTGCAATACAAGATGTTAGAAAGTTAAGAATAGCCAATGTATGCGGAAGCCTACTTTGGATTGCGTATGGTTTTTTAAAACAGGATAATCCTGTTATATTTGTAAATATTAGTATTATATTAATGCATACTTATTGGTTTATTAAAAATAGAAAGTAATGAAATTATTAGCAGGGAAAGTAGCTATTGTAACAGGCGCAGCTAGAGGCATTGGCGCAGCCATCGCATTAAAATTAGCAGAACAAGGCGCACATGTTGCATTCACGTATGTAAGCGATAGTAGTGCAGAAAAAGCAAATCAACTAGTTGCTGAAATAGAAAAATTAGGCGTAAAGGCAAAAGCTTATCAAGCGAATGCCGGTGATTTCGCAGCTTGTGAAACACTTGTAAACGATGTGGTAGCAACTTTTGGCACGGTAGATATTTGTGTAAACAACGCGGGCATCTCAAAAGATAATTTGTTATTGCGCATGACCCCAGAACAATGGGACGACGTAATGGAAACAAACTTAAAGAGCGTGTTTAATATGACCAAGCAAGTAATTCGTCCAATGATGAAAGCAAGATCCGGAAGTATTATTAACATGAGCTCGATCATTGGTATCAGAGGAAATGCTGGTCAATCAAGCTATGCTGCTAGTAAGGCGGGTATCATTGGATTTACAAAATCAATCGCTGCAGAAGTGGGTAGCCGAAATATTCGTTGTAATGCCATTGCGCCAGGTTTTATTGAAACAGATATGACGCATTATTTAAATGAAGGAGAAGCAGGAAAAGCCTTCTTAGATAAAATTCCTTTGGGTCGTTTTGGTAAGGCAGATGAAATTGCAAACACCACTTTGTTTTTAGCGAGCGATATGAGTAGCTATGTAACTGGACAAGTGATTAGTGCTTGCGGTGGATTGAATATTTAATAGCCACTTAAATAAAGATAAAAACAAAAGATATAGGCTGATTCAACAATCAGATAACTGCATAAAAAAAGGACCAACAATTGTTGGTCCTTTTTTTATTTAATTCTTTTTTCGATCTCTACTTTTAAATCTGCGTAGATTGATTCAACTGAGCCTTCTCCTTTTACATTGACCACCTTATTGAATTGTGCATAGTGCTTTGCGACTGCAGTAGTTTTATCATGATATTCTTGAATACGCGCACGAATAATTGTTTCATTGGTATCGTCGCTGCGCCCCGAAGTCAATCCTCTTCCTAATAATCTTTTAACCAATTCTTCTTCGCTTACCTCTAAAGCAAGTACAACATTAATTTCATTTGATTTTTTTTCTAACAATGCATCTAATGCAATACACTGAGCAGTTGTTCTTGGAAAACCATCAAATAAAAATCCCTTGGCTTCTGGATGTGCATTCATGAAATTATCAACCATACCTATCACCACTTCGTCGGGCACCAATTGTCCTTGGTCCATTAATCTTTTTGCTTCCATTCCTAGAGTCGTTTGATCTGCTATTTCGCTACGCAATAAATTACCTGTAGATAAATGCTGCAAACCATAAGCTGCAATAATGTTTTCACTTTGAGTGCCTTTGCCGCTTCCTGGAGGACCAAATAAGATTAAATTGAACATGCTATAGAATTGATATATAGCAAATATAACAAACTCGCTTAAATTTTTTTAACCGGATCTTATAAATTACTCAACAAATTATCTGAATACTTGTTAGTATTTTTATATAGAAATCTAACACATGTATAAAATACTTTGTTTTTGCCTTTTGATCAGCCAAACTGCTTGTGGACAAAGCGCCATCAAACAGTCCAATAAAATGAACGCCATGCCAAATAAAGAAAATACTTACTATTCTAGAACAAGTAAAGAAGCTGTTATCGTACCTGATAGTGTTTGGAAGCAAATTCTAAGCCCAGAAGTCTATGCCATTGCTAGAGAAAAAGGGACAGAGCGTCCGTTTACGAGTCCTTTTGAAACGTCTAAGGCAATTGGCACTTATTATTGTAAGGCCTGCGGTAACCCCTTGTTTAAAAGTGATACCAAATTTGATAGTGGTTGTGGATGGCCTAGTTTTTATGAACCCGTTGCAAAACAATCCATCATTTATACGCCGGATAATACACACGGAATGGTGCGCACCGAAGTTCAATGTGGTAAATGTAAAGCCCACTTAGGTCATGTATTTGAAGATGGCCCACCTCCAACAGGGTTGCGTTACTGCATCAATGGAGTGATTTTGGACTTTGATGCAAAATAATACATTGCATACGCTGTAATAAATAGCCCTACAAAGGATAGTATCATGACACTTTGTGCAAAAAATGCTGTCCAAGCAATGTGTAGTGTCATGCCCTCTTTGACAAGCATTACAGAAACACTACCTACATATCCAATCGAGTCGGCTAGGTAGATAAAAAAACCTGCGTTGCCCTTAATTGAATACGCTGCAATTAATCGATCAAAATAGATGGAGTTAAAGGGGATATAAACCAAGTATAATCCAAGGCCCACCAATAACATCCACCAAAATGGATCCAATAATTTTTGTGTAAAAAAATAAGTAGACAATCCCGCTATCACAAAGCCGAGCAAAATAAATACATGGGCAATCATGAACGCCTTAAAACTATTTTTTACTGCAACAACGGTGCCAATTAGAATTAAAATAAAAATAGTAATGGGAATTTCTGTTTCAGAAAAAGTAGAAGGCTTGGCTGCATAACCCATCTCCTTCCACATGTCTGCTGAAAAATTATCTCTAATGTCTCTAAAAATAGTTGCAAATAAATAGATTGCAACAAAAGCAATCACTCCAGGTAAATAGGATTTTAAAATTGATTTGCGATCGGCCGAAGTCATCGGAATTCGTTTTGCCCTTAATGCCTCATCTTCTGCAGATGGCGGTGGAACTTTCTCAAGTCCCCATACACAAAGCACGAGCGGTAATGCAAAAACCAATCCGGTGCAAAACGGAACCCAGGTTTCTGTTATGTGAAAGTTCAACATCAACCAAGCGCCCACTGATTTTACCCATCCTGCTGAAAAAATAAAACTAACCGCCAATGCCGCTCCAATAAAATCGGTACTTCTTCTTCCCTCAACATATGAAAACACAACACCCCATAACATGCCTAATGGAAAGCCATTAATAAATAAAAACAAGATACTATAAGGCGCAGGGACAATAGCAAACAATAACCAAGCAGCCCATGCAATTCCTGTTAATAAAAAAATGATTTTGTATCGGTTCTTTTTTTCAAGTCCAGAGATAAATTTAATACCATAAAACTTAGCCATTAAGTAGCCCAGCATCTGACTTATTACCATCGCAGTCTTAAATGCAATGGGACCAAAAGTCATTCCATCAAAAGTGCAAACAGTAAATGATTTTCTAAAACCAAAAATAAAAACATAAGTACCGAATGAAACTAAAGCAGCATAGAGTGCTACTGATTTTTCTTTGGAGATAAAGGTCATGCCTAATTCTTTTAATGAAAACAATTTATGAATCGTCCTCTTAAAGATAGGGTAAATCAACTAGTTTTTATGGTATGCGAAGACGAAAGGCTTCTCTGGGTTGTCTTTTAATACACGCTTCACCAAATGTGGCTTTTGAATAATTTTTCTTTTATTCAAGTCTATCACCTCAATGTTTTGATAAAACAACTCAACCTGCTCAATTTTAAACAACATGGCATGTATTTCCAATAACAATACCAATTGCTTCTGTTTTTTTAAAACATCATTGTTGGCAAGATATATATGGCTTCTTAACATGGATACAAAACTACAATTTTTTACAAGTATATTTGAATAAGATTTAATCATTCATGCAACAAAAGTCTGTACTTATAGCACCATTGGATTGGGGACTTGGACACGCAACAAGATGTATCCCCATCATTGCTGCATTACAAGAACTTGGCTATTGCGTAACCGTTGCTACAGAAGGCGCTCATGAAATTATTTTAAGAGAAGCCTTTCCCGACTTGAGTTTCCTTCAATTAAAAGGATATGGCATTCGTTATTCAAAAAGAAATAATGGGTTTGCTTTAAAAATGATTGCGCAAATTCCACGCATTTTGTACAACATCCTTAGAGAATTTTGGTGGTTACATAAAACAAATCGTACGAGAAAATTTGACTTAATTATTTCGGATAACCGACTTGGATTTTTCCACCTTAAAACACCTTCTATATTCATCACACACCAACTCAATCTACAAACCCCGTTTAAATGGACAACAAGTTTATTGCAGTCCATGCAATATGCCTGGTTTGGGTTGTTTTATTCCATGGTGTGGGTGCCCGATATGGAGGGGGCAACAAATCTTTCTGGTATTTTAGGCAACCCTAAACGAAAGCCATCAATCCCCACATGGTATATGAATGCGCTATCTAGGTTGAAAGATTACGCGACAAACAGTTCAACTGAGCAAAAGCCTTCGAATTTGTTTCTTGCAATTGTTTCTGGGCCAGAACCACAAAGAAGTATTTTTCAGGATAAAATATGGATAGAGGGTAATCTAATGCAAGCGCCTTTTCAGCTCATTGCCGGAACTGCAAATCAACCAAACAACCAGGCGGTTTCTGCCACCGGAACGATTACCCCACACTTGAGCGGCGCCGAATTGGCGAAGGCTATTCAAAACTGTACTTATATTGTAAGCCGTGGTGGATATACCAGCTTAATGGAGTTAATCCCCTTTGGGAAAAAATTGATCTTGATTCCTACACCAGGGCAAACAGAACAAGAATACCTTGCAAGGCGTTGGCAAGAAAATGGCTGGGCCATTACATTTGATCAAGTCGATTTTCACCTTGCGCATGCGCTTAAGGCTGCAGCAGATTTCAAATATCAACCCATCCCTTTTAAAAGCTTTACAAAAGAAGCATTGAAAGAAGTATTAAAGCAAGTAAATTTGTAGCATGGCTGTTCAAAAAACACAGGATGGAGTTTTTGAAAATTTATCAAACTATTTAATCATTGACGTTAGGAGTCCTGGGGAATACATACATGCACATATACCAAATGCGTTTTCACTTCCATTATTCAACGACGAAGAGCGTGCTGCAATTGGCACCACCTACAAACAAAAAAGCAGAGAAGCGGCTATTAAACTAGGATTGCCCTTTTTTGGAAATAAGATGTTTTCAATGATTGAGTCGGTTGAAACATGGGTGAGCGAATATGAAAAAAAGCATCAAAATAAACCCACTATTTTAGTTCATTGTTGGAGAGGTGGCATGCGCAGTGCAGCGGTCGCCTGGTTGCTTGATCTTTATGGATTTAAAACAGAACAGCTTACAGGCGGATACAAGGCTTATCGCAATTGGGTTTTAGCGCAATTCGAAAAAAATTATTCGATGAAGGTATTGGGTGGATACACTGGTTCGGGTAAAACTGAAATTCTTTTACAATTAAAAAAGAGCAAAATTCCTGTCATTGATTTAGAGGGTCTTGCTAACCATAAGGGGTCAGCATTTGGCGCACTAGGACAAAACGAACAAAATAGTCAAGAACAATTTGAGAATGATTTAGCCAATGCACTTTTTAAGATAGCATCTACTGAAAAGTATTTTTGGATAGAAGATGAAAGTCAAAGAATTGGAACAAATATGTTGCCAATTTCTTTTTTCAAAAACATTCGAAATAGTGTTTGTTATTTTATTGATATTCCTTTTGAGTCAAGGTTGAAATTTATTTTACAGGGTTATGGTAAATTCTCAATAGCCGATTTGATTGCTGCTACTCTAAGAATTCAAAAAAGACTGGGTGGCCTTGAGACAAAAAATGTGGTGCATTTTTTGGTAGAAAATAATATAGAGGCAGCTTTCGATATTTTATTAAAATATTACGATAAGGTATATCTAAAAAATTTGGAAAATGCGCCAATTCCAAAAATTAAAACCGAATCAATCAAGGCGGTGGAGGTAAACCCAGTTCATAACGCAGGTTTATTGATGCACCTTTAATTTATAGATATGTTACAGCAAATTTTAGCATGGTGGTTCTTTAAAGTGAGGGGTTGGAAAACAGAGGGTCAGTTCCCCTACAGCCTCAAGCAGTCTGTGATCATTGCCGGTCCACACACGCATAATGTAGATTTTTTACTTGGTCTCGCTGTACGTAAGAAGTTGCATTTTGATTTTGTGCAGTTTCTTGGTAAAAAGGAGCTTTTTAATCCAATTACTGGTTGGTTTTTCAGGCTTCTAGGTGGGCATCCGGTAGATCGTGGTAAAAAAAACAAGATGGTAGATCAAGTGGTTGCCTTATACCAAAAACACGAGCGCTTTCACATCGCACTTTCTCCAGAGGGCACCAGAACAAAAGTGTTAAAGTTTAGAACTGGTTTTTATCATATTGCAAAAAATGCGCATGTGCCCATCTTAATGGTGGGTTTTGATTTTGGCCAAAGACGGGTTGTGTTTGCAGATCCAATTTATCCAAGCGACAACGAATCTGCTGATATGCTTTTAATCGTTGATTTTTTCAAACAATTTGAAGGCTATGTTCCCGAATATGGCATTACCGACGACATAGTTTGTTAAAATGAAGTGATTTTTCATTTTTGTTTTATTCCTTAGCAGTTGTTCCCTATTTTTGTTATAGCAATAACTTGATTATTCATTTATAAAATCGATTTAACATGAAAAGTAAAATTTTTTTAGCGCTTGCTCTTATTAGCTTAGGTGCTTTTTCTTGCGTTAGCCCTAAAAAATTACAAGAGGCTGAAACTAAATATGGTCAATTGAATGGTGCGTATGCCGACCTTCAAAGCAAATATCGTGACGCACAAGATGCAACAGCAAAAGCAAAAAATGATGCAGATAAAATTGCAGCAGATAGAAAAGCATTAGAAAAACAAGTTGAAGACTTAAATAAACAAATTGATTATTTAAAAGAAAACAACAACGTCGTATTAAGTCAATTAAAAGACATGTCTGTTGTGACTGGTGCGCAAGCAGAGAGCATTAAAAAGTCATTAGAAAATATTGGCTCTAAGGATTTATACATTCAAGGCTTACAAAGTTCTATGGCTCGTAAAGACTCAATCAATATGAACTTGGTGATGAACCTAAAAGGCGTATTGGGCGACTTAAATGATGATGATGTAAATGTGAAAGTAGATAAGGGTGTTGTATATGTAGATATTTCTGATAAGTTATTATTTAAGAGTGGTAGTTTTAATGTAACAGATAAAGCTAAAACAGTATTAGGTAAAGTAGCGAAAGTGTTGGCAGCTCAGCCTTCTATTGAATTTATGGTGGAAGGTCACACAGACTCTAAACAATTATTAGACAACGGTTCTGTATTAGAAGACAACTGGGATTTATCTGTAAAGCGTGCCACTACTGTGGTGCGTATCTTACAAGACACTTATGGATTAGATCCTAAGCGTATGACTGCAGCAGGTAGAGGTGAATATGCGCCATTGGTTCAAAATGATAGCGCAGCTAACAGAGCTAAAAACAGAAGAACTAGAATTGTAATCTTACCTCAATTAGATCAATTCTTTAAATTATTAGAAAACAAATAAGGATTTTCTTTAAAAAAAACCCACCCCAAAAAAGGGTGGGTTTTTTTATGTCTTTAGTTTTCCACCTCTATTAAAATCCTCCCAACTAAACGTATCTTCGCTGAATGCAACAAGCGTATTTGAATGGATTAAATGAACAACAGAGAGAAGCAGTGCTTCACCTTAAGGGCCCCTTGATGATTATTGCCGGAGCTGGTAGCGGAAAAACAAAAGTATTAACCTCTCGCATTGCGCATTTGATGCATAGTGGCGTAGACTCTTTTAATATTTTAGCTTTAACTTTTACAAATAAAGCTGCCGCAGAAATGAAGGAAAGGGTGGAAAGGGCCCTCGGGAATACAGAAGCTAGAAACTTGTATATAGGCACTTTTCATAGTGTTTTTGCGCGTATACTGAGAGCAGAAGCAGATAAGATTGGATACCCGCAAAGTTTTACCATTTATGATACAGACGATTCTAGGTCGGTTTTAAAGCAGGTCATTAACGACATGGGCTTAGATGATAAATTATACAAGCCTAATGTTGTACACAATCGTATCTCTTCTGCAAAAAACGCTTTAGTTGGACCCGGCGAATATGCGATGGATAATTTTCTTAAACAAGAAGACGCTAGAGCAAATCGTCCTCAAATTGCAGAAATATATGCAAGCTATGTTGCGCGCTGTTTCAAGAGTGGCGCGATGGATTTTGACGACTTGCTTTTTAAGATGCATGAATTATTGCGTGATTTTCCAGAAGTGTTGCACAAGTATCAACACAAGTTTAAATATATTTTAATTGATGAGTACCAGGATACCAATCCAGTACAGTATCAAATTGCAAAATTATTAGCAGCAGCTCACGAAAATCTTTGTGTGGTGGGTGATGATGCACAAAGTATCTATAGTTTCCGAGGAGCAACGATTGAAAATATTTTACAGTTTCAGAAAGATTATGATGACGTTAAACTTGTAAAGCTGGAACAGAATTATAGAAGTAGCAAATCCATCATCGAAGTGGCAAACTTTGTGATAAAAAATAATAAGGGACAAATACCAAAAGAATTGTGGACCGATAATGACGAAGGAGATAAAATCAAGTTGGTTAGAACCATGACCGACAATGATGAAGGAAAATTTGTTGCAGATAGTATTCAAGAAAATAAATTAAGAAATCATTTTTATAATAAAGATTTTGCAATTTTATATCGAACGAACGCACAATCAAGGTCATTCGAGGAAAGCCTAAGAAGAACTGGGATTGCTTATAAGATCTATGGTGGGCTTAGCTTCTATCAAAGAAAGGAAGTGAAAGACTTTATTGCCTACCTAAGGGTTATTGCAAATACAAAAGATGAAGAGGGGTTAAAAAGAATCATCAATTACCCTGTAAGAGGCATTGGTAAAACAACGGTAGAAAAATGTTTAGTCATTGCGAGCGAACAAAACATCACCTTTTTTGAAGTACTCGAAAAAGCAAAGGGTTTTGGATTTAAAGCCGGAACCCTTAATGCAATTGAAGAGTTTGTGGTGATGATAAAATATTTTCAAAACCTTTTAACAAAGAACAACGCCTACGATGTTGCTGTTCAAGTTGGGAAGAGTACAAATATTATTAAAGAGCTTTTTAATGATAAATCTACTGAAGGTTTAGCGCGTTATGAAAACGTACAAGAATTACTAAACTCTATCAAGGAGTGGACAGAAAGTCCTAGCAATGACGATGGAGAACTAGGTGATAAAAGCTTAGGATCTTATCTACAACAAATTACTTTGATCACAGATGCAGATAATGATACAGGAAACGAAGACACGGTTAAATTAATGACGGTGCACGCGGCTAAGGGATTGGAATTTGATTGTGTATTTGTGGTGGGTTTAGAAGAAACTTTATTCCCAAGTGGAATGAGTGTCAACACAAGAGAAGAATTAGAAGAAGAACGCAGGTTGTTTTATGTTGCCGTAACACGTGCAAAAAAACACTTGTGGTTAAGTTATGCCAACTCTAGATACCGATTTGGACAATTGGTTCAAAACGATCCAAGCAGGTTCATCGAAGAAATGCCCGAAGAAAAATTAGATAAGTCAAGTGCAGGTGGTGGTGCAAGAAATCAAACAAGTGGCTGGGGTAGCGCCTACGACAGAATGCATGGTGGTAATAAATCAGGCTACTGGAATGAATCTAAACCCAAAAGTCCTACAACCAATAAAACCGGATCAAGCGCTGGCACAACCGGAAGAAAGCCGAGCTATTTGCCCGTTACACCTCCAAGTACGTTGAATAAAAACCATATTCCATCGGCCAACTTCACGGCTGCAGACCCATCTGCACTTGAGGAGGGCATGAAAGTGGAGCACCAAAAATTTGGATTTGGGATCATTAAGTCAATTGAGGGTTCCGCACACAACCCGATTGCGAATATCCTTTTTGATAACAATGGCGAGAAAAAGATCATGCTGAACTATGCCAAGTTGAGCATTATTCCTAATTAGTCTCCATTTTCAGGGTCTAGATAGCGATGCTTCTTTGAGGGATGATTTTTCGATATCGGAAAAATAACCACAGAAAGCTTATTCACAGAACAGCAAGCCGGTCAATTTGTTTATTTTTGTACCGGATCTTTTAAAACAGTAGATTATGATTACAACAGGAAATACGATCGTGAGCATTTATACAGAAATGACACCAAACCCAGAAACAATGAAATTTGTAGCAAACAAATTATTGTATCCGGGTAAAAGTTTAGATGTAGCAGAAGAGTCTTTGGCGACGGCTTCTCCTCTTGCGAAAGAATTGTTCAGCTTTCCTTTTATTAAAAGCGTTTTTATAGCAAGCAATTTTGTGACATTGACTAAAACGAATGACACAGAAGATTGGCAAGATGTAATACCTACAATCAAAACATTTTTGAAAGAGTATCTAGAAGCGGGTGGTATAGTTGTGAATGAAGATGAAGTATCAAAAATGAAACAAGAAGCCACTAATGTTGTTTCTGCAGATGATGATGACGTTGTAAAACGTGTAAAAGAATTATTAGAAAATTATGTAAAGCCCGCTGTTGAAATGGATGGTGGTGCAATACAATTTAAAAGTTATAATGATGGCGTTGTAAACTTAATGTTACAAGGCTCTTGCAGCGGTTGCCCTTCTTCAATGGTTACATTGAAAGCAGGTATCGAGGGCATGATGAAACGCATGATTCCAGAAGTAAAAGAAGTGGTGGCGGAAGCCGAATAGTTTTTTCGAACCTCTTGTTTTTCAAAAAATATTTCGACGGGTTAAAAAGTACGAAAAAGGCCTCGCAGTAATGTGAGGCCTTTTTATATAAAATCTTTTGCAAAACGCTTAAGGCTTTCCGTAAAAGAAAAAAAGTTTCGAAAAGCCTACAGCTTTCCGTAAAGCGCTCTTAGCTTTTCTCTTGTCATGATGGTTTCCCAATCTTTTCCAAGTGCATTCTCCCATAATGGTTTCATACCAAGAGACACATTGATCATTGCGTCAAATTGCTCTTCGGTTAAGTTGGCACAAATACCTACTGGAATATCAATATTGTTTTTATCAACCATATGCTTAAACTCTTTCACACCTGCTGGATAATATTCTTCTAAGTGGTTCATCACGATACAGTTACCAATACCATGTTTGGTACCCAATAAATAACTTAGGCCATAGCTGACTGCATGTGCCACACCCACTTGACTATAAGCAATACTCATACCACCTGCATAAGATGCCATCATTAATTGATCATCACACTCATCATCCCATGTGTCTTTTTCAACAAATACTTTTCTACAAAGCTCTAATGCTTTTTCGCCATAGCTCTTGCTAAACTCATTTAAGAAAGTACCCTCTAAACTTTCAATGCAATGGATATAACAATCCATACCTGTATAAAAACGTTGGTTCGCTGGTGCGTCTTTTGTTAATTCAGGATCCAATACAATTTGATCAAACGGCGTAAAATCAGAATTCATGCCTAGTTTACGAGTTGGTCCTGTTAACACCGTTGTTCTACTTACCTCAGCACCTGTTCCACTCAATGTTGGAATACCCACTTTATAGACACCAGCTTGCTTTACCAAATCCCATCCTTGGTAATCTGCAGAGGAGCCAGGGTTTGTCATCATCAATGCAACCGCTTTAGCCAAGTCCATTGTAGACCCGCCACCTATTCCAATAATACCACTCACTTCCCCAAATTCAGCTTTTAAAGCAGCAGCTAGTGCATCTACCTGCGTTGTTTTTGGTTCGTAAGTCACATCAACAAAAACAATTTTATCTTTTCCTCTTAGTGGCACCCTGCTCGCTAATGCCTTTCCTTCGAAATAATGATCCAAGAAAAAAATCATTGGAAAATCACCCTTTCTACGAGGTGCTATAATTTCATCTAATTGGTTAAAAGATCCGCGGCCATATACCACATAATCTACCATCTTAAAATTGCGAAACTGCATACAGATAATTTTATTGAACTAATTTCTTTTGTAATTCCTCCAAAGATACGCCTTTTGTTTCTGGCACTTTAGCCAAAATCCAAACTAATTGTAATGCCATCATGCCAGCAAAGAATGCGAAAATTGGCCAAGGATTTTCTTTAAATATGCCATATTCACTATCTAAGAACACCGGCGTTACCAAGGTGATCAATGCAGCAAATATCCAATGGATACTCGCTCCAAATGCTTGTCCTGCTGCACGTATCTGAGTTGGAAATATTTCAGAAATCAATACCCAAATTACCGCACCTTGCCCAATCGCATGGGCTGCGATAAATAACAACAAAAACACCAACATAAAAGAAGGAGCACTGTGCATAAAAAAGCCATAGGCAACCATTGACAAACTGATGATATAACCAAAGGAGCCAATGATTAATAATGTCTTGCGACCAATACGGTCTATTAACCAAAGACCTACAAATGTGAATACAAGATTCATCATCCCTATAGAGATAGAGCTCAATAAAGAATTATCTTTTGCAAAGCCCGCCTCTTCTAAAATTCTTGGTGCATAATATAAAAGAAAGTTGATGCCCGATAGCTGATTAAAAAAAGCGACAAAAAATGCAAGTGAAATAATCTTTATATGGTGTTTTGTAAATAGCTGTGCACTACCAAATGCTTTTTCTTGTGCATTCGCTTCGTTGATTTCTTGAATCGTTTCGTCAATATTTTCTACGCCAACCGCTGCAAGGTTTTTTCTTGCAGCAGGCCCGTCTCCTTTAACAGACAATAGCCATCTTGGGCTCTCTGGTAATCCAAGCGCCATCACTGTATAAATTAAAGAAGGAATTAACAATACCGCTAACATCCAACGCCAGTCATTAGATCCGCCAACACCTTGTAAAAAATAATTAGATAAATAGGCAATCAATATACCAAACACAATATTGAATTGATACATGCCTACTAATTTACCGCGGTTATTTTTATTGGATATTTCTGAAATATAAGTGGGCGCAACCACAGAGGACACACCAATGGCAATACCACCAATTAATCTAAAGAAAGAAAATGTATATGGATCCTGTGCAATTGCAGAACCTATTGCAGAAGCAATGAACAACACGCCCAACCAAATTAAAACTTTTTTTCGTCCATATTTTTCTGTTGGCGCCCCTGCAAATATGGATCCAATTACCGTGCCCCACAATGCCATAGACATGATGAAGAATCCATGGAACCAAGGTGTGGTTTGCCATAGCGTTTGAATAGGCTTGTCTGCACCAGAAATCACCACCATGTCAAATCCAAAAATGAATCCTGCAAGTGCAGCGACCACTGTTGATTGAAATAACTTTCCTTTGTTCATTGTGTCTTTTTAAAATGTATAAAGAGGGATAGAATTAAATAGTCTATTTTAATAAAGCCGCCGCTTTAATTAAGTCTTCTGGCGTGTCAATTTCAACGCCCATATAATTGGTTACCGCCATTTTAATAGAGACACCATTTTCTAAATAGCGCAAGCATTCGATTTTTTCTGCTGCCTCTAGTGGTGACATAGGCCAGTTAGTAAAATCGATTAGGGCTTGTTTTTTAAACGCATAAACACCTACGTGTTCATAATAAGTAATGGTAATATCTGTTGCCCTAGGATAGGGTATTACACTGCGTGAAAAAAACAACGCATTCCGGTTTTTATCTACTGCCACTTTCACATAATTAGGATCTTCAATGGATGCTTGATTCGTTAACACCTGCATCAACGAGGCTACTTGTACTTTTGTATCTTGAAAACATGCAAGCACTTGCTCTAATGGTTCGCGTTTTACAAAAGGCTCGTCTCCCTGGACATTCACTACTATATCAATATCAAGACCCTCAATAGCTTCTGCAATTCTATCGCTACCACTTTCGTGTGCCCTCTTGCTCATGATTGCCTTGCCACCATTTTCAACTATTTCGTTGAATATAATTTCGCTATCTGTTACCACATAAACCTCGTCAAACAACCCGGTAGCTACCGTGTTATCATAAGTGTGTCTAATAACGGTTTTTTCTCCAAGCAATTGCATCAACTTTGCGGGGAATCTTGTTGCAGCATACCGTGCAGGAATAAAAGCACCAACTTTGCTCATGAATTTTTTTTAAAGTCGTTTGAAAATGTAAATAACGTTTTATGAAAAAGAGCAGATTAATAATCTGATTTAATGGATTTGTTAAATGGTGCTTTTAGTTGATAGGTCAATGAGCCGTCTTTTGAATTATCTAACACATCTAAACCATATACAATCTGATCCATTGGAGTATCATTATACGTTCCAAAAATACGATCCCAAAAAGAAAATATATTACCGTAATTGCTATCTGTTTGAGGACGTGTAATATGATGGTGGACTCTATGCATATTGGGAGACACAATAATGTAACCAAAGCTTTTATCAAACCATTTTGGAATGCGAATATTCGCGTGGTTAAATTGCGTCAACACAACACTTAAACTTTGATACAACATCACCATCCACATTGGTGTACCTAAAATAAAAACAGCAAGTATGGCGAAAACAGCTCGCACCACAGATTCTCCTGGATGGTGTCTATTTCCCGTAGTGGTATCTACCATTGTATCAGCATGGTGTACCATATGAAATTTCCATAAGAATTTAATCTTATGTTCAATCATGTGCACCAAGTAAGCGCCTATCAAATCTAATAACATCAAACCTGCTATTGCTTCTACCCAAGGAGACAAACTAACTATATGAAGCAATCCAAAATTTTGTTGGACTGTCCAATCACTTGCCTTTACCATAACAAGGGCAAAAGCAAAATTGATTACGATAGTTGTAAAAGTGAAAAACATATTTAAACCAGCATGTTTAAGCTTGTTGTATTTAAAACTAAAAAGAGGCGCCGCAAATTCTACCATCCAAAAGAAACTAATTCCGCCAGCTAATAACAAAGCGCGGTGTAAACTTGGTATTGTTTCAAAATAGGTTTTTATCGCTTCTAACATAATGTCGTTTTAGTTCATAAATGTAAATAAAAAACCCGATGTTCTGCTTACGCGATACACCGGGTTTCCTTAAGTCGTTTAAGACTTTGTATAGGATAGGGATTAGCTATTTAACATTAATGGCATAACCAACATTAACAAGTCTTCTCCAGGCACTTGCTCTGATGGTTTAATCAATCCAGCTTTACTTGGGGTTGATAATTCAATAAACACCTCGTCGGTATCTGCCGCGTTCAACATTTCAATTAAGAATTTTGCGTTGAATGCGATTTGGATATCTTCTCCTTGGTATTCACAACTCATGCGCTCATTACCTTCAAAGCTAAAATCGATATCCTGTGCAGCCATTTGTAATTCGTTGCCTGTAATATTTAAAGCTACTTGATTGGTGCTCTTATTACTGAATACATTCACACGGCGCAATGCATTTTGAAAGTCATGTTTATTCACTGTTAAGCGATAAGGATTATCTGCCGGGATCACCACTTTATAGTCTGGAAATCTTGCATCAATCAATCTACAAATCAATTGTGTAGAACCGTGTTCAACAAATAAATGATTGTTGTTGAAGCTTACCGTAATTGCATCCTCATTATCTGGCAAAGCATTCTTTAATAAGTTCAATGGTTTTTTAGGAACAATGAAAGAAGCATTTTGTGTTGCTTTTACATCTGTTCTTTTATAACGAACTAATCTATGTGCATCTGTAGCAACAAACTGAACGCTTTCTTTTGTCAATTCAAAAAATACACCTGTCATTGCTGGACGCAAATCATCTCCACTCACCGCAAATAGGGTTTTATTGATCGCAGTCAATAAACCACCGCTTGTCATGTTAAAGCCCGTTGTGTCATCGGCTGTTGGCTCTTTAGGGAAATTGTCTGGGTTCTCGCCCATCACCTTATACTTTCCATTATCGCTTGTGATTTCTACTGCGTAATTTTTATCAATGTTAAAAGTCAACGGTTGATCAGCGATATTTTTTAAAGAGTCAATTAAGATTTTTGCAGGAATACATACGCGTCCATTTGCTTTACTCTCCACTTCCATTTGTACACGCATAACCGTTTCTAAGTCGGTTGCTACAATGTTCAATTTTTTATCTTCTATTTCGAATAAGAAATCTTCTAGAATTGGCAATACTGTATTTGTATTAATTACACCAGAAATTTGTTGAAGGTGTTTTAATAAAGAAGAAGAGGATACAATAAACTTCATGAGCTCGGTTTTTGATTTTTTTAAGGTGGATTTTTCCCCTTGAATAACTAGGACGAAACTAAAGCAAAATCTTAAGATTAAAAAGCTATTTTAGCAATTCTTATTGACATTATGAAGAAAGTTCGAATTGGTAAGGAGCAAGCTATACAAAGGATACGGCACTATTGTGCCTACCAAGAAAGGGCACAACAGGAAGTCAGGGACAAGTTGTATGAACTGGGAATGACCATGGACGAAGTAGAAGAAATTATGTCGGACCTCATTGCCGAAAATTTTTTAAACGAAGAGCGTTTTGCCACTCAATTTGCGGGCGGACATTTTAGAATCAAGGGCTGGGGCAGGGTCAAAATTCAGCATGCGCTGCAACAAAAAAGGGTCAGTAGCTTTAACATTAAAATTGGACTAAAAGCCATAGACGAAGAGGCTTATCATAAAACTCTAGAGGCGCTTGCGACTAAAAAATGGAATAGCCTAAAAGGAGAACGCGGGCTTAGCAGGATGGCTAAAACGCAGGCCTTTCTTCACCAACGTGGATTTGAGCCAATTTTATACCAGCCAATTGTTCAGGCGCTTTACAAGAAATAGCAACGGCAGTGCGCTGTATTAAATTGCCCTATCTTTACAAGGTAAAATAGATAGTACTAAAATTTATTCCTTTGTCAACTCTTAAAATTACACTAATACAGACCCATTTATTTTGGGAAGACAAAGGCGCCAACCTGGCTTTATTAGAACAAAAAATTGTGAACTTAGCAGAGCCGACCGAGGTTGTTATTTTACCAGAAATGTTTACCACTGGATTTAGCATGCAACCATCATTACACGCCGAAACAATGGAAGGGCCTAGCGTTCAATGGATGCGTAAAATTGCAATGACGCAAAAAATTATTCTTACTGGATCTTTAATAATTGAAGAAAACGGGCATTATTACAACCGCTTAATCTGGATGTTACCCAATGGGGAGTTTGGATATTATGACAAAAGGCATCTTTTTGCTTTCGCGGGAGAAGACCAACGCTATACTGCAGGAAATAAAAGATTGATTGCAAGCGTCAAGGGGTGGAAGATCAACTTACAAATATGCTATGATTTAAGGTTCCCAACCTGGGCGAGACAGGCGGCACCCAACGAATATGATGTATTGGTGTATGTTGCCAATTGGCCCGAAAAAAGAAGTCCCGCTTGGAAAACGTTACTAGTGGCTAGAGCGATAGAAAATCAAGCTTTTGTGGTGGGGGTTAACCGAGTGGGGTTGGATGGAAACAATATTGCACATAGCGGAAACTCCATGGTGGTAAGTCCTTTAGGCGAAGTATTATATCATAGTGCCGATCAAGAGTCTGTGTTTCAAATTACACTACAGCATGATGAATTAGAACAAACACGCGCGCAATTTCCTTTTTGGAAAGATGCCGACTTTTTTACCATTCAATCTTCTTAATTGTTATTTATGCATCAGTCCTTCTCTGCAAAAGCTTTATTCACGGGTGTAGAATGGAAATACAATGTAGTTATCAAGGTTAATAATAGAATCGTAGTTTCAATTGATCCAGCTGAATTTGATGCTAACAATGCTTTCGAATTTATTGTGCCGGCCTTGGTCGATTTACAACTATATGGAGCTGAGGGAAGACTATTATCTGAGTTCCCTGAAAAAGAAACGATTGAAAAAATATACCAATATTGTTTATCGGGTGGCACCGCCTTTTTTCAACCTACTATTGCTTCACAAAGCATAGAGGTAATTTATAAATCTATAGACGCAGTAAGGGATTACAAAGCCTTTGGTGGAAAGGGTTGTATTGGTTTGCACATTGAGGGCCCTTGGATTAATACAAACAAAAAGGGTGCGCACTTGGAGGCGGTTATTCACACACCATCCATCAACGAGGTTAAAACCCTGCTTGATTATGGAAAAGGTTTGATTAGCATGATTACCCTTGCGCCAGAGATTTGTGGACAAGAAGTTATTGACACCATTCATGCCGCTGGTGTAATTGTTTCAGCTGGACACACAGATGCGACTTACGAAATAGCTACAAAATATTTTAACGATGGAATAAAAACAGCGACTCATTTATTTAACGCAATGAGCGCCTTACAACATCGTGCGCCCGGCGTGGTTGGTGCTTTGTTTAACCATCCAAAAACAAGGAGCAGCATTATTGCAGATGGATACCATGTAGATTTTGCTGCGATACAAATTGCTAAAAAAATAATGGGAGACCGGTTGTATTGCATCACGGATGCAGTAACCGAAACGAGCACGGGACCTTATCAACACCGGTTGGTTGATGATAAGTATGAATCTGCTGGAACCCTTAGCGGATCTGCATTGACACAATTAAAGTCGATTCAAAATCTGATTCAGTATGTTGGAATATCAATGGAAGAAGCAATAAAAATGTGTAGTCTTTATCCTGCAACCTTAATGCAGCAAAAAGAATTGAGTGGCACCATTGAAGTAAACAAAAACGCCAACCTGCTTTTTTTATCAGCATCGTTGGCGCTTGAAAATATGGTGGTGAATAATTAAACGTCTTTAGAAAACGCATTCCAACCTTGTGCCGTAATATCAAAAAGATTATTGCCCTTGCTAATTAATTTTTTTCCTTCAGATGCGTCACACATATAACCAATGACACTTATTTCTTCTTGCATTGTAATTTTGTCATAGTCTGCTTGCTTCATTGTAAACAGCAATTCATAGTCCTCGCCTCCATTCAGTGCGCATACAGTGGCGTCTAAACCAAACTTAAATGCAGCAGCCTTACTGGCTTCGTTGATTGGAATTTTTTCTTCATAAATTCTACAGCCCAATTCAGATTGTTTACACAAATGCAATACATCAGAACTCAGGCCATCACTGATGTCCATCATGGAAGTTGGCTTAATCTCTAATTTTTCCAACAACTCAATAATATCTTTTCTTGCCTCTGGTCTTAATAGTCTTCCAACAATATAATCTTCGTTTTCTAAATTGGGTTGTATTTGTGGATTTTCTAAAAATATTTTTTTCTCACGCTCCATCAATGTTAATCCCAAAAAGGCAGCACCTAAATCTCCTGATACACATATTAAGTCTCCCGACTCTGCGGTATTTCTTTTTATATAATTATCTGGTGCAACCTCGCCCAGTGCGGTTACCGAAATGATGAGTCCCTTTTGTGAAGTTGATGTGTCTCCACCAATTAAATCCACACCATATTTTTCACAAGCAATAGCAACACCTTCATAAAACTCTTCCAATGCCTCTAGGCTAAAGCGATTGCTGAAAGCCAGACTCATCGTGATTTGTGTGGGATGTGCGTTCATTGCATAAATATCACTTAGGTTTACCACCACGGATTTATATCCTAAATGTTTTAAAGGCGTATACATTAAATCAAAGTGCACACCCTCTACTAATAAATCCGTCGTCACCACGGTTTGTTTTCCAAAATGATCTATTACCGCCGCGTCATCTCCAATTGATAAAACAGTAGACGCATTAACGATTTCAAAATTTTGTGTTAATCTATCAATTAAACCAAATTCTCCTAATTTTTCTATTTCTGTTCTTTCTGTTGACATAAATTATTTTTATAAGTTGCCGCCTTTCACTACCGACAACAATTGTTCATGAATAAAACCATTGGTTGCTATAATGCCCGGCTGGTATGGGTTATATGCGTTTCCTTTTAAATCTGTTACTGTGCCTCCTGCTTCTAAAACCATTAAATAGCCGGCAGCGCTATCCCATGGTTGTAATTTATGTTCGTAAAAACCATCAAACCTTCCTGCAGCGGTCCAACATAAATCTAAAGCAGCACTACCTAATCTTCTTACAGGAATTGCTTTGCGCACAAGCTTTTCAAAAACTTGTAATGGGCCGTTTTCGGTATCTAAATATTGATAGGGAAATCCTGTTACCAAACAACTTTGTAAAAGCGATTCTTTTTTACTTACACGCATCGGTCTTCCGTTTAATGTTGCCCCTTTTCCTTTTTCAGCAAAATATAACTCGTTCATAAAGGGATTGTACACCGATCCTAAAATCATCTCACCCTTATACTCCACTCCAATACTTACACAACAAATTGGAATGCCGTTTGCAAAATTAATCGTCCCATCTATTGGATCAATAATCCACTTTGTATCTGATGCCGAAGCCATTTCACCCGTTTCTTCGCTTAAAATAAAGTGATCCGGAAACTGTGACCTTATATGTTCGATGATTGCTTTTTCAGACGCATGGTCTGCCTCTGTAACAAGGTCATTGATGGTCGCCTTGCTTGATACGGTAAAGCTACCATTGAAAAAACGAATCAGCTCTTTTGCGCCGAGCTCTACAGCCTGAATAAGGGTGTTTTTAATCATAGTACAAAAGTAGGCTCGTTTGCTCGAATAACATTCGTATTTTTGTAACTAATCTATAAAAGTAAAACCCGATTCTGTAGATGCCGATTTTTGAGATTAATTTACCCAAGGGTATTAGCAAAGCGCTTGGTATTCCGCCAAGAAGTCCGAGGACTGCACAATTGCGGGTGCTTAAGAAATTATTAAAACGCGCGCGCTATACCGCATTCGGACAAAAGAATAGATTTGATGAGATTTTAGTGAGCCGTCATATTGGTAAAAAATTTCAAGAAGTAGTACCTAGCTATAATTACAATAAGATTTACAAAGAGTGGTGGCATTTAACCCTAGAGGGTCAAACGGATATTTGTTGGCCCGGTAAGATTAATTTTTTTGCACTTAGTAGTGGTACAAGCGAAGCTGCAAGTAAATATATTCCCGTAACAAACGACCTGCTTAGAGGAAACAAGATCATCATGATTAAACAGCTTATTAGCCTGTTTAAATATCGTGATGTGCCTTTGTCCGCACTGGGTCGTGGATGGCTTACATTAGGAGGAAGCACCGATCTTCAAAAAGGTGCGGGATATTATGCCGGCGACTTAAGCGGTATTACGGCAAAAAAGGCGCCGTTTTGGTTTCAACCTTTTTATAAGCCTGGAAAAAAAATTGCAAAGGAAAGAGATTGGAATAAAAAATTAAAAGAAATTGTTGAGAAGGCGCCCGAATGGGATATCAGCTTTATCATTGGCGTTCCTGCTTGGATTCAAATGTGTCTTGAAATGGTGATTGAGCGCTACCAATTAAAGAACATTCATGAGATCTGGCCGAATCTTACTTTTTTTGTACACGGTGGCGTAAGTTTTGAGCCTTATAAACACGGTTTTGAAAAACTATTGGGTAGGCCCATTGAATACATTGAAACTTATTTAGCAAGTGAGGGGTTTTTAGCTTGGCAAGATAAGCAGAATGCAGTAGGCATGCGCCTATCCTACAACCAACATATCTTTTTTGAATTCGTTCCTTTTGATGAAAATAATTTTGACGAAGAAGGCGAAATGGTGGATAACCCAGAGGCATTGATGATTCACGAAGTTGAAGAGGGAAAAGACTACGCAATTTTAATAAGCACGCCTGCCGGAGCTTGGCGTTATTTAATTGGAGATACAGTCAAATTTGTAGACAAAGCAAACGCTGAAATTATCATCACGGGCAGAACAAAACATTTCTTAAGTTTAGTTGGAGAGCACCTAAGTGTTGACAACATGAACAAGGCGATACAATTGGTTAGCGAAGAATTAAATATATCCATTCCAGAATATACGGTAACGGGAGAGCCTTTTGGTAATTTCTTTGCGCACCATTGGTATGTTGCTTGCGACCAGGATATTGACGAAAATTTATTAGCGGAAAAAATAGATGAAAAATTAATCCATTTGAATGACGACTATGCGGTTGAAAGAAAGAGCGCACTTAAGGCGATAAAAGTAGCCGTATTAAAAGAGAGTAGTTTCATGTCGTTTATGGAAAGCAAGGGGAAGGTTGGAGGTCAACATAAATTTCCAAGGGTATTAAAGGGGCAGATATTATCCGACTGGAAGGCATTTATAAAAAATCAATCTTAATGCTAGCGGCGCCAGTTTTAAAAGGATTGTTATTGGGATTGATATTAAGCATCTCGATTGGTCCGGTCATTTTTGCCATCATTAAACAAAGTTTAACAAATGGAAAGCAGGCGGGATATGCTTTTGTGGCAGGGGTTTCGAGCAGTGATTTTGTTTTACTATTTATTTGCAACGCATTTACATCTCTATTTAATTTAGTGTTAAATCATAAATCAAGTATTGCGCTTGCGGGTGCTGGCTTCTTATTGATCATGGGCGCCTATACTTTGTTCTTTAAAAAATTAAAGCTTGAAAACATGGGAGAGAGTGGTCTACAAAAGCCGATTAGCTTGCGTGGATTGTTGGGTGCTTATTTTTCTGGCTTTTTAATGAATACCCTAAACCCAAGTGTGTTTTTGTTTTGGTTTGCGTGGACAGCTGCAATCAACAATAGCGCCGACGACACAAGCAATCCATTACAATATAAGTTACTTGTATTTGGAACCTGCCTTGGCTTTGTCTTATTTTCAGATTTATTAAAAGTCTTTTTGGCGGGGAGGCTAAGACCAAGATTAACAGAAAAAAACCTGGTTTGGATTAACAGAATTTCAGGAGTTATTATTTTAATATTTAGCGCGGCCCTACTATATAGCGCCCTATTAGTCTATTAATAACAATCGGAGGAAACAGCTTTCACAAACATTTATACAAATTTGGCTTGTTTTAAGTGCCTTTATTGTAATTTGGTCTTGTGAAAAATTATATTATTTTATTTTGTTGTTTTTGCTTTCTAATTCAAGCAAAAAGTGTCTTTGCCCAAAATGGAAACGTGCTTGTTTTGAAAGACAAGGGGGTTACCATTAAGTCTTTTACCAAAGACAACTATATTGAATTTGAGTTTAGTAATCGACAATGGATAACTGGACAAATTCAATGGATCAAAAAAGATTCGATACAAGTAAAACAATATGCGCTACAAACCGTTATGACCACCTATGGCACTTATGGTCAAGATACTTTAAGGTTGGGTCCACTAACGCTTCACATAAACGAGATACGCGCTTTTGCAAAAGACAAGGGCCAATATCAAAGTGTATTTACGAATGGTGCGTTTTTAAAAGTTGCAGGCATACTATATAGTGGCTTAAATATCACGAATTCAATTATCAATAAAGAGGCGGTATTTGGTTCAAAAAACTTGCCGGCAATTGGCGGTGGACTCGGTGCCTATTTGATTGGAAAGTGGATGGGTAAAAAGAATCCTCCCTACCGACCAATTGGTAAAAGGTTTAGTGTTGAAATTCTATAAACCTGCTACTAAAAACAGCTATACCTTAATCACAACCCCCTTATACTTTGATTAAAAAAATTAAACGCGTCCTCTGGTATTTATTTTTAAGTTCATTACTATATTTAGTAATCACGCGTTTTATCTTTCCTCCGATAACCATCACGCAAATTAACAATGCCTTTGGTTTGGGATTAAAAAGGGATTATGTATCATGGGAGGATATGTCTTATAATATTAAACTTGCCGCCATAGCGAGTGAGGATCAGGCTTTCCCGGATCATGTTGGTGTAGATTGGGAGGCGATGGAGCGAAGTTTTAAACCAAAAAAGAAAAAGAAGAAATCTAGAATTCCACTTGGTGGTGGCGCTAGCACCATCACACAGCAGGTTGCTAAAAATGTATTCTTGTGGCAGGGTGGACAATATGATAAATATATAAGAAAGCTGCCTGAGTTTTATTTTACTTTTTTAATTGAATTGGTTTGGGGGAAGAAAAGAATTCTAGAGGTTTATTTAAATGTGATTGAAACGGGCCCTGGTTGTTTTGGTGTAGAGGCCGCGGCTCAAAATTATTTTAAAAAGTCAGCAAAGAATTTAACGCGCGCCGAAGCTGCAATGATAATCGCGGGGCTGCCTAATCCCAAGAAATTCACAGCACGCCCTATGACAAAAAGAGTTTCATGGCGTTATCCACAAATACTTAGAGAAATGAACAATTTAGAGGGGGATGAAGATGTGCGCGCGTTAATTGGAAAAAAATAGCGGGGGTTTTGCACATTTTATACCTCTATAATTTTTGGTTTAAACAACCCTGTGCAAAATCAAGCCGCCCTTGTGGATTATTTTTATTTTTTAAAAAACCTCGCGCTTATGGGCTTAACAACTTGTCAATAACCCCAATCGCATTTTGTGTTCTTTCCGTTCCTGTTCCACTAACAATTGCCCAAGGTGTTTTTTGATTCATTAGTAACTCCTTATAAATAGTAAACAATTCTATTCTAGGACCCTCGTCTGGATATTCACGCATTTCGTCTGCAGCCCATGGCAGATCTATATCACAGAGTAAATACAAATCGTAATTACGTTCATTAATTTGCTCTAAAATAAATGGGTGGCAATTATTAAATACATATTCACACCACACTTTCATAACATACATGTCGGTGTCAATAATTAATTTATCTGCTTTTTCTACTTCTTTATTTTCTGTGTTTTTTTGAGCCAGTTTATTAATTGCGATTTCTTCGTTTTCGATTTGTCCCTTTGCGATCGTTAATAAATTATCGAAGTTGTATTTTGTTCCGTGTTCAGATAAATATTGTCTTGCATATTCTTTTACCCAAATTGTTTGATAGTGTGCAGAAAGTTCCGCACAAAGCGTTGACTTTCCGGTTGACTCTGGTCCAATTATTACTATTTTTTGAATCGGTTTCATTGCTAACAAATTTTAAATACGTGCGCGTTCTTGTTGTACCTTTTTATTCCAAGAAATATATCCAGCAATCGCTAATATCAATAAAATTATAAATTGAAAGCTAGTAAAAGCATATCCCTTGATAAAGTATAAGGGGATTGATGCGATGTTTGTTACAATCCACCAAATCCAGCTCTCTACTTTTTTCTTTGCCATTAGCCACATGGCCGTATAAGCGGATGCGCTAGCCAAGGCGTCTGCCCAAGGAATAGCATCGGGTGCAAAATTTGTTTTTAAAAATTGTAGTCCAAAAAACAAAACAGCATAAAACCCAAGAAATACTAAAAACTGTTGGAGCTTTTGTTTTCTTGTACTTGCAGATACCCGTAATTCATTGGTAATGTGGTCTTCTTTTTTGCGAGTCCATAAATACCAACCATAAATACTCATGATAGTATAATACAAGTTAACGCTCGCCTCCCCTAATAGGTGTCCTTTATAACTTAAATAAATATATAGCGCGGTATTAATAATTCCAGTAGGAAAAACTAAAATGTTTTCTTTTCTGCTATACCAAACAGATACAATTCCCATAATTACTGCGATGGCCTCTAACCAAGTCGTATTCAATAATCCATTATATACTTGTATAAAAAAATCGTTCATTAAACTAAATTGATGATTTCATTTTTTCTAATTGTAATTCCATTCTAAACATTTCATCACGCAATTTAGCTGCTTCCATGAAATCCAGGGCCTTCGCCATTTTTTCCATTTGCTTTTTCGTTTGCAAAATTGCCTTCTCCATTTGAGGAATGGTTTTGTATTCACTATTCGGCTCCGCCACCATATTGAGCTCATCTGTGGTTCTTATATTCATATTGTCCTGCGTAAATCCTTTAATGTCCAATACCGCAGTTTGTTTCATCACTTGTTCTATTGATTTTACAATAGTCGTTGGTGTAATATGGTGTTCTTCGTTGTATTGAATCTGTTTTGCGCGGCGGCGATTGGTCTCATCGATAGTGCGTTGCATACTCATGGTAATTTGGTCTCCATAAAATATTACACGACCCCTTACGTTTCTCGCGGCACGACCAGCGGTTTGAGTAAGGGACTTTTCATTTCTTAAAAACCCTTCTTTATCCGCATCTAACACAACTACCAAAGAAACTTCTGGTAAATCTAATCCCTCTCTTAATAAGTTGACCCCCACCAGCACGTCTATCACGCCCAGTCTTAGCTCTCTTAAAATTTCTACACGTTCTAGTGCATCTATATCACTATGGATATATTTTGACTTGATGTTTATTTTAGATAAATACCGATCCATTTCCTCGGCCATCTTTTTGGTTAGTGTAGTAACTAGAACGCGATCGCCCTTTTCCACTTGCATCGCGATCTCGTCTAATAAATCATCTATTTGATTCTTGGTAGGACGCACCTCTATTGGTGGATCTAATAATCCGGTCGGCCTAACAACCTGCTCTACAATTAAACCATCTGTTTTTTCTAATTCATATTCACCCGGTGTGGCACTTACATATATCGTTTGTCCAATCACTTGTTCAAACTCATTAAAATTAAGTGGTCGGTTATCGATTGCGCTTGGTAATCTAAATCCAAATTCAACTAGATTCATTTTTCTACTTCGGTCTCCACCATACATGCCTGAAATTTGTGGAATCGTCACATGGCTTTCATCTATTACACACAAAAAATCTTTTGGAAAATAATCCAATAAACAGAAGGGCCTTGTGCCAGGCTTTCTGCGATCAAAAAATCTTGAATAGTTTTCAATGCCCGTACAATAGCCCAGCTCTCTGATCATTTCAATATCGTATTCCACGCGCTCTTTGATTCTAGCTGCTTCTTGTGGCTTTCCTACATTTTTAAAATATTCAACTTGTGCTCGCAGTTCATCTTGTATCTCTACAATAATTTCTTGCAGCATTTCTTTTGGTGCCATGTATAAATTAGCAGGGAAAATTGCCGCGTTCTCCATTGGCTCTATTCTTTTTCCTGTTTCAATTTCTATACTTTCAATGGATTCAATTTCGTCGCCAAAAAAAGTAATTCGATAACCATAATCAACATAAGGTAAACGAATATCTACCGTATCACCATTTACCCTAAACGCACCACGATCAAATTCGGTGACTGATCGGTGATACAAACTATTGACTAGTGCGTGTAAGAAAGCTTGTCGCGATAAAATTTGCCCCTGATGAATTCGAATGATTCCGTTTTCATATTCAGTTGGATTACCCATACCATAGATACAACTCACACTCGCAACAATCACGATATCCCGACGTCCACTCAACAATTGTGCTGTTGCTTGAAGTCTTAGCTTGTCTAACTCCTCGTTGATGCTTAAATCTTTTTCAATATATACACCAGAAGTGGGTAAGTAGGCTTCGGGTTGATAATAATCATAATAAGACACGAAATAACCCACTGCATTATCAGGAAAGAATTGTTTAAACTCTCCATATAATTGAGCAACCAGGGTTTTGTTGTGTGTTAAAACAAGGGTGGGGCGTTGTACGTTTTGTATCAGGTTGGCAATGGTAAAAGTTTTACCAGAACCCGTCACCCCTAAAAGTGTTTGTTGTGGATCTCCATTCAACACACCCTCGGTCAGTTGCGCAATCGCAGTTGGCTGATCGCCCGAGGGTGTGTAGTTGGAATGAAGTTTAAAAGGCATACGCAAAGTTAAGCGCAAACCTTAAATATGTGTCTTTAAATTGACGCATTATAGTGTTTCTAAATAAGTAGCAAGTCGATTAATCGCTGCCGCCACTTCGGTAATTTGTGCTGTCGTTTCAGACCAGTTTTTTTGTTCGATTGCTTCGCGAACTCCTGGAACAGTTTTAACACCATAACCCGTATAAAATCCGGGCGCATACAAACTATGTTTATACCAAGGTCTACGAGGTAAGCCTGTTGACATTAATAATGCTTGTTCTGCTGTATATATTTTTGCATTGATTGCGGCTAGTTTTTGCTCATCTGCGCTAGACTTTGATTTTTCTACATTTTGCGCCGCTTTTTCTAAATTTGTCAACGCGTTTAATATTGGTGCAAAATCTAAATAAGGCACTTCTGTTTGTAATGATGGAAGTTTTAAACCCTCTGTTGGATCAGCCGCAACCGCATATGCTTTGTTGTTGATTAATTCGTTTTCTACTTTTACTTTTTCTCTCATTTGCTCCACATTAGACATCAACTCAGAAATATATCCCTTTACTGTTTTGTGTAATGCTGTAAAATCAAAAGGTAAAGCATCTGCCTCTGCTAATCTTAATGCAGCACGACCAGCGGTTTGTGCCAACGCAACACCATAAGCAAAACCAGGATCCTTGTATTTTGAATAGTGATCATATGAATCATAGATAGAGTGGTATTCACCGCCTTCATTTTCACCACCAAACCCAATATTTAAAGAAGGCACGCCTACGTGTTGAATAAAGGAAGAATAATCAGAACCTGAGCCCATCGCTCCTAATGGATAAGTTGTACTATTTAATATTTCTTTTTTTGCTGCTACACTAGTCGCCTCGGTTGCACGACTAGCTCTTTGTCTTTCAAAAACAGTTACACCTGTTTGAGGATCCATAATTGATTTACTAATGTCGGTCATTAATCCAGTGAACGCATGAGAGCCCTCTGCACTTAAAAACCCTCGACCATTACCATCAGAATTAATATAAGCAACCGCCTTTGCCTGTAGTTCAGCAGCGTGGTCTTCTACCCACTCTACAGATCCCATTAAACCTTGTTCTTCTGCATCCCAAGCACAATAAACAAGCGTTCTTTTAGGCTTCCACCCTGACTTAACTAATTCTCCAATTGCAATAGCCTCTTCAAGTTCGGCAGCCATGCCACTTACGGGGTCGTTTGCGCCATTTACCCACGCATCGTGGTGGTTTCCTCTAATAACCCACTGATCTGGATATTGACTTCCTTTAATTGTTGCAATTACATTATAAGCAGGACGAATTTTCCAATCAAAATTTAGTTTCAGGTGTAGTTTAGATTTACTTGGTCCAATATGATAAGTGAAAGGAAGCCCGCCTCTCCATGCTTTTGGTGCAACGGGTCCAACCATATCTTGTAATAAAGGTGCGGCATCGTGATAACTAATTGGTAATACCGGTATTTTTAAAAGGTTTTCCGCATTATTATGGTCAACCCTTGGTGCGCCTTCGGTAGAAGCATAATTAGGCGTGCTTGGGTCGCCAGGATAAATCACCATGTCCATAATTGAACCTCTTTGTACACCAAATTCATTTTTAAATGGACCCGCTGGATAAACATCTCCTGCACCATAACCATCATCTTGTGGATCAGAATAAATTAAACATCCTATTGCGCCGTGTTCTTGAGCAACCTTAGGTTTTATGCCTCTCCAGCTTCTTCCATATTTAGCAATGACAATTTTTCCTTTTACATCAATCCCGTATTTGGCCAATGTTTCATAATCTTCTGGTAAACCATAATTTACAAAAACTAATTCTGCGTTTACATCGCCATCAGCACTCCAACAATTATATGTGGGTAATTGATCTGCCTGTCCAGATGTTGCATCTTCTTTTAAAGCTGGTTCTTTTAATGATGCTTTAAAATTTGTAGCGCCTTTCATTTCTAATACACGAGTGATAGGTGTTGGAAATAATAATTGATAGGTTACTATTTTTGTATCCCATCCTGCTGCTTTGAATTGTTTTGCAATTTCGTCTGCGACAAATTTTCCACCGACAGAACCAATATGGTGTGGTACAGAAGACATTAGTTTAATGTTTTCACCAACACGTTTTGCACTTAATTTGCTATCAAAATTTGCTTCTAATTTTTTTTGTGTCTCGCTGTTTTTAAAACCAGTGAATTGTTGTGCGAAACCATGAATACTTATGCTTAAAAAAAGAGTAGAAATAATTAAGGTAGATTTTGAATTTGCCATTTGAAAATTATTTAGTTATATAAGAGATGTGAGTATAATTAATTTTTAGTGTTAAACTTTTCTGTTTAAATAAGCGCCATAATCAGGAAGTTCGTATTCGTAATCTCCTTGCATAAAAGGCGAGGTTACTAAAAAATCTGCCGTGGTTCTGTCACAAGCCATTGGTAAATTCCAAGCAACAGCTAATCTTAATAATGCTTTCACATCACTATCATGTGGTTGTGCTTCCATAGGATCAAAAAAGAAAAAAACCATATCAATATCACCAGTGGCAATCATTGAACCAATTTGTTGATCACCTCCTAGTGGTCCACTTAAAAGCTTAACCACGGGTTGGTCTAATGCTTCTTCTATAAGTTTTCCTGTTGTTCCTGTGGCAACTAGACTATGTTTAGATAAAACAATTTTATTATGCACCGCCCATTCAATTAAGTCTTTCTTTTTGTTATCGTGTGCGATTAAGGCAATTTTTTTTCTTTTATCTAGTTTTCTAATTTTTGTCATTATTGAAATAATTTATGGGTTTTATAAAACAACCCTTTTAGCCATTACTGGAATTAATAATAAAATAAATAAAATTATAACTGGTGTTATATTTAAAAGGTTTAATAATAATAAAATAATTAAAAGAAACACCGGATAAGTAAATAATAAAACGGCAAATAAAACTGAATCGAAAAAAACAGTATTTTTTGTTTTTTTATCTATTAACTTTTTAATGAACCTATAATAGGGTAAGTGTATTAAATAAAAAATGTTGTTAGAATTAAATATAGTGCTTGTGGTAGGAATTATTATATTCTCTTTAAGTAGTTGGAATACTTCTTGATTAAATAAAACACGATCCTTGCTATTATTTATTTGTGGAATTTGTTTCATCTCGGTAACTAGTAAATTAATTTTCTTACCTATTCCTTTTAATTGATTAAATGCTATTCCTATTATATGAATTTTAAGATCAACATTTAATTTTTGAACCCCTTCTACTATTCTAGCTGTTCCTTTTTTAAATGGTTGTAATTCGTGGCTGTTAATACAAATACCTTCAATAAAAATTAAAACAGCATATCCTTTACTTAATAAATCAATAGATTTTGTAAAGGCATAATCATTTAAATGTAAAAATTCCTTTCCTTCTCTTAATCTATAAACTGGAATCATATTCAATGATTCTAATAAAAATCGATGTAATGGTTTTTTAAACGCATCCCCTCTGGCTAAAAAATATACCCTTCTTTTATAATAAGAGCCAATTATTAATGCGTCTAAAAAAGAGTTTGGATGATTTGCAATAATTAATAACGGACCTTTTGTTTTAAAAAGTTGTTTATTTTTTAGGTGAATCTCATGGCAGAATAACCATAAACCAGCCTGAATAAAAAGTTTTAATAATTGCACCACAGTATAAATATAAAAAAACCGCATCACAAATGATGCGGTCACTACCTACTAACCTTAAAAAAACACGTTTAATTATTTTAAAGTGCTGCTGCTGCTTCCACCTTGGCTGCAATTTTAGCTCTAATTTTTGCTTCTATTTCATTCGCCATTTCTGGATTATCATGAAGGATTGTTTTTACTGAATCACGACCTTGTCCTAGTTTATTTCCCTCATAACTAAACCAGCTACCGCTTTTATTGATAATTTCTAATTCTACACCCATATCAATAATCTCTCCAATTTTACTAATACCCTCACCAAATATGATTTCAAATTCAGCAGCTCTAAATGGAGGAGCAACTTTATTTTTAACGACTTTTACTTTTACTCTATTTCCTACAGCTTCATCACCATCTTTAATTTGTGCCATTCTTCTAATATCTAAACGTACTGAAGCATAGAATTTTAAAGCATTACCACCAGTTGTAGTTTCTGGATTACCAAACATAACACCAATCTTTTCACGTAACTGATTAATGAAAATACATACGGTACCAGTTTTATTAATTGTTGCTGTTAATTTTCTTAATGCTTGTGACATCAAACGCGCGTGTAATCCCATTTTAGAATCACCCATTTCTCCTTCTAATTCACTTTTTGGAACTAAAGCAGCAACCGAATCAATTACGACTACATCAATTGCGCCAGAAAGAATCAAACGATCCGCGATTTCTAATGCTTGCTCACCATAATCTGGTTGAGAAACCAATAGATTATCCACATCTACACCTAATCTTTTTGCATATGCACTATCAAAAGCATGTTCAGCATCAATAATAGCACACATTCCACCCTTTTTTTGTGCTTCTGCAATCACATGTATAGCTACAGTTGTCTTACCCGAAGACTCTGGACCATAAATTTCTATAATTCTGCCTTTAGGTAAACCGCCAATTCCTAACGCAGTATCTAAACCAATTGAACCAGTTGAAATAACTTCTTGAGGCTCTTGACTGCGCTCATTCATCATCATTACACTTCCTTTACCATAATCCTTGTCGATCTTATCAATGGTCAACTTAAGGGCTTTTAATTTTTCTGCGTTACTCATAGCTTGTCGTTTTATGTTTTCGTTTAAATAGAATGTGAAGATAGGGATAATTTGTTAATAAACTAAAATATTTAGTATTATTTTACTAATTTGATTAGTTATTTGGCATTATATATTCTAATTTTTATTTAAATCATTGATTTTTAATTATTTATTTTAAAATATTATTTAGTAATAAATTTAGTATTTCTTTTTTTATCCTTTCTAAGTATTAATCTAGCCAGTTAAAAAGGTTTTAAAATAGGATGGAATAAAAGTAGTTCTTTTTAAAATAAACAATAGAAATTCAAATGTGCATTACTACCGTAGTATTCTTTTATAATACATTTATATAAATAAACTAATACTATTACGGGTGTTAATATCTTAATATCTTAGTTATTCACTTTTTATTTTTATAAGATTTCCTTTTTTTTAGAACAATTATATCCATCTTAAGTTCTAGTATCATTGAATTTTATATTTCATATTATTTATTATATATATCTATATAAATTATAAGTTTTCCAATAAGCACAGGTTATACACTGTTAATTAACGGGTATAAAAGGACTAATAATTTCCATATTTCTTATTTTTTAAATCCACCAAATCAGTTTATTCCTTTTTTATACCCACTTATTCTATTAAAATATGGGTTTATCCACGGAATTTTTAATTATCCACTTAGTGTTTGTGTATTTTATTATTATTTCAAATGATTTTCGTTCATATAATATACTAAATTTGCTGCCTATATAATTATAAGATACATATGTCTATTATTCAGAACATTCGCGATAAAGGTGCTTGGATCATCTTTACAATTATTGTAATTGCTTTAGTTGCTTTCGTACTACAAGATGGTATTGGTAAACAAGGAAATTCAGCAGTTTCAGAATTAGGTAAAGTAAATGGAATTACTATAAATAAAACTGAATTTGAGGAAAAGGTTGAAATACAAGTTCAAAACTATGCATCTCAAGGTGTTAAAAGAGAACAGATCTTAGGTTTCTTATGGAATCAAGAAGTTGATCGTATTTTATTTAAAACCGAAGAAATTAAATTAGGTATCACTGTTGGTACAAAAGAACTTTCTGATGTTTTATTTGGAACAGAATCTCCTTTTAGACAAGAGTTTACAGATCCAGCAACTGGTGAGTTTAAGGTGAATGATGCTAAACAAGCAATAGCACAACTTAAAAAAGGTAAGAATCAAGAACAAATAAAGAATATCGAAAAGATGTATATTGAACCATCTATTGAAAATAGATTGCGCAATAAATATCAAGCATTGATAGTTAAAGGTGTACAAATGCCATCATGGATGGTTCAAAAACAATATGCAGAATCAAATAGTATCTCTAATATTAATATTGTAGGCATTCCATACGCAAGTATATCTGATAGTACTATTAAAATTACTGATGACGAGATTGCTACTTATTTAAAAGAGAATGCTGCTGCTTTTCAAGTTGAAGAAGCTTCTAAAAATATTAGTTATGTAGGATTTAGTGCCGCACCTACAAGTGCAGATTCTGCAGCAGTTTTTAATACTGTTAATGGTTTAAAAGCAGAATTTCAAGCAGCACCAGATGCAGCAGTGTTTTTAAATAAAGCTGGTTCAGATCTTCCTTTTTATAATAGTTATATCAGTGGAAAATCATTACAGGTTCCAAACAAAGAAGCAATTATTGCATCTGGAATTGGGAATGTTTATGGACCATATATAGATGGAAAAAATTATACGCTTGCTAAAGTCATTGGTACAAAACAATGGCCCGATAGCGCAAGTGTTAGACATATATTAATTGCAACTGCTGGACAAAATGGTCAAACAGTTCGTGATGATAGTGCAGCAAAAAAATTAGTTGATAGTATTAGATTTGCAATCGCAAGTGGTTCTAGTTTTGATGCAATGGTTGAAAAATATTCAGATGATGCTGGTAGTAAAGCTAACGGCGGTAAATATGAAATGTTCTCACAAGGACAAATGGTAGGTCCTTTTAATGATTTTTCTTTTGATAATTCAGTAGGTACTAAAGGTGTTGTAAAAACAGATTTTGGCTATCATTATATTGAAATTTTAAAACAAACACCTAGAAGCCCTGCTTACAAAATTGCTTATTTATCAAAAGCTATTTTGCCAAGCAATGAAACTATTGGTGCAGCCTCAGCTGCTGCTGCAGCTTTTGCTAGTAGTGCAAAAGATTTAAAATCTTTCAACGAACAAGCAATCAAGAGTAATAAACAAGCTTTACCTGCTTCTGGTATTAAAGCAATGGATTATGAAATACCAGGATTAGGCGAGTCAAGAAGCTTAGTTCGTTGGATTAATGAAAACAATTTGAATGCAGTTTCAGAACCAACAGAGATTGGTGACAACTATTTTGTTGCAGTAATTACTGGGGAAGAAAAACAAGGTTTAGCTTCAGTTAGTTCGGCAAGACCTCAGGTTGAAGGTATTTTGAGAGATCAAAAAAAGGCGTTACAAATTAAACAAAATTTTAAAGGAAATACAATCGAAGAAATAGCTAATAGTGCAAAAACAATTGTTCAAGCTGCTGATAGTATTAGCTTTAATTATTCTATGATTCCTGGTATTGGAAATGAACCAAAAATTGTTGGTGCAGCATTTAATAAAACATTGTTAAACAAACCAAGTGCACCAATTGCTGGTAATGCAGGTGTTTTTGTAATTAGCGTAAAATCACAAGGTGCGAAAGTTGCCACACAAGATTTAAATAGCTTTGAGGCAGACTTGTTAAATAGAACAAGATCGGTTGTTTATAGAACCAATATAGGACTTAAAAAAGTGGCTAAAATTGTTGACAATCGTTTAAAGGTTTATTAATAAGATTATTTTAATATAGCAAACCCCCGAATTCGGGGGTTTTTTTATTCGCATCTCGAAAACCCTATTTTACCTATTCAAAATTTTAGTTCTAATTTTGTACTATGTCAGATCCACTTATTAATAAAGTTGCAGAAAGCGGTTTAGTTAGCCTAGATCTTGCTCAGTATCTTCCTAAAAATGATATTGTGGTATTTGATATTAAGCCATATTTATTTATGGAACTAATCTTGAAAGAAAAAGATTTTAGAGCAAGTCTTTCTTCAATAGACTGGTCAATTTATCAAGATAAAATTGTTGGAATTTTTTGTAGTACAGATGCGATTATACCTATGTGGGCTAATATGCTAATTGTTTCTAATTTATCACCTTACGCTTCTGCTGTTTATTTTGGTGATGAAAATAAAACAAGAGAATTTGTTTTAGTAGATGCAATACAAAACATAGACTCTGCTGCTTTTTATGATCAACGCGTAGTCGTAAAAGGTTGTGGTGATGTGGTAATCGGCGAGTCTGCTTATGTTGCTATAACTCAAAAGTTGCGCCCCGTTGTAAAGAGTATTATGTATGGAGAACCTTGTTCTACCGTACCTGTTTTTAAGAAAAAGTAATCTGGGATATTTTTATATAAGATCTTAAGTAGATTTTTTACCATCGGTCGTCTTCACGATCTCTTCCTTAAAATAATTATTTCTTTCTATTTCTTCACGAACTTTTTCTGGTACTAAATATTTAATAGTAATGCCTTCTTTACAATTGTTTCTTATAAGTGTAGCAGACAATTCAAGCATTGGCGCTTCTAAATATTGTACGTTTGCGCCTATCGTATTTTTTATATCAAAGCCCGGTCTTCTATAAACAATGAATTGATAGTTTTTTATCAATGTTTCATAGTTTTTCCATTTTGGCAAATTCTGAAAACTATCACCACCCATTATTACATAAAATTCATGTTGAGGAAATTGCTCTTGAACATAAGTTAATGTATCAATTGTATAGGAAGGCCTTGGTAATTTAAATTCAATATCAGAAACTTTTATTTGTACATCATCTTCTGTTGCTAATTGTGCCAGGTGTAGTCTATCGTATTCGTTTAATAAGCTAGCCTGTGTCTTGTGTGGATTTTGTGGAGATACAACCAGCCAAACCTGTTGGACTTCTGTATGGTTTGCAATATAACTAGCTACCATTAGGTGCCCATGGTGTATTGGATTAAACGAACCAAAAAACAAACCTATTTTCATCTTAAAGTGTTGATATTCAATTAATTAGATTAGCTCTTGGGTAATAATAATACTTTCTGCTTCGTCGTTTCTTAAGCTTAATTGATATCCAGCAACCGTTATGGAAATTGGATCTCCAAGCGGTGCTATCTGTTCTACTCTAATTTTTTCACCAGGAATGCAGCCCATTTCCATCAATTTCAAAAATATTTCATCATTTTCAAATGAATGTATTACACCCACTTCTCCAATCTTTAAATCTGATAATTTCTTCATAATAAGCCTCAAATATACCAATGTTTATTTTTATGTTCTTACGAAATATGGAGCATTAAAATACGTTATTAAATAACCACCTTAATGACTCATGTGCATGAATATCTTTTTTAATAAAGCTGATAAATCAACTAGCCTTGCCCACAAGACAAAACTAAAAGCTTTCTTAGAAAAACAACTTTCAAAAGAGGGCGTTAAGATAGAATTACTCCAATATGTTTTTTGTTCAGATGAACACCTTTTAGGTATTAATAAATTGTATTTAAACCACGATTATTATACAGACATCATCAGCTTTGATCTTTCTGAACAAAAAAACCGCTTGGTTGGAGATGTATATATTAGTGTAGATAGGGTTAAAGAGAATGCTAAAACACATGGAAGTTTATATAAACATGAATTATTAAGGGTGATTTTCCATGGAGCACTACATTTTTGTGGGTACAAGGACAAGAAACCGGCGGATGTGAAGTTGATGAGGGCAATGGAGGACAAGTGGTTGAAGGCGTATTTGAAAACAATTGCCTAGATTCTACTGTAAGAATGTTCCACGTGGAACATCTATTATTTAGAACACAGTTTTTGTAAGGAGTTCTTCGAGAAAATATACCTATCCCTAGGCTTACGGCTCGCAAGCTCGAACGCTCGCTACGGAATAGTATATATTCTCAAAGACCTAAAAAGTACACATCCACACCCTTGAGTATTTTATATGGTTTTAAACTTACTCACTATAGAGTAACTTAGAAAACAATACAAATATTCGCCGAACATTCGAGTGAAGCGAGCTGAGAGGAGAATATTTTGGTATTTTTTCTAAGTCAAACATATAGCAGAAGGTTTTAAATGACCAGTTATTAAAAGAGGAAAAATATCAGAGTGTTCCACGTGGAACGTTTTATTTAATTATAGCAACTTATCTTTGCAACCTTATGTTTCCAAAATACAATGTAATAGTAGTAGGCGCCGGCCATGCAGGTTCTGAAGCAGCAGCGGCAGCGGCCAATATGGGTTCAAAAGTCCTATTAATCACCATGAACATGCAGACCATTGCACAAATGAGTTGTAATCCTGCTATGGGTGGAATTGCTAAGGGGCAAATTGTTAGAGAGATAGATGCAATGGGTGGATATAGTGGAATTGTATCTGACTTAAGTACGATTCAGTTTAGAATGCTGAATAAAAGTAAGGGTCCTGCAATGTGGAGCCCACGCGCTCAAAACGACAGACACTTGTTTGCTAGTAAGTGGAGAGAGATGTTAGAACTTACGCCTAATGTAGATTTTTACCAGGATTCGGTTAATGAGTTAATCATAAAAGAGGGAAAAGCTTGTGGTGTTAAAACAAGCCTAGGCCACGAGATTTTGTCAGATGCGGTGATCATCACTAGCGGTACGTTCTTAAATGGGATCATGCATATTGGTGAAAAGCAATTAGGAGGAGGCCGTGTGGCAGAAAGAGCGGCAACAGGAATTACCGAACAACTTGTTTCTTTTGGTTTAGAATCAGATAGATTAAAAACAGGTACACCACCAAGAGTAGACGGGCGTAGCCTTGACTATTCAAAAATGGAGGAGCAAAAGGGCGACGAGGAGGTGGTTGGATTTAGTTATATGGATATTCCAAGGGTAAAAGCGGCAGACCAACGTTCTTGTTGGATTACTTACACCGATCCAATAGTCCACGATATTTTAAAAACCGGATTTGATAGAAGTCCAATGTACCAGGGTCGTATAGAAGGTGTTGGCCCAAGGTATTGTCCAAGTATCGAAGACAAAATCAATCGATTCGCAGATAGAGAAAGACATCAATTATTTGTTGAGCCAGAAGGCTGGAATACAGTAGAGGTATATGTAAATGGTTTTAGCACAAGTTTACCAGAAGAAGTTCAATACGAAGCTCTTCGTATGGTTCCTGGGTTTGAAAATGCTAGAATGTTTCGTCCTGGCTATGCCATTGAATATGATTTTTTCCAACCTACACAATTAAAATATACCCTTGAAACCAAGGCAATCGACAACCTTTATTTCGCGGGTCAAATTAATGGAACAACAGGATATGAAGAAGCTGCTTGCCAAGGATTAATGGCGGGCATGAATGCACATTTAAAAATCAACCAACAAGCGCCACTTATTTTACAAAGAAGCGATGCTTATATTGGCGTGTTAATTGACGACTTAATTAGTAAGGGCACAAACGAGCCTTATAGAATGTTTACATCTAGGGCTGAGTTTAGAACACTCTTGCGTCAAGACAATGCAGACTTAAGATTAACCGAACTCTCTTATAATTTAGGCCTAGCAAGTATCGATCGTATGCGCAAGGTGCAGGATAAAAACAACCATGTTGCAGAGATTAAAAATATCTTGAATACACACTCTATAGAACCCTCTGAAATCAACGCATTCCTTGGTACTATTGACTCTGCGCCGATGACAGAAAAACAAAAAGCTTCTAAATTAGTCCTAAGACCTAATATTAGTTTGCAACAAATAATGGACCACTCTGTTTCCTTAAATGAAAAATTACAAGGCAACGATCCTGATTATTTAGAACAAGCAGAAATCCAAGTTAAATACGAAAGGTATATAGAGAAGGAAAAAGAAATCGTTGAACGAATGTCTGCACTAGAAAACAAGGTCATTCCAGACAGCTTTGATTATGATAAAGTAGCGGCACTATCTATAGAGGCCATGCAGAAATTTAAAAAAATTAGACCCGTCACCCTTGGACAGGCAAGCAGAATTAGCGGCGTAAACCCAAGCGATATTCAAATTTTGATGGTATATATGGGTCGATAGTTTTTGTTTCTTTAGCACCCCACCACTTATCAAAAAAACAAAACAGGATCTCATATTAATCGTTGTTTTTAGTAGCTTTAGAAAGACGAGTTTCTAAATTTTTATGGCCCAATTTGGACCTTTAATTTTAGTCATTATTTTTTTATTCAAAACTAAAATCAACCGCGTATGAGGAGGATTATTTTATCACTTCTTTTGCTTGTAATTGGAGCCACTGCTTTCGCGCAGGAGACTTTTCCAATTAATGGCGTTAGAGATGTAAGAACCGGTGTGTATGCATTTACCAATGCAACCATTATTCAAAATGAAAAAGCTACAATTGAAAAGGGCACCCTTGTAATTAAGCAAGGAAAAATTCTTGCAGTTGGAACAACTGTAGAAATTCCCAAAGAAGCAATTATAGTAGACTGTAGTGGTAAATTTATTTATCCAAGCTTTGTAGATCCTTTAACAGACTATGGAGCAAATACACCAAAGCGCGGAGCAGGTGGATTTAATTTTGGAGCACCTGCACAGTTTTTATCAAATAAAGCAGGCGCATACAATTGGAACCAGGCCATCAAACCAGAAGTGAACGCGGTAGAATCATTTAGCATTGACGAGGCAACTGCTGCGGGATTTAGAAACAATGGATATGGTGTTGTGTTCACGCATGTAAAAGACGGTATCGCTAGAGGAACTGGCGCTGTCGTAACATTAGCGGGCACAAACGAAAACAAAACAATCTTAAAAACAAAAGCCGCTCAGGTATTTTCATTTGATAAGGGTACGTCTACACAATCTTATCCAAGCAGCTTAATGGGAAGCATTGCATTATTAAGACAAACTTATTTAGATGCAAAATGGTATGCATCAAAACCCGCATCAGAGGGTGTGAACTTATCCCTTGATGCATTTAATGCAAATGCATCATTACCACAAATATTTGTGGCAGACGATAAGTGGTCTACTTTAAGAGCGGATCGTATTGCAAAAGAATTCGGCACACAATATATTATTAGAGGTGGAGATAACGGATATCAGAGAATAGACGAGCTTGCTAAAACGAAAGCGTCTTATATTTTGGGTATTGACTTTCCTGCCGCACTAGATGTGGAAGATGCAAATGACGCAAGATTTGTAGCCCTGTCAGAAATGAAACACTGGGAGTTGGCTCCAACAAATCCTGCCGCTTTTGAAAAAGCGGGTATTAGTTTTAGTATCAGCGCAGCTGAAATGAGAGACGGCAAACAGTTTTTACCAAACCTTAGAAAAGCGGTTCAATATGGCTTATCAGAAACCAAGGCATTAGAAGCTTTGACAAAAACACCCGCTCAACAAATTGGCGTGTATGATCAAGTAGGTTCTTTAGAGTCAGGTAAATTAGCCAACTTCTTAATTACAACAGAACCCATTTTTAATAGCAATGCAAAAATTATTGAAAACTGGATTCAGGGAAATAAGTATGATGTAAACGGTGCAGAGTGGAATAGTTTTGCGGGCAAATATAAATTGACCATTAACAACGCGGGAACAAAAACCGACTATACTGTTGATCTTAAAAAAGACTTATCTGCTAATATTATCGGAACAGACACACTGTCTGCAAAAGTTGCAGTAAGCGAATCTTTGGTAAAAATTAGTTTCCCAGAAAAGAAAGGACGCGGCGCCGAAAGCATTCGCCTTAGTGGTGTGATGGCGGACGGTGGATGGAATGGTTTTGGTACAGACGCAAAGGGCGCAAAAGTAACTTGGTCTGCAAGTCTTGTTTCTACTGCAGCTCCAGTAGTTGCCGAGAAGAAAGCAAATGAGCCGGTTAAATTAATATCAAAAGTAACTTATCCATTTGTTGGCTTGGGCAACGAAGCTGTGCCACAGCAAGAAACCATCTTAATCAAAAACGCAACAGTGTGGACCAATGAAAAAGAAGGCAACTTGCAAAACACAGACGTTTTATTAAAAGCGGGTAAAATTGCAAAAATCGGAAAAGGCTTAACAGAAACAGGTGCAAGAGTGATTGATGGTACAGGAAAATATTTAAGCCCTGGTATCATTGATGAACACTCACATATTGCAGCGCTTTCTATTAATGAGGGCGCAGAGTCTGTGACCTCAGAAGTACGTGTTGGAGACAATATGAACCCAGAAGACATTAATATTTATCGCCAACTTAGTGGAGGTGTAACTTCTTCTCATATTCTTCATGGTAGCGCAAATACGATTGGCGGACAAACGCAATTGATAAAGCTAAGATGGGGTGCTACAGACGAGGGTTTAAAGTTTGCTGGTGCAGATCCATTTATCAAGTTTGCATTAGGTGAAAACGTAAAGCGAACCACATCTACTAACAACAATCGTTTCCCAGATACAAGAATGGGTGTGGAAGAAGTGCTTACTGATGGTTTTGATAGAGCAGTTGATTATCAAAAAGCAATGAAAGCAAATCCTTTAACAACAAGAAGAGATTTGGAATTAGAGGCGTTGGCCGAGATCATGAATAAAAAACGCTTTATCACTTGTCACTCCTATGTCCAAACTGAAATCACGTATGCAATGCGCGCTATTGAAAAATTCAAAGCACAGGGGTATGATTTTAACATCAACACTTTCACGCATATTTTAGATGGTTATAAGGTGGCTGATAAAATGAAAATACACGGATCAAGTGCTGCAACCTTCTCCGATTGGTTTGCGTATAAAACAGAAGTGACGGATGCGATTGCTTACAATGCAGCAATCATGCATAATGTAGGTGTAAACACGGTGATCAATTCTGATGACGCCGAGATGGCGCGTCGTTTGAATCAAGAAGCAGGAAAAATTGTAAAATATGGTGGCGTATCTGAAGAAGAAGCATTCAAGATGGTTACCATCAACCCAGCAAAAGCACTTCACGTGGACAATAAAGTTGGAAGTATTAAAGTAGGAAAAGACGCAGACGTTGTTTTATGGAGTGAAAACCCATTAAGCATTTATGCAAAATCTTTATATACAATCGTTGATGGTACGGTTTATTTTGATCGTGAAAAAGACGCAGAGCGTAGCAAGCAAATTGCCGCAGAAAGAACAAAGTTGATTCAAAAGATGTTGGGTGATAAAAAAGCCGGCATGCCAACAAGACCCGCTATGCCAAGTACGCAAATATTATTAGAGTGCGGAGACCACGATCATAACGAAGGCCTTAACACTATTTACGAATCTCAAAAAAACTAAACCATGCAAAAGAAATATTTAAGCATTTTTGCTCTTGCATTGTTAGGTTTAACAGCAAGTGCACAAGACAATGTATATCCAGCGCCAAAGCAAAGTGGCGTAACGGTAATAACACATACAACGGTACACGTTGGAAATGGAACAACCCTTACAAATGCCACCGTTGCGTTTGAAAATGGAAAAATTACAGGAGTAGGTAACGTGGCTGTGCCAGCAGGTGCTACTGTAATTGACGGAACAGGAAAGCACGTATATCCAGGATTGATTTTACCAACATCTGATTTAGGATTGAGAGAAATCAGCTCGGGTGTACGCGGAAGCAATGACTACGCAGAAATCGGCGAGAACAATGCTAATATCAGATCTATTGTTGCGTATAACACAGATTCAAAAATAATCGGTGTATTACGTGAGAATGGAATTTTATTAGCGGGCGTAGCACCACAAGGAGAATTGATCGAGGGTCAAGCAAGTGTTGTACAATTAGACGCATGGAACTATGAAGATGCAGCTTATAAGTGGGACAATGGCCTATATATTAATATGCCAAGTTTGATGGCACGTCGTGGTGGCCGTATGGCTTTCATGCGCCCCGGTCCTGCTGGGGATCCAGTAAAAGCAGCGATGGATAAAATCGAAACCATCAAAACATTCTTCACAGATGCGAAAGCGTATTATCAAGAAAAAACACATGCTGTTAATAATTTAAAATTAGAGGCGGTGCGCGGTTTGTTTGAAGGCAAACAAAAATTATTTGTACGTGCTAACGAAGTAAAACAAATCTTACTTGCAATGGATCTTGCAAAAAGTTTTGGTTTTAAATTGGTGATTGTAGGCGGAACAGAAGCGTATCAAATTGCCGATTTATTAGCAGAGAATAATGTGCAGGTAATTTTAGATCGTCAACATTCATTACCAAGCATGGAAGACGATGATGTGGATCAACCCTACAAAACACCTGCAGCTTTACAAAAAGCGGGCGTTTTGTTTTGTTTAAACGACACACATGATCAAAGCCGTTTTCGTAACCTTGCTTTTAATGCTGGAACTGCCGCTACTTATGGTTTAACCAAAGAACAAGCGCTTTCAGCGGTGACTTTAAATGCTGCAAAAATCTTAGGTATCGAAGACAAAACGGGTACCCTTGAAACAGGTAAAGACGCTAATATTTTAATTGTAAATGGCGATTTATTAGACATGAAGTCTAGTGTCATTGGACAAGCGTTTATTCAAGGTCGAAATGTATCATTAGACAACAAGGGCAAGCAATTGTACGAGCGCTATAAGCACAAGTATCAATTAAAATAAACGATTCAATTCGGCTACTACGACGCACATTCTTTTAGAATAAATGTCGTGGAAAAATAAGTTTCCTCCCAGCTCGGTAAATCTGAACTGGGAGGATTTTTTTTGGCTAACTTAGCGCTATGTCTAAAAAATTGTATTTACTAGATGCGCTGGCCTTAATTTACAGGGCTTACTATGCGCTCATCCGCACCCCAAGAATTACAAGTACAGGAATCAACACCAACGCGCAATTTGGTTTTACAAATACTTTATTAGAAATTATCAAAAAGGAAAACCCTTCGCATATAGCTGTGTGTTTTGATACCCATGCGCCCACAGAAAGGCATACTGATTTTACCGATTACAAAGCAAATAGAGAAGCAGCTCCAGAAGATTTATTAAGTTCTTTACCACATATTAAAGCAATCATCGAAGGATTCAATATTCCAGTCGTAGAGTGTGATGGATACGAAGCGGATGATGTCATTGGAACACTTGCTTGGCAAGCAGCAGACATGGGCTACGAAGTGTATATGGTGACCCCAGATAAAGACTATGGTCAATTGTTGGTGAAAGAGAATGTATACATGTGGAAGCCACCCGCATTTGGAAACGAAAGAGAAATATTAGATGCCGAAAAAATTAAAGCAAAGTGGGATATCGCACGTGTAGACCAGGTGGTAGACATGTTGGGCTTAATGGGCGATGCTGCCGATAATATTCCTGGCATACCAGGTGTAGGTGAAAAGACGGCTGCTAAATTATTAAAAGAATATGACACCCTAGAAGGCGTGTTGGCAAATGCCGATAAGATTAAGGGTGCCATGGGAGAAAAAGTGAGAGCGGGAAAAGAATCTGCAATCATGAGTAAAAAGTTGGCAACGATTATTACCAATGTGCCGGTACAATTTCACGAAGAAGATTATAAGTTATCTGAAAAAAACATTCCAGCATTAACAGAAATTTTTAATTTATTAGAATTTAAGACCCTTGGCAAACGCATACTGGGTAGTGATTTTGAAGTGGTGGTAGCGCAAGATCCCGAAGTGCAAACAGATTTATTTGGTAACGAAGTCAAAACTAAAAAGCCACTCGTAAAAACAAAAACGATTGTATTAAACTCAGAAGAGGGCACGCAGTCTGTTTTAGAACCCAACGATGAACCAGGAAATCCTGGTTATGAATCAGAAGGGGAAGAGGCGCAGGATTCGGACCTGCCTAAATTAATTGCCAATAAAAATATTGAGAACACGCCCCACGAATATGAAATGATTGTGGGTGACGAAGCGATTGCAAATTTTATAAAAAGAATAAGCGATAAAAAAGAAATTTGTATTGATACCGAAACAACAGGTATTGATGCAAATAATGTACAGCTAGTCGGTTTGAGTTTTTCAAATACGGTTCACACAGGTTTTTATTTACCTGTTGCAAATGACGGCGACGGTGTTGATGGCGCAAAACATATCTTAGAAAAACTAAAACCCCTATTTGAGGACGAAACGATTACATGGGTAGGACAAAATATAAAATATGATTTCTTAGTGTTGAAGTGGTATGGGGTTACGTTAAAAGGAAAGACCTTTGATACCATGCTAGCGCATTATGTGATTGAGCCAGAAGGTAGGAGGAGCATGGATATCCTTAGCGAACAGTTTTTAGGATATGAACCAGTAAGCATCGAAAATCTTATTGGTAAAAAAGGAAAAAATCAAGGCACCATGCGAGATGTGCCATTAGAGCAAATCACAGAATATGCTGCAGAAGATGCGGATATCACCTTGCAATTAAAAGAATGCTTTGAACCTTTGTTGACCAAGCGCGAAGTAAAGCGTGTATTTGAAGAAGTAGAAAATCCATTAATGCAAGTTTTGGTGGACATGGAATTCGAGGGCGTGAAAGTGGATGAGCAGTTCTTAAATGATTATAGTAAAATATTAGAAGATGAAATCAAGATAAGCGAAGAGCGAGTTTTTGAACAAGCTGGCGTAAGATTTAATCTGGCATCCCCCAAACAATTAGGAGATGTATTATTTGATATTTTAAAAATTGATCCGAAGGCTAAAAAAACCAAAACGGGTCAATACGCCACAGGAGAAGATGTTTTGGCAAAGCTTGCTGCAAAACATAAAATTGTAGACGATATTTTAAATTTTAGAGAATTAAGTAAATTAAAATCCACTTATGTAGATGCACTACCGGCTATCGTGAATCCGAAAACCGGAAGAATCCATACTAGCTATGCACAAGCTGTTGCCGTGACTGGAAGATTGAGTAGCACCAATCCAAATTTGCAAAACATTCCAATACGTTCTGAGCGAGGAAGAGAAGTGCGTAAAGCATTTATACCCCGAGACCCCTCTCGTATTTTGATAAGCGCCGATTATTCTCAAATTGAATTAAGGGTAGTTGCTGCAATTAGTGGAGATCCAAATATGTGTGATGCGTTTAAACAGGGCAAAGACATACATACTGCAACAGCAGCAAAAGTGTATGGTATTGCAGAGGCCGAGGTTACCAAAGAACAAAGATATAAAGCCAAGAGTGTAAACTTTGGAATCATTTATGGACAAGGTGCTTTTGGCTTGGCCGAAAATTTAGGTATCTCAAGAACCGAAGCAAAAGAGATCATTGATAATTATAAAAAAGAGTTCCCAAATATTCAATTATACATGGACGAACAAATCAACAAAGCAAAAGAACAGGGCTTTGTTGAAACCCTGATGGGACGAAAGCGTTGGCTGAGAGATATCAATAGTTCTAATTTTACTGTACGTGGCTTCGCAGAGCGAAACGCAATCAACTCTCCAATACAAGGCTCCGCAGCAGATATGATTAAATTAGCGATGATTAAAATTCATCGTGAAATGAAAAAGAAACACTGGGAGTCAAAAATGATTTTACAAGTACACGATGAATTGGTTTTTGATGCCGTTGAATCAGAACTACCTGCATTAAAAGAGTTGATTTTATCTTGTATGACTACAGCAATGGAATTGCCGAATGGCGTGCCTGTTGAAGCAGAAATAGGCCAAGGAAAAAATTGGTTGGAAGCCCATTAATAAACTATAAACCAATTACTGAAAATTTACCTTCTGTATTTCTCCAATAAATTTTTCTACCCTTGGTTCCGTTAAGGTCTCCGAAAAGGCCATCGGCAACAACATCAATATCGCCATCTTTGTCGTAATCAAAAAGATGTATCCATTTTATCCAAGCATTTTTTCCTTCCCCACTTGGGTAATCAAAATAGGTATTAGTGGCGTCAACAAATGTATCCCCTTTGTTTAAAAACAACCTTAACCCATAACCCTGGTAGCCGGACTTGTTGCTCATGGTTAAAATATCAAGCTTGCCATCAAAGTCAAAATCCATAAAGGCCATGTCCATTAATTCTAAAGACTTTTCTGCTTGGATTAATTTTGCTTTTGATCTATCAAATACACCTTTGTTATTTGGTATCACTCTTAATTTTTCTTGGCCACCAAGTAAAAGGTCCAGCCAACCATCTCCGTCTAAATCAAAAAGGTCAACGGTATAATAATTATCATTTCCATCCAGATTAAATCCTTTAAAAATTTCATTGCTCAATTTAAAATTTCCTCCCCCCATATTTAAATAACAAGTTGGGTGTACTGGAATTACAGCGCTTCCTCCAGAATAGGCAACGATATCTGTAAGACCATCATTGTTTATATCTCCTGTTGCACCACCGTGAAAATAGCCAATGTCTTTACTTAGATATTGGTATCGTTTTTCACTCACATAAAATATGCCTAAGGAATCACCCGGGAAGGGCATGCCGTCATATCCCGAAGAAAAAAGCATAACTTCTTTTGTTCCATCGTTGTTAAAATCTGCAAGCACACACTTTCTTACCATTGTTAATCCTTGTTGAACATCTGCAACGGTATTGCTTTTTTCATATTCTGAAAACAAGTGTAACCCAGTAGCATTTGTTGGCCATGGGTTTTTCCAATAATACGCCCATAAATCTTTCTTCCCGTCACCGGTTAGATCCGTATATAGATAACCACCAAGGTCGTTCCAGTAATAAGACTTATTCGCATTCCAAGTAGCTGTGGTCGAAGTATTATAGGGAATCAGCTGGTTATTTGTACTTTCAAATCCCCAAAAATAGGATTCATGTACATTAAATAGCTGATCGAAAGAACGATTGGTAAGGTACCAGGAACTTGTTTTGTTAATCTTTGAAACGGAGTCAAGTGTAACTAAGGGGTAAACGATTTTTGTTGGTATTGTAACAATTGGTGCCGGCGGAATCGGAGTGGTTGGGTTTTCTGTGCCAGTCTTAGAACAAGAAATATTCAAGACAATAAAAAGGCCCATCAAAAAAACAGCGCTGCTTCTTTTCATTTAATATATTTTAATGGGGGATATAAAACTAATAAAAAAACCCCCAAAGTTTGGAGGTTTTTTTATTAGGTATAATCAATAGAATCTATCTATTCATGCTGGCCAAAAACTCTTCGTTGTCCTTTGTGCCGCGCATACGTTTTAATAATTCATTCATTGCCTCGTCCGTGTTCATGTCGTTTAAGAATAAACGAAGAATGTTCATTCTTTGCAGTACTTCCTTGTCTAATAATAAATCATCACGACGTGTGCTTGATCCTGTTAAATCAATTGCAGGGAAGATGCGTTTGTTCGCTAGACGACGATCTAATACCAATTCCATATTACCAGTACCCTTGAACTCTTCAAAAATAACCTCGTCCATTTTAGAACCAGTATCTACAAGGGCTGTAGCGATGATAGTAAGTGATCCACCGTTTTCAATTTTACGTGCTGCACCAAAAAATTGTTTTGGTTTTTGCATTGCGTTTGCTTCCACACCGCCTGATAAAACCTTACCAGAGCTTGGTGCTACCGTATTGTGAGCACGTGCTAAACGTGTGATAGAATCTAATAAAATCACCACATCGTGTCCACACTCAACTAATCTTTTTGCTTTTTGTAATGCCATGGTTGAGACCTTCACGTGCTTTTCTGCAGGTTCGTCAAAAGTAGAAGCAATCACTTCTGCTTTTACAGAGCGCTCCACATCTGTAACTTCCTCTGGTCGCTCATCTACTAAGACTACCATTAAATAACATTCTGGATGATTTGCTGCAATGGCGTTTGCTACTTCTTTTAATAACATGGTTTTACCAACCTTAGGCTGTGCAACCAATAATCCACGCTGACCCTTACCTATTGGTGTAAATAAATCCATGATACGCGTGCTATAATTATTTGCAGTTGTATATAAATTTAATTTTTCGAACGGGAACAATGGCGTTAAATAATCAAAAGGAATACGATCACGAATTTCATCTGGTTTTTTGCCGTTGACAAAATCTACCTTTGTTAATGCAAAATATTTTTCTCCTTCTTTTGGAGGACGAACGGTTCCTTGTACCGTGTCTCCTGTTTTTAATCCAAATAGTTTTATTTGAGATGGAGATACATAAACGTCATCTGGTGAGGATAAATAATTGTAATCAGAGCTTCTTAAAAAACCATATCCATCAGGCATCATTTCTAAGACACCTTCCGATGCGATAGCGCCATCAAATTCTACATTGAAAACTGGTTCTTTTTTTGGCTGGTGTCTATGTTGATGTGGATGTTGACCCTGACCAGGACCCCTTTGTCCTCTATAGTCACGTTGATCCCCATTTTGTGAATTTTGATTCGTTTGAGCGGCCTGCCCCTCTTGACCTGTTTGGTCTCCTTGTGGCGTTGACGCGCTTTCTGCATTTTCTGTTGGAGCAGGCGCTTGGCTTGCAGCAGATTCATCACCAAATAAAGCAGCAGCTATTTTAGATGCTTTATCGTCTTCTGAATGTTCTTTTTGAATTTTTGCTGGAGCTGCAGTTCTGCGTTTGGGCTCTTCAGCGGGCTCTGCAGTTTTTTTTGCAATTGGCTTACGCGCTGGTTTGGCAGCAGTTGAATCGGCTTTTGCAGTTGGAGCAGCAGCGGGCTTGCGTCGGCTCTTTGGTTTGTCGTCTTTTTCTTGCACAGTAAATGAAGGGTTTTTAAATCGAATCGAAATCGGGGGAATGTTTGAAAAAATCTAGTTGAATTTGGCCAAGATTTGACCAATAATTGAAGAAGTGCGAAATATGTGTTCTAGCTGTTTCGCTCGTTTCTACCACAAAGTAAAGCAGTTTTTGCATAAAAAAACAATTTTTTATGGGTTATCTTTGAACCTCGAAATAAGTAATATGTTCAATCAAAGAGTTAAAATCAAGGAATTGTTAAGCGGAACCGATGCAAAATCTGCAGTTGGGTCCCAAGTAGTGGTTATGGGATGGGTACGTACCTTCCGCAACAACCAGTTTATCGCACTAAATGATGGCAGTACCAATAATAATGTACAAGTTGTGGCTAGTTTGGGTGAATTCGAAGAAACCGTATTAAAACGCATCACCACTGGCGCTTCTTTAAAAGTAACAGGTGTTGTAGTGGAGAGCTTGGGCAAGGGACAGACGGTAGAAGTAAAAGCAACTACGATTGAAATTTTAGGAGATAGTGATGCAGATAAATATCCATTACAACCTAAAAAACATTCTTTAGAATTTTTAAGAGAAAAAGCACATTTACGTTTTAGAACGAATACGTTTGGATCAGTGTTTCGCATACGTCACTCATTGGCATTTGCAGTGCATCAGTTTTTTAATGATCGTGGATTTTTGTATTTACACACCCCAATCATTACATCAAGTGATGCAGAAGGTGCAGGTGAAATGTTTCGAGTAACAACACTTCCTTTAGAAGGTGCTCCAAAAAACGAAGCTGGTGAAATAGATTTTACGGAAGATTTTTTTGGTAAGAGCACGAACTTAACGGTGAGTGGTCAATTAGAAGGAGAGCTAGGCGCCATGGCGTTTTCAGACATCTACACCTTTGGTCCAACCTTTCGTGCAGAGAATTCTAACACAACAAGACACTTAGCCGAGTTCTGGATGATTGAGCCAGAAGTGGCGTTCAATGATTTAGAAGACAACATGAACTTGGCAGAAGATTTTATCAAGCATTTGATTGCTTATGTAATGGAGCGCAATGCCGACGACTTAGCATTTTTAGATGCGCGATTAGCGGAAGAAGAAAAACAATTGCCAACAGAAAAAAGAAGTGGCTTAGGTTTAATTGAAAAATTAAAATTTGTTTTAGAAAACGGATTTGAAAGAATCACCTATACAGAAGCAATTGACATTTTATTAAATAGCAATCACTATAAGAAAAAGAAATTCACTTATGATGTGAAATGGGGTATTGATTTACAAAGCGAACATGAGCGTTTCTTGGTGGAGCAACACTTTAAGAAGCCGGTGATTGTAACCAATTATCCAGCTGCGATCAAGGCGTTCTATATGCGCATGAATGATGGTTGTGAGGCGGGTAAAGAAACCGTTGCTGCAATGGATATTTTAGCCCCAGGCATTGGTGAGATTGTAGGTGGATCACAAAGAGAGGAGCGTTTAGAGAAATTGGAACAAAGAATGAATGAGATGCACATCCCATTAGAAGAGATGAGCTATTATTTAGATACAAGGCGTTTTGGTAGCGTACCACATGCTGGATTTGGCTTGGGTTTTGAACGTATGGTACAGTTTGTAACTGGTATGACGAACATTAGAGATGTTATACCGTTTGCAAGAACACCAAAGAATTGTGAATATTAAAAAATTTTGAAAGAGCGCATTCGCGCTCTTTTTGTTAAAGCGTAAGCTTAAAAATTGCGCACTAAATTTGACTTAATTATAATTTATGGGTATTCTTTTTGTTTTAATAGGTGCGTTTTGTTTTGCAATCAGTAATGCCTACTGGAAAAAAGTAACAGCCACAATCCCGTATCAAATTGGCATGTTTTATCGTGGCATTTTTGCAACTATTATATTTTCAATTTTATATTTTGGTTTTCGTCAGGCAGATTTTTTCAAATACTGGGTGGTAAGAGATATTGCATTTGATCAAGAGTTATTATTATCAATTGCACTAAGTGTTTTCAATATTTTTGGTCTTGTGTTTTTTTTACAGGGTATTCAAAAAGCGCCTGTAAGTGTTGTGGTGCCTGTCTCTTCTTTAAAGCTGTTTACTATTTTAACGGCTGTTTTTGTCGTTGGGGAAGTCTGGCATAGTAATTATTTGTTGGCTTTTATTTTAAGTACCATTGGATTAATTCTATTGTATTTAAAACGAGGAGAAATAAACAAGGCTAAAGAATTTGAAAAAGGCATGTTGTATGGAATCGCTTCAAGTTTTTTCTGGGGCAGTTCTTATGCTTTATATAAGTTTCCAATTTCATGGTTTGGTCCTTTGGCTTTTAGTTTGATTATTGAATCCGTTGCGATGCTATTTGGTTTAATCTTGGTGATTAAAGACGGGCTTTTAAATCAATTGTTTGTTTATTTAAAATACGCCCACATGAAGGCGTATTTAATATTAGGGGCATTATTAGTAATTGGTGGATTGGCTATAAATATGAGTTATGGTTATTTGCCGGTAGTGGTGATCAATATTTTAATCATTAGCAGTCAAATCATTTCTGTTTTAATTGGCTATTTTATTTACAAAGAGCGTTTATCTCGAAACCAATGGCTTGGATTAGCCCTCATTATTACCAGCTTTTTTGTAGTGGCGGCGGTGGCTTAGGGAAGATGCACGCCAATAGAGGGCAGCCGAATTGCACTGATTTTCAATAAACAACCCCAATTTTTTGCTATTTAAGGTCGGTCTGCTTATATTTGCTCCCCGAACAAAGCAATTTGTTTGGATGGATGCAAATCCGATGGCGCTGTAGCTCAGTTGGTAGAGCAAAGGACTGAAAATCCTTGTGTCCCCGGTTCGAGCCCGGGTG
>JACCDV010252427.1_pt1 | contig 54756 bp, 46 predicted proteins | sample 7446131 | NCBI WGS metagenome assembly JACCDV01 (sample SAMN15323448, study PRJNA562643) | freshwater metagenome | isolation source: river surface water | place: USA:Blue River Watershed | collected 2017-08-17
ACGATCATCTCGCGGTCAGCCTTGGTGAGGCTGCCAGTCTCTTTCAGCATCAGCGCATCGTGATACAAAAAGAACGCGCGGAATTCATCCGGACGATGAGCGAGCGCTAAGAAGACGTTGGGCACGAAGCCAGCCTTCTCTTGCACCGCAAGGATCTTGTCACGAATATCGTCCGGCAGGTCTTTCAGCTCCGGTACCGGAAATCGCGAGATCGGTGGTTGCTCGGCCATCAGTGTTCCTTTGCAAACTGGAGGTGGTAGAGATGCGCGTAGACTCCGCCCATTGCGAGCAGCTCGGCATGGCTGCCAACCTCGGCAATCCGTCCTTGCTCCAGTACGACGATACGGTCTGCGTGCTCGATGGTGGACAAGCGGTGCGCAATGACCAGCGTGGTGCGGCCTTTCATCAATTCATCCAGCGCTTCCTGCACCGCACGCTCGGATTCGGTATCAAGCGCCGACGTAGCTTCATCCAGGATCAGGATTGGCGCATCCTTGTAGATCGCGCGCGCAATCGCGAGGCGCTGGCGCTGGCCGCCGGACAGGCGCATGCCATTGTCACCGATCAGCGTGTCGTAGCCTTCCGGTAGCGCCGCGATCACGTCGGACAGATGCGCCGCGCGCGCTGCCGCCTCGATACGCGCCGGGTCGGGCTGCTCGTCGCCATATGCAATGTTGGCGGCGACCGTATCATCGAACAACACCACGTTCTGGCTGACCATCGCCATCTGCGCACGCAAGCTTGCCAATTCGATGCCGGCGATTGCGACACCGTCGAGCAGGATCTGGCCTTGCGTCAGCGGATAGAACTCGGGCACCAGGTTCACCAGCGTCGACTTGCCGCCGCCGGACATGCCGACCAGTGCAATCGTTTCACCGGGCGCGACCTGCAGATTCACGTTTGCCAGCGCCGGCTGCGTCTGACCCGGGTAATGGAAGACCACGTCGCGGAACTCGAGCTGGCCCTGCGAACGCCGTGTGAGCTTTGCACCCCCGGTCCGCTCAGGCTGCGCATCGATCAGCGCGAATACCAGCTCACCGGCAGCGAGGCCACGCTGCAGGGGGCCGTTGACGCCGGCCAGGTGCTTCAACGGCGTCAGTGTCATCAGCATCGCGGTAATAAATGAAGCAAAACCACCGACGGTCATCTGCCCATCGCCCGCTTGTGCAAGCGCGATCATGATGATGACTGAGACCGAAAAAGAATTGATGAACTGCGTGATCGGCTCGGTGGTGGCCATCGTCGCGGCCATGCGGATCATGAAGCCGCGCAAGCGCAATGAGCGCTGCTCGAAGCGGCGGCCCTCGTACGCCTGCCCGCCAAAAATCTTGATGACATGCCGCGCGCGAGTGGTTTCTTCGATGGTTTGCGTGATCTCGCCATTGATCAGCTGGTTCTGCGCAATAAGGCGCTTCAGGCGCTTTGCGGTCAGACGCACGACTACCGCGATCACTGGCACCAGCGCCAGCGTGACGATGGTCAGTTTCCAGTTGAGCCAGAACAGATACGCCAGCAAGCCGACGATGGTCAGCGAATCGCGCACCAGCACCACGATCACGCCGCGCAGCATGTCGAGGATCTGCTGCACCTCGACCATCATCGTGTTGATCACCTGGCCGGCGGACTGCTTGTCATAGAAGCCGAGCGGCACATCGAGCAGGCGCGTGAACATTTGCTGCCGCAGCTGTGTCATCAAGCGGCCGCTGACCCAGGCCATCATGTAATTGGTGGTGAAGGTTGACAAGCCACGGATCACGAAAATGCCGACCACGATCAATGGCACCCACCACAACGGGAAGCTGCCGGCTTTGCTGAAGCCCTCATCGAGCAGCAGCTTCATCAGCCCGGCCACCGCCGGTTCGGTAGCGGCAGTCACCAGCATGCCGGCAATGCCGAGCGCCAGACGGCCTTTGTAGGGAACGAGCAGCGCAGCAATGCGCGCGAAGGTACGGGACAGGCTCAACGGTGCTTTCTCTTGTATCGGCCGCATCGGCGACACTGGGCGTAATTAGTATTCGAACCAGACATTGTCCGGACTGAGCCATTCGGACAGCTTGCTGCGCAAATTATCATCCGCACGTACGCGCCAGTCATCCGACAGCCGCAGCTCGCCGAGTGCGCCATGCTTCGTGTACTGCACGACGATCGGGCATGAACCCTCGCGTTGCTGGAAGGGCTGGATCAGGTCGCGCAGCTTTGCAGCATCAGCTTGTCCATTCATCGACAGACGCAGCGCTTTCACGAAGTGCGCGCGCGCACTGGCGATATCCATCACCTTCTCAGCGGTGATGCGCAAGCCGCCGGAGAAGCGGTCTTCCGACACCTTGCCCTGCACCGCGAGGAATTCATCTTCCTTGAACAGTGCGCGGTTGGCGTCATACACCTCGTTGTACACCGTCACTTCGACCTGCGCGCTGCCATCATCCAGCGTGACGATCACCATGCGGCCACGCTGTGTCATTTGCACGCGCAGGCCGGAGATGATGCCAGCCATCAGCCGTGCTTCACGTGCCGGCTGCAGGTCGGCCAGTTTGACCTTCGCGAACTTGCGGGCCTCCGGCGCATACGCATTGAACAGATGGCCGGACAGGTAGAAGCCGAGCGCAGTCTTTTCTTCGGTCAGCTTCTGCTTCTCGCTCCACGGTGGCACATTCACATACTCGGGGCTGTCATCAAAGCCGCTGTCATCCATCTCGAACAGGCTGACCTGATTGGCAGACGCTTCCGCTTGCTCGGCACCGTCCATCGCCAGGCCGACCGACGCCATCAGTATGCCGCGATCGACGCCAAAGCTGTCGAACGCGCCGGCCTTGACCAGCGACTCAATCGTACGCCGATTGATCTGGCGCTTGTCGACGCGCTTCACAAAATCGAACAGATCCTTGAACGGGCCATCCTGTCGGGCGGCGATGATGGCTTCGATCGCATTCTGCCCGGTGCCTTTCACGGCGCCGAGGCCATAGCGGATGCGGTCGGCTTTCTTGCCCGGATCGGCCACGGGCGTAAAGCGATACACCGACAGGTTGATGTCCGGTGGCAGCAGCGTCAGCTTGCAGGTATCGAGCGCGTCTTCCACCAGCACCTTGATCTTGTCGGTGTCATCCATTGCGAGCGACAAGTTGGCCGCCATGAATGCGGCCGGATGGTGTTCCTTCAGGTACGCGGTGTAATACGACAGCAGTGCATACGCGGCGGCGTGCGACTTGTTGAAGCCGTAGCCGGCGAACTTCTCCATCAAGTCGAAGATCTCGTCGGCTTTTTGCTCGGACAGGCCATTTTTCGCTGCGCCTTCGCGGAAGATCAGGCGGTGCTCGGCCATCTCTTCGGGCTTCTTCTTGCCCATCGCGCGGCGCAGCAAGTCTGCACCGCCCAGCGAATACCCACCGATGACCTGCGCCATCTGCATCACCTGTTCCTGGTAGACCATGATGCCGTAGGTCTCGGACAGGATGCCCTCGGTACGCGGATCGGGATAATCGAATTTCTCGCCATGTTTGCGGCGGCAGAAATCCGGGATCAGGTCCATCGGGCCCGGTCGGTACAGCGCGACCAGCGCAATGATGTCCTCGAAACGGTCAGGACGCGCATCCTTCAGCATCCCCTGCATGCCGCGGCTTTCAAGCTGGAACACGGCAACGGTGCGCGCTTGCGTCAGCAGCTGGTAAGTGGCCTTGTCATTCAGCGGCAGTTTCTCGAGGCTGAAGTCGGCCATCGCCGGGTCAAGTGCGCGGATGTACTTGACTGCCCGGTCGAGAATGGTCAGCGTGGTCAGGCCGAGGAAGTCGAACTTCACCAGACCGATCGCTTCGACATCATCCTTGTCGTACTGCGACACCACACCGCTGTCGGCGCCCTGCGTGTACAACGGACAGAAATCGGTCAGCTTGCCCGGCGCAATCAGCACGCCACCGGCGTGCATGCCGACGTTGCGCGCGATGCCTTCCACCTGCTGTGCGAGCTCCAGCAGCTGCCTCACCTCTTCTTCATTGTCGCGCCGCTCTTTCAGCAGCGGCTCTTCTTCCAGTGCATCAGCAATGGTGACCAGCTTGCCGGGCTTGAACGGGATCAGCTTGGAGATGCCATCGCAGAAGTTGTAGCTCATGTCGAGCACACGGCCGACGTCGCGCACCGCGCCCTTTGCCGCCATGGTGCCGAAGGTCGCGATCTGCGATACCGCATCCTTGCCGTAGCGCTCCTTCACGTACTGGATCACGCGGTCGCGGCCTTCCTGGCAGAAGTCGATATCGAAGTCCGGCATCGACACCCGCTCCGGGTTCAGGAAGCGCTCGAACAGCAGGTTGTATTCCAGCGGATCGAGGTCCGTGATCGACAGCGCATAGGCGACCAGCGAGCCGGCACCCGAGCCACGGCCCGGGCCGACCGGCACGCCATTGTTCTTCGCCCACTGGATGAAGTCGGCCACGATCAGGAAGTAACCGGGGAAGCCCATCTTGATGATGGTGTCAGTCTCGAACTTCAGCCGGGCTTCGTATTTCTCGCGCACCGCGTCGCGCTTGGCCTCATCCGGATACAGCTGCAGCAAGCGCTGTTGAAGACCTTGCTGCGCCTGCTGCACCAGAAAGTCATCGATCGACATGCCGTCCGGCGTCGGGAAGTCCGGCAGCTGGGGCTTGCCGAGTGCCAGCTTCAGGTGGCAGCGCTGCGCAATCAGCACGCTGTTCTGCAAGGCGGCCGGGATATCGGCGAACAACGCAGCCATGTCGGACTGCGTCTTGAAATACTGCTCTGGCGTGAAGCGCTTCACGCGGCGGCCATTGGCAAGGATCTCGCCTTCCGCAATGCAGACGCGCGCTTCATGCGCGGTGAATTCTTCCTTGTTCAGGAATTGCACCGGATGCGTCGCCACCACCGGCAGCCCCACTCTCGCTGCGAGCTGCGTCGATTGCCGCAGCAGGTTTTCGAGCTTGGGGTTGCCGTTACGCTGCACTTCCACATAAAAATGGCCGGGGAAGATTTTCGCCCAGCGGCGCGCGCATTTTTCAGCCAGCGCGTCATTGCCATTCTCGAGTGCAGCGCCAATGTCGCCAAGGTTGAAGCCGGACAGTGCAATCAGACCGCCCGGCACCAGCGCTTCCAGCCAGTCGATGCGGATCTCGGCACGGCCGCGGTGCTGGTTGGACAGCCACGCACGTGCGAGCAATTCGCACAGCTGCAGATAACCCTCGTGATTCTTGACCAGCAGTAGCAGCCGCGAAGGCTTGTCGCGGTCGTCGTCATTGGTGATCCAGACATCGGCCCCGATGATGGGCTGCACTCCCTTGCCGCGTGCCGCCTTGTAGAACTTGACCATGCCGAACAGGTTGGACAAGTCGGTCACGGCCAGCGCCGGTTGCCGGTCCGCGGCAGCGGCCTTGACGAGGTCGTCGATCCGCACCAGTCCGTCGGCGATGGAGTACTCGGAGTGCAGGCGGAGGTGGATGAATTGCGGCGCAGTCATCTCGCTATTTTAACCGGCGGGAACCCGGCGCTGGCAGTCCGTTGCAGGCTTGCGAATCCGATGTGCCCGGATTGCAAAATGGCCCGTTTACCCGACTCCGGCGCCAGACTTTGAGCATGTCGGCGGGCCGTATAATGAGCGCATCTCGCGTTTTTCCGTCGTCCTTGCCATGCAGTCCACGCACCCTGTCGTCAACATCTCCGCTTACAAATTTATTACGTTCGAGGACACCGTCGAGCAGCGGCCGCGTTTCCTGCAGAAATGCACCGATCTGGGCCTGAAGGGCACGATCCTGCTGTCGCCGGAGGGCATCAACATGTTCCTCGCCGGATCGCGCGCGGCGATCGACGCTTACATGGACTGGCTGCATCAGGACCCGCGTTTTGCCGACATCGTCGCGAAAGAAAGTTTCTCCGAAAAGCAGCCCTTCAACCGCATGCTGGTACGGCTGAAGCGCGAGATCATCACGATGAAGCATCCGCTGATCAAGCCCGAGCTGGGCCGTGCGCCGACTGTCAGCGCGCATGACCTGAAACGCTGGCTGGATCAGGGTCATGATGATGCAGGCCGGCCAGTGGTGATGGTGGATACCCGCAATGACTTTGAAGTCGATGTCGGCACCTTTGACCACACCATCGACTACCGCATCAGCAAGTTCAGCGAATTCCCGGCAGTGATAGAAAAGCACCGTGACGAGCTGAACGACAAGACGGTCGTCACCTTCTGCACCGGCGGTATCCGCTGCGAGAAAGCGGGCATCTACATGCAGAACGTCGGCTTCGAGCATGTGTACCAGCTCGAGGGGGGCATCCTGAAGTACTTCGAGGAAGTCGGCGGCGCGCACTACCATGGCGATTGCTTTGTCTTTGACCATCGCACGGCACTCAACCCGCTGCTGGAAGAGACCGAGACCCGGCAGTGCTTCGCGTGTCGCGCCGTCGTCACGCCGCGCGAGCAACTGTCGCCGCTGTACGTCGAAGGCAAATCCTGCCCGCATTGCGCGAAGGCCGAGAACGCGGCGGTCGCCGCCTGAGCGCGAGCCGACCGAGCCGACCGATCCAGGCCGCTGCCAGCACGCGCACTGCAAGCCACCCGCGTCGTCACCTGTCGTGTCTGCCCCCGAGCGCCGCATTGCCCACCTCGACATGGATGCGTTCTACGCGTCCGTCGAATTGCTGCGCTACCCTGAACTCAAAGGCCAGCCGGTCGTGATCGGCGGCCGCTCGACAGCCCAGCCCACGACCGACGCCAATGGCACACGCCGCTATGCGATGCTGCGCGACTATGCCGGGCGCGGCGTGGTCACCACGTCCACCTATGAAGCGCGCAAGCTTGGCGTCTTCTCGGCGATGGGCATGATGAAGGCTGCCAAACTGGCGCCCGATGCGGTGCTGCTGCCTGCCGACTTCGACGCATACCGACATTACTCACGACTGTTCAAGCAAGCCGTGGCCACGATCGCACCCGACATCGAGGATCGCGGCATCGATGAAATCTATATCGACCTGAGCGCGCACAGCGAAGCGTCGCAACCGCTGGCGCAGCGCATCAAGGATGCGGTGAAATCCGCAACCGGCCTGTCATGCTCGATCGGCATTGCGCCCAACAAGCTGCTCGCCAAGATCTGCTCCGATCTCGACAAGCCCGATGGCATCACGCTGCTGACCATGGCGGACCTCGAGACGCGTATCTGGCCCATGGGCGTGCGCAAGATCAATGGCATAGGACCGAAGGCCGGCGAGAAGCTCGCCAGCCTGGGGATCACCAGCATCGGGGACTTGGCGCAGTGTTCGCTGGTGGAGTTGCAGTCGCAGTTCGGTCGCAGTTATGGCGACTGGCTTTACCACGCCGCACGCGGACTGGATGAACGCCCGGTCGTCACCTGGTCGGAACCGAAATCCATCAGTCGCGAGACCACGTTCGAGCGCGACCTGCACGCAAAACGCGATCGCGACCAACTGTCGGGCATCTTCACACGGCTGTGCGAACGCGTCGCCGGCGACCTGCAGCGCAAGGCTTATGTCGGCCGTACCATCGGCATCAAGCTGCGCTATGACGACTTCAAGACCGTCACGCGCGATGTCACCTTGGCGGCCGCAACCGATGACGCAGCAGTGATACGGCGCGCAGCCGGCGAGTGCCTGCGCCGCGTGCCATTGGAACAGCGCATTCGCCTGCTCGGCGTGCGGGTGTCGGCATTGACCAGAAAGTCCGATGTCGTGAATGACGCAGTGCCGCCGCAGGCCGAGCTGGAACTGAGCGCATGAGCGACCTCAAGGACACGCGCGGGCATTCCGCCAACACCGGCCATGACGCGGCCACCCACGCTGGCAACCATGCGCACAACGACACGGGCGCGGACGCCGGCAAATTCGCCGCGCATCAAACCCGCAACTACGTCGGCCGCTTCGCCCCTTCGCCGACCGGTCCGCTGCATGCCGGCTCGCTGGTGGCCGCGCTGGCCAGCTATCTGGATGCCCGGGCACATGGGGGCCGCTGGTTGTTGCGCATCGAAGATATCGACGAAGCGCGCACGGTGCCGGGCGCGGCCGAAGACATCATCGCGACGCTCGCTGCTTTCGGCATGCGGCCCGATGGCGACATCGTCTGGCAAAGCCAACGCAAGGCGCTGTACGAAGCTGCCTTTGAAAAACTTGGCCATCATGTATTCGCGTGCGCATGCACGCGCAAGGAAATCGCAGACTCGCGGCTAGGACTGGCTGCCGATGGCGCCGCGATCTATCCGGGCACCTGCCGCGCCGGGCTGCCTGCCGGCAAAGCGGCGCGCGCATGGCGCTTGCGGGTGCCGGGGTCTGAACGGGGTGCGGCAGACGAGATCCGCTTCCATGACCGCTGGCAAGGCGACATCCGTGAAAACCTCGCGAGGTCGGTCGGCGATTTCGTGTTGCGGCGTGCTGATGGCTTCTGGGCGTATCAACTGGCGGTGGTGGTCGATGACGCCGATCAGCACGTGACCGATGTGGTGCGCGGTGCAGACCTGCTCGAATCCACTGCGCGGCAGATCTACCTACAGCGCTTGCTGCAGTTGCCAACACCGCGCTACCTGCATGTGCCGGTGGTCGCCAATGAACGCGGTGAAAAACTGTCGAAGCAAACCGGCGCTACCGCGCTCGACCTCGCGCATCCGGTGCGCGAGCTGACGCTCGCCGCGCGCAGACTGGGCCTGGCGGTGGATGACCGCATCTCAACACTGGAAGATTTCTGGGCAGCGGCACTGCCCTTGTGGCAGGCGCGCTTCGGAGGCCGCTGAACAGCGCCCCCGAGAGGCATTCGGAATCAGCCCTTCGGCCCGCCGCCCAACAGGGCGGCACGACGCGGCTGCGCCTTGCCCGGGCGCGACTCGACCGGCTGGGGCGCGGTATCGGCCGCCGGTGCCGACGGCTCGTAAGGCTTGAAGAACCAGGGATCGACTTTTTCCTTACGCGGCGCCGGGCCACTGCGCTGCGGACGCTCGCGGCGGTCATAAGCACGATCATGTCCGCGCTCTGAAGCACGGTCCGCACCGCGATCACGCTCGGCGCGATCGCCACCACGCGCACCGCGCGGCGAGAAGCCGTCGATGGTCTTTGGCGTCAGCTTTTGCTTGATCAGCTTTTCAATGTCGGCCAGGTTGCGCGCATCCTTGTCCGAGTACAGCGAGATCGCCTCGCCGGACGCACCAGCGCGACCGGTACGACCAATGCGGTGCACATAGTCTTCCGCGTTGTACGGCAGGTCGTAATTGATCACGCACGGCAGTTCGGCAATGTCGAGGCCACGTGCCGCGACATCGGTCGCCACCAGCACATCGATGCCGCCGTTCTTGAATGCGTCCAGCGCAGCCATGCGCTCGTTCTGCGTCTTGTCGCCATGGATCGCCGACGCCTTGATGCCGCCACGCTCGAGTTCACGTGCCAGACGCGACGCGCCGATCTTGGTGTTCGAGAACACGATCACCTGACGGATCTCGCGCTCGCGCAGCAAGTGCACCACCGCATCGCGCTTCGCTTCTTCATCGACCTTGAACACTTCCTGCGTCACCCGTTCGGCGGTCGCATTGCTGCGCGCAACTTCGACCAGCACCGGGTCTTTCAGGAAGCTGCCGGCGAGTTTCTTGATCTCCGGCGAGAAGGTGGCCGAGAACATCAGGTTCTGGCGCTGCTTCGGCAGCAGGTTGATGATGCGCTGCAGGTCGGGCAGGAAGCCCATGTCCAGCATGCGGTCAGCCTCGTCCATCACGAAGATCTGGGTCTGCGACAGGTTCAGTACCTTCTGCTGCACATGATCCAGCAAGCGGCCCGGGGTCGCGATCAGGATCTCGACCCCGGCGCGCAGCGCAGCCGTTTGCGGCGCCATATCGACACCGCCAAACACGACGGTGGAGCGCAGCGGCGTGTGTCGTGAGTAGGCCTTCACATTGTCGGCGACCTGATCGGCCAGCTCGCGGGTCGGCGTCAGCACCAACGCACGCACCGGATGGCGTGCGGGCGACGCGCTGGTATTCGCCTGCGGCAGCAACTGCTGAATGATGGGCAGCGAAAAGCCGGCGGTCTTGCCGGTGCCGGTCTGCGCCGCACCCATCACATCCCGCCCTTGCAGCACGACCGGGATCGCCTGCGCCTGGATCGGCGTCGGGGTGGTGTAGCCCTGCTCGGCGAGCGCCTGCAGGATGGGCGGCGCAAGGCCGAAATCCTCGAATCGGGGAAGGGAGGCAGCGGGAGCAGCTTGTGCGAGCACTTCGGGTGCAGCGGCGGGCACGGTATGGGGAGTATTGAGTTCGGACATTCGCTTGACTAGGTTTAGCTCAGCAGTATAGCACTCGTGCCCCCTTCAATCACGCGCCAAGTATTTGATTGCAAAAGGAAACGGCGCTGCCCGTCCTGTGCGCTGCTGGTGCCGTCAAGGCACGCATCCGGTGGGCTGACGCATAACTGCGGCGACCATGCCGGCTGTCCCGAGATCGGCTTAATTCGCGCACGCAGCAACGACCAGCGCCGCCTCGACGCTGCCCGCTCGTGGCTGCAGCCAGGTCGACGGGTCATGAGTCAGTGACCACAGGCCGTGCGTCCAGTACACGGTCTGGCCATTCCCCATGGCGTCCTTGTGCATAATCAGAATCAGTTCGCGGAACCGTCCCTGACTGCAATCGTATTCATAATTCGCCTTGATCGACCGGTAGGCTTTACCTTCGTGCTGCTGTGTAGCCTGATAGTCGGCGATATGCCAGAGCTTGACCATTGTAGCGCCCGACTTCTCGGCTGCAGCCTTGTCCATGTACAGCGCAGGATCCTGCCCGGGCGCGTCGATTTTCAGCCATTCGGCATGGGCGGTCATGGCGGTGGCGCACAAGAAGATCGCCAGAATTCTTTTCATCGTGAAGCGCAGGGACAAGCGCCCCCTATGTTTGATCAATCGTCGCGAAGTATAGCAACGCGGCTCCGGCCTCGCCCTTTGTAAAAACAAAAAGGGTTAGATGATTTCTCATCTAACCCTTCGTGTTTTTGGTGGGCCCCCCGAGAGTCGAACTCGGCACCAACGGATTATGAGTCCGCTGCTCTAACCAGGCATGAGCTAGAGGCCCTTGTTGAGCCCGCCCTGCCAGATCGCTGGCTGCGTTGCACCTCCTTGTCGTACAAAGAGTACTGCCTTCGTCGGCGCGCCTTGCCATCAACCTGTCAGGACAGGCTCAAAGCCTGTCAACTACCCTCGAGGAAGCTCTTCAGCTTGTCGGAACGCGACGGATGGCGCAGCTTGCGCAGTGCCTTGGCCTCGATCTGACGGATACGCTCACGCGTGACATCGAACTGCTTGCCGACTTCTTCCAGCGTGTGGTCGGTCGACATTTCGATGCCGAAGCGCATGCGCAGCACCTTCGCTTCTCGCGGGGTCAGCGAATCGAGCACATCCTTCACCACACCGCGCATCGACGCATGCAGCGCGGCGTCGGCCGGGGCCAGCGTGTTGTTGTCCTCAATGAAGTCACCCAGATGGGAATCGTCGTCGTCACCGATCGGCGTCTCCATCGAGATCGGCTCCTTCGCGATCTTCATGATCTTGCGGATCTTGTCCTCGGGCATCTCCATTTTCAGCGCCAGCGTTGCCGGATCCGGCTCGGCGCCGGTCTCCTGCAGGATCTGGCGCGAGATGCGGTTCATCTTGTTGATCGTTTCGATCATGTGAACCGGAATACGGATCGTGCGCGCCTGGTCAGCGATGGAGCGCGTGATGGCCTGGCGAATCCACCAGGTCGCATAGGTCGAGAACTTGTAGCCGCGGCGGTATTCGAATTTGTCCACCGCCTTCATCAGGCCGATATTGCCCTCCTGGATCAGGTCGAGGAACTGCAGGCCGCGGTTGGTGTACTTCTTCGCGATCGAGATCACCAGACGCAGGTTGGCCTCGGTCATCTCACGCTTGGCCTTGCGTGCCTTGGTCTCGCCGGCGGCCATCTTCTTGTTGATCTCGCGCAGGTCCGGCAGCGGCAGTACCACGCGTGCCTGCAGGTCGATCAGCTTCTGCTGCAGCTCCTTGACGGCCGGTACATTACGCGCCAGCACGGTGCTGTACGCATGGTTGCCATCCACCTCGCCGTCGATCCACTTCAGGTTGGTTTCATTGCCCGGGAAGACCTTGATGAAGTGGGTACGCGGCATGCCGCACTTGTTGACCACCACATCGAGGATCTGGCGCTCGATCTGACGCACTTCATCAACCTGGCCACGCAGCGTGTCGCACAGCTTCTCGACCACTTTCGCGGTGAAACGGATGCCCATCAGCTCGTTGGTGATCGCTTCCTGCGCCTTCACGTACGGCTTAGAGTTGTAGCCTTCCTTCTCGTAGGCCTTGCGCATCTTGTCGAACTGCGACGAGATGGTGGCGAACTTGGCCAGCGCATCGCGCTTGAGTTGTTCGAGCTGCTCGGCCGAGAAGCCGGCGGCGCCGCCGTTGGAATTGTCTTCCTCTTCGTCTTCCTCTTCGTCTTCCTCGTCGTCCTCGTCATCATCCTCATCGACGGCAGCCTTGACCGGCGCCGGGGTGACCGGCGCATCATCGGGCGCATTCGGATCGACCAGCCCGTCGACAACTTCATCGACCTTGCTCTCGTCTTTCTCGATGCGCTCGGCCAGCGCGAGGATTTCGGAAATCGTCATCGGGCAGGCAGAGATCGCCTGCACCATGTCCTTCAGGCCGCCTTCGATGCGCTTCGCGATCTCGATCTCGCCCTCGCGCGTGAGCAGCTCGACCGAACCCATCTCGCGCATGTACATGCGTACCGGGTCGGTGGTGCGGCCGAAATCGGAATCCACCGTCTGCAATGCGGCTTCGGCAGCGGCATCGGCGTCGTCATCGTTCGCAACGGTGGCGACGTTATCGGACAGCAGCAGCGCTTCGGCATCGGGCGCGTGCTCGTACACCGCAATGCCCATGTCATTGAAGGTGCTGATGATGCCCTCGATCGCTTCCGGATCGACGATGTTTTCTGGCAGGTGGTCGTTGATCTCGGCGTGCGTCAGGAAGCCACGATCCTTGCCCAGCTTGATCAGGGTCTTCAGCTTCAGACGACGACGCTCGAGTTCCTCCTCGCTCGCCTCGGAGTCGGAAGAGAACGCATCCTTCAGGAACTGCTTTTCCTTGTTCTTGCGGTCGCGCGCACGCGCCTTGTCGGCGGCCTTCAGTTCGGCACGCTCGACGGCGTTCAGTTGCGCGATTTCGTCATTCTCGGGTTGGAAGTCGCGCGGCTTGCGACCGCGACGACCCGGCACCTTGATACCGGGCAGCACATAGCCCGAGGTATCGATCGCTGCCAGCGCGGCGGCATCGGTGGTCTGCTTGACCGACAGGATCTTGTGGTCGGCCTTCGATTCAACTGCTTTCGGTTCGACGGCCTTCGCCGCCTTGGTGACGGCCTTGGCAGGTGCCTTCGGCGCTTTCACGGCTTCCTTCGCTGCGACCTTCGCGGGTGCAGCCTTGGCGGCCGTGGCTTTCTTCGCTACGACTTTGGGTTCGGCTTTCTTGGATGTCACGGATTTCTTTGCTGGTGCTTTGGGCGTGACAACAGGCTTGGCTGCTTTGCCTGAGGTCTTCGCCGCGGATTTGCTTGGAGCGGCAGCGGCCTTGACAGGCTTCTTCTGCGCCGGCTTGGCAGCGGTGCCGGCCTTTGAGACAGCTTTGCTGGTGCCTTTGTTCGCTGCCTTGGTCGCGGCAACAGCTTTCGGCCGGGTGGCCGGCTTCGCTGCCGCAGTGGTTTTCTTCGTCGTCTTGGCAGCCGTCTTCACAGGCTTGGCCGCGGTCTTCGCGCTTGCTGCAGCAGAGCGCGCCGGGGCTGCCTTGACGGTCTTGGCCTTGGTTTCGGTCTTTTTGACTGGTTTTTTTGTCGCCATGGGTCGATCCACCATTGGGTATTTGCGGATGCTGCACAGGGAACCAGAGGGGCGGGCCGGGCTGTATCTCAGCGTAGCGGCAGGACGGTGTCATGACCGGTTTATCTGCCTTGCATGGGTGGCCGCCTGTCCGGCAGGGTCAACTCAGTAAAACTGTGGGTGAAACTCTGTAAGACATTGAATGAAAAGCCTTTAATTATATCACACGGAAACAGCTTCCTTCCCCGAAACGCCCCTTGCAACGCACTTGCATCGTACCGAAAAGACAATTCTGGACTGCATGTGTGCAAGATGGGGAGCGGAACGCGGAATTTCTAGATCCCGGTCAGGCAATGACGCCTGATCGCACTCAGCGCTCGTTGTCTTCTTCGGCAGCAAGGCGCAGTTTCTCCAGCTGCGCCGACAATTCACGATAGCGCTGGCGCGCTGCATCATCGGGCAGGCCGGCGGCGGCCAGCTGGTCTTGCTCGGCCTTCAGCAGGCGCATCCGGGTCTGACGCACCGCACCGGCCAGTTCGCGGCGCGCCAGCTCAGGCTCGGACGGCGGCTCGGCCGCGACTTCGGCCAGCAAGCGGTCCAGCTCTTCGCCATGGCCGCGCAAGGCTTCGACCAGCCCTGCAAACCCGGACTCACCGCTCACATTGCGCGCCGCCGTCGCGACTGCGCGTAGCATCTCGCCCTGGTCCGGCGCGGTACCGGCGATCATGTCGAGCGCAGCGTCATTCAGTTCCTGCGCCAGCGACGGATGCGCCAGCAGGATACGCAACACCTGGCGCTCCAGTTCCACCGGCGGCTTGCGGCGCACCGCCGGCATCGCCGGCTTGCCGCGCGGGGTCGTCGGGCGCGCCAGCTCGAACAGAGACTCCAGCTCGGGCACCGTACTGTCGGTGATCTGCGCCAGCTGGCGCAGCAGTTGCAAACGCAACGCGGACGGCGGCATCAGCGCAATCATTGCCTTTGCATCGAACTGTGCGCGCGCACGTCCTTCGGCTGTCGTGAGGTCCTTGCCATCGGTGACTTCGGCGATCAGGAATTGCGACAGCGGCGTGGCGTCATGCACCACGCGCTCGAACGCGTCATTTCCGAATTCGCGGATATAGCTGTCGGGATCATGCTCGACCGGCAGAAACAGGAACTTGATCGTGCGATTGTCTGATGCATGCGGCAGGCACGCTTCGAGCGCGCGACGCGCCGCGCGACGGCCGGCCGCATCGCCATCGAAACTGAAAATCACCTGATCGGTTTGCCGCAGCAGCTTTTGCACATGCACCGGCGTGCACGCGGTACCGAGTGTCGCGACTGCTTGCTCGAAACCGAATTGCGCGAGCGCGACCACATCCATGTAGCCTTCGGTGACCAGCACATAACCCTTGTCGCGTATCGCCTGCCGCGCCTCGAACAAGCCATACAGCTCGCTGCCCTTCTGGAACAACGGCGTCTCCGGCGAGTTCAGGTATTTCGGCTCGCCGGCGCCCATCACGCGGCCGCCAAAACCGATCACCTGCCCTTTGGCATTCCGGATCGGGAACATGATGCGATCACGGAAGCGGTCATAGCGCTTGCGCGTACTGCCCGCTTCCTCGCTTTTGTCGATCACCAGACCAGCCTCGACCAGGGCGTCATTTTCATAGTCGGGAAACACCTGACGCAGGCTGTCCCAGCCATCGGGGGCGTAGCCGATCCAGAAGCGACCGGCCACCTCGCCGGTCAGCCCGCGACCCTTCAGGTAATCGACCGCATCGCGCGCACCACGCAATTGCTGTCGATAGAAATGGCAGGCCTGCGTCATCGCATCCGACAAGGCCAGGCTCTTCGCCTGCTGCTCGGCGCGCTGCGCCGGCGGCAAGCGGTCTTCCTGCTCCGGCACGACCATGCCGACGCTTTGCGCGAGGTCTTTCACCGCCTCCACAAAGCCCATGCCCGAGAACTCCATCAGGAAGCCGACCGCCGTGCCATGCGCACCGCAGCCGAAGCAGTGATAGAACTGCTTGGTCGGGCTGACCGTGAAGCTGGGCGATTTCTCGTTATGGAAAGGACACAGCCCGCTGAAATTCGCGCCACCCTTTTTCAGCTGCACATAGCGCCCCACCACGTCGACGATGTCGACGCGGTTTAGCAAGTCCTGTATGAAGCTTTGCGGGATCATGAGTCAGCGGGTGTAATGAATCAGCGGATGTATCGAATGCCAGCGCACTGATAACGCAACAGGTCGAGCGATGTAAGCCCAGCGATGCGCAACGCGACGAGCACCCAAGCTTACTTTGTCAGCGCTGCCTTCACCATCGCCGACGCCGCCGTCATGTCAGCGCGGCCCGCCAGCTTCGGCTTCAACACGCCCATCACCTTGCCCATATCCTGCGGGCCGGCGGCGCCCACCGCCGCGACAGCCGCGGCGACCTCAGCCTGCACCTCGGCGTCCGACAGTGCGGCCGGCATGTAGGCCGACAACACAACCAGTTCAGCCTTTTCGATGTCGGCCAGGTCCTGGCGACCGCCGGCTTCGAACTGGGTAATCGAATCCTTGCGCTGCTTGACCATCTTGTCGATCACGGCCAGCACCTGCTCGTCGCTCAGTTCGATGCGCTCATCGACTTCCTTTTGCTTGATCGCGGCTTGCAGCAGGCGGATCGTAGCCAGACGTTCGCTCTCCTTCGCGCGCATCGCGGCTTTCATGTCATCGCTGATCTTTGTTTTCAGGCTCATGGTTTCTCCTCGAATTCAGGTGGTCGGGCCGGCAACATGCACAAGCGGGCTCAAGAAACAGCAAAACCCGCTGCGGATACCTGTCCGGAGCGGGTTTTCAACCGGTCGCCTCGCACAGCGGCGAGGCCGGGAATCAGTACAGCTTTTTCGGCAGTTGCTGGCTGCGGATGCGCTTGTAGTGGCGCTTCACGGCAGCGGCGAGCTTGCGCTTGCGCTCGGCGGTCGGCTTCTCGTAGAACTCACGGGCGCGCAGCTCGGTCAGCAGACCGGTTTTTTCAATGCTGCGCTTGAAGCGACGCATGGCGACTTCGAACGGCTCGTTTTCTTTAACGCGAATGGTGGTCATGGATGAAAAGTATCTGTTTGAACTGCAGAGCCGGCGATTATACCAGCCGAAGGCCGCTAAAGGAAGCGGCTTGATGAAGCGGCAAAATTACCCCAGAAAAATATCAATAAAACAATTTTCTGACGTACTGTCGGTTCGAGAACCGTAGCGAGCGGCCTTAGTCCGGTTCGAGAAGCGGAGCCGTACTGGCGTACGGCGAGCATCGCAGAGCCGGAATCAGGGCGCGCAGTAGGTTATCGAACCGACAGGCCCGCAGCCACCCCGGACGCCCAGGCCCACTGAAAGTTATAGCCGCCGAGCCAGCCGGTCACATCGACCGCCTCGCCAATGAAATACAGCCCCGGCACTTTCTGCACCATCATGGTCTGCTGCGACAGCGCCTTCGTATCGACGCCGCCCAGCGTGACCTCGGCCTTGCGGTAGCCTTCGGAGCCGTTCGGGGTGAGGGTCCAGCGGTTCACCGCATCGCCCAGTTTCCTCAAGGCCTTGTCTGCCAGATCGGGCACGCGGGCATCGGTCGCGAAACCATGGGCCTGCAGCAGCCCGTCGGCCAGCCGGGTCGGCAGGTGTTGCGACAGCCAGTTGCCGAGTGTCTTTTTTATCTGTGTCTTGCCTTCGGTGAGTGCCTGCCCGATATCCAGAGCGGGCAGCAAGTCCAGCGTCAGTGCGGCGCCATCGCGCCAGTAGCTGGATATCTGCAGCACCGCCGGACCCGACAGGCCACGATGCGTGAAGAGCAAATCTTCCCGGAATTGCCCACGCGCCCGCTTGTCTTTCTTGTCGCCGGTGGCGATGTCCACCTCCAGCGAGATGCCCGCCATCGTGACGAAGGGCTGCCAGGCTTGCGTGTCGAAAGTCAGCGGTACCAGACCGGCGCGCGGCTCGATCAAAGGCACATCGAATTGCTTCGCGATGCGGAAGGCGAAATCGGTAGCGCCGATCTTCGGAATCGACAAGCCGCCGGTCGCGATGACCAGCTGCTGTGCCAGCAGCTCGCCCTGACTGGTAGCGACACGAAAGGCGTCACCTTCCTTCGAGACGCTCGCGACCCGGGCCGGCATCAGCCATTGCACGTGGCCGGCATCGCACTCCGCCTTCAGCATCGCGATGATGTCTTCGGCCGAGCGGTAGCAAAACAACTGGCCCTTGTGCTTTTCATGAAACGGAATACGGTAGCGCTTCACCAGGTCGATGAAGTCCTGCGCGGTGTAGCGCGACAACGCGCTGCGACAGAAATGCGGGTTCTGCGACAGGTAATTCGCCGGACCCGCATCCACATTCGTGAAATTGCAGCGGCCGCCGCCGGAGATGCGGATCTTTTCGGCCAGCTTCTCTGCATGATCGATCAGAATGACGCTGAGACCGCGTTGCCCCGCGACCGATGCGCACATCATGCCGGCGGCGCCGGCGCCGATCACCGCGACATCAAGACTGCGGCTCATGCGGCGCCCGGCACAGGCTCGCTCACTGCGCTGCGGGCGGCGTTCCCGCAACCCTCGGTCTTGAGCAACCTCGCAATGCGCAGGCACTGCGCGACCTGGTCCGCAATCGGCGCCGGTATCGCTTGCTTGCCTTGCAGCGCATCGGCGGTCCACGCAGCAGTGGTGGTCGAATCGCTGGACGATGGCAGCGGCGGCATTTCATCAACCGGTTGCTGACGCTCGATCAGCTCGGTCGCCCGCTGGTTGTGGAACCAGGTGACTGCCTGTGCACGTTTGGCATTGGCGACGGTTTCACCTTCGGTGCCGCGCATCAGGAACACATCGCCGCGCTCGGCCGGCGCCTGTGTGCTGAAGTAGTCGGTCAGCATCGTCAGGTATTCGGGGTGGGTGTAGGACACCAGCCGCAATGCCGGCTGTTCGAACGGCTGCATGATCTTCACCAGTGTATGCGTCGAATTGCGCAAGCCCAGCACGCGCCGCACTTGCAGCAGGCCATGCAGTTTGGGCGCCAGCGCTTCGATCGGGATGAAGGCTGGCGCATGCCGTGCAAATGCACCGGCAATATCGTGTTGATGAACAGCGGGTCGGTAGCCCATCACCTGCAGGATTTCAGCAGTCGTCACACGGCCCGGATCGGTGCTGACGCCGTGCACGAGCACGGGCACACCTTCGCGCGCAAGCAACAGCGCAAGCAAAGGCGTGAGGTTCGGCATCTGCCTGGAGCCGTTGTAACTGGGGATCACGACTGGTGCGTAATCCGACACGGGTGCGACGATGCGCTCGAAGCTGGCCTCGGCTGCGTCCAGAAAGCCTGCAATCTCGGCCACGGATTCACCCTTGATGCGCATGCCGATCAGAAAGGCGCCCATCTCCATATCGGACACACGGCCATCGAGCAGCGCGGCGTAGATGGCGCGTGCATCGTCGCGCGACATGTCGCGTGCCCCTTTCTTGCCCCGACCCACTTCACGGATGAAGGGGGCAGCGATGAAGCGGTCTGTTGATCGGTCTGTTTCGTCGTGGTTTTCTGCGCTCATCGCGCAAGGGTACTACGAAGCACGCGTACAGCGCTGACAACACAAGGCGTTCAAGTAAAAGAATGGGCACGCGTGCGAGCAGGCGACACTGCATGTCGTCCAGCCCCATGAAAGCCACCGTCTCCGGCACGCGCGAAAGAAAGAAGACCGGCTACCATAGCGGTCGTCTGCACCGCCCTACTGCATTGCCGCCACCATGCCGCTCGTGTTCACTGCCGCCCATCATTCGCACACCGGACTGCGCGACCACAACGAAGATTTCGTTGGTATGGTCACGCCGTCCGAGCCGGAGATAAGGACCAAGGGCATGATCGCGGCGGTGGCCGATGGCGTGTCCGGCAGTGCCGGTGGCCGTGAAGCGGCCGAGTACACGGTGCGCCGGCTGCTGACGGATTACTACGCGACACCCGACACCTGGCCCGTCACGCAGTCACTGGACCGCGTGATCAAGGCTATCAACAGCTGGGTGCAGCAACAGAGCTCGATACGCGCCGACGCCGGCGGCATGGCCACCACACTGACGGCGCTGGTGGTACGCGGGAATGTCTATTTTTTCGCGCATGTCGGTGACACGCGGCTCTACCTGCTGCGTGACGGTACGCTGAAGCGACTCAGCACCGACCATGTGTGGGATCGCCCGGAGATGCGGCATGTGCTGACGCGCGCGATCGGTCTCGATTCGCAGCTCGCGATCGACCACGGGATGGGCGAGCTGCAGGCGGGCGATATCTTCCTGCTGGCCTCCGATGGCGTGTGGGGTGCGTTGCCCGAGTATGACCTCAGCTGGCATTTGTCCACACTGGCGGAGCAGCCCGACACGCCCGAGGCGACGGCCCGATTGCTGGTCGACGCCGCTCTCGCCGCCGGCTCCAAAGACAATGCGAGCGCGGTCGTGGTGCGCATTGCGCAACTGCCGGAAGAAATGCTGCCGGTACTGGAGCGCGGTGCAGCGCGCCCCTTGCCGGCGCCAGCGCCGCAACCCCTCGCAACGCGTGACCCGCTGGCACTCTGGAAAGTGGTGGGCGCCATTTCGCTGGTGGTGAACCTGTTGCTGCTGTATCTGCTGGTAGTCAGCTGAGCCCGTGGTCGCGTCAGCGCCCCAAAGCAGGGCCTGGCCCCACGCGACGCACCATTGCAGCCCGGCTGCGGATGATCCGCACCGTCGCGGGGCGCGTTGCGGTCGACCCGCTGAGCCCACTCAGCCCGCTCAGCCCGCTCAGCACCGATCAGCTCAATAATTCGGCCACGTCCAGCATGCGCTGCGATACCTCGACCAGTTTCAGGTTCTTGTCCATCGCCAGGCGGCGCAGCCTCGCGTACGCCTCATCTTCGCTGCACTGCTGGCGCTCCATCAGCAAGCCCTTCGCGCGCTCGATGATCTTGCGCTCGGCCAGTTTGTTGCGGGCTTCTTCCAGCTCCGAGCGCAACGCTTCCTCGACCCGGAAGCGAGTCACGGCCACGTCCAGCACCGCTTTCACGCGGTCGGCCGACAGGCCGGCCACCACATACGCGGACACGCCGGCGCGGATGGCCTCGTGCATCTTTACGCGGTCATCATCTTCGGTGAAGCAGACGATGGGGCGGCGTGCGCTGGCGGTGGCCGCCAGCACCCGCTTCAATGCCGCGTCGGATTGCTCATCGATGATGATCAGGTCGGGCTGCAGCTTCGCGATCTGCGCTTCGAGGTCATCCGATGGCGGCAACGCGGCGAGGATGTTATAGCCGTTCTCCAGCAAGCCGATGCGCAACGCGCGGGCGCGATCGGCCTGCTCGATCGCGGCAAGGTCAGCGCCATCGGGTGCGACCAGCGAGTTCACCACGACGATCTTCAGTCTTCTTGAATCATTCATAAATTAATAATCCGTGTCGGAGGGTCGTGACTGGCAGTATCTGCGGGTAATAGGTTGATGTGAGCGATCCGGGCGGTATTGGCGATACAGGCGATAACAGAGGGACCATGCCGGACCTGCTCTACAATACGCACCTGCCTGACGCATTTGCAAAAACCTTGCCACCTCCCCACCGCATGTTAGTCCTCGGCGTCGAATCCTCGTGCGACGAAACCGGCCTCGCGTTGTACGACACCGAGCACGGCCTGCGCGCGCACGCGCTGCATTCGCAAATCGCGATGCATGAAGAATATGGCGGCGTCGTGCCGGAACTGGCGTCGCGCGACCATATACGGCGCGCGTTGCCATTGCTGGAACAGGTGATGGCCGACAGCGGCGCTGCGCTGACCGACATCGATGCGATCGCTTACACGCAAGGTCCGGGGCTGGCGGGCGCGCTGCTGGTCGGCGCGTCGGTGGCGAACGGACTGGCGCTGGCGCTGGACAAGCCGGTGCTGGGCGTGCATCACCTCGAAGGCCACTTGTTGTCGCCGCTGCTGTCGGCCACGCCGCCGGCGTTTCCGTTCATTGCGCTGCTGGTATCGGGCGGGCACACTCAGCTGATGCGCGTCGATGGCGTGGGCCGCTATGCATTGCTGGGCGAAACGCTGGATGACGCTGCGGGTGAGGCCTTCGACAAATCCGCCAAGCTGCTCGGGCTCGGCTATCCGGGCGGGCCGGCAATTTCACGACTGGCCGAGTTCGGCGATCCCGGTACGTACAAGCTGCCGAGGCCGATGCTGCACTCGGGGAATCTGGAATTCAGTTTTTCAGGCTTGAAGACGGCCGTGCTCACGCTGGTGAAACAGCACGCGAGCAATCTGTGCGAGCAGGACAAGGCCAATATCGCGCGCGCATTTGTCGATGCAATCGTTGAAGTGCTGGTCGCGAAGTGCCTGAAAGCCCTGAAGGACACGGGCCTGAAGCGCTTGGTGATTGCCGGCGGCGTCGGCGCGAACAAGCAATTGCGTGCTGCGCTGGATGCGGCGGCAGCGCGCAAGCGCTTCGAGGTGTTCTATCCGGAGCTGGAACTGTGCACCGACAATGGCGCAATGATCGCTTTTGCCGGCGCGCTACGAATGCAGGCCAACCCGGATGCTGCGAAGCGCGATTATGGCTTCAATGTGAAGCCGCGCTGGCCGCTGCACGCGATCGACGGCTGAAGCGCCGCCGGCGCGCTCAACCCTGTCCGCGATCCGCATCTTGCGGTTGGCTTCCGGCCGTTTGCGATGACTTGGCCTGTGCCGCCTGCGCATTGGCCCTGAGGCCCTGCCGCAATGTTTCGACTGCCTGCTGGGTTGCCTCCGGCTTGCGTCCGATCCGGCTTTCCTCGCCGGCCAGCAGTTTGCGGATGTTCGCGCGATGGCGCCAGATCAGCAGCGCACTCATCAGCGCGACCACGGCGCTCAGGCTGTTCAGACCGAACAGCAACACGCAGTAGAACGTCGCAAACAGCGCCGACACCAGTGCCGCCAGTGACGAGTAGCGGAATGCATAGGCGATGATGATCCATGAGCACAGCGTGGCTGCGCCGAGCGCGGGGTTGATGCCCAGCAGAACACCGAGCGCCGTCGCCACCCCCTTGCCGCCCTGGAAGCGGAAAAACACCGGCCACAAATGGCCAGCGAACACCGCCAGCGCGACCAGCGCAATCGTGTCGCGGCCGATACCGAGGAATTCGCTGTAGTACAGCGTGATTGCGACCGGTATCCAGCCCTTCACGCAATCGCCCAGCAAGGTCAGCAAGGCTGCCAGCTTGTTGCCCGTCCTCAGCACATTGGTCGCACCCGGGTTGCCGGAGCCGAAGCTGCGCGGATCGTCCAGACCGAACAGGCGGCTGACGATGATCGCGAACGATAGCGAACCGATCAGGTAAGCCAGCACGACGAGCAACAAGGTATTCATGGTGTCCCCAGGGATGGAATGCGCGACATTATGCACGAGGGAGATCGCACCTCAGCCGCGCGGATGGTGGCTGGCATGTATCTGCTTCAAGCGCTCGCGCGCGACATGGGTATAGATTTGCGTGGTCGAAATATCCGCGTGCCCGAGCAAGAGCTGCACCACGCGCAGGTCGGCACCATGGTTGAGCAAATGCGTGGCAAACGCATGGCGCAGCGTGTGCGGCGATAACGGCGCATTGATGCCGCCCCGCAGCGCGTACTTCCTGATCAGGGTCCAGAACATCTGGCGCGTCATCGGGCCGCCGAGCGCAGTGACGAACAAGGCATCGGACGCTTTGCCGGACAGGATCGCGCCGCGCGCATCGGCCAGATAGCGCTCCATCCAGCGCCGGGCTTCTTCACCGAAGGGCACCAGCCGCGTCTTGTTGCCCTTGCCGGTAATGCGCAGCACGCCTTCGTTCATGCCGACTTCGATGGTCTTGATCAGCACCAGTTCGGAGACGCGCAAGCCGCTGGCATACATCAGCTCCAGCATCGTGCGGTCGCGCAGGCCGAGCGCGGTGTTCACATCGGGCGCGGCCAGCAGTGCTTCGACATGCTGCTCGGACAGGGTCTTCGGGAAACGAGGCGGCTGTTTCGCCGCCTTCAGCTTCAGGCAGGGATCGGCCGCGATGCGGTGCATGCGCAGCGCATATTGATAGAAGCGCCGCAGTACCGCGAGGCGCCGGTTCGATGAGGTGGCCTTGCTGCCCGCATGCCGGTGCGCGAAATAGCCATTGAGATCCGCCTCGTTGGCGTCGTACAGCGTCTTGTGGCGTTGCGTGTGCAACCAGTCGGCAAACAACAGCAGGTCGCGACCGTAGGCGTCGCGCGTGTTTTGCGACAAGCCATCTTCCAGCCACAGCATGTCGCAGAACTCGTCAACGATGGCCTGCCCCGGCCGCGTGTCGCTGCCGGCCGCACCGGTGACCGCCGCTGCAGCCGCTGCTGCCGTCGTTGCGACAGCTGCCGAAGGTCGTCGTGTCGCCGCCATCAATAGCCCGGTACCTGTTCATGCCGCAGCAGCCAGCGCTTCACGTCATGATGGAAACCGCCGTCATGCAACGCATAGCCGCCGAAGCCGCCGATCCCACCGGTGGCCGTCACGCGATGACAGGGGATCGCGACCGGAAACCAATTGGCACCACACGCCTGACCAACTGCACGCGGCGCGGAGCGAATCATTTTCGCGACCTCGCCATAGGTGAGCACCTCGCCGCGCGGGATCGCGCGGATCACGTTCCAGACCTTGCGCTGATGCGCCGTGCCGACCTCGGGCAACGCCAGCGTGAACCGGAAATCCGGGTCCTTCAGGTAAGCGCGCAGCTGCGCTGCCACCTCTTTCGCCAGCGGGTCGCGCGCGGGTCGCGCGTCATAACTGTGCGGCAGATAGGTCAGTTCTTTCAGCTGGCCGCCATCGATACGGATGCCGATACCACCGAAAGGCGCGACCACGATCGCGGAAAAAAGCGGTTCATCATCGGTGCGCATGCATGCTCCTGCGTCGCCCCGGCCTGGTCAGCCAAACACCAGGCGCGGCAGCCACAATGAAATCTGCGGCAGATAGGTAATCATCAGCAGGAAGCCGATCATCGTCAACAGCCAGGGCATCACCGCAACCGTCAATTCGCTGATGCCCATTTTCGCAATGCCGGACGCCACATACAGGTTCAGTCCGACTGGTGGCGTGCACATGCCGATTTCCATGTTGACCACCATGATGATGCCGAAATGCACCGGATCGATACCCAGCGCGGTGGCGACCGGGAACAGGATGGGCGCCATGATCAGCACGATCGATGAGGGCTCCATCACATTGCCGGCCAACAGCAGCAGCAGGTTCACTACGAGCAGGAAGCTGACCGGACCCAGCCCCATGTCCATGATCCAGCCCGCCATCGCCTGCGGTATGCCTTCGCTGGTCATCAGGAAGGAGAACAGCACCGCATTGGTGATGATGTAAAGCAGCATTGCCGACATCGACGCCGAATCGAGCAAGACCTTCGGTACCTGTTTCAGTGTCAGGTCCTTGTACACGAACACCGCGATCACGAACGCATAGACCGCCGCCATTGCCGCTGCTTCGGTCGGCGTGAATGCGCCGCTGTAAATGCCGCCGATGACGACCACGATCAGCAGCAAGCCCCAGCCGCTGTCGCGCAGCGCTTTCCAGCGGGTCGCGAAGCTGGCGCGCGGCAGCCGCGGGTAATTCTTTTTCTTTGCCAGCAGCCAGGTGGTCACGCCGAGCAGGAAGGCCAGCATCAGGCCTGGCACCACGCCAGCCATGAACAACTTGCCGACCGAGGTATTGGTCGACACCGAATACATCACCATCACGATCGACGGCGGCACCAGGATGCCGAGCGCGCCCGAGGTAGTGACGACACCGGCGCCGAAACGCATCGGATAGCCCTGCTTCAGCATCGCCGGCAACAGAATGGAGCCGATCGCGACCACCGTGGCCGGCGACGATCCGGACACCGCCGCAAACAAGGCGCAGGCAACCACGCCGGACAGCGCAAGGCCGCCATGCCAGTGGCCGACGAGGGAAGTCGCAAACGTGATCATGCGGCGCGCGACGCCGCCGTGCGTGAGGAAATTGCCGGCCAGGATAAAGAACGGGATCGCCATGATCTCGAACTTCTCGATGCCGGTGAACAGCTTCAGTGCGACCGCCTGCACCGGTACCTCGGTCAGCGTGAACAGGAAGGTCAGCACGGTCAGGCCGAGCGCGATCGAGATCGGCATCCCGGTCAGCATCAGCAGGATCAGCAAGCCGAAGATGATCAGGCTGTTCATTGCCGACCCTCCGCCGCATCGCTGACCAGGCCGTCGACATGCGCATGGTCATGCACCGGCAGCTCGCCGCCACGCGCATAGCGCCACGCGACCTGCAGAAAGCGGAAGCACATCAGCGAGGAACCGAGCGGGATCGCGAGATAGACGATCCAGATCGGCAGCTCCAGCACTTCGGACGTGCTGGACGTGGACGACAGCTCGAACACGAAGTCAGCGCCAAACGCGGCGATCAGACCCGTGAACAGTGCACCGGCGAACAGCCCGAACAGGATGAAGCCGCGCCGCCGGCGCTCACCCAGACGATTGACCAGCACATCGACACCGACATGGATGCCGGTGCGCACGCCATACGCGGCGCCGAACTTCGCCATCCACACGAACAGGTAGATCGTCAGCTCCTGCGCCCAGCTGGTATTCAGGCGCAGCAGCCAGTCCTGCAGCAGCGGGACCGGCAGGCTGGATGCATAGCGATGCAGCACCGCGACGAAAATGATCAGCGTCGCCGCACCCATCAGGGTCGCGATCAGCCATTCCTCGAGGTGGTCGAGCACCCGCAGCAGGCGATCAGTCAGCGGAATCACTTCGCCGCAACGGCCTTGTTCACCGCATCGATCAGGTCCTTGCCGATGCGGCCTTCCATCGTCTTTTGCACCGGCAGCAGCGCCTTGCGCCATTCTGCTTTCTCGGCGTCGGTCGGCACATAGACCGTGGTCTTGCCAGACTTCTTCACCGCGTCCAGTGCCTTGTCGTTTTCTTCCTGTGCGATCTTGTCTGCATATACAGTCGCTTCCTTCATCGCGCCTTCGAGCTGGGTGCGAATATCTGCGGGCAGCTTGTCCCAGAACTTCTTGTTCACGATGACCGCATAACCGATATAGCCATGGTTGGTGGCGGTCAGGTGCTTCTGCACTTCGTGCATTTTTTGCGTGTACAGGTTGGACGGCGGATTTTCGGTGCCGTCCACCACGCCGGTCTGCAGCGCCTGATAGACCTCGGAGAATGCCATCACCTGCGGGTTCGCGCCGAGCGAGCGCATCTGCTCATCCAGCACTTTGGATGCCTGGATGCGCATCTTCAGGCCCTTCATGTCCGCCGGCACGCGCATCGGGCGGTTCGACGACATCATCTTGAAACCGTTGTCCCAGTATGCAAGCCCAAGGATGCCCTTGGGCTCGAGCTTCTTCAGCAGGTCACGGCCGATCGGGCCATCGGTGATACGGTCCAGCGCAGCCTTGTCCGGGAAAACATAGGGCAGGTCGAACAGTTCGAATTCCTTCACGCCGAGCGGGCCGAACTTGGCCAGTGACGGCGCCAGCATCTGCACCGCGCCCAGCTGCAGCGCTTCCAGTTCTTCCTTGTCCTTGTACAGCGTGCTGTTCGGATAGACCTCGATCTTCACGCGACCCTTGGTCGCGGCTTCGGCCAGCTCGCGGAATTTTTCAGCAGCCTTGCCCTTAGGCGTGTCCTTGGCCACCACATGGCTGAACTTGATCACGATCGGGGCTTGCGCGTGTGCGGTCAACTGCACGGCGGCGAGCGCGCAGGCGAGCAGCGCCGCGGCCAACGGGAATCTGGGTTTCATGAAGTCTCCGGGGGAAAAGTGTCTTGTTATTGTCGTCTCGGCGCGTATTGTGTCTGCTCACTGACAGGCTGACAACCTGTTATCGGAAAGACGCAGGGTTCATGACCATTTCAAGTCCGATTCATGTCCGATTTATGCCTGATTCATGCCCGGTTCACGCCGGCTGCCCGTGCCGTGCGAGCGCCCACTGTACATGCTCGCGCACCAGCGGCGACGGATGCGCGGCACGCGCGCGCAAGGCCGCGACCAGCGCAGCATCGCCCGGCCGCTCGTTGGCCGCATTGCCGAGCGCGACCGCGATATTGCGCAGCCAGCGCTCATGACCAATGCGGCGGATCGCGCTGCCTTCCAGTCGCGTGGCGAAGTCGGCCTCGGTCCACGCAAACAGCTCGACCAGCGATGCGGCGTCCAGCCCGTTGCGCACATCGAAATCCGGCAACGCACTGCGCTGCGCGAATTTGTTCCACGGACAGGCCAGCTGGCAATCATCGCAGCCATACACGCGGTTGCCGATCAGGGGTCGCAAGTCTTCCGGAATGCTGTCCTTGAGCTCGATCGTCAGATACGAAATGCAGCGGCGCGCATCGAGCCGGTACGGCGCGACGATCGCCTGCGTCGGACAGACATCGATGCACGCACGGCACTCGCCGCAATGCGCCGTGGTGGGTTCATCGACCGGCAGCGGCAGATCGGTGTAGATCTCGCCGAGGAAGAACATCGAGCCGGCATCACGATGCAGCAGCAAGGTGTGCTTGCCACGCCAGCCGAGGCCCGCGCGCTGCGCAAGCTCGACTTCCATCACCGGCGCAGAATCGGTGAACACGCGGTAGCCGAAAGGGCCGACCTCCTGTGCGATGCGATCGGCCAGCTGTTGCAGCCGTGCGCGCAACACCTTGTGGTAATCACGACCGCGCGCATACACCGACACCACCGCCGCCGACGGGTCGGACTGCCGCTGTTCCTCGACCGTGCGCCAGTCATGATCTGCGCTGTCTGTAGCGTGGTCCGCGGCATGGTCGGCGACCTCGCCTGCGTCATGCTGACCGCGTGGCAGGTAAGGCATGCGCGCGCAGATCACGCGCAGCGTACCGGGCACCAGTTCGGCCGGACGTGCGCGCCGGCTGCCATGGGCCGCCATATAATCCATCTGCCCGTGAAAACCGGCATCCAGCCAGGACTGCAACGCGGCATCGGCATCGCCGAGGTCGATATCGGCGATGCGGATGTCGGCAAATCCCAGCGCACGACCCCAGTCGCGCAGCGACTGCGGCAGCGAGGCCAGTTGTTCAGCGGTGGCGGGCACGGCAGGTGATGGAATGATTGAATGCAGGCACAGACAGTACGGACATTGTAAGCAATGCGCACCTGGAAGGATTTTCTGAAGGATGAAGCCGGCACCGCCGCGCTCGGCCATGCGCTGGCGCGGGTGCTCGCGCCCGGCCTGTCGCTGCACTTGCACGGCGACCTTGGCGCCGGCAAGACCTTCCTCACGCGCGCGCTGTTGCATGCGGCCGGCTATGAAGGCCGTGTGAAGAGCCCGACGTATACGCTGGTCGAGCCTTACCCATTGACGCTGGCCGGCCGTGCGGTGGAACTGATGCATTTCGACCTGTACCGGATGGGCAGCGCGGATGAGTTCATCGACGCCGGTTTCCGCGAGCATTTCGGTGCCGACAAGGTGTGTGTGGTCGAGTGGCCGGAGCGCGCTGCCGGGCTGATTCCCATCGCCGATATCGATCTGTTTCTTGCACCCAAAGGTGAAGGCCGTGCGGTAGAATTGCGCGCGAACACTGATCTGGGCGCAACATGTCTGGAAAATCTGCAACTGAGCCCCAACCTGTAGCATCGCGAGCCCGCCGTACCGTACTGAAGGCGGGCGCCACCCTGCTGCTGTCTCTCGTCTCCACCCGCATTGCCCATGCCGCGCAAATCGTCGCGGTGCGCGTCTGGCCGGCCGCCGATTACACGCGCGTGACGCTGGAGAGCGACAGCAAGCTCAAGGCCACCCATTTTCTGGTACAGAACCCGAACCGCGTCGTGATCGACATCGATGGCGTCGATCTCGACCCCAAGCTCAAAAGCCTGGTTGCGAAGGTGCAGGCGAGCGATCCCTATATCGCGCAAGTGCGGGTCGGCCAGAACCGGCCCGGTGTGGTGCGCCTGGTGTTCGACCTGAAAGAAGACATCCAGCCGCAGGTATTCACGCTGGACCCGGTCGGCGAATACCGGCACCGGCTGGTGTTCGATTTGTATCCGGTGAGGGAAGTCGACCCGATTGCCGAGCTGCTGAACAAGAGTCCGGCCGCATCCGGCATGCCGCCGCTGGCGAACCGTCCCGCCGAGCCGGTCGCGAAAGCGGGCGATGAGGACAAGCTGCCGCCGATGACGCGCATGATCACCATTGCGCTCGATCCCGGCCATGGCGGTGAAGACCCGGGCGCAATCGGCCGCGGCGGCAATTATGAAAAGCACGTGGTGCTCGCGATTGCGCAGCGACTCAAGGCCAAGCTGGAACAACAGCCAAACATGCGCGTGATGCTGACGCGTGACGGCGATTACTTCGTGCCGCTGAACGTGCGCGTGCAGAAGGCGCGCAAGGTGCAGGCCGATCTGTTCGTGTCGATCCATGCGGATGCCTTCATCGAGCCCACCGCGCGCGGCTCATCGGTGTTTGCATTGTCGGAGAAAGGCGCCAGCTCGACGGCTGCGCGCTGGCTCGCGAACAAGGAAAACGCGGCCGACCTGATTGGCGGCATCAATATTCGCAGCAAGAACCAGCAACTGGCGAGCGTGCTGCTGGACCTGTCGACGACGGCACAGATCAATGACAGCCTGAAGCTGGCGAAGGCCGTGCTCGGCGAAATCGGCTCGATCAACAAGCTGCACAAGCCCCAGGTCGAACAGGCCGGCTTCGCGGTACTGAAGGCACCGGACATTCCGAGCATCCTGGTCGAGACCGCCTTCATCTCGAACCCGGAAGAAGAAGCGAAGCTGACCGATGAAAATTATCAGGACCAGATGGCCGACGCGCTGATGCGCGGCATCCGCAAGTATGTGCAGAAGCACCCGACGCTGAACCGCGGGCGCCTGACCTGATTACTCGGTCGCGTTGGTCCTCGCGAGCAGTTTCTTCGCGAAGCGCCACGCGGCCGCGCCAACCACCGGCACCACCGCTGCGGCAAAACCCACCAGCACGATCGTGTTCAGATGATCACGAATCACCGGGATATTGCCGAAGAAATAGCCAGCCAGCACCAGCGTCACGACCCAGAACAAGGCTCCTGCGATGTTGTACAGCTGGAAGCGCGCCATGCCCATGTCAGACACACCAGCGACAAAAGGCGCGAAGGTACGCACCACCGGCAGCCAACGCGCCAGCACGATGGTCTTGCCGCCATGCTTTTCAAAGAACGCATGCGTCTTTTCCAGCGCCGCGCGGTCCAGCCAGCGATAGTTGTGCGTAAATGCACGCTGGCCGATCGCTCGCCCGACCAGATAATTCACAGTGTTGCCCGTCACGGCTGCCACCACCAGCAGCAGCATCAGCAGCGGCGCGCTCATGCCGCCGCTCGCGCAAAACGCGCCGCCCATGAACAACAGGGTGTCGCCGGGCAGGAAGGGGAAGACCACCAGCCCGGTTTCGGCAAACACGATCCCGAACAGCACCGCATACACCAGCGGTCCATAGGCATCCAGCAGGGTGCCGAGCGATTTGTCGACATGCAGGATCAGGTCGAGCAGTTGAGAAAATTCCATGGCCGGGTCGATGTCGTGTAAGGGATGGGACGGGCGCGCAAAAGCGACGATGATACACGCCCCCTCCCCAACCTGCCGTGCGGAAAAGTCGCAGGATTCGCTCGGTATAATCGCGTGATGAGTACCGCCACCCGCGCCGAGCGCATCATCCGCCCGCTTCCCGACCAGCTGATTTCGCAGATTGCAGCGGGCGAAGTGATCGAACGGCCATCGGCCGTGGTCAAGGAATTGCTGGAGAATGCGCTGGATGCAGGCGCCACCCAGCTGACGATACGGCTGGAAGCCGGCGGCGTGAAGCGCATCGCAATCGCCGACAATGGCTGTGGCATACCCCCCGCGCAAATGCCGCTGGCGCTGGCACGCCATGCGACGTCGAAGATCGCGAACCTGCACGACCTCGAGAACGTGACCACGCTGGGCTTTCGCGGCGAGGCACTCGCGTCGATCGCGTCGGTCGCACAACTGACGCTGACCTCGCGCACCGCCAGCGAAGCGCATGCGTGGCAAGTCGATGGCCAGCAGTCGGACGCGGTCAGCCCGGCATCGGGCGCGCAAGGCACCGTGGTCGATGTGCAGGACCTGTACTTCAACACACCGGCGCGCCGCAAGTTCCTGAAATCCGAACAGACCGAGTATGGCCATTGCGTCGAAGTCGTGCGCCGACTGGCGCTGGCGCGCCCCGACGTACGCTTCACCGTCACGCACAACGGCAAGACCACCGAGCACTGGCAGGAAGCGGCACTGGCACAGCGCAGCGCGCAGATCCTCGGCGATGAATTCGCGCAGGCGCGGCTGCCCTTGCAGGAAGCCGCCGGCCCGCTGACGCTGCAAGGCTTCGTCGGACTGCCGACCGCCGCGCGCGGCCGTGCGGACTCGCAGTATTTTTATATCAATGGTCGCTTCGTGCGCGACAAGCTGCTCACGCATGCGGTGCGCGCTGCTTATCAGGATGTGCTGCATGGCGACCGCTTCCCGTCTTACGTGCTGCAGCTGACACTCGACCCGGCACTGGTGGATGTGAACGTGCATCCGTCGAAGATCGAAGTGCGCTTTCGCGACAGCCGCGCGGTGCACCAGTTCGTGTTTCATGCGGTCAGCCGCGCGCTGGCGTCAACGACCGCGGGCGCGCAAGCGGGCTCACCGGTGCAGATTGGTTCTGATACATCGGGAGCGCAGGCAAGCACGTCCGCGTCAGCCGGCGGCCCGCTGCCATGGATGGCGATGCCACAGCGACAGGCGTCATTGATGGTCGCGCAGGACCCGGTACTGTACGGCACCATGTTCGCCGACACGCTGGGACCACGCAGCGACGACGGCGCAACCACCGGCGGACAACTGGCCGCCTTGTTCGGCGCAGGTACGGGCCGCATGGGTGGCGTCGCTGGCATCGCAGGTGTTGCTGGCATAGCTGGCTTGACTGGCACTTCGGGCGCTACAGGCAGTACGGGCACGATGGCCGACGACGACGAATTCCCGCTCGGTTTCGCGCTCGCGCAGCTGCATGGCATCTACGTGCTCGCGCAAAACCGGACCGGGCTGGTACTGGTGGACATGCATGCAGCGCACGAGCGCATCCTGTACGAGCAGTTCAAGCAGGCGCTGGACACCGACGCGGTGCAACTGCAGCCGCTGCTGATACCGGTGACCTTCCATGCGGACCCGGTCGAGGTCGGCACCGTCGAAGACAATGCGGCGGTGCTGGCTGCACTGGGCTTTGATATCGCAGTGATGTCGCCGACTACACTGGCCGTGCGCGCGATCCCGGCACTGCTGCGCAACAGCGATGCGCAGGCGCTGGCGCGTGATGTGCTGCGCGATGTGCGTGAATTCGGCGGCTCGCGCGTGCTGGTCGAACGCCGCAACGAGCTGCTCGGCACGCTGGCTTGCCACACGGCGGTGCGCGCGAACCGCTTGCTGACGCCGCCGGAAATGAATGCGCTGCTGCGTCAGATGGAAGCCACCGAGCGCTCGGACCAGTGCAACCATGGCCGGCCGACCTGGGTACAGCTGGCGCTGTCCGATCTCGACAAGCTGTTCCTGCGCGGGCAGTGACGCTGCGCCGCCTCGCTGACGCGACTACCCATTGAACCCGGCCTGACCACCGATCCCCCCGACCCGGATACTTTGCAGATGAACCAAGCCCCGCATCCGCAATTCGGCCACGCGCCCATCCTCGTGCTGGTCACTGCGATGCTGATGATGCAGCCGCTGTCGACGGACCTTTACCTCGCGTCCCTGCCCAGCCTGTCCACGGTGTTCAGCGTACCGGTCGCTACGGTGCAACTGACGCTATCACTGTTCGTCATCGGCTTCGGTGCTGCGCAACTGGTCGTAGGCCCGCTGTCGGACCGCTTCGGCCGCCGTCCGGTACTGCTGACCGGGCTCGGTCTGTATGTCGCGGCCAGCGCGCTGTGCGGGCTCGCGCAATCGATCGACCTGCTGATCGCGGCGCGCTTCCTGCAAGCACTCGGTTGCTGTGCCGCGGTGATGGTCGCACGCGCGATCGTGCGTGATGCGTATGCGCCCGAACACAGTGCACGCGTGATTGCGCGCGCCAGCACCTGGATCTCGCTGGCGCCCATCATCGGCCCCATCCTCGGTTCCTGGTTGCAGGTGACGTTTGGCTGGCGTGCGGCCTTTGTTGCACTCGGCACCTTCTCTGCGTGTGTGATGGCCGCCTGCATCCTGCGCCTGCCTGAAACCAACGAACACAAGAACCCGCAAGCAACCAATCTGCACGGGCTGATCGCAAATTACAAGCTGGTGCTCGGCTCGCGTGAATTCTGGCTGCATGTGATGCCGGGCGCGCTGTCGTATGGCGGCATCTTCATGTTCATTTCCGGTTCCAGCTTCGTGCTGATCCAGGTGCTGGGCGTGCCCACGCAATGGTTCGGCGCCTGCTTCGGCGCCGGCGTGTCCGGCTACATGACGGGCACGCTGATCTGTCGCCGCCTGCTGAAAAGCATCAGCGGCGAACAGGCACTGCGCATCGGCACCGCGGTATCGATGGCGGCCGGCCTGTACTTTCTCGCGGCCACGCTGCTCGGGCTGTGGCACTGGGCGATGGTGGTACTGGCGATGTTCCTCGCGATGGTCGCGCATGGCATCAACTTCCCGGTCACGCAATCGGGTGCGGTCGCGCCCTTCGCGAAGCAGGCCGGCACTGCCGCCGGCCTGATGGGCGCGATCTTCATGGCGTTCGCATTCATCATCGGCAGCATCGTCGGCGCCACGCACAACGGCACGCTGTATCCGCTGGCGATCCTGGCGGCGGTACTGGGCAGCCTGAACTTCGTGTCGGTGCGCCTGATCGCGAAACGGACAGAATTCGCATGACACGCGATCGCCTGCGCCCCGCGCCTTGCCGCCTGACCGCAGCTGGCTGCCAGCCTGCACCGGCACAGGCGTGGCGATGAGCATGCGCAAGCCGCTGGCGGTCGCGATCATGGGCCCGACCGCGTCGGGCAAGACTGCCGCTGCGCTGGAGATCGCGACGCACATCCCGTGCGAAATCATTTCCGTCGACTCCGCGCTGGTGTTTCGCGGGATGGACATCGGCAGCGCAAAACCGACTGCAGAAGAACGTGCAGCGGTGCCGCACCACCTGATCGATATCCTCGATCCGAGCGAATCGTATTCGGTGATGCAGTTCCGTGACGATGCGATCCGCATCGCGAGCGACATCATCGCGCGCGGGAAGCTGCCGTTGCTGGTCGGCGGCACCATGTTGTACTTCAAGGGACTGCGCGACGGTCTCGACGACCTGCCGCAAGCCGATCCGGCCTTGCGCGCGCAGATCGACATGGAGATCGCACGCCATGGCGTGCCCGCGCTGCACCGCCGGCTGGCCGAAGTCGATGCACCGACCGCTGCGCGATTGAAACCGACCGATACACAACGCATACAGCGCGCGATGGAGATTTATCTGCTGACAGGTCAGCCAATGTCTTCATTGCTCGCGCGCGCCGCGCCGCCGGAACTGCCCTTTGACTTGCTGCCGATCGCGCTGGAGCCGTCGGATCGCAGCATGCTTCATCAGCGCATCGAACAGCGTTTCGATGCAATGCTCGCTGCGCATCCCGGCCTGCTGGATGAAGTCCGGACCTTGCGCGCACGCGGCGACCTGCACCTGGGCTTGCCATCGATGCGCTGTGTAGGCTACCGCCAGGCCTGGGAACACCTGGATGGCGCGTATGACCTCACGACCCTGCGTGAAAAAGGCATCGCCGCCACACGCCAGCTGGCCAAGCGCCAGTTGACCTGGTTGCGCAGCATGCACGACCGCATCGTGATCGATTGCCTGTCACCCGATGCGCCAGCGCAGGTGCTGGCAAAACTGCAAGAACGACAGCAAATGCGCGTGAGTTGACAGTACGCACCGCGACCGTCATAATTTCGGGCTTCGTGGTGATATAGCTCAGCTGGTTAGAGCACAGCACTCATAATGCTGGGGTCGGTGGTTCAAGTCCACCTATCACCACCAAAGATGCCAAGCCGTTGATTTCATTGAGATCAACGGCTTTTTTGTTGCCCGCGCGTGGTGTGCCTCGTCGGAAAGTCTTCGGAATCGTAACGCCGTCGATCAATGACGGCCTTGCTTGCGGACCCTGGAACGTCGATGTGCTTGCATGGACCGCAGAGGCCCGCAAGCCCGGCGGGGTCCGGATCAGCGCGACGCCCTGCGCGCAACAAGCTCCGCCAGTGCCCGCATCACTGCCGTGACCAATACGTGCAACAGCAAAACCACCGCAATCAGCAGCACCGCACGCGGCAGCACAAGGTATGTCATGTGACTCGGCGCCAGCGGGAGAATGCTGACAATCACCGCGAGCAGCATCTTGTCATCTCGCGCACGCGCTTGCGCCAGCCCGCCCAGCAACTGCTCGGCCAGCATCAGGAAAACCCAGCTGCTGACATGGAAGTTCATCCATCTTCCCCAGTCGAGCGCAACGAGGAACAGCGGCAGGAACGGCAGCGCAGTCGCCGCATACGTCAGCTGCAAGCGACGCCGTTGCGTGAAGTGCGACGCGAACCAGAGCGCAATGCCGGTGGTCCACAAGTACACGATGCCCAAGCCCCAGCTGTCGATTGACCAGTTGCCAGCGGTGACCTGCAATGCATAGGCGAGGTCCCTCGTCACCCATCCGATCGCACCTTCGCAGAACCCCACATCGAATCCGCGCAAGAGCAAGGGCGCGCACACCGGCGTTGCAGCCACGAGGCTGACGTGTCGGACAAAAAATATCGCGGATACCGTTGCCACCGCTGCCAGCACGGTCAAGGCGATGACTGATTCGCGCGCTGTCAGCAAGCCGGCTTGTCGCAAGCGATACAGCAACCAGATGAACGCGGGCAGGAACAGGACATTGGCTTCGTGGCCCAGCATGCCCATTGCAAACAACGCGACCGCCGCCGCAAAATTCAGCCGCCGCCGGTCAATGATGCCGACCAGTAGCAACGCAAAGGCGGCATACACCAGCAATTCCTTGCGCAAGCTGCCATACGGATCGTTGGCCCAGAACAGCCACGTGAATGCCGGACTGAGCAGCAGCAGCCAGAACAGCGGTTGCTGATGTACCGCGCGCATCACACGGAACAGCGCCACGGCGAACAGCATCAGCAGTGCTGCCTGACTCAGCACCACCAGCAACAGCAGGTCCACCTGCAACAGATCCGACACGCGGATGAAAGCCGAGCCGAGCAAGCCGCGCCGCACGAATGCCTGCTCGACATTGATCAGCCAGTCGCCCTGTTTGTACGGATGGCCGCCCAGCAGGAAATCCTGGCCAAGGTAGAGCAGGATCGTGGCGATACCGCACCAGTAAGCGACTTCACCGGCCTGTCGTGCTGAAAGCCATGACCTGGGCAAGGCATCCTCCGTCTGCACACTCAGGGATCAGCGCGCGAACGCGCTGCCCCTGCAGTGTAGGGAGGTGAGCTCAGGAAAGTTTGACGGAGGGCAAGCTCAGCGCTCGGGTGCGCGCTTGAGCAAAAAGGCGGGGATGTGGATTTCTGCATCGCGCGCCGCCGCCTGCGGCACCGGCGCGGCGGCCGGACCGGGAGCGATCCAGCCAAGGTCGCTGTCGGACAGCTCGAGGTCGAGCTTTTTTGCGTACAGGCGCAGCAAGCGCGCCAGTTCCTGCTCGCTGTTGAAGTGCTGGTATTCCGAGCGTTCGATGGCCGTGATCTGTCGAGGCGTCATCCCGGACAGGCGGGAGACATCCGCGATTTCCAGCCCGAGGGCCATCCTGCGATCACTGAGCTTTTTGCCAATCATCGACGCGCGTGTTCTGTTCTGGTGAACGTGCGGCGATGATAGCCATAAACTGTTGATTTGGTGCAAGGTTTTTGCAGGCTTTTTGCGCTTTTGACAGTAAAAATGCTGCCGTCTTGAAAACAAGTTTCTATCGAGAAATTGCCTGTCACGCAGGGCTTACACCGTCAGCGCCGGCTCCGGCAAGCCGACCACGAAACGCGCACCGCCACCGGCGCGCGGCTCGGCGCGGATATAGCCGCCATGCAGCGCCAGCACTTCACGGCACAACCAGAGCCCGAGGCCGATGCCCTCGTCTTTCGACGTCTGGAAGACTTCGAATACGCCTTCGAGTTGCGATGCCGGGATGCCGGGACCGTTATCCTCGACCAGCAGCTCGCTGCACGTGCCGGTACCTGCGAATGACAGCCAGATGCAACGCTCGCCGGGCGTGTCCATCAGCGCATCGATCGCATTGCTGACCAGGTTCAGCAACACCATCTGCAATTGGGATTCATCCGCATACACCTGCACGTCGGGCCCGATCGACAACTGCACACGGATCTGCCCGCTCTCCAGTCGCGGCTGCACCAGCTCCAGCACTTCATCGACCACGGCCTGCGGCGACAGGCGCACCGGCCGCTTTTCGCGATGGTTGATGAAACGCTTCAGGCGCTGCACGATGGTCGATGCCCGACGGCTGCCATCGACGATATTGTGCAGCCGCTGCTGACGCTGCTCGGCCGGCAATTTGTCGAGGTCGTCGCGCATCAGGATCTGTGCATTGAGCTGGATCGCAGCTAGCGGCTGGCTGACCTCATGCGCGAGCGCTGCAGAGAACATGTTCAGGTTGCGGGTCTTGTTGGCAACCGTCAGTGCCTGCAGCAACAGCTGCTTTTCATCGATGCTTTGCTGTAGCGACTGGTTCAGCTGCCGAATCAGCTGGTTCTCGCCCTCGGCCTCGTTCAGGCTGACCATCGTGGATTGCAGTGTGCGATTGGCCGCATCCTCGAGTTGCAGCACGCGCTCGAAGAAGAAGTTATTGATCGAGAACACCAGCAGAAAGGTGGCGAGGGCGGGCAACAGGCGGCTCAGGGTCAGGATTGCGCTTTCCTGATGCAGGTTATCCAGGCTGTCGATGCCCGAGAACGGCAACAGAATGGCACGCGTGACCAGCATTGCGAAGATCAGGCACGCGATGATGAGCGTGATGCGCAACTGGCCCGACTGATGGATGCGCTGGATATGACGGGTTTCGATGATGAGCCACAGCGACGCCAGCGCGAAGATCACGGTCGAGAAGGTCGCGCGCAGCACGTAGTGGCTGTTGCCCATCTGCCGGATCACATCGAACGCGATGGCGGCCAGCACTACCGCCACCACCAGCGCAATGCCTTTGTTGCGCGGCAGCGGCGAACGGAAGGAACGCAATGCAACGCACATCATCAGGCTGGCGCACCAGCCAAACACGTTCATGATCGTCACCACGAAATCGGGCGCACCAGGCACCATGCCGGACAACAGGAAATTGAGACTCAGGCACGCAATCGCAATCGGCCAGTAAATGCTGATGTGCTTCAGCAGCCGGTCACGCGTGCTCGGTATGAATTCCAGCAGCAGCCCCAGGTACAGGAAGGCCAGCACGAAGCCGAGGAGTTTGGTGGACATGGGTTGGGACGACGGCGATGAGTGGACGATGACGGCGGCGATGGAGTGGGCGATGACAGGCGCTAGCGGGTCACGATCTGATCATGCTTGGCCTGCAGCACGCCGGCGATGATGTCGATATCGGCCTCGTCCACCGCAAAGGCACGCAGGGTCTCGCGGAACAGATCGATCATCAGCTTGAACGACGCATCCGTCACCCCATGCGGCGCATGTGCATGGTGCAGGCTGTCGTCACTGTACGCGGCCGGCGCCTTGCCCATCGCCATCGAAACAAAGCGGATCTGGTGATAGACCAGCTTTTCCATCGGCACCCCGTCGAAGTAACGACGCAGGTTCGGCCGACGCAGCACGCGTTTGTAGAATTCGCGAACGATCTCCGTGACCACGGGGACGCCGCCGTATTTGTCGAACAGGGTCTGGCTCATCAATCAATCGTCTACAAGCGTGACGGGCAGCCCGGCGGCACCCTGTCACAGAATGCTTACTTTACGACAATTCCCCTGAAGGTCAGGTGTATTGGCGCCGCGGGCGGGACTGCGCCGGTGGCATGCGGCGAATGGTTCCTGCAGTCCGGGATAGCCCGACCAACGAAGGGGCGGACGGCCGAGTGCGCAGAGGCTAGCCTGCTATACTTTTCGACATTCCACCTGATCGCGGCGAATTGCTGTCGCCTTTCCCCTCGGATCCCTGCGGGAAAGCGGCCGCCGCGCTCCATTCCAGATGCAAAAAAAGCTATTCATCAAGACCTTTGGCTGCCAGATGAACGAGTACGACTCGGACAAGATGGCAGACGTGCTGAATGTCGCCGAAGGCCTGGTCCGTACCGATACGCCGGAAGAGGCGGACATCATCCTGTTCAACACCTGCTCGGTGCGCGAGAAGGCGCAGGAAAAAGTGTTTTCGGATCTCGGTCGCGCGCGCGAACTGAAAAAGAAAAACCCCGAGCTCGTCATCGGTGTCGGCGGCTGCGTCGCATCGCAGGAAGGCAAGGCCATCGTCAGCCGCGCGCCTTATGTCGATGTGGTATTCGGCCCGCAAACCCTGCACCGTCTGCCCGATCTGCTGAAGCAGCGTCGCGCCAGCGGCCGACCGCAGATCGACATCAGCTTTCCCGAAATAGAAAAGTTCGACCACCTGCCGCCGGCACGTGTCGACGGTTCCAGCGCCTATGTATCAATCATGGAAGGCTGCAGCAAGTACTGCAGCTATTGCGTGGTGCCGTACACACGCGGCGAAGAAGTGTCGCGCCGCTTCGATGACGTGCTGGCCGAAGTCGCGACCCTGGCCGACCAGGGCGTGCGCGACATCACGCTGCTCGGGCAGAACGTGAATGCCTATCGCGGCCAGATGGCCGATGGCGACATCGCCGACTTTGCGCTGCTGATTGAATACATCGCCGAGTTCGATGGCATCGAACGTATCCGTTACGTGACGAGTCATCCGAAGGAAATGACGCAGCGGTTGATCGACACCTATGCAAAGGTGCCCAAGCTGGTGAACCACCTGTACCTGCCGGCGCAGCATGGCTCGGACAAGATCCTGGCGGCGATGAAGCGCGGCTACACCGCGCTGGAGTACAAGTCGGTGATCCGCCGGCTGCGCGAAGTACGCCCCGACATCACGGTGTCATCAGACTTCATCGTCGGCTTCCCCGGCGAGACCGACGCCGACTTCGATGCATTGATGAAGCTGGTCGAAGACGTCAATTTCGACAACAGCTTTTCGTTCATCTTCAGCGCCCGCCCCGGTACGCCGGCCGCCAACCTCGCCGACGACACGCCGGCCGATGTGAAGCTGGCCCGGCTGCAACAGCTGCAGAAGCTCATCGCCGACAACACGCGCCGCCATTCCGATGCAATGGTCGGCAGCGTGCAACGTGTACTGGTTGAAGGACCGTCGAAGCGCGACGAGGCCGAATTGCAGGGTCGCAGCGAAAACAACCGCGTCGTCAATTTCGATGGCGGCCCGAACGCAAAACGTTTGATCGGCCAGTTTGTCGATGTGAAGATCACCGACAGCCACCCGTTCTCGCTGCGCGGCGAGATCCTGATCCTTCAGTGATCCGCGTGTGCACGCACGATCACGACTTGACACCAGGCGAGCCTTCTTGAAAACCTCCTCCACCGCCAGCCGTACCACGAAGGCGGCACTGCATTTCGCGCCCGACCCGATCGATAACGCCCGTCTCGCCAACCTGTGCGGGCCGCTGGATGAAAACCTGCGCCAGATCGCCGCGGCGCTGGACGTGACCATCTTCCGCCGCGGCGAGCGCTTCATTGCCGACGGCGACAATGCCGCGCGCGCAGTCGAGATGCTGGAGCGCTTCTATCACGCGGCCGACAAACCGGTGTCGGTCGAAGACATACAGCTGGCGCTGGTCGAGCAGCGTGCCAGCCACGCAGCGAACCATGACAAGCCGGCGATCCTTGCAAGAAAAAGCGACGAGGAATCACCGGTCGAAAGCCCGGTGCTGAAGACGCGTCGCAGCGATTTGCGCGGACGTACGCCACACCAGAGCCAGTACCTGAAGCACATCCTCGAACATGACGTGACGTTCGGCATCGGCCCGGCCGGCACCGGCAAGACCTATCTGGCAGTTGCTTGTGCGGTCGATGCGCTGGAACGTGACGCGGTACGCCGCATCGTGCTGACACGCCCGGCGGTGGAAGCCGGCGAGCGCCTCGGCTTTCTGCCCGGCGACCTTGCGCAAAAGGTGGACCCTTATCTGCGCCCGCTGTATGACGCGCTGTACGACCTGCTCGGTTTCGATCGCACACAGAAAATGTTCGAGAAACAGGCGATTGAGATCGCGCCGCTCGCGTACATGCGCGGCCGCACGCTGAACCATGCGTTCATCATCCTCGACGAGGCGCAGAACACCACGCCGGAACAGATGAAGATGTTCCTCACGCGCATAGGCTTTGGCAGCAAGGCTGTCGTCACCGGCGACGTGACCCAGATCGACCTGCAGCGTGGCCAGAAGAGCGGGCTGGTCGATGCGCTGCAGGTGCTGGAGTCGGTGCGCGGCATTGCATTCACCCGTTTCACGTCCGCCGATGTCGTGCGCCATCCGCTGGTGGGCCGCATCGTCGATGCCTATGATGCTGCCACCGCCGCTGCAGCGGCAGCCGCCCTTCGCGATGCCAACAAAAAATAAACTGTCTCTGTCCGTGCAGTTTGCGGACCGCAGGCTGGCCGCGCAATTCACGCGCGCGCAGATCCGCCGCTGGGTGCAGGCCGCACTGCTGGCGCCGGCCGAACTCACGATACGCTTTGTCGATGCCGACGAGGGCCGCGCGCTGAACCGTGACTACCGCGGCAAGGACTATGCGACCAATGTGCTGACCTTCGCCTATGCCGATGATGCCGCAGAGGAAAGGGATGCGGGAAACACCGACAGCGTTGACGCTGCACCCATAGCCGACGACACCCCGGTACAGGCCGACATCGTGCTCTGCACCGATGTGCTGCTGCAGGAAGCCAGTGAGCGCCAGCTACCGCTGGAGCAACATGTCGCGCACCTGATCGTGCATGGCGTGCTGCATGCACAAGGCTATGACCACGAGGATGACGACGAAGCTGCCGAAATGGAACAGCTGGAAACCGGGATCCTGGCCGGTCTCGGCATGCCGGATCCTTATGCAGACCACTGAAGTGGACGACTGCGATGAGCGCCTACGGTGGACGACTGCGGTGAACCACTGACGTTGAGCACTGAGCTTGCCGACTGAAACGACGATGCAGCCAATGAAGCAGCCGACGCTCCGGCCGAGCGCCTGGCCGACCTGTGCGCACGATGATGCCCCTTTGGAAATGAGGGTCATGCGCGCAAATTGCGGTATGCTGTCTTCTCCGTGACTCTGGCTTTGCGCCACATGCAAGACTATCCCCCAGGCAGCCGCGCTGCCGATGCCCATCCCCCGCACAAAGCGTACGTCAAGCCGCACCGCTCGCTGTTCGAGCGCCTGAGCGCGCTGATCTCCCCGGAACCAGAAAACCGCAGCGAACTGCTCGAGCTGCTGCATGATGCGCATGAGCGCAACCTGATCGACGCGGATGCGATGTCGATGATCGAGGGTGTGTTCCAGGTGTCCGATCTCGCAGCACGCGACATCATGATTCCGCGCTCGCAAATGGATGTGGTCGATATCGCGAAGCCGATCGAAGACTGGTTGCCGATGGTGCTGGCCACCGCGCATTCGCGCTTCCCGGCCGTGGATGGCGATCGCGACAAGGTGATCGGCATCCTGCTCGCGAAAGACTTGCTGCGTTACTACGCGGAAGAATCCTTCGACGTGCGTGACATGCTGCGCCCGGCCGTGTTCATTCCGGAATCCAAGCGCCTGAATGTGCTGTTGCGCGACTTCCGCGCGAACCGCAACCACATTGCGATCGTGGTCGATGAATACGGCGGCGTCGCCGGCCTGATCACGATCGAAGACGTGCTGGAGCAGATCGTCGGCGACATCGAGGATGAATACGATTTCGACGAGGAAGAAGACAATGTGCTGGCGGTCAAGGATGGTGATGTCGGTCCGCGCTGGCGCGTGAAGGCGCTGACCGAGATCGAGCAATTGAATGAAGCGCTGGACACGCAACTGGCCAGCGATGATGTCGATACCATCGGCGGCATGGTCGCCAACCACCTCGGCCGCATGCCGCGCAAGGGCGAGAAGTTCGACATGCATGGCCTGCGCTTTGAAGTGCTGCGCGCCGATGCGCGCCAGGTGCATGTGCTGCTGGTAGAAAAACTGCCGGCCCGACCCGAGCACAGCAACGGCTGATGGCAGCCCGCAGCATCGCATCGCTGATGCGCGTACCACTGCTGGCAGTGTTGCTGGCGATGCTGGCCGGCGCGTCGACGGTGTTCGCATTCGCACCGTATGGCTGGTGGATGCTGCAGATCGTCGCGTTGGCGCTGCTGTTCCTGCTGGCCTTGCATGCCAGCACACCGCGATCGGCGTTCCTGCTCGGCTGGGGCTTTGCATTCGCGGCGCTGGCGGCCGGCACGCACTGGCTGTATGTGAGCATGCATGACTACGGCCACATGCCGGGCGTGATTGCGGCGCTGGCCGTGCTGCTGCTCGCCGCCGGCCTCGCACTGCTGTATGGCGGCGCACTGGCCTTCGCCCACGGGCTGGCACGCGGCCGCAGCGCCGCAGTCGCCGCGTTGTTGCTGCTACCCGCTTGCTGGATGCTGGCTGACTGGCTGCGTGCATGGATCTTCACCGGCTTTCCATGGCTGGCGACCGGTTATGCGCACAGCGACAGCCCGCTGGCTGGCTATGCGCCCGTGATCGGCGTCTTTGGCATCGGCTGGCTGGCGGCCGTGATGGCGGCCACGATCGCGTTGTCACTCGCAGCCCGGCGTCCCTACCGGCTTGCGCTGGCCTTGCTGGTGCTGCTGCCTGCAGCCGGTCAGCTGTTGAAAGGCATGGACTGGACCACGCCGCACGGCAAACCGATCAGTGTGCGCCTGCTGCAGGGGAATGTGCCACAGGACATGAAGTTCAGCCGCGAGCAGCTGGATGCCTCCCTGTCGCTGTACCAGCGCATGATCCGTGAGCAGCCGGCCGACCTGATCGTCACGCCCGAGACCGCGTTGCCGATGCTGGCCACGCAGCTGCCGCCCGGCTATCTCGATCAGCTGGCGCAATTCAGCCGCGACAGCGGCAGCCGCCTGCTGATAGGTCTGCCGTGGAGCAGCGCACCCGGCATTTACCTCAACAGCGTGATCGGCATCGCCCATGGCGAGCTTGCCGCATACCGCTACGACAAGCATCATCTGGTGCCGTTCGGTGAATTCATCCCGCCCGGCGCGCGCTGGTTCGTTGACCTGATGCAGATGCCGCTCGGCGACTTTGGTCGCGGCGATCTGGTGCAGCCACCGTTCAGGGTGAAAGACCAGTCGGTGCTGCCCAACATCTGCTACGAAGACTTGTTCGGCGAAGAGATTGCGGCGCAACTCGCTGCGGCCGCAAATCGCGGCACGCCGGTCGCGAGCATGCTGCTCAACCTTTCCAATATTGCATGGTTCGGCGACACGATCGCGCTGCCGCAGCACTTGCAGGTATCGCGCCTGCGCTCGCTGGAAACCGGGCGGCCGATGCTGCGCGCGACCAACACCGGTGCCACCGCCGTCATCGATGCACGCGGCCAGGTAACGGCGCTGCTGCCGCCGTTCACGCAAGGCACGCTGGCCGCACAGGTGCAGGGCATGCAGGGCCTGACGCCCTATATCCGTTTCGGCAACTCGCTGCCGGTCGGGCTGGCGCTGCTGATGCTGCTTGCGGTCTGGCTGAATGGTCGCCGGCGGCAGCAAACCAGTTAAAATCGCAAGCTTTCCTTCATTCTGGCCAGCCACCATCGTGGCACCCCGAACATGCTGACTTTTCAACAGGTGATCCTGAAGCTTCAGGCGTACTGGGACGCGCAAGGCTGCGCGCTGCTGCAACCGTATGACATGGAGGTCGGCGCCGGCACCTCGCATACCGCGACCTTCCTGCGCGCGATCGGCCCCGAGCCGTGGCGCGCTGCGTATGTGCAGCCGTCGCGCCGCCCGAAGGATGGCCGCTACGGTGAAAACCCGAATCGCATGCAGCACTACTATCAATACCAGGTGGTGCTGAAGCCGGCCCCGGAAAACATTCTCGACCTCTACCTCGGTTCACTCGAAGCGCTGGGCCTGAAGCTGACCGAGAACGATGTGCGCTTCGTCGAAGACGACTGGGAGAACCCGACGCTGGGCGCATGGGGCCTGGGCTGGGAAGTCTGGCTGAATGGGATGGAAGTGACGCAGTTCACCTACTTCCAGCAAGTCGGCGGCATCGACTGCAAGCCGGTGCTGGGCGAGATCACCTATGGCATCGAGCGCCTCGCGATGTACCTGCAGGGCGTCGAGAACGTGTTCGATCTGGTGTGGACCGAATGGGAAGAGCACGGCGTCACGCGCCGCCTGACCTATGGCGATGTGTTCCATCAAAATGAAGTCGAGCAATCGACGTACAACTTCGAGCACTCGAACACCGAATTCCTGTTCTCGTTGTTCGGCAATTACGAAGCCGAAGCGAAGCGCCTGATGGAAGTGAAGCTGGCACTGCCCGCGTACGAAATGGTGCTGAAGGCCGCGCATACCTTCAACCTGCTGGATGCGCGTGGTGCCATCTCGGTCACCGAGCGCGCCGCCTACATCGGCCGCATCCGCAACCTTGCGCGTGCAGTGGCAGCCGCCTATTACGCATCGCGCGAAGCGCTGGGCTTCCCGATGCTCGGCGCTGCAGCGGCACGCGCGGCAGCCTGACGCCGGCATCATCACACATCATGAAACACACGCTGAGCACGCCATCGGCCGCACGCACGCACACGTAAACATCCACGAAGTCCAAGCTACCCCATGACGCAAACCCTGCTGGTCGAATTGCTGACCGAAGAACTGCCCCCGAAAGCCCTGTCCCGGCTCGGCGATACCTTTGCCTCCGCGATGCTGGCCGGCCTGTCCTCGCGTGCGTTCGTCGATGACGGCGCACGCTGCACCGCCCATGCGACGCCGCGCCGCCTGGCCGTGACCATCGATGGCGTGCGCGCATCGTCGCCCGACAAGCAGATCCGCGAAAAAGTGCTGCCGGTATCGGTGGCGCTCGACAAGGACGGACACCCGGCGCCGCCGCTGGCGAAGAAGCTGGCCGCACTGGCCGCCACGGCCGGCCGCGACAGCATTGCGCTGACCGAGCTGGAACGCGCCAGCGATGGCAAGGCCGACTGCTTCTTTTTCAGCTATACCGCGCCCGGTCAGCCGCTGGCGGCCGGCCTGCAGGCAACGCTGGAAGAAGCGATCGCAAAGCTGCCGATCCCAAAGGTGATGAGCTACCAGCGTCCGGATGGCGAGACCGTGCAATTCGTGCGCCCGGTGCACGGCATCGTCGCACTGCTCGACGCCGACGTGATACCGCTGTCGCTGCTGGGCCTGCAATCCGGCCGCAGCACGCTGGGCCATCGTTTCCTGAGCAAGCAGCACACGCTGACGATCAGCGATGCGAATGCGTATTCGACCACGCTGCAGGAACAAGGCAAGGTGATCAGCAGCTTCGCCGCGCGCAAGGAAAAAATCCGTGCCGACCTGCAGGCGAAAGCCGGCGCCGACCTGATCCTGATGCCGGAAGCGCTGCTCGACGAAGTGACCGCGCTGGTCGAGTGGCCGGTGGTCTATGAATGCCGTTTCGATGACGCCTTCCTCGCCGTGCCGCAGGAATGCCTGATCCTGACGATGCAGACCAACCAGAAATATTTCGCGTTGACCGACAAGGACGGCAAGCTCCGCTCGCGCTTCCTGATCGTATCGAACATCGAAACTGCCGATCCGCGCCACATCATTGGCGGCAATGAGCGCGTGGTGCGCCCGCGCCTGTCGGATGCGAAGTTCTTCTTCGAGCAGGACAAGAAAAAGAGCCTGTTCGACCGCTTGCCGGGACTGGCCAATGTCGTCTATCACAACAAGCTGGGCTCGCAGGCACAGCGCAATGCTCGCGTCGCCGCACTGGCAGTCGCGATCGCTGAAGCGCTGAAAGCAGACACGACACTGGCCCAGCGCGCCGCGCAACTGTCGAAGGCCGACCTGCTGACCGACATGGTCGGCGAGTTCCCGGAGCTGCAAGGCATCATGGGCACGTATTACGCGAAGCACGACGGCGAAGCCGACGAAGTGGCAACCGCGATCGGCGAGCATTACCAGCCGCGCTTCGCCGGCGATGCATTGCCGGGCACCCGCACCGGCACCATCGTTGCGCTGGCCGACAAGCTCGAAACCCTGGTCGGCATCTGGGGCATCGGCCTCGCACCGACTGGCGACAAGGATCCGTTTGCATTGCGCCGTCATGCGCTGGGCATCCTGCGCATGCTGGTCGAGCAGCGCCTGCCATTGTCGCTGTCGCACCTGCTGGCGCTGGCTGCGCAGCAGTTTGCCGGCAATGCGAATGTCACTGACCCGGTGGCTGAGGTGCAAGCCTTCATGCACGACCGTCTGCGCGGCCTGCTGCGCGAGCGAGGCTATGCGCAGGATGCGGTGGAAGCCGTGGTCGCGCCGGGACCGGACCGTCTGGACGACATCATCGAGCGCCTGGATGCAGTGAAGGCCTTTGCCGCGCTGCCGGAAGCCGCATCGCTGGCGGCGGCGAACAAGCGCATCACGAACATCCTGAAGAAAAACGAAGCCGCTGTCGGCGAAGTGCAGCCCGCGCTGCTGGCCGAGGCGGCGGAGCAGCGCCTGTATGGTGCAATGGCCGATACCCGCGTGACCGTCGACCAGGCCTTTGCTGCGGGTGATTTCACGGCGACGCTGAAGGCACTGGCTGCGCTGCGCGACGAGGTCGATGCATTCTTCAATGGCGTGATGGTGATGGCCGAGGATGCCGCGCTGCGCGCGAACCGTCTTGCGCTGCTGGGCGCGCTGCACGCGATGATGAACCGCGTGGCTGACATCTCGAAGCTGGCAGCCTGATGCCGCAGACCGCGACGCCATCGACGAAGCTGGTGATCCTCGACCGGGATGGGGTGATCAATCATGACTCGGACCAGTACATCAAGTCGCCCGACGAGTGGCGGCCGATTCCGCGTGCATTGGAAGCGATTGCGCGACTGAACCAGCATGGTTACACGGTGGCAGTAGCCACCAACCAGGCAGGCGTGGCGCGCGGCCTGTTCGACATGAAGACGCTGAATGCGATCCATCAGAAACTGCACACGAGTGCTCAGGCGGCCGGCGCACATATTGCCGCGATCTTTTTCTGTCCGCACGCGGCCGAGGAATACTGCGATTGCCGCAAACCGCGCCCCGGCATGCTGAAGGCGATTGGCCAGCGCTTCGAGGTGTCGCTGCGCGGCGTGCCGATGGTGGGTGACTCGCTGCGCGACCTGCAGGCGGGTTTCGAAGTCGGCTGCGTCCCTTATCTGGTGAAGACCGGCAAGGGCGAGCGCACGCTGGACAAAGGGGGACTGCCGCCCGGCACCCAGGTATTTGATGACCTCGCGGCCGTGGTCGATCGGCTGCTGCATCTGGAGGCCGCGCACCCGAGTGTGACCGACAGCACGCGCACCGCCCCGACCCGCAAGAAATGACCATGCCCCCTCCGAACTCCGGCTTAACGCCCAGCCCGGCTGCCGTGAGCAAGCCCGCCGCCAGGAACCGCAGCCACGCCGAACTGCTGCTGCGCTCGATGCTGTTTGCGCTGCTGATCGTGATTGCGACCGTGGTGTGGGCAATCGCCTGCTTCGGCTTCATACTGTTGCCGTATCGTCAGCGCTATTACATGATCACGCGCTGGAATGTGTTCATCACCCTCGCCGCGCGCCATGTGTGCGGCATCGATTGGGAAGTGCGTGGCATGGACAACCTGCCGGATGCACCGGTGATCCTGCTGTCGAAGCACCAGTCGGCGTGGGAGACGATCTTTTACTGCTGGCTGATGCCGCGCCCGTTGATCTTCGTGTTCAAGAAATCGCTGCTGTACATCCCCTTCTTTGGCTGGGGGCTCGCAATGCTGCGCATGATCGCGATCGACCGCAGCAAGGGCCGTGATGCGATGGCACAAGTGATCGCCACCGGCAAGCAGCGCCTCGATGACGGCCAATGGGTGATCATGTTCCCGGAAGGTACCCGCACGCCGGTCGGCAGCCAGGGCAAGTACAAGGCGGGCGGCACCATCCTCGCGGTGGGCACCGGCGTGCCCGTGGTGCCGATTGCGATGAATTCCGGCGATTGCTGGCCGCGCAACGCCTTCATCAAGAAGCCGGGCACCATCATCGTGTCGATCGGCAAACCGATTCCGTCAACGGGGCGCACGCCCGGTGAATTGATGGCCGACGTGGAAAATTGGATAGAATCCGAAATGCGCGTGATCACGCCGGATGCCTATGCCGGTGCGGCCGCGAGCGCGAAAGCCAACGCAACAGCCCCGGTCACCCACGGACAGTGAAGCGATGTCGCTGAAGCAATTCCTGCGCAAGAAGTTTAACGATCCCAACCAGCTGTCGCTGGAGGACTTGTTCGGTGAAACCCCGAGCGCCGACGCACCACCACCGTCCACCGTTCCCGATACGCCGATTCCGCCCGGCCATCGCCGGCTGCGTCTCGACGGCCTTGCCTTCGACTACCGACTGTTGCGCTCGAAGCGCAAGACTATCGGCTTCCTGATTGATGATGATGGCTTGCGCGTGACCGCGCCGCGCTGGGTGACGGTGGCCGAAATCGAATTGGCGATCGCATCCAAGCAGCAATGGATCTTCAAGAAGATCAATGAGCAGCGCGAGCGCTCCGTGCGCCGGCTGCAACCACCGATGGAATGGCGCGACGGCGCCACACTGCCCTACCTGGGCGTCGACATCACGGTGCGGGTGGCCGAGCCGGGGTCGATGGCCACCGCGGGTACCGCCGGCATCCGCTTTGATGAAGATGCGCGCGAACTGCATGTGAGCCTGCCGGTGTCGTCCACCGAGCAGCAGCTGAAGGATCGCGTGCAGGGCTGGCTGCAGAGCGAGGCGCGCCGCGTGTTTGCGGAACGGCTGGCCATCTATGCAGAGAAACTCGGCGTGAGCTTCAAGAGCTTTGCGCTGTCGTCTGCGGCCACCCAATGGGGTTCCTGCACCGCCGATGGCCGCATCCGGCTGAACTGGCGGCTGATGCATTTTGCGCTGCCCAATATCGATTACGTGGTCGCGCATGAACTGTCGCACCTGCGCGAGATGAATCACGGGCCGCAATTCTGGGCCACGGTGCAATCGGTATTGCCGGAATTCGACATGGCGCGCAAGGCCTTGCGCGACCATGAGCCCGACACGCTGCCGGTGTTCTAACCCGCCCCGGGCGTGCGTTGCGCGAGAAGGCGCGCAAGCTTCACATAAGCTTCCAGGCCCACCGCTTCCGGACGATCTTGCGGATGGATGCCGGCGTCGACCAGTTCGTTCTCGGTGAACAGGCCGGACAGGCAATTGCGGATCACCTTCCTGCGCTGCGAGAACGCTTTCGTGACCACCTGCTCGAGCAGCGCTTGCTCGCATGGCAGCGGCTGCGCGATCGGCACCATGCGCACGATGGCTGAATCGACCTTTGGTGGCGGGTCAAAGGCGTCGGGCGGCACGATGAACAGCAAGTCCATCCGGTAGCGCCATTGCAGCATCACTGACAGACGGCCGTAATCGCGGCTGCCCGGCGCGGCGACCATGCGCTCGACGACTTCCTTTTGCAGCATGAAATGCTGGTCGATCACCTGGTCGGCGTAATCAGCAAGGTGGAACAGCAGCGGGCTGGAGATGTTGTAAGGCAGGTTGCCGACCACGCGCAGCCGGCGCGCCGGACTGCCTGCGGTTACGTCTGCTTTTGCAATCGAACCGAAATCGAATTGCAGCGCATCACCTGAATGAATCTGCAACTGGTCGGCGCTGAACTGCTTTTTCAGCAGCACCACCAGGTCGCGATCGAGCTCCACCACTTGCAGATGCTTCAGGTGCGCCAGTAGCAGCCGTGTCATCGCGCCCTGCCCGGGACCGATCTCGACCATCAGGTCATCGGGCTGCGGCGCAATCGCGCGGATGATTTCGTGCAGTATGTTCTGATCGGTCAGGAAGTTCTGGCCGAAGCGCTTCTTGGGGATGTGTTTCATTCAACAGGACTTGAGTGCGATACGGCCGGCTGCGCTGTCAGCGACGGCTGTGCGCCATGTGGGCGGCGACGCGAATGGCCACCGCCATGCTTTCGCAGTCGGCCTGACCGAGGCCGGCCGCTGCCAGATCGAGCGCAGTGCCATGGTCGACCGAGGTGCGAATGATGGGCAGGCCGAGCGTGATGTTCACGCCATGGCCGAAGGTCGCGTACTTCAGCACCGGCAGCCCCTGGTCGTGGTACATCGCGAGCACGCAATCCGCATCGGCCAGATGGCGCGGCTGGAACAGCGTATCAGCCGGATACGGGCCGGACACCTTCCAGCCACGTGCGACTGCATCTGCAATCACCGGCATGATCACCTCGATCTCTTCGCGCCCGAGGTAACCGCCCTCGCCCGCATGCGGATTGAGGCCGGTAACCAGGATGCGCGGCTCGGCAATGCCGAAACGGTGCAGCAGATCGTGATGCACGATCGCCAGCGTTCGGGCCAGGCTGTCGGCGGTGATCGCGGCCGGCACGTCCTTCAGCGGCAGGTGGGTGGTCGCCAGCGCGACGCGCAGCATGCCGTCGTCGGTCTCGCCGGCCAGCATCATCACCACATGGTCGGTGCCGGTCTGCCGGGCGAGGTACTCGGTATGGCCGGTGAAGGCCACGCCGGCATCATTGATCGTGCTCTTTTGTACCGGCGCAGTCGCGATCGCATCTACATGGCCGGCCTGTGCGGCAGCCATCGCAGCATCAAGCATCGCCAGCACGGCCTTGCCATTGCGTGGATCGGGCTGGCCCGGACGCGAGGGAACGGCCAGCGGCACATCGAGCACGCAAATGTCCTTCGGATGCTGTACGAGATCGGCCGCGCTATGGATGGTGCGCAGCGGGCGCGCCGGCGCGATCAGCATCGCCAGCGCTTTCAACTGCGCTGCATCACCGACCAGCAGGCAATCGACCTGTGCCGCATCGAGCGCAGCGCGCAGCGCGATCTCAGGCCCGATACCGGCCGGCTCGCCACAGGTGATCGCAATGCGCGGACGATGGCTCATGGCGTGCTCACAAGGTCGTGAATGAATGAATCAGCGGTTACCTGGCCGGCGATGAATCAGTGCGCAGGCGACAACGCAGCGACATCGCATCACTGCAGAACGCGGTATCAGCGCTGGCCGAGTTCGTCGAAGCGATACTCGACATACGCACGATCCCGCAGCTGACGCAGCCAGTCTTCATACGCTTCTTCCAGTTTTTGCTCGCGCAATGCCTGGCGCGCCATCAGCCGCTGCCGTTCGCGCGAGATTTCCTCGGTCTTGCGCTCCAGAACTTCGATCAGATGGTAGCCGAATGGCGACTCGACCGGCGCACTGACTTGCCCCGGCTGCAGCGCATTCATCGCGCGCTCGAACTCGGGTACGGTATCGCCCGGGTAGATCCAGCCCAGGTCACCGCCCTTGCTGGCCGAACCGTCATTCGAATACATGCGCGCGAGGTCCTCGAACTTCGCGGCCTGGTTGTCGAGGCGCTCCTTCAGCTCGATCATCTTGCGGCGCGCATCGGCCGGCGACACGATCTGGTTCACCTTGATCAGGATATGGCGCGCGCGAGTCTGTTGCACCACATTGCCGGCGCCCTGGCGCATCACGCTGGCGCTGCGGCGGCCGACCACCTTGATGATATGGAAGCCATTCGCGCTGCGCACCAGCGGCGCGACCTCGCCGTCGTTCAGCTTCTCGGTCGCATCGAGGAACAGCTGCGGCAGGCGCGATGCGCTGCGCCAACCGAGGTCACCTCCGGACAGCGCATCGCTGGCGTCGGAGAATGTGGCCGCGACTTTCGCGAAATCGGTACCGGCCTTCAGCTGCTCCAGCGCTTGCTCGGCACGCTTGCGGCGATCGGCAATCTGCTGCGCCGACGCATTCTCGGGCACGCGCACCAGAATTTGCGCGAGGTTGATTTCCTGCTGCGCGCCATCGGCCTTGCCGGATGAGGCGGCGAGGAAGTTATCGATCTCGGATTCGGAAATCTGCAGTTTGTTGTCAACTTCACGCTCACGCAGGCGCTGCAGCGTGATCTCTTCACGTACTTCTTCACGGAAGCGCGCAAAGGACACGCCTTCTTTTTCGAGCTGGTCGCGGAAGGCTTGCACGCTGAGGTTGTTTTGCTCGGCGATTCGTGCGACCGCACGGTCGAGCAGGATGTCATCAATCCGGATGCCGGTCTCGCGCGCTAGCTGCATTTGCGCGCGGGTGACGATCATGCGTTCCAGTAATTGCTTTTGCAGCAGATCGCGCGGCGGCACCTGCACGTTCTGGCGCTTCATGCGTTGCTCGACGAGGCGCATACGCTCTTCGAGTTCCTTCAGCGTGATCACGTCGCTGTTGACGACGGCGACGATCGCATCGACCAGCACCGGCTGACGGCCCTTGGCCGGCTTGTCTTGCGCGACGGCCGGCGCAAGCACCAGCGCGGTCGCCAGCATCACGGTGCCGGTGGAGGTCAACGCAACAGCAACCAGCCGGGCTGGTGCGCGCAAGAGGGTATGAAACAATGTCATCATCATGAGTACTTCCCGTTCAAAGCCAGGGGTGCCAACCTGCGTGGGCAGAGTCGAACAAACAGTTACTGCGCTTGGCCCAGCCGCTGATAGCCCGGTACATTACCGCGGATCGCCCGCATCGGGTTGGTGCCCAGCGACGACAGGCCATTGAATTCGATCTGCAGGAAGATCGAGGTGTTGGTGACGCCGGTCGCCGTCGGCAGGCGTTGCGCGACTGCACGGAAAATCCAGCAGTCCGCCTGGTATTCGACGCCGGCGAGCGACTGACCAACGCGCTTCTGGTCCAGCAGGTAGTTTACGCG